>OOKD01000026.1_pt1 | contig 180072 bp, 150 predicted proteins | sample 1691731 | NCBI WGS metagenome assembly OOKD01 (sample SAMN05831947, study PRJEB22555) | human gut metagenome | isolation source: Skin biopsy | host: Homo sapiens
TAAAAGCGGTGCGGGCCCGAGCCGGTGGACTGATTTATGCCTGCCGCCAGGCACCTTTTGTCACCCTGGGGGCCGAGGTGATGAAGATTGCCGGTAAGACGCCCTATGCGGGCGGCGGCGGGCTGGCGTCCTGAGCCGAAGTACTCCATGATCTGGGTATGATTTCAGAAAAACAGGAGGAACAATTAAAAAAGTTAATGAGTGTGAAACCTTAGCGTCATACCGATAGATTAAAAAGTCTAAACGGAATTGGAGTGCGACACTGAGGATGGAATATGATGGAAAACTACTTGCTGCAAGGGAATGTGATCAAGTTATTGCCACTGGAATTCCCTAAGGATGAACATATAACAGAGAGTACATGGAGAGCGGTAAATCATACTACGGCTATCTTAAAGAGTGGTGTGACTTCAGGGTGTAGCTATGATGAGTTTTTAGTAAATATAGAAAACTCTATCAAAAATGAAAACCTTTCCATCTTGGAACACCGTTTGAGTCCGTATGTGGATGGCGTAATGTTCGCTAACGAGAATGTAAGTAGTCATAAGGATTTCATGGCTTTCAATTCTTTTCGCTATACATTGCCTGATATTTTAAAAGACGATGAGTGTTTTTTGAAATTTATTGAGTGCGCTGGAAAAAAATTTAATGCAAAAAACAGACTCCGTGAGGTTAATGTAAGGACTGTTCCTGAAACTGATGGTGGTTATACTGAGTTTCTTGATGTTAAACTAATGGCGTCAGAACTGAGTGAGTTAAGAACGTTTATTGCTGGAAATTATCAAATAAATAATCTTTTATGTGCAATAATCACATCTGTTTTTTTGATGCATACACATCCGCTTTACGATGGGAATGGTCGAGCGTCTAGGGTTCTTTTTAATTTTATATTGGGGAGGGATAGGCGAAATTATATTGCGCTAACGGAGTTGTGTCACGTGGCGAGGAGTGGGTACGTTCTAAGTTTACGAGAGGCCTTCTTATTTTCAGAGTGGAATCCGATTATTGTTTTTTATTGCAAATGCATAGAGATCATTCACTCTGGTAACACAAAGTGATATTTCTAGCATGCAATTACATAATTACATGCTATACATGTTACTTTAATTAAATAAAGGAGAGCACATGTTAACTGAAAAAGATATCCTACTAATTAAGACAACGACCATGACTGATACTCAGGTCGATAAAATTGATATGCTCACCGGTCCCATCAGAGTTATCACTCTTTAAAGTTAAAAACATAACGGGGGCCCCCGTTATGTTTTTATAGTCCATGAGACAAGGAGATTGGATGAACAATTTTTTGTTTATACTGAGATATTTCAATAGCACTTCAAGTTCTTCAGCTAAGGCAAAGTTCTTTGCCATTATCACCATTTCATTTCTATCTACCGTTTTGATCTCCCTGCAGCCGGTTATCATGGCGCGATTGATCGGTGTAATAGACACTAAATTAACAGATTTTCAAATTGTTATTTATCTTCTTGCGCTGAGTTACATTCTCATTATGAGTCTAAGAAAAGTTGCTTCGGCGTTGAACTTCATATTGATTACCTCACTGAGAAATAATCTTGTTATCAGCATGACCAATCATTATTTCAAGAGTTTGTTTTATAATGATGACACCATAAAAAACAATGAAAACACTGGCGACATTACTCAGCGCCTGAATCAGGCTATAGATGAGCTTACCACTTTATTAAGGAATATATCGCATAATTTCATTCCACCATTATTACAGTTGATTTTTAGTGTTGCTTTTATTGTCCTGTCTGGCGATTATATTGTTTCCGTGTTCTTTACCCTATACTTCATCCTTTACTTCCTGATTAAGAGTGCCTACAATCCTGGAATTGTTAGTTTGTACAACGATTTCTATAATACTTCGGTAAAGAAATACAGTTTAATCACAGATAGTGTCAAAAATATGGAAGCGGCAAGAGTATGTAACTCCTATGATTATCTATTTGGTAGGTATGAGAGGTTACTTAATAAAATCGAAACCAAACATGAAAGTTTGCTAAAAGAAGATATGAAGTTTCTGTTGGTTGAGTCTACATGCAATATTATTTTTTTTGGCTCATCGTTTCTTTATTCTTTATATCAGGTAACCCATGGAAATATAAGTCTCGGTCATTTTGTAATGATTTCATCTTATATTTTGTTATTGTCTTCGCCTCTGGAAAGTATAGGCTCAATGTATACGGCGCTGCAAAAGTCCACCGCATCTCTTTATGGATTCATTAGTTCTTTATCAAGTATGAAAACGACAAAACACGCTGACACAAGTTGGGGTGAATTATTAGATTCAATCAAAATGAAAAAACTGAATTTCTCTTATGAAAACAAGGATGAACTGACTATCAAAGACTTTAGCCTTGAGATCCATAAAGGACGTTTTATCACTTTGACGGGCAGTAGTGGTTCAGGAAAAAGTACGATGGCTAAACTATTGGCCGGTGAGCTTAAACTAGATAGTGGTGATATTTTAATCAATGATGAAAATATTAATGTATTATCAGCAAACCAGCGAGCCGAACTGATTTTTCACATTTCTCAAAATGATTATATTTTTATGGATACATTGAGATTCAACCTGAAAATCGCTTGTCCGGACGCCACTGATGAACAATTGGCAGTGGCACTCAGGCTGGCCAGACTTGACGACTTGGGCAATGATGACATCGTGGAATTACTGAACATGAAAATTGGAGACAATGGGATGACGCTTTCTGGTGGCCAGCGTCAGCGCCTGTCTCTGGCTCGTTTATTTTTGAGAAATCCCAGTATCATTGTTCTCGATGAAGTGACGTCAGCACTTGATGTCATCAATGAGAGAGGGGTGATAAAAAATATTAAATTTCGCTATCCCCATGCAATCGTATTTAATATCAGCCACCGGAGTTCCACCTTCGATTTCTCTGATGAAATTATCGTCATGGATAACGGCCGTATCGTCGATCAGGGCGACTTTACCTCGCTTAAAAACAGAAATAGCTATATTCAATCGATCCTGCGACAAGAGGCTCTAAGAGAAGCCGGGTGATAAAGTAAACCGCGCCTATGACGCTACTGATTACTCGTTTTTATCTGAATGCCCCGGCTCACCGAACGTTTAGCCAAAGGGATTTACCGCACCAGCACCCGGCTAATTTCTGGGCCATAGCCGGTAACAGAAAGTGTATCCCCAGCCAGTTCAACCATGGCGAACGGCAGCAGGTCGTTGCCATCGACCATGCCCTTCAGGGTGATAAAGTCGGTATTCTCCACCCGTACATAATCCCCAAAATGGTAATGACCGGCAAAGTAGGCGCGTACCTGATAGCGGCATAGCAGGGCGACCAGGGCATCGCAATTCCACAGGTTATGTTCATTCTCCGGTGCCAGCGGGTAGTGGCCAAACACCACAATGGTTTCGCCTTTGCTTTGTGCGTCTTCCAGACTGCACGCCAGCCAGCGCAGCTGTTCATCGCCCACGGCACCGTTCCAGCTTTGCGCTTGCGGTTGATGCTCGGCACGGATGCGGGCCAGCAGATGCTGTGCCTGTGCGTGCTCTTCGCCGTTGGCCGGGTTGCAGTACAGGCTGATGTCGTTACCGTCGATCACGATAAACCGATAGCCGTTCAGGCTGAACTGGTAATAGTGTTTTGGCAACGCCAGCGCCGGCGACTGCGCCGCCAAATGGCGGGAAATCACGTCGGCATCATGGTTGCCCAGCACTACCGCATGGGGATGACGTAACTGCCCGTACACCGGCAATAATTCGGCGTAACTGCTCCAGTGATCGTCAACCAAATCCCCGAGCGTGGCGACAAAGGCCAGCGGCAGATCATTCAGCTCGGTAATGGCCTGGCTCAGTTTACGCAGGCTATTACGGTAGTAGCGGTTGTATTCCAGATTGGGGTCGGCATCGGCATATTGTGGGTCGGCAATTAACCCGAAACGAACGGAGCCTGATGGCGTCGACTGGCCAGGAAACTGGGGCGGCTGATAAAGCGAACTGACCTGGCCCAGGGCCAGAGACTGTGCTGCGGTGAGGTGTGAGCTCATAGGTTACCTACTTAGCGCTAGCGAATGCCGGCGCGCATAAAGGATTGAACGAACTGACGCTGAAACACCAGAAACAACACCAGTAAAGGCAAGGAGGTCATCAGCGTTGCCGCGCCGATCAACGCCCATTGCACGCCTTGTTCCGGCGCTGAAAATAGCTGTAGCCCGACGGTCAGTGGTCGTACGTTAACCGAGTCGGTAATCACCAGCGGCCAAAGAAAATCATTCCAGTGGAAGCTGATCGAGACCAGGGCAAAAGCGACATATACCGGCTTCGCCAGCGGGATATAGATGCGCCGCAGGATGTAAAACCGGCTGGCCCCTTCGACGATCGCTGCCTCTTCCAGCACCAGCGGGATACTTTTGAAGGTTTGTCGCAGCAGGAAAATGGCGAACGCCGAAGCAAAGTAAGGCAGGGCGATGCCCAGTAGCGTATCGCGCAGGCCCAGAGCGCCAATGGTCTGGTAGTTGTTCAAAATCAGCACATCAGGGCTGATCATCAACTGCAACAACACCAGGGCAAACAGGATGCCCGCGCCCTTGAGCCGGAACCGCACCAGGGCATAAGCCGCCATGGTGGCCAGGATCAGTTGGCAGAACACAATCAGCAGCACCAACAGGATGGTGTTGAGGAAATAGCGACCAAAAGGCGCGGCATGCCAGGCGTTAATAAAGTTCTGGGCGGTCAGGGGAGCAAAAAGTGAAAAACCGCCCTGATCGGCCGCAGGGTGAATCGCCACCCAGGCGGCGACCAGTATAGGGAAAACCCACAACAACGCGGCACCCCAGGTAAGCAGGCACCAACATAATCGACGCAGCGAAAGGCTGCGCGGCGGTACGGCGGTGATGGAAAGACTCATTGGTAGTGGGCTCGCTTATCCAGCAGATTGAATTTAATTAACGCGATGCTGGCCAAAATGATCAGCAGCACCACGGTCATCGCCGAGGCATAGGGCAGATCCCAATAGCTGAAGGCCGTGCGGTAGATGTAGAACAACAGCAGGCTGGTGCTGTTGTCCGGCCCGCCATTGGTCATGGCAATCACCTGATCGACAATGCGGAAAGCATTCATCGAAGCGTTGATCAGAATAAACAACGTGGTCGGCATCAGCAGCGGCCACTGGATGCGGCGGAAGAAATAGCCGCGTGAGGCCCCTTCGATCTCGGCAGCCTCGGCCAGCTTGGGGTCAATCTGCTGTAACGCCGCCAGATAAAAAATCATGAAGAAACCGGCTTCCCGCCATACCGATACCGCCATCAGGCAGTACAGCGCAGACTGCGGATCCCCCAGCCAGTTGACCGCCGGCAGCGAAAACAGCGCCAACAGCTGATTCAGCAACCCCACCTGTGGGGTATAGAAAAACAGCCACAGATTGGCGATCGCCACCATCGGCAGCAGTGAAGGAATAAAGAACGCGGCACGAGCAAACGCCGTACCACGCAGGCGTCGATTGACCGCCAGCGCCATCAGCAGGGCCAACCCTACCGCCAGAGGAATGGTGATCGCCGCATACAGCAGGTTATTGCGCAGTGCCAGAATGAAAGTCTCGTCATCCAGCAAGGCGCGGTAATTTTCCAGCCCAACGAACTGGGCCGGTCGGTTATTGTGCGCGGCGCTGAACAGGCTTTCCCACACCGTGGCCAAAGCCGGGTAGTGGGTAAAGGTGATCAGAAAAACCAACGCCGGCAGGACCAATAAATAGCCATAAAGCTGCAAAGAAAAGCGCTTATGGCGGGCGACGGGCAAGGCTGAGTGCGATGAGGTCATGCCGGCTCCGGTTATTGGTAACGTTGCAACAGGCGGTCGGCCTGTTTTTGCGCGCTTTCCAGCGCCTGCGCAGGGGTTTTACCTTGCGTCACGGCGGCTTCCACCGCACGGTTCAGCAATTCCTGAATTTGTACGCTGTTATAGGTGGAAAGCTCCGGCTGCGAATATTTCAGCTGTTCACGCGCCACGGTCGCCTGCGGCACTTTTGCAGCATATTCCTTCATGGTTGCGGTTTCCCAGGCGGCCGGTGAAGTCGCCACATAACCAGTGGCAATGCTCCAGCGGGCGGCCTGTTCCGGCGCCGAGAGCCAACGCATAAAGGTGACGGCGGCTTGTTGCTGAGCCGGGCTGGTGCCGTTAAACAGGTACAGGTTACCGCCGCCGGTTGGGCTGCCTCGCTGGGTTTTCTCCGGCAGCATGGCGACGCCAAACGGGAATTTGGCGTTTTCACGCACCGTGGTCAGGTTACCGGTGGTGGTGACCATCATGGCGGTTTTACCGTCGATAAAGTCCTGCGGCGTGGTGCTCCAGGTAATGGCGCCTTTTGGCGAGACTTGATATTTCTGCGCCAAATCGGTCAGCCAGGTTAATGCTTCAACGTTGGCCGGGGTATTGAAGGTCACCGCGGTGCCCTTGCCGTTATCCAGATGGCTGCCATTGGTGGCTGCAATCCCCTGGAAAGTCCAATAGCCAATCGGGGTGGAAGGGATCTCGATCCCCCATTGTTTAACGGCGTTACCGTCGCGGATCACCAGCTTCTGGCCAAAATCCACCACCTGCTGCCAGTTGGCCGGTGGAGTATCGCCATTCAACCCGGCTTGCTGGAACGCCTGTTTGTTCCAGTACAGCACCACGGTAGAGCGCTGGAACGGGATGCCCCAAACCTTGCCCTGGATTTTGCGAATAAATGCCGGGTAGAAGCCGTCGATCCAGGCTTTGCCGGCCTGGTCGTTAGCCAGATCGCTGACCGGTAAAATGGCCCCGGCGTCGATCAGTGAATAGGCTTCGATATCGCCAATGACGGCGATTTGCGGTGCATTGCCGCCACGGAAGGCGGTTAATGCCTTGGTCACCGTGGTGGCGTAGTCACCGGTATAAACCGGTTGAATACTGATATCCGGATGCAGCTTTTCAAAATCTGCCACCAGGCCTTCAACGGTATGACTGATTTTGCCGCCGACGGCGATCGGATAGTACATTTGCAACTTCACGGCATCCGCCGCCTGGGCAGAAAGAGTAACGCTGGCCAGCAACAGGGCGACAGCGCTTAACCTGGATAAACGGATCGAGACGGACATGGTTTTCCCCTGAAATAAAATGATGTTTTTGATTATTGAACGGCGTATGGATAAGTCACTGGCTGAAAGGCCTGCTCCATGGCGTGGCAACGCTCACCACGGGAGGAGAACAGGTATTGCGCTTGCTCGGCCCATTGCAGGCCAACCAGGCTGCCTTCGGTAAAGCGCTGCATGCCGGGGGTTTTTACCGTGATTTGCCCCTGGACCGCAGGCAGATGGCAAACGACGAGGGTATCTGCCCCCATATATTCATAACTGAGCACCTGACAGGTGAGCTGGCCGTTGCCCGGGGCGCACAGGCTGATCTCTTCGGCACGGACCCCCAGACTTAGCGCCATGTCCGGGCCACCAAAAGCGACCGGCAGTGGGGCATTGCCAATATGGTGGCCACTGTTTTTGCGCGTTAGTGGAATGATGTTCATCGGCGGCGCACCAATGAACTGCGCGGCAAAAGTACTGGCCGGGTTGTTATATAAATTGTCAGGGGTATCGTGCTGCTCAATACGGCCATCGTTCAGCAGAATGATTTTGTCCGCCATGCTCATGGCTTCGGTTTGATCGTGGGTGACATACAGCATGGTCAACCCCAGCTTACGCTGGAGCGCACGGATTTCCCGGCGCATGCTCTGGCGCAGTTTGGCGTCAAGATTGGATAAGGGTTCATCCATCAGACACAGTTTGTTCTGGGCTATCACTGCACGACCCAGCGCGACTCGTTGTTGCTGCCCACCGGAAAGCTGTGCCGGCAGGCGGTCCAACAGCGGCTCCAGCTCCATCAGCTTGCTGATGTCGGCCAGACGCACGGCAAAGTGCTGTTTGTCTTCTCCACGGGCCCGCAGGCCAAATAGCAGGTTTTCGCGCACGCTGAGGTGGGGGAACAATGCATAAGACTGGAAAACCATCGACAGTTTACGTTGCGATGGCGGCAGGGCGGTGACGTCGTGTTGCTGGATCTCAATCGTGCCGCTGTCGGCGGACTCCAGTCCGGCCAGGGTGCGCAGTAGGGTAGATTTACCGCAGCCGGAAGGCCCCAGCAGGGCCACAAAGTCGCCTTCCTGAACCTCGAAACTGATGTCATCCAGTGCGGTTTTGTCGCCCCAGGTTTTCTTGATGTTATTGAGAGATAAATAGCTCATGGCGCTTCTTGAAGTGGCGTGTTCTGCCCACCCTAGCTGGCGCGTGTTTATCTGGTATGAATAATTAATGACAGTTGTATGTCGTAGCGACCCCATGCCCTTACGGGAAAGATGGCTTGCCGACCGCCGTCCATGTTAAATTTGACCTTTGCCACTCCGTAGCCCCTGATGATAAAGAGAATTTCAAATGGAAGAACGGCTGCCTGTGCCAAAGAAGTCAGGGTCTATGAGCACAGCCAAACCCCGCCGTCCGCACGGGCGATGGGTCTATTACATCCTGCATGAAGATATTCTGTGGCCTTGCCCGGTCAAGTGGGAATGGGAGAGTAACTTCCACGCCTGGCTGCCTTTTTACTACTCGCCCACCCTGGAATTTGTTGCCGGCAACCCCGCCAAAGCGACAAAAATCACCAAAACCCAGCGTTAATCATCATTCTTGCTTAAGAACCTTATTTATCCCTCTCGGTTGAGTGATATTTAACCCTCTGTTTTTAAACAAAGCATTACTCGCCTTGCCCTCAAGGGGGACAGTAACTACATTAACAACTGTACTTCAACTCACCTGAGGGATATATCCTATGAAAGCTGCCGTAGTCACCAAAAACCACAGTGTAGATATTCAGGAAAAGCAGCTTCGCCCACTGAAATATGGCGAAGCGGCACTCAAGATGGAGTGTTGTGGGGTTTGTCATACCGATCTTCACGTCAAGAATGGCGATTTTGGCGAAGTTCCCGGCATCACCCTGGGTCATGAGGGCGTGGGCGTGGTCACCGCCGTCGGCGAGGGCGTGACCTCGTTAAAAGTGGGCGACCGCACCAGCGTCGCCTGGTTCTATCAGGGCTGTGGCCATTGTGAGTATTGCGTCAATGGTAACGAAACCCTGTGTCGCTCGGTCAAAAACGCCGGTTTCAGCGTTGATGGCGGCATGGCGGAAGAGTGCATCGTGGTGGCGGACTATGCGGTGAAGGTGCCTGATGGCCTGGATCCTTTTGCCGCCAGTAGCATCACCTGCGCCGGGGTGACCACCTATAAAGCGGTGAAAATCTCTGATATCAAGCCGGGGCAGTGGATCGCGATTTATGGTCTGGGCGGTTTGGGCAACCTGGCACTGCAGTACGCCAAGAACGTGTTCAATGCCAAAGTGATCGCCATTGACGTTAATCAGGGCCAGTTGGATTTTGCCAAAGAGATTGGTGCGGATCTGGTGATCAATTCCAAAACGGAAAACGCCGAAGAAATTATTCAGCAAAAAGTCGGCGGCGCTCATGCTGCGGTGGTCACCGCGGTAGCACGCTCGGCCTTTAACTCAGCGGTGAATGCGGTACGCGCCGGGGGCAAGGTGGTGGCTGTCGGGCTGCCGCCGGAAAGTATGGACCTGAGTATTCCACGTCTGGTGCTGGACGGCATTCAGGTGGTGGGGTCGCTGGTCGGCACGCGAGAAGATCTGAAAGAAGCCTTCCAGTTTGCTGCCGAAGGTAAAGTGACGCCGAAAGTCACCAAAAGGCCATTGGGTGACATCAACGCCATCTTTGAAGAGATGAAGTCAGGCACCATCCGTGGCCGTATGGTTATCGATCTGACCAACTCTTAATCCTGCCAAAACTAAGGCCACCGCTGGGTGGCCTTGAGGCCGTTGATCAAGAGATCTGTTGTTCAATGGTAGGGGTGCTGCATGCTGCGCCCATTTGCATAATCAATGGGTTACATCGGGTCGAACATGTTCGACCCCTACCGATTTAGCCCTTTCGCGGGTTTGTCAGCAATCTGAAGACCACCAAATCAGAACAGCCCAAGCGGTTTGGCATCGTAGCTGACCAACAGGTTTTTCACCTGCTGGTAATGCGACAGCGCCACCTTGTGGGTTTCGCGGCCAACGCCGGAATTTTTATAACCGCCGAAGGCGGCATGTGCCGGGTAGAGGTGATAACAGTTGGTCCACACGCGTCCAGCCTTGATGGCGCGGCCCATGCGGTAAGCACGGTTGACGTCGCGGGTCCACAGACCGGCGCCCAGCCCGAACTCGCTGTCATTAGCCAGTGCCAGCGCTTCTGCTTCGTCTTTGAAGGTGGTCACGCCAATTACCGGCCCGAAGATCTCTTCGCGGAAGAAACGCATGCTGTTATTACCGGTGATCAACGTGGGCTGGAGATAGAAACCGCTCTGCAACGTCTGCTCATGGCTGGCACGCTCGCCACCGGCGATAATTTTCCCGCCTTCGTTTTTAGCGATCTCAATGTAGGACAAGATCTTGTCGAACTGCTGCTGGGACGCCTGTGCGCCGATCATGGTGTCGGTATCAAAGGGGTCACCCTGGCGAATGGTGGTGATCCGTGCCAGCACTTTTTCCATAAATTGCGGGTAGATAGATTCCTGGATCAGGGCGCGTGAAGGGCAGGTACAGACTTCACCCTGGTTGAAGAAGCCGAGGATCAGCCCTTCAACCGCCTTGTCGATAAATTCCGGTTCGGCCTGCATGATGTCTTCAAAGAAGATATTCGGTGATTTGCCGCCCAGCTCGACGGTACTGGGAATGATATTTTCCGCCGCACAGGCAAGGATATGTCGGCCTACCGGGGTTGAACCGGTAAAGGCGATTTTATCGATGCGCTTGCTGGTCGCCAGTGCCTCACCGGCTTCTTTCCCAAAGCCCTGAACCACATTGAGTACCCCGGCCGGCAGCAGGTCACCAATCATTTCCAGCAACACACAGATGCTGAGCGGAGTTTGTTCTGCCGGTTTAAGCACTACGCAGTTACCGGCAGCCAGCGCCGGAGCCAGTTTCCAGGCTGCCATCAGCAGCGGGAAGTTCCAGGGGATAATCTGTCCAACCACGCCCAGTGGCTCGTAAATATGGTAGGCCACGGTGTTCTGGTCGATCTCTGCGGCGGTGCCTTCCTGTGCACGCAGGCAACCGGCAAAGTAACGGAAGTGGTCAATCGCCAGTGGGATATCCGCGTTCAGCGTTTCGCGGATTGGCTTACCGTTGTCCCAGCTTTCAGTCAGCGCCAGCAATTCCAGGTTTGATTCCATACGATCGGCGATGGCCAGTAATACGTTGGAACGCTCCTGCACGCTGGCTTTACCCCAGGTTTCGGCGGCGGCATGGGCAGCATCCAGCGCCAGTTCGATATCTTTCGCGTCGGAGCGGGGGAACTCGGCGACAGTCTGGCCGGTCATCGGGGAGGTATCAGTGAAGTAGTTGCCTGAAACGGGTTCGACAAATTTGCCGCCGATATAGTTGCCATAACGTGGTTTGAAAGAAATCAGCGAGCCAGGTAAACCGGGATGAACGTATTTCATGTAAACACCTCTCATGGGAACAGACTGTGTAGGGTTGACGCCTGACTGCGTAGCGCCATCACCTTAACCCTAAGCATTGCTTATGCCACATTGCGTCAGTGTCGTTCCTATAAAGATGAAAGGTTTTTTATATCAATTAATTAAATAATTAAAAATGCTTTGGTCGGCAATAAAACCGAGGGCTTATTATTGGTTTCTATTATTTTTTGTGTCCCATGTCGCAACGCATGGGACACATTCATGATACAAAAATGCAACACTTTTATTGTCGGGAGTTGGCCATGTTGCATAAAGACCAGACCATCCAGACCGGGTTTGCCTCTGAGGGCGATAACCTGTCTCTCCCTGGCCCAATGTCCGAGTCCTGGCTACGTAGTCAGGCTTACGGGCTTAACCGGGCCGACGATCGGGTGCCTGTTGCCCGGCCGGGTTTACTCAATGAAGTGCGCGGGCAAAACGGCTGGGTGGCACAGTTGGCACGGCCGCTGATCGAACGTCTGGGCAGTGAAATTAACCGACAGCCTTCTATTGTGGTGGTATCCGATGCCGGCGGCATGGTGCTGGAAACCTGCGGCAATAGCCATTTTTTGCGCAAGGCGTCGCGTATTTCGCTGGCGCCGGGCAATTTATGGGGCGAGCAGGAGCGGGGGACCAATGCCATCGGCACGGCGCTGGCGTTGGGCGGCTTGTGTGAGGTGAATGGCGACCAGCATTTTCTCAATCAAAATGCCGGGCTTTACTGTGCAGCCGCACCGATTTATCGGCCCGACGGCCTGATTGCCGGGGTGCTGGATATCTCTACACCGGCGCAGCGTCCTTATGATGACGCACGTTCCTTGATTCTGCAGGCGGTCAGACACATCGAACACCAGTGGACGATGGGGTGTGTCACCTCCCGGCATTGGACGCTGAGGCTGCATAGCGATGCGCGGGTACTTGGCAGCGCCCATGAGCTGATACTGGTGTTTCGCGACGAGGTGCTCACCGCCGCCAATCGACTGGCAATGCAAGAGTTTAATCTCACCGCCGCCTGCTTTGGCAGCCTGGATTTCGCCACGCTGTTCCCGGAAATGCAGCGTCAGACGCTGAACGCACCGCGCCAGACCCTGGCGGTCAATAATCGTCACTATTATTCGCTGTTGCAGATGCCGGAAACGCATTCACCGGCCATCAGAGCGCGGGTTCTGCCTTTTGATCAAGACGGTGCCGACAGACAAAAAGCATTACGTATTTTGAATGCTGGGCTGGCGCTGTGCATCAGTGGCGAAACCGGCTGCGGCAAAGAGTATTTCAGCCAACGCTTGTTTGAGGAAAGTCACCGGCGCCAGGGAAATTTCGTGGCGATCAACTGTGCCGCGCTGCCAGAAAACCTGATCGAATCCGAACTTTTTGGCTATGCACCCGGTGCCTTTACCGGTGCTAACCCGAAGGGCTACCTCGGCAAGATCAGAGAGGCCGACGGGGGCGTGTTGTTCCTTGATGAAATTGGCGATATGCCATTGAGCCTACAGACCCGGCTGCTGCGAGTGCTGCAGGAAAAAACGGTCACGCCACTCGGCAGCCGTATCAGCTATGCCGTCGACTTTTCGCTGATCTGCGCCACCCATCAGGATTTGGCGCAGCAGGTGACGGCGGGGGCATTCCGTGAAGACCTGATGTACCGCATTCAGGAATTTAACCTGCGTATTTTGCCGCTGCGCCAACGGGCGCACGTCGATCGTTTCATCCTTAATTTGTGGCGTGAGCTGGGGGCTGAGTCACGCGGCATTCGGCTGGCACCGGACGCCGTTGCCGCGTTGGCGGGTTATCCGTGGCCCGGTAATGTTCGGCAGTTGATGAGCACGCTGAAAGTCCTGCTGGCGCTGGCGGACGACGGCAATCTGATCCGACTGGATGATTTGCCGGAGCAGTTCAACACCTTGCCGGAGCGCTGTGCCGAAACTCACGCTGCGCCGCAAGAAATGCTTGAGGCTATTCGCCGCGCTAACGGCAATATCAGTCAGGCAGCGAAACGCCTGGGTGTTTCACGCAGTACGCTTTATCGCAAGATGGAGAAAGGGCGTCGGCGTGATTCGTAGAAGATAGCTGTAATCCTGGGTTCCTCCCTGGGCCCAGGTCTGGATATTACTTATCGCCCAACCCCAGTGGGTTGATTTCAGAATGTTCGATTTTCTCGTCACTTTCCGCCCAACGATCCAACACCTTCAGGTAGCTGCCATTGGCGATAGCGCTATTGAGCGAAGTCTGTACCGCGTTCACCAGGCCATTACCCTTTTTCACCGTAACGGCAATGTTGGCGCTGCGCGGCCAACCGCCTGGCACGATGCCCACCAGCGTGGTTTTACCGTTCAGTTTTGCCTGATAAGCGCCGGATACGTTCGGCCCAAAGGTCGCATCTGCCCGGCCCGACTGGAGGGCCAGCGTGGCGGCCGCTTTGTCGGTCACGTAGATCGGCAACAGGGCGGGCAGCCCTTTGGCCTGATTCTCTTTATCCCAGGCCAGTAACACTGCCTCCTGATTGGTACCGGAATCGACGATAATCTTCTTGCCAGCAATATCCGGTGCTGATTTTATCGAGGTGATTTTACTGCCGCTCTTCACGTAGAAGCCCAGCGTATCCTGGCGGTAAGTGGCGAAGTCAAATTTGGTTTTACGTTCCTGGGTGACGGTAATGTTATAAATTGCCGCGTCGTATTTGCCGGAGGTGACGCCCAGCGGCCAGTCTTCCCACGAAGTCGGTACCAGTTTGAGTTTCAGCCCCAGGCCATCGGCTACCAGCCGGGCAATATCCGATTCGCTGCCAATCACCGTTTTATTGTCACGGGCGTACAACCCGAATGGCGGGCCACTGCCCAGAATAGACACGGCCACGGTCAGCGTACCCGGCTCGACGAATTTAAACCCGGCGGGGATCTTGGCCGCCGCCTCAGCACTTTTCAGCGTATTAATCGGGGTTTCGTTGGCGACCAGGTCAATGCCCGGGGCGGCATGCGCCAGGGCTGAAAGGCTAAGGAGTGCCGCCGCTGCGGTGAGTTTTGCGCTATACATCATTATTACCTGCATTATTATGTGGTTGAGGCGGTCAACTCACTATCCTTCAAGCCGCTGATTCTGTGAACGAACAAAAATGGCTAACTAATTGCGGGATAAAAAAATGCCGACCGCCGGAGTTTGTCGGGCGGTCGGCCAGGGGCAGGGTTATTGCTTGTCCGGGTATCCGGCGGAGCTTAAGGCGGAGAGGAACGGGGTTTCGTCCAGGGTGCTGTCGACCATAACTTCACGCGCGGCCAGATCGGTTTCGATCACCGCCTGTGGGTCGACGCTCAGTAGCGCTTTGGTGACGGAGCTGGCGCAGCCGCCGCAGGTCATATTGGGAATGTAGAAACGTAGCATGGTGATCTCCTTATGAATGACGGTGTTCGGCCAAGGTGCGGCCTGCCAACGTAGTAAGGTCAAGCGGTTGTTTTCACGAGTGACCGCGTTGGCGCGCCGAAGCGGGCATGTCGATACCAAACCGGGGTGTCCTGCGGGGTACCGGTGAAACAGGTTCCACCGTCGCCGCCTTCTCTGCCAAACCCTCAATAATCGGGCAGTCCGGTCGGTCATTGCCGTGGCAATGTTCGGCCAGGTACTCGATGGTTTGCGCCATAGCCTGAAGCTCGGCGATCTTCGCCTTTAGTCCGGCGACATGGGAAAGCGCCATGGCCTTAACGTCGGCGCTGGAACGGTCACAGGTGCGCCACAGGATCAGCAGTTCCGAGATTTGGTCGACGGGAAAGCCAAGGTCACGGGCACGCCGGATAAAACGCAGGCTATGGGCATCTGCCGTGCTGTAATGGCGATAACCGGCATCAGAACGCATCGCTTTCGGGATTAAGCCAATTTGTTCGTAGTAACGAATCATCTTCGCCGAGACGCCGGAGAATTTTGCCGCTTGTCCGATATTCATCATTCACCCCTAAATCTTATTTGGTTTCGACCGTCATCGGTGCCTGGAAGCGTTTGAGCCGCAGCGCATTGCCGAGAACGAAGACGCTGGAGAGCGCCATCGCCGCCGCGGCGAAGATCGGTGAAAGCAATGTGCCGTTCAGCGGGTAGAGCGCACCGGCCGCCACCGGGATCAGCACTGCGTTATAGGCAAAGGCCCAGAACAGGTTCTGCTTGATGTTGCGGATCGTCGCCTGGCTGAGTGCGATGGCATTCGGCACGCCGCGCAGGTCGCCCGACATCAGCACCACATCAGCCGCCTCAATCGCCACATCGGTTCCGGTGCCGATGGCGAGCCCAACGTCCGCTTCGGCCAGTGCCGGTGCGTCGTTAATACCGTCGCCCACGAAGGCCACCCGTGCTCCATTGAGGCGGAATTTCTTCAGTGCCGCAACCTTACCGTCGGGCAGAACTTCGGCGGCGACTTCATCGATACCGAGTTGTTTGGCGATGGCTGCGGCCGTTGCCGCATTGTCGCCGGTGATCATCGCGACCTTAAGGCCAAGCGCATGTAACGCCTTAATCGCCTCCGGGGTGCTGTCCTTGATCGGGTCAGCGACCGCAATCACCGCTGCCAACCGACCGTCGATGGCGGCATAGAGCGGGCTCTTGCCCTGTTCACCGAGGCGTCGGGCAGTCTGCTGGAAGTGGCTGACATCAAGGCCGAGCTGAGTCATAAAGCGATCTGCACCGACGGCGACAGTTCGCCCCGCGACGCTGGCCGTGACGCCGAAACCTGGTGTGGCGTCAAAGCTTTCAATGGCCGCGAGCGACATGTTCCGCTGCCTGGCTGCCGCGACAATCGCTTCGGCAATCGGGTGTTCGGAGCGGGTTTCAACCGCCGCCACCAGCGCCAGAACCTCATCGTGTTCAAAGCCTTCTGCGGGCACCAGATCGGTCAGTTCGGGACGTCCTTTGGTCAGCGTGCCCGTCTTGTCGAGCGCAATAACACTCACATCACGCAGTGCCTGCAAGGCTTCACCTTTACGGAACAGCACCCCGAGCTCGGCGGCGCGGCCGGTACCGACCATGATCGAGGTCGGCGTGGCCAATCCCATGGCACAAGGGCAGGCGATAATCAGCACCGCGACTGCATTCACCAGCGCAAAGGTCAGCGCCGGATCCGGCCCGAAGATCAACCAGACCAGGAAGGTCAACGCCGCAGCCGCCATCACCGCCGGCACGAACCACAGAGTGACCTTGTCGACCAGCGCCTGGATCGGCAGTTTGGACCCCTGAGCTTCCTCGACTAAACGAATGATCTGAGCGAGCACCGTATTCGCACCAATTTTGGTGACGCGGAAACTGAAAGCTCCGGTTTTGTTGATAGTGCCACCGACCACGTCAGCACCGGCACTTTTCTGCACCGGTACCGGCTCGCCGGTGATCATGCTCTCGTCAACGTAAGAGGTTCCTTCGACGACTTCGCCATCAACCGGCACTTTTTCACCCGGACGAACCAGCACTATGTCACCGGTGGTCACCTGATCAAGTGGGATTTCCAGGGTTTCGCCATTGCGCTCGACGCGCGCAGTCTTGGCCTGTAGACCGACCAGCCGCTTGATCGCCTGCGAAGTCCGCCCTTTGGCCCGGGCCTCTAGCGTCCGTCCCAGCAAGATCAAGCTGACGATCACGGCGGCAGCTTCGAAATAGACGTTGGCGGTGCCCTGCGGCAGCACTTCGGGGACGAAGGTCGCCACAACCGAGTAGCCGTAAGCCGCCGCCGTGCCGACCGACACCAGCGAGTTCATGTCGGGAGCGCCGCGCAGCAACGCCGGGATCCCCTTGCGGAAGAAGCGCAAACCTGGCCCGAACAGCACCAGGGTGGCGAGTACAAACTGCAGATACCAGCTGGTCTGCTGTCCCAGCACCTGCATTACCCAATGGTGCATCGCGGGTACCAGATGCGAGCCCATCTCGAGAATGAACACCGGCAAGGTGAGGGTGGCAGCAATCAATAATGAGCGCCGCAGCCCCCGCGCCTCATGCTCACGACGCTCGGTATCCTGATCGTCTGCACTGGCCGTGGTGGCGGATAAGCGCCGTGTTTTATAACCGGCCTTTTCAACGGCGGTCTCGAGGTCGGTGATGACGACGACCCCGGCAAGGTGACGTACCCTCGCACGTTCAGTAGCCAGATTGACGTTGGCTTCGAGCACGCCGGGGACCTGTGCCAGGGCTTTTTCTACCCGACCGACACAAGATGCACAGGTCATCTCCTCGATCGCCAACTCGGTGGTCTCTTCACGCACGGCGTAACCGGCGCTCTCGATGGCACGGACCGCCGCCTGGGGATTGGCCGCGCCAGTGAAGGTGAGATCGGCGCGTTCAGTAGCAAGATTGACCGAGGCGGTCTGCACGCCCGGCACGGCTTTCAGCGCGCGTTCGACACGACCGACGCACGAGGCGCAGGTCATGCCGTCGACCGGCAAACTCAGTCGAGTGACTGAGGACAGAGTCGGATTGGTATCGGGTTTGAGGGTAACGGAAGTCATTGAACTGCCCCTTTATGGTGTCTGTTGCTGAAAGCTTAAAGCTTCCCACCGCTGGAAGGTCAACAACTGTCGTCGATTTATTTTACCCGTTGCGAATTAGTCGTGCCGTCAGCGCCTCGGCAGTCGTTCAGCCCCGATGTACAAGCTTGCCAACCACCGCCTAGCGCCTTGTAGATACTGACAATGGCAAGTTGCTGGTCGGTACGTGCGACGCTCAGCGCCCGCCGGCTGGTGAAGTCAGAGCGTTCGGCATCGAGGACATCCTGGTAGAGGCCTTCACCTTGCGAGAACCGTACCCGGGCCAGGCGGGCCGCCTCGCGATTGGCCGCTGACTCATGCAGACGCAGCGCCAGCGTGCTGCCGGCGGCGCTATAAGCCTTAAAGGCATCATCGGTTTCCTGCAGGGCCCGCAGCAAGGTCTGGTCGTAGAGGATCAGGGCCTGTTTGGCGCGTGCCTCACTGGCGGCGATGCGGGCGCGGACACGCCCGCTATCAAGCAGTGACCAGCGAATGACCGGGCCGATAAAGCTCGACAGGGCTCCCGCGCCACTCATCGCATCCAGACTGCCGGCGACGAACCCGATCGACCCCGTTATCTGGATCTCGGGGTAAAGGCCCGCCGTTTCTACACCAATTCCGGCGGTTGCCGCCGCCAGGTTCCGTTCGGCCGCTGCAATATCAGCGCGCCGCCACAGGAGCGCGGTAGGGTCACCCACGGCCAGGGTTCGAACTTTCAGCATCTCCTGCGCAGCGGTGGCAGCAGGGGGGCTGAATCTTTGCGGTGTTTGACCCAGCAGGACGGCCAAGGCGTTGCCGGCGGCCGCACGGCGGCGTTCAAGTTCTGGTGTGGCCGCCTCAACATTTCGCAGTAAGGCTTCGGCACGCAGCCGGTCGACTTCGCTGGCGGAACCGGCGCTGATCCTTCGCTCAACCAACGCCAGACTTTCGCGCTGGTTTTGGCGAGTCGCGGCGACTACCGCAAGTTCGGCCTCGATACCTTGTAATTCAAACCAGGTTGCCGCCACTTCGGCAGCGACACTCGCCTGTACACCGCGCAACAAGGCTTCGCGCGAGCCCGCTTGTGCTTGTGCAGCCTCCACCGATCGCCGCACGCGGCCAAAGAGATCGATTTCCCAGGCTGCGTCGATCGCCCCACGATAGCTTTCAACCTGACGCGGTTGGTCAGGCGAGATCTCCGTTTCACTCCAGCGACGCTGGTCATAGCTGAGCGCCGGGCCCCCCCGCGGCAGGAAGTTCTGACGGTTCTCGCGCAGCAGGGCTTTTGCTTCCTCCAGCCTTGCCGCAGCGATACCAATGTCATGGTTTGCCGCCAGCGCTTGCTGAACCAAGCGGGTTAACGCCGGATCCTCGAAGGTGCGCCACCACTGCACCTCAACCTGGCCCGAACTCAGACCTGCGGCCGGGTCAGCAAAACCGCTGGGAAACGCCGATGACGACAGCGGGGGCGGCGTGTAGTCGGGGCCGACCGCCACGCAGCCGCTCAGCAGGACCAGCGCACTCAGCGGCGCTACAAGAGCTTGATAGCGTATTTTCATGACGAGACTCCCTCTCTGCGTGCTTTGATTCGTGAACGGTACCGATCGAAGCGGGCCGCCAGGCCACGCATCAGCAAATAAAAGACCGGCGTCAGGAACAAGCCAAACAGTGTCACGCCGAGCATGCCGGCAAACACCGCAATCCCCATGGCCTGGCGCATCTCTGCCCCCGCGCCACTGGCCAGCATCAGCGGAACCACCCCGGCAATAAAGGCCAGCGAGGTCATCAGGATCGGCCGTAGCCGCAGTCGACAGGCTTCGATAACCGCCTCCAGGGGGCTGGTCCCTTCGGCTTCAAGACTGCGGGCAAACTCAACGATCAGGATCGCATTCTTGGCGGCCAGGCCGACCAGCACAATCAGCCCTATTTGCACAAAGATGTTGTTGTCACCGCCGGTTAGCCACACGCCGGTGATGGCGCTCAGCAGGCTGGTCGGCACGATCAACAGCACCGATAGGGGCAACAACCAACTGTTGTATTGGGCGGCGAGGATCAGATAGGCGAGCAGCACACACAGCGGGAAAATGAACAGTGCCGTGGAGCCCGCGAGTTTTTGTTGGTAAGTGAGATCGGTCCATTCGAAGGTCATGCCCTCCGGCAGGGTTTCCCTCGCCAGGCGTTCCATCACTGCCACGGCTTGCCCCGAACTGACGCCCGCGACGGCGCCCCCCGAGATGTCGGCCGAAGGATAACCGTTGTAGTGGATCACCCGGTCTGGGCCTGAGCCCGGCGTAACGGTGACAAACGAAGATAAAGGCAACATCTCACCGGCCGCATTGCGCACCTGCAAACGGCCAATGGCTTCGGCCTGCATGCGATGGTCTGCGTCGGCCTGGGCGGTCACCTTGTAGGTGCGACCGAACCGGTTGAAGTCGTTGACATACAGAGAGCCGAGATAGACCTGCAGCGACTCAAAGACGTCTGCCAAATTGACCCCCTGACTTTTGGCCTGGGTGCGGTCGATGACAACATCGAGTTGCGGGGCATTGACGTCAAAACTGGTGAGCAGCCCGGCCACCTGCCCGGACTCATTGGCTTTCATCATCAGCACTTGCGTCTGCTGGGCCAGAGCTTCCAGTCCGACACCGCTGCGGTCTTCGATCTGCATCTTGAAGCCCCCGGTTGCGCCGAGGCCGGGCACCGGTGGCGGTGGAAACACGCCGAGGAAACCGTCAGGAATAGCGGCAAATTTTGCTTGCAGGCGGCCGGCGATCGCCGTCGCTGCCAGGTCAGACGTTGTACGCGCCTTGAACGGGTCGAGCATGATGAACATGACGGCGGCATTGGGCACATTAACGAAACCGTTGATCGACAACCCCGGGAAAGCCACCACGCTTTCAACGCCAGGCTCTGCCAGTGCCATTTTCGACATCTGTTTAACCACCGTATCGGTACGATCCAGCGACGCCCCATTGGGGAGCTGGGCGATGGCAACCAGATAGTATTTATCCTGCATCGGCACAAAGCCCGGCGGCACTGCCCTAAAGCCGAAGAAAGTCAGCGCGAGCAGCCCGCCATAAATCACCAGCGCTATACCGCCGATCCGGACCACCTTGCGCACCGTACCGGCATAGGCATCGGGCGCACGCTGGAATGGCCGTCCGAAGGCCTTAAACCAGCGATCGGCGCGGCCGCGCAGACTGTGCGGATCGCGCGCCATGGCAGGCTGACGTGGTTGCAGCAAAAGCGCGGCGAGCGCCGGACTGAGTGTCAGCGAATTCACCGCCGACAGCAGGGTCGAGATAGCAATGGTGAGCGCAAACTGGCGATAAAACTCACCCTGCAGACCGCTCAGGAAGGCGGTAGGGATGAAAACGGCGGCCAGCACCGAGGTAATGGCAATGATCGGGCCGGTGACTTCGTCCATCGCCCGCCTGGCGGCTTGTTTGGGGGGCTCGCCATTTTCGATGTGACGTTCGACATTCTCGACCACCACGATCGCGTCATCGACGACGATACCGATCGAAAGTACCAGGCCAAACAGCGATAAGGTGTTCAGCGAAAACCCCATCAGGTGCATAACGGCAAAAGTGCCGATCAGCGAGACCGGTACGGCCAGCAGCGGGATCAGCGAAGCCCGCCAATTACGCAGAAACACCACCACCACAATGACCACCAGTATCAGGGCTTCCAGCAGGGTGATGGCCACCGATTCAAGCGAGGCGCGAACGAATACCGTCGGATCATAGGCGATGCGTGAGCTAAGGCCGGGGGGGAAGTTGCCTTCAAGCCGTTGCATGGTTGCCCGTACCGCCTGTGAAACGTCCAGCGCATTAGCACCGGGACTCTGAACGATTTGCAGCGCAACGGCCGGTTCGCCGTCGAGCAGGCTACGCAGGGCATAGGCATCGGCCCCCATTTCAATGCGAGCGACATCGCGCAGGCGCGTGACTTGCCCGTCCAGACCGGTGCGAATGATGATATCGCCAAACTGTTGCTCGTCAGTCAACCGCCCGAGCGTGTTTACCGTCACCTGAAATGCCGCATTGGCGTGGGGCGCCTGGCCAACGGAGCCGGCCGCCACTTGCACGTTTTGCTCACGCACTGCAGCGATCACCTCACCCGCTGTCAGCCCGCGTGCGGCGATCAGGTCCGGGTCGAGCCACAGGCGCATGCTGTATTCACCGGCTCCCCAAACCAGAACGTCGCTGATGCCCGGAATGCGGGATAGTTCGTCGCGCACCTGTAGAAAAGCGTAGTTCGACATGTAAAGCGGATCGTAGCGCTTGTCGGGTGACAGCAGGTGAACCACCATCAGGATGTCCGGCGAGGTCTTCTGAGTTACCACACCCTGACGTTGAACCTCTTCCGGCAAGCGGGGCAATGCGCGCGAGACCCGGTTTTGCACCTGGATCTGCGCCATATCGGCATTGGTCCCCTGTGCGAAGGTGACGGTCAGGATCATTCGCCCATCGGTAGCCGACTGCGACGACATGTACAACATGCCTTCAACGCCGGTAATGGCCTGTTCGAGCGGCGCAGCGACCGTTTCGGCGATCACTTTGGGGTTGGCTCCCGGGTAGGTCGCGCTGACTTGCACGGTCGGTGGCGTCACCGCGGGATATTCGCTGAGCGGTAACTGGAAGAAGGCAAGGATCCCGGCGATTACCATCAGGATCGAAAGAACGATAGCCACGATAGGGCGGTCAATGAAGAAGCGTGGGAAGGTCATGACTTAGCCCTCGGCAATGGCGTACCGTCGATCGCCGCCGGTTGCGGGGTAATCTGCATACCGGGGCGTACCAGCCCCTTGACGACAATACGTTCGCCGGGTTGCAGACCTTGCTCAATCACGCGCAACCCCTCAATCTCCGGGCCCATCTCGACGGGCCGATACTCCGTTTTATCGTTTTTACCGACCACGAGCACGTAGCGACGCCCCTGGTCGGTCCCGATCGATTGATCGGAGATTAAAACCCTGGCCTGTGGTGCACCGGTATCCAGCTTGACCCTGGCGAACAGGCCGGGCATTAATTGCCCCTCGGGGTTGTCGACAATGGCGCGCACACGTACCGTTCCGGTACCTCGGTCGGCGGTGTTGGCGAGAAAGTCGATCCGGCCCGGCCGTGAATAGGTCTTGTCGGTAAGTAAGGCCACGCTGACCCTGGCGGCAACGTTGGCCCGGTCTGCGGCGAGCGAACGTAAATAGGTGCGTTCGTCGATATCGAAATAGACGTAGAGTGGGTTAGTCGAGACAATGGTGGTGAGTGGCGTTACGCCGCTGGCGACATAGTTGCCCTCGGTGACCAGGACTTGTCCGATACGTCCGCTGATCGGCGCCGTGACGCTGGTGAAGCTCAGATCCAGCTGTGCGGCATCCAGAGCGGCCTTTGCAGCGTCGACCTGCGCTTTACGCGTATTTAAAGTGGCCGTCGTCGCATCGAGACGCTCACGGGCCACCACCTTTTGGGCAAACAGCTGTGTGGCTCGCCGATGGTCCGTCTGGGCGAGGATGAACTCCGCCTCAGTCTCACGCAGGCGGGCTTTTGCGGCGTTCACCGCCGCCTGGAACTGACGAGGGTCGATCAGGAACAGCTTGCGCCCCTTTTCAACAAAACGGCCCTCCGGAACGCTCACCTGCTGGATATAACCGGCAACGCGCGGGCGCAATTCCACCCGGTCTATGGCCGTGAGTGAACCGGTGAATTCGGCAAAGGGTGCTGCCGAACGGATGAGTACTTCAGACACCGGCACGCTGGGTGGCGTTGCCAACGTGGCGGGCGGTACGGCTTCCTTGCATCCGGCGATAGCCAGCGTGACGCCTAGGGCCACGGTGAATCGGATCGGGTGTTTATCTTTCATCGTCTTGCCTCCCTCAACTGGAGTCGAATGGGTTTGCAGAGCCGGGGTGGCTGCGGTTCCCTTTCTCAGACGATCAGATTTCCCACGTTGGGAAGGTCAAGCGGATATTTGTGGGGTGGGTCTCATTAACAACATGCTGAGCGCTTTAGGTGCCTCAACGGCCTGGCTAAACAGAAAGCCCTGGCCCAGGTGATAACCGGAGTCACGCAGCGTTTGGCGCTGCTGTTCGGTTTCTATGCCTTCCGCAATGATATCGATAGACAGTTTCTGGCCCAGAATCCCCATGCTTTCGACAATGCCCAAAATGGCCGGCTCGTTGTTCATACGGCGAATAAAGTCACGATCCAGTTTTATGCAGTCCAGCGGGTAATCCATCAGATGGGTAAAGGAAGAGTGCCCGGTGCCAAAGTCATCGAGCGCAATGCGGATCCCCATTTCCTTGAGCATTTGCAAAGCCCGCAGCACATACTTCGAGCCGTGCTTATTGAAGGCGTGCTCGGTCACTTCCAGCTCAATCAGATGGTGAGGGATATTAAACATCTGCAAGCGCTGCAGGAAAGTTTCGGCGTAGTTGTCGCGTAAAAACTCGATAGGGGACGCGTTCAGCGATACCGGCAACACCTCAACACCGGCCTCAAGCCAACCGGCCATATCGGCAAACACCTTCATTTGCATGGTTTCACCGATTTTGGTCGCCAATTCGTAATCGTTAAACGCCTCGCTGACAGTATCCGGCATCTGGATGCCAGTGTGCGGACAATACCAGCGCAGCAGGGCTTCAAAGCCGATAATGGCACCGGTTGGCAGGCTGACTTTTGGCTGATAACTCGGGCGGATTTGATTATTACGCACAATCTGGCGGGCGCGATTTAACTGTGCCGCGCGTTCCTTGGCCTTATCCATCATCCTCGAATTAAACATATAAACGCCGCCGCGGCCGCCGTCCTTGAGCTCGTACAGGGCGGTGTCGGCGCATTTCATCAGTTCGGACGCGTCACGGGCATCCTGCGGATACAGGGCGCAGCCAATGCTCATGCCGCAGTGAAGCGCTTTGCCACCGTGGGTGATCGGCGATTCAAGCTGCAGCAGAAAGCTATTGGCGATTTTGAAAATATCCTGCTGGTTTTCAACGTCGCTGATCACTACCGCGAATTCATCGCCACCCAGTCGGGAGACAAAAGAGTTCGGCGTCAGATAGGCCTTGAGCCGCCGGGATAATACGCGTAACAGATGATCGCCGGCATCATGCCCCAGGGTATCGTTAACCAGCTTAAAGTGGTCGAGATCCAGTAAAATCAGCCCCAGCGATGTCTGGTTGTTCAGGGCCCGTTTCATTTCCTGCTTTAATCTTTTCTTGAATAACCGCCGGTTGGGCAAGGCGGTCAATTCGTCATATTCACTGGCGATCAGCAAACGTCTTTCAGCTATTCGCTGCGAGGTCACATCGCGCGAAACACACAATATATTCTGTATCCGATCATCCTTATCGGTTACCGGGCTGAGGATATTATCCCAATGCTGCAATGTGCCCTCCGGGGTAGCACTAAGGCCGGCAAATCTGGCATTTTTGCCGCTTAACACCTTACGCAGCGCTTTTTTGCCCCGCTTGCGAGCCTCTGGGTGCAGCAGACCCAGCCAGGGCATGCCAAATTGTTGCTGGTTCTCATCTATGCCCAGGGCCAGGCTACCGGCTCGGTTCATATGCAGCAGCGAACCGTCGTTGTTAATCACTTTGATACAGTCAACGCTGGCATCCAGCATATTTTTTTGTGCCGCCAGCGTGTCGATAATGATTTGTTTTTCCTGCATTTGCTGATGGATATCGGCACAGCTCAGGTACCAATGGTTCTGCGCGGAGTTCGGAACTTGTTTTGCCGCGAATGACAGTAAAAACCAACGATACTCACCACTGTAATGGCGCAGGCGAGCTTGATGAACGAACGAGGTAGCGACGGTCATCGACTGTTGCCACAGCGTATCGACGCGGGCATAGTCATCCGGATGCAGGGTATTCAACCAGCTGAGGCCATTGTTATCAGAGGAAGAGAGTCCGGTATATTCACACCACAACTTATTGAAATGCCCCCCGAGGCTATTCCCTACGCCAATGAGATTCGGTAAACCGTTAAAAATTTCATTAGCTAGATCAACAGGATGATTGCCATCACTGTGCTCGGGTAAAACATTCATCTGTCATTTCCTCTGAAAACCGCCGGATATTCACGCCAAAAGGATATTCTTGCCAGCGGAAATCGTTCTATAGCCTAGTCTGCTCAATAACAAGCCGTCAAAGAGAATGAGATATAATTCCGGGCAACACATTAGGAATACTCTCGTATTTGGTTTTTTAAATCATTCTGCTCTCTCGGCGTGTTTCCTCTGTCAAATAGCCTCCCTACGTGGTGCAGCAGATATTAAAAAGCCCCCATCTTTATCAGATGAGGGCTTGATGATTATAGCCTATGGCCAGATTTATTTATCAAGTGCATAGGCAATCACATAGTCGCCACGGTCTGGTGATTGGCGTGCACCACCGGTGGAAATCACAATGTACTGTTTGCCGGTGGTCGGCGACACATAGCTCATTGGCGTACCGCCGCTGCCGACAGGCAGGCGTGCTTTCCACACTTCTGCGCCGGTAGAAGAGTCAAATGCGCGCAGGTAGTAATCCTGAGTGCCGGCAATAAACACCAGGCCGCCCTGAGTGGCCAGCGTACCGCCCAACGTCGGCATACCTACCGGCATGGGTGCGCGCATTTTGATACCGAATGGCCCGGTATCCTGCACCGTACCGGCCGGAACTTGCCACACCACTTTCTGCGTTTTCAAATCGATGGCGGACAGGGTGCCGAACGGCGGTTTCTGGCATGGAATGCCCAGCGGTGACATAAAGCGGTTTTTGTTGACGCCATAAGGTGTCCCTTTCAACGGCACGGCGCCCATTCCGGTGTTGACCGACTCACCGCCATTGCTGGCCGGTGCATTGGCATCGGTTTTCTGCGGGATCATCTGTACCCACAGGCCCAGACGCATATCGTTGGCGAAGATATAGTGGTTGTTCGGATCGGTCGACAGGCCGCCCCAGTTCATGCCACCCAACGAGCCCGGGAAGCTGAGCGAGATATCGGTGTCGGGGGCGGTAAACAATCCGTCATAACGCATCGATTTAAAGCTGATGCGGCACATCAGTTGATCGAACGGCGTTGCGCCCCACATGTCAGACTCGGTTAACTTTTGATTGCCAATCTGCGGCATGCCGACAGAAAACGGCTGAGTGGCCGAGTACTGCTCGCCTGGGATGGTGCGAGTTTTTACCGGCAGCTCTTTCACTTCGGTTAACGGTTTACCGGTATGGCGATCCAGCACGAAGATCTGCCCGGTTTTGGCACCAATGACCAATGCCGGCTTGGTGGTGCCATCCTTCATTGGGAAATCGATCAGGCTTGGCTGCATTGGCAGGTCGAAGTCCCACAGGTCGTTATGAACGGTCTGATAGACCCATTTCTCTTTACCGGTAGTGGCATCGAGCGCCAGGATAGACGCGCCGTATTTGTGATCCAGTGCGTTGCGGTTTGCACCCCACAGGTCAACTGAAGAGCTGCCCATTGGCAGGAATACGGTGTTCATTGCCGGGTCATAGGACATCGGTGCCCAGGAGTTCGGCGTACTGCGCACAAAGGTCTGGCCCGGTTTCAATGCCGAGTTCGGATCTTTATTACCCGGGTCAAACGCCCAGCGCATTTTGCCGGTGACCACGTCGAAACCACGCAGCACGCCGCCTGGCATGTCGGTTTGTACGTTATCGGCCACGCGACCGCCGACCACGATGGTGGTGCCTGCCAGCGTAGGGGCAGAGGTCAGTTGGTATTTGGGATCTGAAGCGTCACCCAGACCGGCTTTCAGATCGACCACGCCCTGGTTGCCAAAGTTCTGGCAGAACTCACCGTTATCGGCGTTGATTGCCACCAGGCGTGCATCGATGGTGTTCATCAGAATACGCCGCTGGCAACTGTCGCCGGCCGCCAGGGTGACGGGTGTAGCAGGGGTTGAACCTGGCACCGTCGGTTGTGGCAGCGGTTTGGTGACGTCGAAGTAGGCCAGACCGCGGCAACGGTTCCACACCTGGGATTTCGCATTGACTTCACGCTTCCAAATCTCTTTCCCGCTGTCGGCATCGACGGCAATCACGTTGTTATGCGGCGTACACAGGAAAATACGGTTACCGATTTGCAGCGGCGTTTGCTGGTCTTCGGCGCCGTTGCCGTCCGGACTTAACGGAGTATCGCCGGTGTGGAAGGTCCAGGCGACTTTCAGCTCTTTCACGTTGTCGCGGGTGATCTGGTCCAGCGCCACGAAGCGGCTGCCGCCCGGGGTATTGCCGTAGTTATCCCAGTCTTTTTGCTGCTTGGCTTTATCCACCGGGATCAGCGGCAAGGGCTTGCCGCTAAAGGCGACGGTAGGGTGTGGCTGGAACATCTGCACGAAGGTGCCGACCATGCCCACCGCCAACACTGCGCTGAGCAGGTAGGACAGTTTTGCCAGCGGCGCCTTGCCTTCCGGCTTGCGCAGCGCCGGCCAGCTCAGGAAGGCTAACAGCATCAGTCCGGTTGGCACCATCAGGCGTGAAACCAATGGCCAGAAGTCAAAACCGGCATCGAACACCGACCAAATCAGCGTGCCGATAAAGACCAGCAGGAACAGCACCACCGCTGAAGATTTGCGACGGAAGAATTGCACTGCGGAAACCAGGGTGACGATACCGGCAATCAGGAAGTAGCTGCTGCCCCCCAGCGAGACTAATTTACCACCGGCAATGGCAAAGAATAAGCCGACTGCGGTAAGGATTATCCCTAATAAACAACACCATAGTTTAAGTTTTATACCCGGACGGGTAGTTGATTCAGGCATGGCTGACAGACTCCAAGATAATGTTTTTCTTCATGTTTACCCCGAATGAACGCGGTATCGCTGTTCCCTGGACAATGAGGGAACCGAGCGCGAGTCAAACAGTGGAATTCGCATATTGTACCATTTGATTCGTTAGCAGGTTAAGGATATGTTGGTTTCTGGCAAAAATTGTTAACCTGAAGTGCGAGGGGCAATGATTTATGGCTCGCTGGTAGCCGATAAAATGTAGCTCTTGAGAGCATCTTGAAAAAGAGCAGATAAAATCTGGAGGATGACGACGTCTAATATCCGCTAATTTAAAGGAAAACTGCAGTCACCTACTCAGGTAGCTTCAGTTGAATTTTATAAACCCATTTGCAATGCAGGGGTAATAAAGGCTGTTAGTTATTATGAACAGGGAATAGACAAACCTGGGAGTATATTTTGCATTGTTAATTTTTCTAGCCCGTTAATCGGGCCTTTTTGATTTCTTTAGTTACATAACATTAGAGATTTTAATTCATTACGTTAACATTAGTAATCCGCTATGCAGTGCTTCGGTTGATTGGGCGTCATCGTTTTAATGTACTGCATAGTGGGCATCCTTAAATATGGATTTCTTCCTAAGCCCAATACCATCTATTCCCCCGAGCACGAATATCTATTTTCCCGTCCTGGCGTTTTATGCTAATAAAACCCTGACATGCCAATATGCCCCTCCACATTGTTCGACATCTGTTCTTGACAGAAATCGAGATAGGCCCGAACCAGACTCGATGGATGGCGTTGTGATGGATAGAGCAAGCTAAGTGTTTGTTCCGGCATGGGGAAGGTGGGTAATACGGCACATAACCGACCTGCTGCAATGTCTTTTTTCGCCATAAAGGGCGGTAATTCAGTGACGACCTGACCTGCAACGGCTCTGCTGCGCAAAAGTGCATAATCATTGGTGGCTAATACCGCCTTTGGCTCAAAAACCCGCTCGCCCAGCAGCCAGACCCCGCGTGCACTGGAGTCTGTCGCCCAGGTGGCGCAAGGAAAACGGTGTAAATCATCTACCGTCTGGGGTGCAGAAAGTTGCTGTAATAACGCGGGGGAGGCCACCAACATATGCCGATATTTGCTCATCTGCCGTGCCACCATCGACTCATGCACAATAGTGCCGACCCGCAGAGAAACATCAATACCATCCTGCACCAGATCGACGCGGCGTTCGGTTGAAAATATGCTGACGCTAATCTCGGGAAATCGCTGTTGGAAAGCACCAATCAACTCCCACCAGGGTTCGAAGCCGGGTGGAATTGACAGACGCAAACGCCCCTTAAGACGAGTCTCGTCGTTCATAACGGCTTGCTGAGCTTCATTAAGTGCTTCAATACCACGACTGGCGTATTCGTATAAACGGCTGCCGGCTTCGGTCAGCTTGATACCGCGTGAGGAACGCTCCAGCAACTGTACCTTAAGTTCCCGCTCTAACTCACGAATGCGTCGGCTAAGGGTAGGGAGAGGGACATTAATCTTGTCAGCGGCGGCCGAAAGACTGCCTGCCTGGGCTACCGAGACAAACATTTTGGTGGCGTTCAGATCCATCGCTTTCCATACCTCTCATATATGAAAATAACGTTATCAATTTAGTGTATTCCAGATCAATATTGAAGCCTATACAGTTCGGTTTATCGGCGAGACACCTCGTCGATGTCATCCATAACCGAACTGGAGAATGACAATGAAAGCTTATGTTATTGAACAAGCCGGCGGGCCGGAAGTTTTGCAACTGCGTGATATCGCCTCCGCCGCACCCAAGGTAGACGAAGTCCGGATCCGGGTGAAGGCATTCGGCCTTAATCGGGCAGAGGTTTATCGACGTGCTGGCAAAATGGGCCCCGTCACCGGGCAGGTTGTTCCGGGGATCGAAGCCGTGGGGGAAGTGATTGAGGATCCTTCAGGTCACTTTCGCGCCGGCCAGCAGGTTGCCACCGCCATGGGAGGGTTACAGTTCAGCCGTCATGGCAGCTATGCCGAAGAGGTGACTGTCCTGCGCAGTAACGTCATTGATCTGGATGGCATCAGCCTGTCATGGGAAGAGTTGGCGGCGCTACCGGAAAGCTATCTTACGGTGTGGGGCGCACTGGGCCGATTGATCGATGACGTTCCAGGTCAAACTCTATTGGTGCGTGGTGCAACTTCTTCGGTTGGGCAAGCTGCGGTGGCTTACGCAAAGGCTCGGGGGCAGCAAGTGATCGCGACCACTCGCTCGACTGCCAACGCAGCACGACTTTTGACCATCGGAGCGGACAGCGTGGTGATCGACAACGGCGAAATCGCCGAGCAAATACGCGCCATAGCTCCGGAAGGGGTTGATGTGGTACTCGAGGTGGTGGGGGCCGCTACGGTTCGCGACAGTCTTAACACGCTCAAACCTTTTGGCACGGTCGTGGTCATTGGTTTGCTGGGTGGAGCGCCGGTATTGGAAAACCTGCATCTGATGAACGATTTGCCGAATGCCACCCGCCTGGCCTTCTTTGGCAGCGGCTTGTTGGGCACTGCAGCATTACCTCTAGCCGCAGCCCCCTTGAGATGGATTGCTCAACAGGTGGCCAACAAGACCATGCCATCGCTGCGGGTGAAAACCTTCGACTTCGATGATGTCAGCAATGCCCACCGAATGATCGAGAGCGATGGTGCTCAGGGCAAGCTGGTGGTACGTATCTGATCGCCGGCTCGGGGTATTTTTAAGGGCACGTTAGTCATTTCTGGTACCGTGCCCACATCAGGCGTTGATCGTCGCGAAACGCTGTTTAACCACGCTCAACACCAACTGCCGCAGCCAGCGATGTGCCGCATCGGCTTCCAAACGTGGATGCCACATCTGCGAAACGGTAATGCCCTGGGTTTTTACCGGTAGTTCAAAAGCATAGAGAGTGGCACTATCACCATTGCCTACGGGTTGATGGATCAGGAAAGAGGCAGGCACCAACGCCACCAAATCAGAGGCCTGAGCCACCGCCAGCGCGGCGGGAAAGCTCGGCACTACCGCAGCAACTCTGCGCTCCAGCCCTAATTCGGTCAGTGCCTGGTCTACCGGCCCGGTTAATAGCCCACGGCGTGAGGCGACCACATGGCCGCAAGCGGCATACTGCTGGGCGGTAATTTCATTTTGCTGTTCAAACGGATGACCTTTACGGACCACCGCGACGAAACGATCGCGAAATAACGTCTGTAAGCGGATCTCAGGCCCCATTTCGCCCAGTACGCCAATTTCAAGGTCCACCAGCCCTTCACGCAAATGCTTTGAACTTTTTTCGGGTTTGGGGGCAAAACACAGGCGTACTGAAGGAGCTGCCTGTGCAGCTGCCGCGATCAACACTGCGCCAAACGCCTCGACAAAACCTTCGTTGGCACGCAGGGTAAAGGTTCGTTCCAGGGTGGCTAAACTCAGTTCCGATACCGCCGGACGGAGTACCGCCCGGGCTTCGAATACGGCGTTTTGCGTGCGTTCGCGTATTTCTTCGGCGTAGGGCGTTAACACCATATTGCGGCCGGCTCGTACCAATAAAGGGTCACCGGTGACCGCCCGCAGCCGGCTAAGCGTGCGGCTCATTGCCGAGGCACTTAATTCAAGACGCCGCGCCGCGCCAGCCACACTCCCCAGAGAAAGAAGCGCATCGAGAGCAATCAGCAAGTTGAAATCGGGGTCTGTCATGTCTGGCATCCTGAACTATCAATAAGGGGAGGCGTTCGCTGCATGTTATAAGTGCAAATGCTGCGTCTTCCGCAATCTATCCAGCATAGTTATATTTTCTACATCACAAGACAACTGAATGCAGAGGAAATAATCCATGCCAACACCGACTTCACTTCAAAAGACCGTTTTGCTGATTGGCGCATCCCGTGGTCTGGGCTTCGCGATGGCAGAGGAGTTCCTGAAACGTGGCGACAAAGTGATCGCTACCGGCCGTGAGTCCTCTAAAGAGCCTCTTTATCGTCTGGCTGAAAAATATCCGGACAGCCTTGAGGTAGAGACCGCCGATATCACCGTGCCAGAGCAGGTAAATGCGTTGCATGAGCGGCTTGCTGAACGCCGTTTTGATCTGTTGTTTGTTAACGCCGGGGTCAAAAATGACGATCGTGAGACCATTGCGGATGTCTCTACCGAAGAGTTTAACCGGGTGATGGTCACTAACGCACTGAGCCCAATGCGGGTGATTGAAACCTTTAAGGATCGGGTAACGCATGGGGGGACCATTGGCGTGATGTCTTCCGGCCAGGGCAGCCTGACTAACAACACCAATGGCAAGTTCGAGGTTTATCGGGCCAGTAAGTCCGCGCTAAATATGCTGATGCGCAGCTACGCAGCTACGCAGCGCGTAACAGTAACGATCCTCGAACCTTGCTGCTGATGGCGCCAGGTTGGGTACGCACCGAGTTAGGGGGATCAGAAGGGCGTTTGAGCATCGAAGAGAGCATCCCAAACTTACTCAATACCATTGAGGCTTATGCCGGGCGTTCGGGGCTGTATTACCTCGACTACCTGGGCAAAATCGTTCCCTGGTAATCGCATTGACGCATGAGACCGACCCGTTTGCTGGCGCTACTGAAAGGCTTTAACCAGAAAATCGATAAAGGCCCGTGTTTTCGCCGGCAAGTGCTGGCGAGAGGTATAAACCAGATTGACGGCCAGACCAGGGAGCACCCAGTCGCTCAGAATCTGGACTAATCGGCCCGACTGCAGGTCTTCCTGAATCACATAGGTGGGTTGCGCCAGAATGCCCAGATTTTGCAGTGCGGCAGCCCTTATCAGATAGCCGTCATTGGCTTCAAGAGCGGGCTTGGGGAAGGTGGTGACAAACTCCTCGCCCCGCTGAAAAATCATTTTATAAGGGTCGTTGGCATAGGAATAGAGCAATAGCTGATGATCAGAAAGCTCCTGTGGGTGATTGGGTGTGCCGTACTGTTGCAAATACTCTGGCGTTGCTGCTAAAACCCGTTTTGTTTCCGTCAACTTACGCACAATAAGCCCGGTATCTGGTTCGCTTTCTCGGGTGCGAATGGCGATATCGATATTATCGTCAATGATGTCGTAATAGCGATTCTCCGCAACGATCTCTAAACGGACATCCGGGTTTAGTAACTTGAATTGGGGTATTAAAGGGAAAATAAGCCGAAGGCAAAGTGATAAGGATCCGGTAATACGTAAGACACCCACCGGATGATCTTTGCTGGCGGTGACCGCATCGGTCGCGCTTTGCATGGTGGTGAGGGCCGCTTTGGCACTCTCATAAAACGCTTTACCGACTTCAGTCACAAATAACCTGCGGGTGCTGCGTTCTATTAGTCTCACGCCAAGTCGATCCTCCAGCGCTGCCAGGTGACGGCTGGCGGCGGCGTTCGACAAACTTAGCGCTTCCGCCGCCTTGCTTAAACTGCCTAACTCTGATGTTTTTACAAAAAGCTCAAACTCGGTCCAGCGGTCCATGGGTATTTTCCAGTTGGCGGAAATCTGTTTTCCAGAATAAGGCTTTTTCATAACGATTGGAATTGACACACTGTCCGTAGTCTTGGCAACGAAGATCTTCTACGTTGAAAGTCATTATTATGGGGTCATCTATGACGGATATTTTAAGTGTGGTACGAAAGTATTTTTCAATTTGTGTCGATGGAAAGGATGTGGAACGAGTCAGCGAATTCTTTGCCGATGATGTCATTATTCATCGCCCCGACGTCGCTGAGCCGATTGTCGGGATAGACCTCTTCAAAACGGCATTACGTTTTCATGTGACCGACCGTTATGCATCTATACAGACCACTTTCCAAAAAGAAGTGGTTACTTCCGATACGGTCGTAGTGGCTTTAACCCATGTAGCCAAAGGCTCGAATACCTGGCACGGGTTTGATGTTACGGGTAAGGATGTGACCTGGACATCGTTGACTTATTTTCGGTTCGGCAAAGAAGGGAAAATTGTTGAAGAAATTGTAGAGCGCAATGAATTATTTATGGCTAAGCAATTAGGCATTATTGATTACCAATAAGGCGTTCGTTAAAAGAAAAAGCCGATAACCCGCAAAGGTTATCGGCTTTTCGCTGCCGGTCAGGGCAGAACAGGCGGATTAAGCGGCAGGCAACTGCTGCGCGGTTTTATCCACCAGTGCCAGCAGAACTTTGATATCGTCCAGGCTGACCGTTGGGTTTAACAACGTCATTTTCAGGCAGGTCACGCCATTAAACTCGGTCACCCCAACGTTGGCACGCCCTGACTCCAGGAGCGCATCGCCAATCCGCTGGTTCAGCAGTGCCACTGCGGCATCGCCGCTGGCGGCTAATGACTGCGGACGGTAGCGGAACAGCACGCTGGCCAACTGTGGCTGCATCACCAGTTCCAGCACCGGTTGGTCGCCGATATAGTGAGCAACCTGTTGCGCCAGCGTCACGCCGTGATCGATGATCGCGGCATATTGCTGCTGGCCTAATGCCTCCAGCCCCATCCACAGTTTTAACGCATCAAAACGGCGGGTGGTCTGCAAGGATTTAGACACCAGGTTAGGCACACCCTGAGCTTCGTCGAACTCGGAATTCAGGTAGGCCGCCTGATAACGCATCAGCTCATAGTGACGGGCCTCTTTCAACAAGAAAGCGCCGCAACTGATGGTCTGGAAGAATTGCTTATGGAAGTCCAGGGTAATGGAGTCCACCAGTTCAATGCCGTCCAGGTAGTTACGGTACTTCTCGGAAAGCAGCAGCGCGCCGCCCCAGGCCGCATCAACGTGCACCCAGATCTGGTGCTCTGCCGCCAACTGCGCAATCGCACGCAGCGGGTCGATAGCACCGGCATCGGTCGTGCCCGCGGTAGCAACAATCGCCAGGATCTGCTCGTCATTGGCCTTGGCTTGCGCCAGTTTTTCGGCCAGGTCGTTCACATCCATTCGTGCGAATTGATCGGTTTTCACCAGCGTGACGGATTGGTAACCCAGACCGAGCAACGCCATATTTTTCTGCACCGAGAAATGGGCATTTTCAGAACATAAGACTTTAATCTTGCGCAGGTTACCGACCAGACCATCCTGTTGCACAGAGTGACCCTGCTTGGCGAAGAAGGCATCGCGTGCCAGCATCAGGCCCATCAGATTGCTCTGGGTACCGCCACTGGTGAACACGCCCGCATCGCCAGGCTGATAGCCAACCTGGGTACGCAACCACTCGATCAGCTTCATCTCGATGATGGTGGCTGACGGGCTTTGATCCCAGGAATCCATGCTTTGGTTGGTGGCGTTGATCAACACTTCCGCCGCCTGACTGATCACCAGACTTGGGCAATGCAAATGCGCGACACACTGCGGGTGATGCACCGACAGGCTGTCTTTTAAAAAGTATTCAATCGCGCGTTCGATGGCCGCCTGGTTGCCCAGGCCCTGCGGATTAAAATCCAGCGTAATGCGTTCACGCAGTTCGGCAACGGTTTTTCCCTGATACATCTCGGGTTGTTGCAGCCATTGCACTACCGCCTGGCTACTTTGCTCGATCGCTTGCTGGTAGGCTTCGGTGCTTTGCGCCGAGGCGGCCAGAATCGGGTTTGACCGGGACATTAAATTCACTCCATGCCTACAGGCTTGACGCCGGCGGCTAACAGGGCCTGTTCAAATTTATCCAGGAAAATGCCCAGTTCATCGTTGGTGATCAGCAGGGAAGGCAGCAGACGCAGTACGTTACCGTTACGGCCGCCACGCTCCAGGATCAACCCGGCTTCGAAGCATTTTTTCTGCAGCAGGGCAGACAACTGAGGATCCGCCGGGTAGCAACCCATATGATCCTGCGCTTCGTCAGGTTTAACGATTTCCATACCAATCATTAAGCCCAGACCGCGCACGTGACCAATCGCCGGATAACGTTTTTGCAGCTCGGCCAGCTTGGCTTTCAGCCATTCGCCTTGTGCGGCGACCTTATCGGCCACGTTGTTATCTTTAAGGTGCTGCAGGGTGGTCAGGCCGGTGGCCATCGCCAGTTGGTTACCACGGAAGGTACCGGTATGGTGGCCAGGCTCCCAGGCGTCAAATTCTCGCTTGATGCCCAACACGGCCAACGGCAAACCGCCGCCTACCGCTTTGGACATCACGATGATGTCCGGCTCAATACCGGCGTGTTCAAAGGCGAACAGTTTGCCCGTACGGGCAAAGCCGGCCTGAACTTCGTCGATAATCAGCAGAATGCCGTGTTCCTGAGTGACTTTGCGAATGCGTTGCAACCATTCGACCGGGGCCGGGTTGACGCCGCCTTCACCCTGAACCGCTTCCAGAATAACGGCCGCAGGTTTGCGTACGCCGCTTTCGACGTCGTTAATCAGGTTTTCAAAATAGTAGGTCAGTGCCTTAACGCCAGCTTCGCCGCCGATGCCCAGTGGGCAGCGGTATTCATGCGGGTAAGGCATAAACTGGACTTCCGGCATCATGCCGTTAATCGCTTCTTTCGGTGACAGGTTGCCTGTGACCGCCAGCGCGCCATGGGTCATGCCATGGTAGCCGCCGGAGAAGCTGATCACACCAGAACGGCCGGTGTATTTTTTCGCCAGCTTCAGTGCGGCTTCGACCGCATCCGCGCCCGATGGGCCACAGAACTGCAGGCAATATTCCTGGCCCTGTTGTGGCAGTAAAGAGAGCAAATAAGCTGAGAACTGATCTTTCAACGGCGTTGTAAGATCTAGGGTATGTAACGGCAAGCCGCTGGTAATGACATTTTGGATGCTTTGAATGACGTCAGGATGGTTATGACCCAGAGCCAGCGTACCCGCACCAGCCAGGCAATCAAGATATTGATTATTCTCAACATCGGTGATCCACACGCCTTGGGCTTTCGCAATTGCCAACGGCAATTTACGGGGGTAACTCCTGACATTCGATTCAAATTCGGCTTGTCTCGCCAAATATGTTTCGTTGTTTACATTTTCTAAACTCACACCGAAATTATCAATACGGACTTTATCCGTCATCATATCTCTCCTACAACTGGGGGTATCGATACCACCCTAGTTGAATTATTAAATTGAATAAGTAACTACCGTGAGAAAATCGCGCCCAATATATGGCTTTTTACCCCCCGGCTCAATAGTTATTTAGCCGGGGAGAATTTATTGTTTTTTCGATAAAAATCAACAAATTGCTGCTTTATTAGCCAGTGATGGCGTGATTTGGGGATAATGGAGCGCTTGACAAGGCACGAAAAACTCCCGCAAAGAAAACAGGGGTACCGGCCCAATACGTTTATTTTGCAGGTAATTTTCACCGGGATGGCAAGCTGGGTACGGAGGGGGTTTTGAAGTAACAACTTATTATTAATAAGTTGTTACTTAGACATTAACTGACTTTAGCGGAAGTAAAACTGTCGATCACCAGGGTATTTCACCGTGACGGTCAAAGAATCCGCCGGTGGGCCCATCATTGCCGATAGAGGCCAGTGTCACAATGGCATCCGTTCCTTCCGTCACCGTTTGATGACCGGTATGGTGATTGATGTCGGTTTTAGTAAAGCCCGGATTGACGGCATTGATCCTGATCGTCGGCAAGGCCTTGGCATACTGAGTGACCAGCATGTTGAGCGCCGCCTTGGAGGACGGATAGGCCAGTTGCAGCAGCCCAGCCTCGAAGGTTGCACCGCCTTTGCCGGTCATGGTATGCGATGAGCCCAGCGAGCTGGATACCATCACCACTCTGGGATTTTTTGCCGCCTGCAATAAGGGCAGAAAAGCTTGCATCATACGCACCACACCGAAAACATTGGCCTGATACATCTCTGCCAGCGCGGCGGCGCCGGTTTGGGCTGGATGCTCGCGTGAACCGCCAACCCCGGCATTATTGATCAACACGTCGAGTTGGCCGTAAGCCTTGCTGAAATCAGCCGCGGCTTGACGGACCGATTCTTCCGAGGTCACATCAAGCACCAGCAGTTCAGCCTTCAACCCCAATAATGCCAGCGCCTGAATCGCCTGCTCGCCACGCGAGGGATCGCGGGCACCGAGCACCACGCGCCAGCCGCGTTCGGCCAGGCGACGGGCGGTTTCGTAGCCCAGCCCCTTGTTGGCACCGGTAATCAATACGGTGGTGGTCATGGTTATATCGCCTTAATTTGATGGCCCGACAGGATCATGTCGGCGGCTTTTTCACCGATCATGATACTGGGCGCATTAGTATTCCCGGTAGGAATGACCGGCATCACAGAAGCGTCGATCACCCGCAGTCCCGACAGGCCATGCACCCGCAATTGCGGGTCGACCACCGCCATAGTGTCGGAGCCTATACGCGCGGTGCCGACCTGATGGTGGTAGGAACCTGTCATGCGGCTGATGTAGTCACGCATTTGCCGACGGTTGTCTACGCCGTCCATTCCCATCTCCTTGCCACGCCATGGCGTAAGCGCCGATTGATGCATCACTTCACGTAACAGCAGGGCTTTGTCGGTCATCACCTCCAGATCCTCACCTTCAGAAAATACCCGGGGATCCATTAACGCCGGTTGCAAAGGGTCACGTGAGTTAAGCCACAGGCGGCCACGACTTTTCGGGCGCACCAGACCCGGTGTGACGGTGTAACCCTGACTCACCCCAGGCAGGAACGGCATCGTGAACAGCAGTGACTGGGTATCCGGCGCTGAGAGCTGGGGCGCTGACTTATGGAAAATCTGCGCTTCAATACCCGAAGCCAACCCGACCTCCACCGGCTGTGGTGAAGACCAGACCATCGGGCACACCAGATGGTCATGCAGGTTTTCGCCCACGCCGGGCAGGTTAACCAAGGGAGTTATCCCCATTTTTTCCAGTTGTTCCGCCGGACCGATACCGGAGTGCAGCAAAATAGAGGGGCTCATCAACGAACCGGCGCACAGCAGCACTTCATGACGCGCTTCGATGCGGTAGTCGATGCCGCGATGAATAAAGTGCACGCCGGTGATACGATCGCGTTGGTTTAACAGTTTTAGCACCCGCGCTTCGGTGATCACCGACAGGTTGTCGGCCTGGCTGATGGCATCGCCATAACAGACCCAGGCACTGGCGCGTTTACCGTCCGGCGTCATGGTGTACTGCGGGAAACTGATCCCACTTGAGTCCTGGCCGTCGTTGTAGTCCTTTACTAATCGCAACCCGGCCTGTTGTCCGGCCTCAACAAAGGCGTGCGCCAATGGCGTCATGGCCGGGCTGGATACCTGCAACAGGCCGCCGGTGCTGTGCATCGCGGACAGCCCACTGATATTGCAGTGCTCCGCCTTGCGGAAATAAGGCAGCACCTCCTGCCAGCTCCAGCCGGTGGCCCCCAGCGCGGCCCAATTGTCATAGTCGGCGGGCAGGCCACGCACGTACATCATGCCGTTGATCGCACTGGAGCCGCCCAGCGTCTTGCCGCGTGGCCAGTAAATATCCTGTTTGCCGGCGTAAATTTGCGGCTGGGTAGAAAATCCCCAATCGACAGCGGAATGCCACAGTTCCATCGCCTGAGGGGGATTATGGATCGCCGGCATATCATCTCTTGGCCCGGCTTCCAGCAGTAATACTTTTAACCCGGCGTCCACCAGTCGACGGGTGACTACCGAGCCGGCTGAACCGGCGCCGATAATAATAAAATCATATTTACTCTCATCATTACGGGTTGCCGCTTTACGGGGCACAGACTGGCGCGCATGGCCGGAGAAGGGCAAGGCGGCCGCGGCCCCGATGGCCAGACTGGCGGCGATAAAGCGGCGCCGACCGCTGTCGGTCAGTTTGTTATCTGAGTTCATGGCGATTCCTTAGTGAGCGTCGATGTCTTTCAGAGCGATCCAGGTGGCTTTCATTTCCCCGTACTGCCGCAGAGCATGTATCGACAAATCGCGACCGATGCCGGACTGTTTGAAACCACCAAAAGGCGAGAGAATATCGCGCGTCAGGAAGTGATTGACCCAGACGGTTCCGGCCTCCAGTTGCCGGGCAATGCGGTGCACTCTGGCAATGTCCGGGGTCCAGAAACCGGCGGTCAGACCGTATTCGCTGTCGTTGGCCAGCCGAATGGCTTCTTCTTCATTCTCAAAGGTAATGATTGAAGCGACCGGGCCGAAAATCTCGTTTTGCGAAGCGGTCATGGTCGGCGTGGCGTTGTCGATGATGGTCGGTATAAAGAAGTGCCCACCCGGAACGATATCCTTATCGGGGATCCCGCCACAAAGAATGCTGGCACCTTCATCACGCGCAGACTCCACGAAGCCGAGAACAGTTGCTTGATGGCGGGCGTCGATCAGCGGTCCCATCATGGTGGCAGGATCCAATGGATGCCCTGGCTGCCAGCGCTTCACTTCTTCCAGCAGGTGCGCAAGGAATTGTTCTTTGATCGAGGACTCCACCAACAAACGGGTACCGGAGGCGCAAACGGCACCCTGGTTGGCGCAAAAACCCAGGGCGGCAAAGCGTGCCGCGCGTGCCAGATCGGGTGTATCGGCAAAAATGATATGCGCGTTTTTGCCGCCGCCCTCAAGGTAGGTGCGTTTCATGTTGGACTGCCCGGCATAAATCAGCAGTTGCTTGGCCACCTTAGTCGATCCGGTAAAAGCCATGGCCCGTATGCCGGGGTGCAGTGCCAAAGCCTGCCCTACCTGGGCCCCTCCGGTAACGACATTGAATACGCCATCGGGGATCCCGGCCTGACGGGTCAGCTCCGCCAGGCGGATGCCGGTTAACGGGGCTTTTTCTGACGGTTTAAACACTACCGAGTTACCCATGGCCAGTGCCGGCGCAATCTTCCAGCAGGCAATCATTAACGGATTGTTCCAGGGGGTCATTACCGCCACCACCCCCAGAGGCTGATGGGTGATCATGCCGTGGAAACTGTCCCCGGTCGGGGCTATCTCGTCGGCCATCTTGTCGATCGCCTCGGCGTAGTAGCGCAGGGCTTTTGCCACGTCCTGAATATCCATATCCAGCGACTCATGAATGGTCTTGCCGGTATCCAGGCTCTCCAGCAGCGCCAGTTCCTCCTGGTGCAAAATCACCAAATCGGCCAGGCGCAGCAGGACACTTTTGCGTTCGGCCGGGGATTGGTCTCGCCAAACCCCGGCGGCGAAGGCCCGGCCCGCGGCGGCAACTGCCTCATCAACGGTGGTGAGGTCGCAATCGGCAATCGCCGCCAATAGCCGACCATCGATCGGGCTGTTATCGGCAAAAGTGGCGCCGTCGGCCGAGTCCTGGTACTGGCCGTCAATATAAGCACGCCCTTCGATCTGCAGTGCATTGGCCTGCTGCTGCCATTGTTCGAACGTTTTAGTCTGGCTACTCATAGGGGGTCCTTAGTTAAGTCGGTGATGATCCTCGTCGAGGAATGCAGCTAAATTAGCGGCGGTAGCGCTGAACAAACAGTGGGCTGGCCGTATCACACTGTTGCCGTACAGGAACCAATGGAGGGTGTATATTGTGCTAATGACGCAGCAGGCTAAAAGGACGTAAAAATGGATATGATGAATGCATTGCGCATATTCAATGCGGTGGTGAGCGGGGGTAATTTCACCGCCGCGGCAGAGGCTCTTGACCTGTCACGCCCCAGTGTCAGCAAGGTCATTGCCGAACTGGAACGCCATTTTGGCGTCCGCCTATTACATCGAACTACCCGAACCATGACGTTGACCGAGGCCGGTCGTGAATGCTTCGAGTACAGCCAGCGTATTGCTGCCGAATGTCTGGCGCTGGAGGCCTACATGGGCAATCAGGGCCAGCCGGCGGGCACGCTGCGCATCAGTGCGCCACACCCGTATTGCCGGGCGGAACTGGCAACCATTGTCGCCGGTTATCAGCGGCGCTATCCGCGGGTATCCGTGGAGTTTTGCCTCAGCGATCAGTTGGTTAATCTGATAGATCAGGGTATTGATGTGGCAATCCGCGTGGCCAATCTATCGGATTCATCTTTGGTGGCGCGTAAGCTGTGCGATATCCCTCGCATCCTCTGCGCGTCCCCCGATTATTTGAAGCGTCATGGCACGCCCGCTACGCCACAGGGATTGCGTGACCACAACTGTCTGGTGTACTCACTGTTGCCGCGTGCGGAACAATGGGAATATTTGGATGTGCAGGGGCAGTTGACCGAGGTGCCGGTATTCGGTTCACTGCGGGCCAACAGCGGCGATGCCTTGTTGGCCAGTGCACTGGAAGGCCGGGGGATTATTCTTGAACCGGAGTTCGTGGTGCGCGAAGCGCTGGCCAGCGGGACTTTGGTCCGACTGATGAGAGACTGTACCTGGAGCCACCGCTCACTGTATGTGGTTTATGTTAACCGGCGCTATTTGCCGGTTAACATCCGTAGTTTTGTTGATTTTATCGCCGAATACTACCAGCAGGCCGCCGAGCCGCAGGATCCGAAACTCACAACGAGTCCCGCAGATAACTGAGCATTGCCTGGTTGAACCCGTGCGGATCCTGTAGCGGGGCAAAATGACTGACGCCCCGCAGCAGGATCCAGGTTGAGGTTGGGATGGTGGCAGAGATGTACGCCGCATGCTCCAGATCGATGGCCTCATCATGTTCGGCGGCCACAACGGCAACCGGCCGGGTGATGCTGTGCAACTGCGCATCGCTATAGTTGGGTTCGCGCTGCCACATGCGGCTTATCTGTGCGATAAAAGCCTCAAATTCATCGGGGGTGGCGGAGAGTGCCTGATACTCTTGTTGTGCCCGATCGGCGGCGGCCAGAAAGGTGGCGGTCTGGTCGAAACCGGACTTCACACCCGTCGGTGAGACGTTGAGCCCGAAAGCAAACAGCGTATTCAGGCGATTAGGGTGGTGAATGGCAATCTCCAGCCCGATCACCGCACCGTCGCTCCAGCCCACGATGTGCGCGCGCTCGACAGATAAAATATCCATCAGCGCCAGCACGTCAGCGGCCATCAGGTGATAACTGTAAGGTTGCGCCGAACGCGTACTGCGGCCGTTGCCACGACTGTCGATGGCGATTGCCTGATAGCCGTTGTTCACCAGAAAATCGATCTGGCTTCCCCACCAGTCGGCGCTGGCAACGCCGCCATGCAGCAAAATAACCGGTTCACCTTCACCGAACACCGAAAAATAGAGCTGAATTCCGTTAACGGCCTCATACGCGCAGTGGCCTGTCGTCAGGATCGGCAGGGGTTCAGGCAGTGTCTGCCAGGGCGCTAATTCATGCATAGTATTGTCCTCGTTGGTCTCAGGGCTTAAAGCGCGCGGCTTCGGCAATCAGTTCCCGCGCGGCTGTTTCATCCGCCAGGGCATCCAACAGCAGCAAATTCAGCCGGGCTAAAAATAGCGCCAACTGCTCACCGGAGAACTGCCCGGCGGTTTGATAAAACTGGCTGTACAACTCATCGAGTTGTCGTTGATTTAACTTAGCCTTCATTCGTGTCTCCTTCATTGCCACATGCCCGCAACAGTGCCTGTTTAATCATTTCGGGCATCGCGTGGTCACTCTTGGTCCAGCGCCAACAAACGTGACCATCCGGTCGAACCAAATACAACGCCCCGGCAGGGCCACTGTAGGCGGTATGCAACAGTCCGTGCGGGTCTTCCACTGCACCGGCGTCACCGGATTGCGGTTGCCCAGGGCGGCCGATGGTCACTACACGCAGCAAAGGGTGGCGATCTATTTCCTGGGCGGCCGTCGTGTCGTAGGCCAGGAAACGCAGCAGGGTGAAATGGCGCGCATCCAGCAGGTAGGTCAGATGCTGCGGTTTGCCGTTAAGCAACAGGGGGAATTCTGGCAACACCGCGCCAGGTTGTGGCCCGATGTCTTCGGTGGTGCTGGCGACCGGGGTATTCAACGGCGAATCGGTGTAGCAAATGCTGTGGGTCTGCCGGGGATTGATCAGCGAAGAGAACTGCGGATGGCGAGCCGCCAGCGACAGCACCGCATTACGCAGTGTGCTGCCGGCCGGGGTGGCAGGGCACATAAATTCCGCGCTGCGGCTGGCCTGTCCGGCATTTTCACGCCAGGCCGCCCGGCGTTCGCTGGAATAACTGGTCAATAAAACTTCTGGTGCCAACCCCTTGAGTACGTAAGCCAGTTTCCAGCCCAGGTTGTAGGCATCGTCCAGGCCGCCATTAAGCCCACGCACGCCGAATATCGGCACTACATGCGCCGCGTCACCGGCGAACAACACCCGCCCGTGGTGATAGCTGTCCAGCGACAGCGCCTTGGCGTTGTACATGCTGATCCAAATCGGTCGCCATTTTCCCTTTTCTCCGACCATTTCAAGGAAACGTTCCACCACCGGCAGCACGTTTTCCGGCTTCAGTCCTTCCTCGTCGCTGACATGGTCCTCCAGCAGGTAATCTATGCGCCAGATATTGTCCGGCTGGCGGTGCATCCACATGGGGCCGGGGCGCAGGGCGGTTTCAAACCACACCCGGCGCTCGGCCGGCGTTTCGCTCTCCAGTTCGATATCGACGATGGCGAAGCGCCCATGGTGCACTTCTCCTTGCAGATGCAGACCCAATTGTTCCCGCACCCGGCTGCGGCCGCCGTCGCAGGCAATCAGCCAGTCAGCCTCTAACTGGTAGTCAATGTCGTTGGCTTTTAGTGACAATGTCACTCCGGTCTCGTGATGCACCAGACTTTGCAGTTCGGTTCCCCAACGTAATTCAATCAAATCGTCGTGGCGCAAGACTTCGTCGAGCAGAAATTGCTCGATATAATATTGCTGCAGATTGATCATCGCCGGGAACTGCTGGTTGTCATCCAGCAACATGTCGAACTGCATCACCAAGTCGCCCTGGTAAAAGCTGCGACCCCGGGTCCAGGCCAATCCTTTACCGACAAAGGTGTCGGCCAGCCCCAGTTTATCGAGGATCTCCAGGCTGCGACGGGAGATACAGGCAGCCCGGCTGCCGGTGCAAACCTGGGTGTCATTTTCCACAATCAATGAGGCGATGCCCTGTTTCGCCAAGGCCAGTGCCAGCGATAAGCCGACCGGGCCACCGCCCACAATCACCACCTGATGTCGACGCGGTTCACGCCCCTCAAGCAGCGGGGGCAACTGGACCGCATATTGTTGATAACGGAACTCGCCAATCACGTTTTCTTGTTGCATAAGCTTTCTCCTTACTGCACCGCTGGGGCGATTAACGAAGAAAAAGGGTGGCAGCGTAAGCCGCCCTGGATTGGCATCACCCAGTCGGGGAGCTGCTGAGTGATTTCCACGTCCATCAACACCGCCTGTTCGATAAAATGCCCCAGATGCTCCATCGCTTCCGGTCGGGCGTCATGCAGCACCATCACCGTCCAGCTATTGTTGGCGAGATCGTCCAACGCGCGTGCCACCCAGGCGTCGGTCGGCAGTTCCCAGTCGCGCGGTACCGAATTCCACAGCACCAGGCTGAACCCTTGCTGTTGCAGGACTTCAACCGCCTCTTGATTCAGCACATGTGGCCCGAGGAGCCCCTTGCCGGCATAAGGGCGGAACAGCGGGGGCGATTCACCGTATTGACCGAGCCGGGCCTGTCCTTCGATAATTTCGTGGCGGGCGAAGCCCGGTGCGCCCAGCCCCAGCGGCAGTGAGTGGGTCAGGGTATGAATGCCTACCCGGTGCCCGGCTTCCTTCACCGATTTGACCAGGGCTTCGCCGCCCGGCGCGGAGATTTTCTCGCCGATAGGAAAGAAATTGGCCAAAAGCCGATACTCCGCCAGCGTCTTTAACACCAGTGGTGTGCCCTGGGGATGAGGCCCGTTATCAAAGGTCAGGGTTAACTTCTTATGCATGTTTCTGCTCCTCGAAAGTGGCCAATATCATGTCAACGGCCCGTTCTGCCACCATGATAGTCGGTGCATTGGTGTTGCCCGCTGGGATGCACGGGAAAACTGAGGCATCCGCAATGCGAACACCGGTCACACCGCGCAGCCGCAGTTGTAAATCCACCACGGAAGTAGTCGGATCGGCTCCCATGCAGCAGGTGCCGGTGGGGTGATATTCCGTTTTACCATGTTCACGAACGAACGCCGCCAACTGCACATCGCTGTTTAAATTCGGCGTTGGTAGCAGAACCTGGTCGATCAGCGCAGCCAACGTCGGGGCCTGAAACAGTTGCAGGCCGAGGCGCACAGCTCTGACCTGCGCAGCAACATCTTCAGGCGTGGCCAGATAGTTCAGGCTGATCTGAGGTAACGAATGTGGATGACTGTCGCGTAATCGCACCTCGCCGCGCGCCCGAGGCCGCAGGTGCGCCAGCTTGAGCGATAACGCGTGTTGACTCTGTGTCTGTTTGCCTTTGTCATCGACATTATCCGATGCTGCCAGCCCCATTAATTGCACATCGGGTCGGTCGTCATCGCCGGTGGCAAAGAAACCACCGCACTCGAGCAGATTGGAGGCGCAGACGCCGCGTTTAAACAGCAGCCATTCCAGGCCATTCGCCAGCGCCTTCAGGCCCTTGTCTTGCCCGAGCAGGCTGATGGGATCACGCAGACTGGCGATAACCGAGAAATGCAGGTGATCCTGCAGGCGCTGGCCGACCCATGGGCTGTCAACGCGGGGCTTAATGCCAACCTCACGCAAATGTTCAGCCGGGCCGATGCCCGACAGCATCAACAGTTTCGGGGTGCCGATGGCACCGGCACATAACACGATTTCCAGCCTGGCCTGCACCTGTCGACGTTTGCCGCCGGCATCGGTAAATTCCACTCCAGTAGCGCGATCCTGATCCAGCAGCAGGCGTTCAACCATAACGCCGGTCAGTACCTCGATATTCGACTGATGACGCACCGCTGCCAGATAGGCCACCGAGGTGCTGCAGCGCTGGCCCCGGTAGGTGGTGGTTTGATAGAAGCCCATGCCTTGCTGGCTGGCACCGTTGAAATCATTAACGTAGGGATAACCCAGCTCCTGGCCGGCTTTGACCATCGCGTAGCTGAGTGGGTGGCGATAACCGGAGTCACTGACTTTCAGGTGACCGCTGACACCGTGGTAAGGGTTATGCAGGCTCTGGTTGGATTCCGACTTGATAAAGTAGGGCAGTACGTCGCGGTAGCCCCAGCCGGTACAGCCATATTCGGTTTCCCAGTCATCATAATCCTGCGCATGCCCACGCACATACAACTGCCCGTTCACCGAGCTACCGCCGCCCAACACCCGGCCTTGCGGGATCGCCATCGCCCGGTTGCGCATGTTGGGTTCCGCGTCGCTTTGATAGGGCCAGATCAGTTTGCCGACGATTTCCGGAAACCCGGCCGGCATGCGGATGAACAGTCCTTTGTCTTCCGGTCCGGCTTCCAGCAGCAAAATGCGCGCTGAGCTTCTTTCTGCCAGCAGGCCGGCAACCACGCAACCGGCGGATCCACCGCCAACTACAACATAGTCGTACCTTTCATTCTCTTTCATGCTCTCTCCGTAGAGGTGATGGTGAAAATGCCGTCGGCAAATAAAATATATTTTTTATATTAAAGAATATTTTTTGTTGATGTCTATTTTTTTTATCGCTAGCATTACATTTATGCAACACCAACGGCTCAGTCATGGGCTTCCCCACCAGAAGGAGTGAAGGGTTATGGATGTAGGACTGGCGGATAAACGCGCCCTGGTATGCGCCTCCAGCAGTGGTTTGGGTTATGCCTGTGCTGCCGCATTGTTGAGAGAAGGCGTGAGCGTCTGGATTAACGGCCGTGACGAACCTCGCCTGCTGGCCGCGCAACAGCGTCTAAAGGCGGAAACCGGCGGACAAGTGTTTACCGTTGCCGGTGATATCACCACGGAACAGGGGAGAAACGCCTTGCTGGCCGCCTGTCCGGAGGCCGATATCCTGGTGAACAACAATGCTGGGCCGCCGCCGGGCAATTTCTTTGAGTTTGACGAACAAACCTGGCTGGCGGCGCTGCAAGGGAATCTGTTGGCACCGCTGATGTTGATCCGTGCCCTGGTGCCAGGCATGCGGCAGCGGAAATTTGGTCGCATCATCAATATCACCTCGGCGATGGTCAGCACCCCCCGAGCCCATATGACGCTGTCCGCCGCATCCCGTGCCGGTCTGACTGCGGCCTGTAAAGGCTTGTCCCGCGAGTGCATTGCCGACAATGTGACTATTAATAATCTGCTGCCCGAGCGTTTTGATACTCCGCGCCAGCAACAGATGGCGCAGGTCGCCATGCAACAGAGTGGCATCACCTTCGAGCAGGCGCGCCAAAAGCAGATTGATTCGATTCCTGCCGGACGCATGGGGCTACCGGCTGAATTTGGTGCCGCTTGTGTCTACCTGTGCAGTGAGATGAGCGGGTATATTACCGGGCAAAACATGCATCTGGATGGCGGTGCCTATCCGGCGTTGTTATAACCGCGTAGCGAGAAAATAAAGCCAATGAACAGCAAACAAGAATTTCACAACGGTGCCTTCAAGAGCCTGAGCGGTGCGGCGGTGGCGCTGATCCGCCGCCGGATTATTAACGGCGAATATCCGCCGGGCAGCAAACTGGTGATCGGCAATATCGCCGCTGAGCTGGACATCAGCCCCGGGCTGGTGCGTGAGGCGTTGTCACGGTTGGTCACAGAAGGGCTGGTCACCGCTCATGAACAGCGCGGTTTTCGTGCCAGTGAAGTCTCGCTCAGTGAACTGAAAGACATCACCGCCAATCGGCAACTGATCGAAACCCATGCGCTACGGCTGGCGATTGCCAACGGCGATGCGGAATGGGAAGCGGGGATTATTGCCGCCTTTCACCGTCTGACGCGCTGCCCACGCATTGATGATGAAAACCAGCACCATTCTGCCAACTGGAGCCAACTCCATTACAGTTTTCACCGCAGTCTGTTAATGGCTTGCCAATCGCCATGGATGCTGCGTTTTTCTGATTTACTGTTTGATCAGTCCGAGCGCTACCGCCGCTTGCGGTTTGGTTATGAACTGGAGGGCATCGACACCCCACGTGACGTCGACGGCGAGCATCAGGCGATTATGGATGCGGTGTTGGCGCGCGATGCCGATCTTGCTGCTGATTTGCTGAGCCAACATTATCAAAGCACCGCTCAGAGGATTATCAAACAGGCGGACAACCCGGTATTCAACGGTAGTTCCCCGAAACCGGAGGCTCAATGAGGATCGTCAGTTTTATTAGCCAGGGGCGCTCGGGGTATGGCCTGTTGCGCGGTGAGGATGAGATTGTCGATTGCAGTCGGTTATTGCCCTATCCGGACGTGCGCAGCGCGTTAGCCGCAGGCAATTTTGGCGTGTTCCTGCCGTTTCTGCACGCACCGACCACTCTGCGAGCCAGCAAGGTCAGTTGGCTGCCACCGGTGACCCACCCGGACAAGATAATTTGCGTTGGCCTGAATTACCGACCGCATCTGCTGGAAACCGGCCGCCCGGAGCCCGATCGACCGACGCTGTTTCTGCGGCTGCCGTCTTCACAGGTGGGCCAGAGTCAACCGCTGCTGATCCCGCCGGAGTCGGTTCAGTTTGACTATGAAGGGGAACTGGCGGTGGTGATCGGCAAAGGAGGGCGTCGTATTACTCAGCGTGACGCCATGCAACACGTGGCGGGCTATGCCTGCTATAACGACGGTAGCGTGCGTGACTGGCAGCGACACAGTTCACAATTCACCGCCGGTAAAAACTTCCGCCATACCGCCTCTTTTGGCCCCTGGATGGTCAGTGCGGATGAGATCCCCGATCCGCGTGTGTTAACGCTGAAAACGCTCCTCAACGGTCAGGTCATGCAGCAAGCCTCGGTCGATGAACTGATTTTCTCTATTCCGGCGTTGATCGAGTACTGCTCAACCTTTACCGATCTGCTACCCGGCGATGTGCTGGTGACCGGAACGCCGGGCGGGGTCGGTGCATTTCGGCAGCCTCCCGTGTGGATGAAAGCGGGAGATCGGGTCGAGATCGCCATTGCCGGCATCGGCACCCTCAGCAACCCTGTGCTCGACGATGAAGGTTTTTTCTGACCCGCCGCCAAGGAACCGCCATGAACACGATACCCGTCACCCAATACGATCCTCCGTTCGCCATCACCCGCGCCAGTCATCTGGTGTTAACCTCACAGAACCTGGCCGCCAGCGAGCTTTTTTATACTCAGGTGGCTGGCATGGTATTGACCCACAGGGAAGACGACAGGCTGTATTTGCGCGGACTGGAAGAGGCCTGTCATCACAGTCTGGTGATCAAGCTGAGTCAGGCGCAACCCCATTGCGAACGCATTGGTTTACGGGTATTCCGTGAACAGGATTTGGATCTGGCCAAGGCGTTTTTTGACCAGCAGGGCATGGAGAATCACTGGGCGCAGGTACCTTTTCAGGGCCGCACGCTGCATTTTACTGACCCGACCGGTGCACTGATCGAACTCTGCGCCTCAATGCCGGTCGTGCCGCGCCTGCACCATCAGGTGCATCTGTATCGCGGCGGCAGTGCCCAACGGCTGGACCATTTCCAATTGCACACTCCTCACGTCCAGCAGGCGGCAGAGTTCTACATGACGCAGTTGGGGTTCCGCGCCTCGGACATCTATTTTAATCAACAAGGTCTGGGTGCCGCTTTTTTACAGCGCAAGGGCAATACTCAGGATTTGGTCTATTTGCATGGCCCGGGGCCGCGCTTGCACCACTTCGGTTATACCATTCCCGATTCGCAAGAGATCCTGCGTGCCTGTGACACCGCCGGTAATCTGGGGTTTGGCGATGCCGTCGAGCGGGGGCCGGGCAGGCATGGCATGGGCCATGTGCTGTTTGTCTATCTGCGTGATCCTGATGGCCACCGCATCGAGCTGCACAACACCCCTTACCAGATGATCGATATCGAGCTGGAAACCAACCTGCTCGCCGCCGATCAACGCCAGCAACTGTTGCCCTGGGGCTTACCACCTCAGCGCAAGTGGGTGGCCGAAGCCAGTGCCTTCGCCGGCATCCCGGTAGAACAGCCGTCCGGCGGCGGTTATCCGTTGGTGCTGGAAGAGTATTTATCCCGGGTTTGACCCGTCGACTCCTCAACATTGGGCTGCATGATTAATTCCTCCAGGGGCCCGTAAAACTGGAAAAACCGTCTAAGCTGAATGAAATAAGTCATTTACGGCGCGGTGTTGAGCCATTAAGGCAGCAGCTAATCCTGCCCACATCGCCCAGGGACCTTCATTTGGAGCAGACATGTTCGAGCCATGCTTTCCGGAAAATGAAACCGAGCGGCTGTCGGTTCTACATTCGCTGAACGTACTGGATACGAATTCGGTAGAAAAATTAGACCGGGTTACGCGGTTGGCCGCCAAATATTTTGGGGTCAGTATTGCCTTGATCTCGTTAATCGATCGTGAGCGGCAATGGTTCCTCTCTCGCTCGGGTTTGGAGGCTCGGGAAACGCCACGCAACATTTCATTTTGCGGCCACGCCATTTTGCAACGTGACGCGTTAGTGGTGCCGGATACCGCGGTTGATCCGCGTTTCTTTGACAACCCTTTGGTGACCGGCGGGCCCAAGATCGGTTTCTATGCCGGTCAACCCTTGCTGTCACTGGACGGTCTGCCGCTGGGCACACTGTGCATTATCGACAGTCGTCCTCAGAGCTTTTCACCCGAGATGGTGCATGATTTACGCGACTTTGCCGCCGTCATCGAAGAGTACCTGCACAGTGTTGAGCGTGATATTTACACGGAAAGTCTCAAATCCAATCTGCAACGTACTGAAGCGCTGTTTGAACAGACCTTTTCTCAGGCGGCAGTGGGCATGGCCCTGGTCTCGCTGGAAGGATATTGGTTACGGGTGAACCCGCGGATCTGTGAAATGCTGGGGTATTCTGAGCGTGAACTGCTGGACCGCACCTTCCAGGACATCACCTATCGCGAAGACCTGCTCACCGATCTCGGGCTATTGAAACGGCTGTTAGCCCATGAGATAGACACTTATTCCATGGAGAAGCGCTATATCCGCTCTGATGGTTCAAGGATTTGGGTTCAGCTTACGGTGTCGCTTAATCGTCTGCCTAATGGTGAACCTCATCATTTTATTTCCGTTATTGTCGATATCAGCGAACGCAAACTGGCAGAGTCCGACCTCTATTCACTGCAACATGAGCTCGAAGATCGGGTGGTTGCCCGCACGCAGGAACTGAATTTTGCCGTCAATAAGCTCAACCAGGAAATTGCCAGCCGCGCCCTTACCGAGCAGCAACTCAGTAGCGAAAAAGAACGTCTGCGGGCGATCACCGACAATATGCCGGCATTGATCAGTCAGATCGATGCCGATGAACGCTATCTTTTTGCTAATAGCGCCTATAAAGCCTGGTTTGACCTGGATGAAGGGCGTCTCAAGGCGATGACGGTGCAGGCGTTTATGGGGGAGGAGGCTTATGCCGCGGCCAAACCCATGATCGAAAGGGCGTTACAGGGGGAAACCGTCAGTTTTGAGAATGAACTCCAAACGCGCCAGGGGTCATTGATCATTCACAACACCCTGGTACCCAGTGAAACCCAGGGCTCCTATATTCTGTCCATGGATATCACCGAGCTTAAGCGTTTGCAGCAACGGTTAGAGTACGACGTCTCTCATGACATGCTGACGGGGTTAACCAATCGACGTGCTTTCTTACTGCGGCTGGGTGCCACCCTGCAGGCCTGCTGCCCGCAGCAGCAGATGGCGCTGTTGTTTATCGATCTTGATGGATTCAAAACGCTGAATGACAGTTTTGGTCATGATTTCGGTGACCTTATTCTGAAAACCTTTGCCGGGCTGCTCAGCGACTGTGCCGGCCCTCATCACAATGTTTCTCGCCTTGCCGGGGATGAATTTACGGTGATCCTCTGGCCTTTGACGCAGCCGCAGCTGCAGGTATGCGCATTTTGCGAGTGCGTGTTGGCCAGGCTGGCGGCGACACAGCAGGTGGGTAATCAAAAAGTGACGCTCTCCGCCAGTATCGGTGCAGCCATATCCTCAGGCGGCAACATGACGGCAGAAGCGCTGCTGACCAGAGCGGATGATGCCATGTACCAGGCGAAATCCGCCGGTAAAGGAACTTATACTATTCGTTAAGAACCTGGTCGAAATGATCCGCGCGCAACAGGAGACTTGCTGATAGTTGTCCGGGCGGCAACGTCAGTCTTTACTTCCCTTTTTTTTCAACCAATATGGTCCGACTGAAACGACAGTCTGGAGAAAATATGGCCAACCCGTATCGCGAGCTTCTGACAACCCCGGGTGTAAAGGGGTTAGTGATCGCGAGTTCTATTGCCCGTCTGCCACAGGCGATGATCGGCATCGGCATCATTACCATGCTGGTACAGCAAAGCGGTCTTTATTGGCTGGCCGGTGCGGTGGCCGGCATATTTACGCTGGCTAACGCGCTGATTGGCCCCCAGATTTCCAAACTGGTGGATCGCCAAGGACAGAAGCGGGTGCTTCCCTGGGTTACCGCTTTCAGTATTGCCATGCTGCTGGCGTTGATGACAGCAGCACATCGGCAAGCCCCAATTCCGGTGCTTTTTATTTTTGCCGCGCTGGCAGGTACGATGCCTAGCATGCCCGCGATGATAAGAGCGCGATGGACACTGCTTTTCCGTGGTAAGCCCCAACTCCACACCGCGTTCTCCCTGGATACCGTGCTGGCAGAACTGACCTTCGTTATTGGTCCGCCTTTATCGATTGGCCTCAGCACCGGCCTTTTCGCCGCAGCCGGTCCGCTGGTGGCGGTTCTGCTACTGGTGATTGGCGTAACCGTTTTTCTTCTGCAACGACAGACGGAACCAAAGGTGGTCAAAAATACGGGTGAGCATACAGGTTCAACCTTGCGTATCCCCGGTATGAGTACCATTGTCCTGGCGCTTTTGGCTATGGGGGTGACAGGAGGTTCAATTGATGTGGCTGTGGTGGCCTTCGCCAATGCACAGGGTTGGCCAACGGCCGCCAGTTTGATCCTGGCCGCTTACGCGCTCGGTTCGATGATTGCAGGGCTGGCCTTCGGCGCCGTCAGGTTAACTTTACCCATCGAGCGTCAATTCCTTGTCGGCATACTGCTAACCGCGGCCACGGCCGTATTGCCGATTCTTTCTGCGGACTTCTATATTTTGATGGGAACGATCTTTGTGGCCGGTATGTCCTTTGCGCCGACCATGGTGATCGTCATGAATCTCGGCACTATCCTGGTCCCCCCGTCCAGGATCACCGAAGGACTGACGTGGATGACGACCGGCATCAGTATCGGCGTGGCGCTGGGTGCTGCACTGGCGGGCCTGGTCGTTGATGCGTACGGCGCGCGCGCAGGGTTCGGTATCGCTATTCTTGCGGGGATCGTCATGGTGGTGGTGGTACTTATTGGTTTACGCACACTTCGCGCCGCTTCCGTGACGCACGCCGAACCCATGTTCTCTTAAGGGGGCGGCAGCCTGCCAGGCTGCCGTCAGGGGGACTAGAGGGTCAGCGAGTCATAATTTTTGCGGCGGTAATTCAGCGCGGACAATGCCCAAAGCACCACAAATAGCGCGATGGCGGCGTAACCTACGCTGCCCATGTTGTCATTGAGGACTTCAACACCACGCCACAGGCCACCCTGTAACCCCAACTTGTCGGCTAACAACCCCAGACCTTCCAGGCCGCCGATCACCAAAGCAATCGCCACGCTGGTGGCGGTAATGGTCATGTTGTAATACAGCTTGCGGATCGGCTTGTTGAAGGCCCAACCATAAGCGCCGACCATCACAAAGTTATCCAGCGAATCAATCAGCGCCATGCCGCTGGCGAACAGTAACGGAAACACCATAATCGACCAGACCGACAGACCGGAGGTGGCACCTGCTGCGGAGATGCCCAACAGGCCGACTTCGGTGGCGGTATCGAACCCCAAACCAAACAAAAAGCCGACCAGATACATATGCCAGCTTTTATTCACCAGATTAAAAGCAAAGCGATACAGACGCGTCATCACGCCGCCGGTGCCATTAACCAGCAGGGCCACATCTTGCTCCACCAGTTTCTCCCCGCGTTTCACCTGCCGGAAAATGCGATAAACATCGCGGAAAATCAGCCAGTTCAACAGTGCCATGGCCAGCAGGAACAGCGAGGAGATCAGCGTGCCCAGTGTCGCACCATACTGATGCAGCCAACCAATGTGATCGCCAAACGCCAAAGAGGTGGCGGCAATCGCAATGCAGGCCAGGATCACGATGCTGGAGTGGCCCAAAGAGAAGAATGCGCCGACGGAAACCGGGCGCTGGCCTTGCTGCATCAGCTTGCGGGTGACGTTATCGATAGCGGCGATGTGGTCAGCATCCACCGCATGGCGCAGCCCGTAGCCATAAGCCAGCAAAGCGGCGGCGATCAGCGCCGGATACTGATGGAACGCGGCAAAAGCCGCCCCCCAGGCCAACAGATTCAATGCCACCAACGCCAGTAATAGCCAAAAGGCGCGGGTATGGGTGTGGAAAAACTCGCGGTTTAACATGTTAAATCCTGTCAGGGTTTACAGAGGAAGTCGGGGAATGTTGGGCACAGGCGACCAGCGCCTGACCCAACGCCAGCCCACCGTCGCCCGCTGGCAGTTGTTGTGGCAGCAGCACCTGCAACGGTGCCAGATGATGCTGTAGTCGTTGACGTAACAGACGGTTATGCAGCACGCCGCCGCTTAACGCCACATGTTGGATGCCATGCTGCGCGGCAAAATGTTTGGCCAAGCTGGCAAAGCCTTGCGCCAGCGCATCATGGAACGCCCAGGCCTGTTGAGGCGCGGGAGCCTGCCAACCCAGCCACTGCTGCCAGAATGCCGCAAGATCAAATTGCTCGCCTTTCAGTGACAATGTCACCGGGTGAGGGCAAGGTCCGCTCTGGTGAGCCAGGGCTTCAAACCGGCTGGCCGCTTCGCCTTCCCAACTTTGTTGCGTCGGGGCACAGCCCAAGGTGGCAGCGGCGGCGTCAAACAAACGGCCACAGGAAGAGGCCAGCGGAGCATTAATACCGGCGTTAATCGCTTTCAGCAGCGGTTGCCAGGGCAGAGCCTGCAGCCGTTCGGCCTGAGGGTAGCTTTGCCAGTCCGGTACGAAGCGCGCGAAATGCGCCAACTGGTTACGCCAGGGTTGCTGCGCGGCCAGATCGCCGCCGGGCAGTGCTACTGCGGGTAATCCCCCCAGATGACGGCAACGACGATAATCAACCAGCAGGCATTCGCCGCCCCACAGGGCACCGCCCTGGCCGTACCCGAGACCATCCAGTGCCAAACCAATCACCGGCCCGCCTTCCAGTGGCCAGCGGTGCTCGGCCAGACAAGCGGCCAGATGCGCATGATGATGCAGCACCGGGGTCACCGGCAGTGACTGTCGAGCAGCCCATTGATGGCTGATGTAATGGGGATGGGCATCGCTGGCCAGCCGCTGTGGTTGGCAATGGTACAGGCCGGTAAAGTGCTGAATGGCCTGTTGCCACTGTTGCTGAATATCCTCTTGCTCCAAATCGCCAAAATGCGCGCTGAGCAGGGCCTGATCGCCCAGCACCAGGCAAAAGGTATTTTTGCGATCGCCGCCCACTGCCAACAGGGCCTGCTGAGCGGGGAAGCCGGGCGGCAGCGGCAGGGCATCGGGAACAAATCCACGCGCCCGGCGGATCATTTCATGGCCTTCGGTTAGCAAACGCACCAGCGAGTCGTCAGCGCGTTGCAGGATCTCGCGATCGTGCATCAACCACAGATCGGCAATGCCGTCCAGGTCGGCCAAGGCCTGGTCATTGGTTAACGCCGGAGCACGGCCAGCAGCATTGCCTGAGGTCATCACCAGAGGCCGTTGTATCGCCTGCATCAGCAAATGCTGAATCGGGTTGGCGGGCAACATCAGACCCACTTCATCAAGTTGCGGCGCAACGGCGGCAGACAGCGGTGAGTATGCGGATTGAGGGACCAGCACCACCGGTGCGGCGGGCGAAGTTAACAACGCCTGTAACTGCACCTGGTCAATGCCACTGGTACAGCGCACCAGCCAACTGGCATCCGGCAACATCACCGCCAGCGGTTTGCTCGGTCGCCGTTTGTGCCGACGCAGCCGTTCGACGGCCTGGGTGTCGGTGGCGTCGCACGCCAGGTGAAAACCGCCCAGGCCTTTGATCGCCACAATTTGTCCGGCGGCCAGCGCAGCCACTGCCTGTTGTAGCGCTGCTTCGCCCTGATGTTGTGCCTGACCCTGAGCCAGACAGCTAAACAACTGGGGGCCGCAGTCGCTACAGGCCACCGGCTGGGCATGAAAACGACGGTCCTGCGCAGAATGGTATTCCCAGGCACAGTGTGGGCAAAGGGTGAAGGGCGCCATGCTGGTCGCCGGGCGATCATAAGGCATGGCGCGAATAAGGGTAAAACGGGGGCCGCAATGGGTGCAGTTGATAAAAGGATAACGGTAGCGCCGATCCTGCGGATCGTTCATTTCCTGCAGGCATTGGGGGCAGGTCGCCGCATCCGGCACGATCTGGGTCGCCTTGGCGCCATGCTGACTGGGGCGGATACTGAAATCGTTGGGGGCTTGCAGCCAGGTAAACGCGCGCTGCTGGATGCGTTCGATCTGCGCCAGAGGCGGTGCCTGCTGGTACAATACATGCAGGAATACTTCCAGATCAACGGGTTGTACCAGACGAATTTCCACCCCGGCGCTGTCGTTCCAGACTTCGCCATGCAGGTTGAGTTGTTCGGCCAGTTGCCAGACAAAAGGCCGGAAGCCGACGCCCTGTACTTTGCCACTGATGCGCAGCAGTAATCCTGAATGGGACACTTTTTTATTACTCTCTGTGTAGGGGCGCTACATGCTGCGCCCGCGTTAATCGGGGCGAATGTATTCGCCCCCTACAAAGTGACTGTGTAACTTTACATCACATCTTCAGCCGCGCGCCGCAGGCGGGCTTTCATATCGCTGTAGCTCTGTTGCGCATAGTTTTCCGCCCAGTTCTGATCGGCAATCGCCTCCAGTTTTACCGCGCAGTATTTGGTTTCCGGCGTTTTGGAGATCGGATCCAAATTCTCCTGGGTCAGCTCATTACAGGCACCGATCCACCACTGGTAGGTCATATACACTGCGCCCAGGTTAATGCGCTCGTTATAGTTGGCGCGGCTGATCACCTTGCCGCGGCGCGAGCTGACCCACACCAGTTGCTGGTCGGCAATACCCAGCGCTTCGGCATCCTGTGGATTGATCTGCACGAAACCGGGCTCATCCGCCAGGGTTTGCAGGGCGGCACAGTTACCGGTCATCGAACGGCAGGAGTAGTGACCGACTTCACGCACGGTACACAGCACCAACGGATAACCGGCATCCGGCACTTCCGCCGGGGCACGCCAGGTGGTGGCGAACAACTGGCCTTTGCCGGTCGGTGTGGTGAACTGGTTACCCTGATACAGGTAAGGGGTTCCCTGGCTTTCCAGCGTGGTACAAGGCCATTGCACGTGGCCCAACTCGCCCATTTTTTCGTAGGTCGCGCCATAGAACAGCGGGCAGAGCTCGCGCATTTCGTCCCAGATTTGCTGGTTATCGTCGTAATGCATCGGATAACCCATTTCGGTGGCCAGCAAACTGATGATGTCCCAGTCACGTTTGACGTTGTACTGCGGCTCAATGGCTTTTTCGAAACGCTGGAACCCGCGATCGGCACAGGAGAACACGCCGCCATGCTCGCCCCAGGAGGTAGCGGGCAGGATCACATCGGCCTGTTCGGCGGTTTTGGTCATAAAGATGTCTTGCACCACCACAAACTCCAGCGCCTCGAACGCGCCGCGCACCAGGCTCAGGTCGGCCTCGGTCTGCAACGGATCTTCGCCCATGATGTAGTAGGCTTTCACTTTGCCCTCATGAACCAAATGCGGAATTTCGGTGATGCGATAGCCCACGTTCGGATCCATTTTGGCGGCATCAATTCCCCAGGCGGTGGCGAACTTGGCGCGTACCGCAGCGTCGGTGACGGCCTGATAGCCGGGGAACTCATTCGGCAGCACACCCATGTCGCAGGCGCCCTGAACGTTGTTTTGCCCACGCACCGGCCCGACGCCCACGTTGGCGCGGCCCAGATTACCGGTCAGCAGCGCCAGGCTGGCGAGCCCTTTGACCACGTCGACCGCCTGGCCGAACTGGGTGACCCCCATGCCCCACATAATGGTGGCAGAAGGGGCGCTGGCGTAGGTGCGCATCGCCTGGCGAATTTGCTGGGCGCTGACGCCGGTCAGTTGTTCTACCGCTTCCGGCGCATAGTCTGCCAACTGCTGACGGTAAGCCTCGAACCCCTCGGTGTATTTCGCCACGTAATCGCGGTCATACAGGTTTTCTTCAATCAGCGTATAAGCGAAGGCATTCACCAGAGCCATGTTACAGCCGTTTTTGATCTGCAAATGCTGGTCGGCAATGCGCGCGGTTTCGATACGGCGCGGGTCGCACACGATAATCTGCGCGCCTTTCTCTTTGGCCTTCAGCACCCGGCGAGCCACGATAGGGTGTGAGTCGGCGCAGTTGTAACCGATGACCAGCAGGCATTTGGAGTTTTCGATATCACCAATCGAGTTGCTCATTGCGCCGTTACCCAGCGTGGCCTGCAAACCCGCCACCGACGGGCCGTGGCAGACGCGGGCGCAGCAGTCGACGTTGTTGGTGCCGATCACCGCACGGGCGAACTTCTGCATCACGTAGTTGGTTTCATTACCGGTACCGCGTGATGAGCCGGTGTGCATGATGGCGCTGGCACCGTGCTTATCTTTGATCTGTTGTAGCCGCTGGGCGGTGTAGCGGATCGCCTCATCCCAACTGACGGCCTCAAACTTGCCGCCTTTTTCACGGCGGATCAGCGGTTGGCTCAGACGCGGGGTCAGCAGCTTGGTATCGTTTAGAAAGTCCCAGCCGTAATAGCCTTTCAGGCACAGCTCGCCCTGATTGGTCACGCCGTCAGCCGCTTCGGCACGGATGATTTTACCGTTGTCGACCACCAGTTTCATTTTGCAGCCTGCACCGCAGTAAGGGCAGACGGTTGTGATTTTTTTCATCGGTTCAGTTCCTAAAACAGTGACGACATGGTGTCGAGTGCGGCGCGACGACGTTTCTCGGCGTTCATTTCCTGCAGCATGTTGCGATCCACACAGTGCAGCGCATTGGTTGGGCAGGTTTCCATACAGGCCGGCCCGCTATCACGGCCGATACACAGGTCGCATTTATGGGCTTCGGCTTTCTCAGTGGTGGCGCTCATCATGGAGCCGTTCTGGCGGACAACCGGGCGGGTGATCACTTCCATCGCGCCGTAGGGGCAGGCCACTACGCAGGTTTTGCAGCCGATGCAACGTTCCTGCATCACCAGCACCATGCCGTTGGTGCGGCTGATAGCGCCATTGGGGCAGACGTTGGAACAGGGGGCGTCCTCACACTGGCGGCACAGCACGGCGGTGCTGACGTTAACGCCTTTGATCACGTGCAGACGTGGGGCGAAGCTGGCGGCGTTGAGCGCTGAAATATCCTGGCTTTCGCTGTGTGCCATCACGCAGGCAATTTCACAGGTACGGCAGCCGATGCATTTCTTGGGATCGGCGATGATAAACCGGTTCATCAATAACTCCTGGGTTACCCTTCATCCGGGTATGACAATGGATAGGTTGTGCCTCGGATTAGGCATAAAGCATGCCAACCCTGAAAATCAAGTAAAAGCAGAGGGTTAGCCTGGTGGTGACGAAGTCAACGACGGCATGTCGACACAAATGACGATGCCGTGTCAGACATTCGTCACTACCAGTGGCGAGTAGCCGCCGTTAATCGGCCAGTCATGCAGGCGTTGGTGCAGCCGGGTCACCGCCTGCTGTACCGCCGCGCCGATCGGGTAGTAAAACGCCACCACCTCGGGCTGAATGCCGATAAAGGTAATCTCCGGCACCGTTTCGCGCAGTTGGTCGATCAGGAAATTGAGCGGCAGGTTATGGGTGGTCATGATGAACATGTCGGCAATGTCTTTTTCATCGATCACCCGGGTTTCACCCGCCGCCAGCCCCATGTCGGTGGCATCGACAATCACCAACCGATCGGGGCGCAGTTCGCGGATATGGCCAATGTCGTTCTCCGGCGCGGCTCCGCCATCAATCACTATCCAGCCAGCGGGGGGATTACCGGCACAGAGTTCCGCCAGCAGCGGCCCGGCGCCGTCATCTCCCATCATGCAGTTGCCTACACACAATAAAACGTCAGTCATCATGCCTCCGGACCATCAGGTAAATGGCGGGTTCGTTTTCAATCGACTGCAGCAGGGCGATCAGTTGCTGGCTCCAGTCTTGCTGTTGGGCGTTCATCTGCGGGGCGGCCCCGCTCAACGCGGTGGCCAGCAGGTGGGTGTGGCTGCTGTCGATGCAGATCTCACCGAAGCGGTCGACCCCTTCCAGCTTGCGCCGGGCGGTACTGTCGGCGGGCAGTTGGGCCACCCAGCCGTGGAACCCGGCCAGCGGGCAACTGAGTTTGGCCTCCAGACAGTCGATAACCCCCAGATGGTGGCCGATCGCCAGGCTGTAATAGATCACCTCCTGGGCTTTGGGCGGGGCTTTTTTCTCCTGCACGAACTTGCGGCTCAGGGAGTAAAACACCACCTGGGCATGGGAATGGCTCATAGTCGCAGCTCCCCACGCAGTACCCGCTGATAGATGCCCTGCAGGTTGCCGACAATCTCGCTCAGGCGCAGGTCGTCCTGCTGTTGCAGGTAAGCGTGAATGCGCTGTTCGACCGGCAGGGGGCTGTCTGCGGCCAGCAGTTGCATAAACTGGTCGGCGATCTGACGACCATAACGATATCCGGCCATCCGCCGGGCTTCCCGATCCAGCAATACCCGCAGTGGCTGGGGCAATGCCGGGTGCAGCAGTCGGGTGGCTTCGCCATCGGTTTCATCATGCTGGCGACCTTTTATTTTCTGATCCAACAGGCCGAGCGCCATGGCAAAACCGTAAATGGTGGCCGCCGGGGTCGGCGGGCAACCGGGAATATAGACATCGACCGGGACGATGCGATCGGTGCCGCCCCATACGCAGTAGAGATCGTGGAAGATGCCACCGCTGTTACCGCAGGCACCGTAAGAGATGCTGATTTTGGGATCGGGCGAGGCCTGCCAGGCGCGGATCGCCGGGATACGCATGGCGCGGGTGACTGCCCCGGTAAACAGCAAAATATCGGCGTGACGGGGTGAGGGAACCACTTTGATACCGAAGCGTTCAGCGTCGAACAGCGGGGAAATAGCGGCAAAAATCTCGATTTCGCAGCCATTGCACCCCCCGCAGTCCACCCGGTAAACATAGGCCGAGCGGCGGATATCTTTCAGCAGGGTGGTTTTCAGCTTGGCGATACTTTCGTCGAGGGTGATCGGCACCGGCAGGCCATTTTCGTCGCGAGGGCCAATCAGTGGCGGATTCATGAGATGACCTCCCGGGTCAGATGGCGGCCAATGTCAATGCGATCGGCCTGGGTCAGGTTTTGCTGCTGTTTGCAGGCCGGGCAGGTTTCAAACTGCGTGCGGCGCGCGGCGGTTTCGGTACTGTTCAGCCCGAGCAGCGCAATGGCATAGTCAATTTCCTTCTGCGACGCGTAGGGCTTGCCACACTGGCGGCAATGGCAGAGGGCGAAATCGGCTTGCTCGTACAGATCTTCTTTGCGCCACACCGCCAGTTCGAACTGCTGCGAAAGCCGGATGGCGGCGGTAGGGCAAACCTCTTCGCAGCGGGCGCAAAAGATGCAACGACCGAGAAACAGCTGCCAGCGGATCGTGCCGTTGCTCAGGTCTGTCGCCATGGTCAACGCATTGGACGGGCAGGCGTTGGCACAGGCTCCGCAGGCAATACATTGCTGCGGGTTGTATTCGGGTTTGCCACGAAAGTTCGGGTCAATCACCAACGGCTGGGCCGGATAGGCCACGGTGGCTGGCCCGGTTTTCAGCACTTTTTTAATCAGTTTCAGCATGATGGGCTCCGGTTAGAACGGTTTGTTTTTCCGTTCGATGCCATAACGCTCAATCTCTTTGTACGGCACGATGATGGACTGGCGTTTGCGCACGTCGACGATGGTCATGCGATCGGTACAGGAATAGCAGGGATCCAGACTGCCGATGATCAGCGGGGCGTCAGAAACCGTGTTACCGCGCAGCATGTAACGCAGGGTCGGCCAATTGGCGTAGGTCGCGGCCCGGCAGCGCCAGCGGAACAGCTTCTGGTTGTCGCCGGTCATGCTCCAGTGGATGTCGTCACCGCGCGGGGCTTCGGCAAAGCCCAGGGCAAAGCGGTGCGGGATATAGGTGAAACCGTCCACCGCCAGCGGCCCGCTTGGCAGACTTTGCAGCCCGAACTCGATGATACCGAGCGAGTTGAACACTTCGTGAATACGCACTTTAAGCCGCGAATAGACGTCGCAGCCGTCTTCCACGCACAGTTCTACCGGCAGCTTGGCGTAACCGGCAAACGGATGGTCGATGCGGGTATCGCGACGGTGGCCGCTACCGCGGATCATTGGGCCGACGTTGCTGTAGTCGCGGGCAACCTGTGGATCGAGACGGCCAACCCCGACGCTGCGCTGTTCGGTGTTTGGCGTGCTGAGCAAGATATCGACCAGATCCACCAGTTCACTGCGCATTTGCGCCGCCAGCCGCAGGGTTTGCAGCATGTCGTCTTTCAGAATGTCGCGGCGGATGCCGCCAATCAGGTTCAAACCGTAGGTTTTACGCGCCCCGGTCAGGATTTCAGCCATCTTCATCGACTGTTCACGCACCCGGAAGAACTGCATAAAGCCGGAGTCGAAACCGACGAAATGGCAGGCCAGCCCCAGATTCAACAGGTGGCTGTGCAGGCGCTCCACTTCCAGCAGGACTGAGCGGATCATCTGGGCGCGCTCCGGCACCTGAATGCCCATCGCGTTCTCGACTGAACTGGTGTACGCCACGCTGTGGGTAAACCCGCAAATGCCACACACCCGGTCCGACAGGAAGGTCACTTCGTTGTAACCCATGCGGGTTTCGGCCAGCTTCTCCATTCCCCGGTGCACGTAGAACAACCGGTAGTCGGCATCAATGATGTCTTCACCGTCGACAAACAGCCGGAAATGGCCAGGTTCATCCGAGGTGATATGCAGCGGGCCGATCGGCACCACGTTGGCTTTGCTACCGGCCAGGCTCTGGAATGGATAGGTTTCCACGTCGGTGGTGGGGGCAGGCCGTTGGCGATAATCCATGGCGTCTTTGCGCAGCGGGTAGAGATCGTCCGGCCAGTCATCCGGCAGTACCAAGCGGCGTTCGTCCGGCAGGCCAATCGGACGCAGGCCATACATGTCGCGCACTTCACGTTCACCCCAGACGGCCGCCGGTACCCGTGGCGTCACGGAAGGGAACTCCAGCGTTTGGGCGTCGACTTCGGCACGCACCGTGATCCAACACTTGGTGCCTTTCTCCATCGATAACACGTAATACAGCGCATAACTGCCACACAGCGTGCGTTCATCGTTACCAAACAGCACCGACAGCCAGCCGCCCTGTTGGTAATACAGCCATTCCACCACTTCCGGCAGCGCATTGAGTTTCACGGTGACCGTCAACTGATCGGCCGTTTGCCATTCTGCTGCCAGCATGGCGGCGGGGAACTGTTGCTGCAGTGCCGCCAGATAGTGCTGGCCTTGATGTTCGTTAGTCATTATTGATTGCCTTAATCATTATTCAGCCGACGACCAGCCAGGAAACCAGCGCCAGAAAAGCCAGCCCAAACCCGGCCCAGGTGGTACGGGCGGTTTTCAGGAAGCGCAAACGTGCCACGCTGTTTTCGATGAGTGCGATCAGCGTCACTGCACACAGCAGCTTGAGCAGCGCCAGCACCAGCCCGATCAATAGTTGTGGGGCGGTGAGCTGTGCCGCTTGGCCCCAGGGCAGGAACACGCCGAGGAACAGTTGCAGTACCACCAGTTGTTTAAGGCTGATGCCCCATTTGATGATGCCGAGCTCAACGCCGGAGTATTCCGTCAACGGGCCCTCCTGCAGCTCTTGTTCGGCCTCGGCCATGTCAAACGGCAGCTTGCCCATCTCGATATAAGTGGCGAACGCGCAGGCCAAACCGGCCAACAGCAGCGCTAATCCCGCGTGATGCGGCAAGCCCAGCAGGCTCTGCACCATGGCACTTAGTTGGGTGGAACCGGCGACCAGTGCCGTCACCCACAGACCGAGCAGCAGGATTGGCTCTACCAAAATGCCCAGCACCGCTTCGCGGCTGGCGCCGATGGCGGTAAAAGGGCTGCCGGTATCCAACCCGGCAATGGCAAACACAAAGCGCACCACGGCGAACAGATAGATCAGCGTGATCACATCGCCGATGGCGGGCAGCGGTGAGGCAGTAGTCAACATCGGCAGCGCACAGGCGATGGCCAGCAAGGTGCCGGTCAACAAGTAAGGCATGGCGCGAAATGTCAGGCCGGAAGCTCCCGGTGCCACGCTTTGACGCTTCAGCAGTTTGGCGATATCACGGTATTCCTGTAATACGCCGGGGCCACGGCGGCTATGGATGCGCGCGCGCAGCACCCGGCTGATACCGGCAAACAGCGGGGCAATAGCCAGTAGCAGCAGAGCCTGCGCCAGTCCGAGTAATACATTGGGATAGGTCATTGTCATCTCCTCAGGCAAAAGCCACGACCAACAGCACCGCCAGTTCTACGGCGGCCAGGCCACGGCAGAAGGCCACGAATGCGTTACGGTGTAACCCATCACCGAAGTTTTCCGGCAGCCAGCGACGCAGTTGGTACAGCGGGGCAAACATCACCCGCAGCGGTTGAGCAAAGCCGGTCGCGGTGATCACCATCGCGTCTTCATGCCCATAGCCGCAGGCCCAGGCGCTGCCTTGCACCCGACGAGGTTGGCGACGTGCCTGATAACGCGCCGCGATCAACAACGGCAGTAATGGCATCGCCAGCAATAAAATGGCGATCAGCGGGGTGGAAACCAGCGTATCGGTAACGGAAAGCGACTGCTCGGCCGTCATGCCGGTCAGGCGGGCAAACAGCGGAATGATCCAGGGCGCACCCAGGCCGCAAACCAGACACAACAATGCAGGCAGCGCATGGCTCAGCGTCAGGCAAAGGTTGGCCTGAACGGCATTCGCGGCAGCAGCACAGCGTGGTGCTCCCAGACAGGCAACACCAAAGACCTTACTGACGCACATCACCGCCAGCGCGCCGGTCAGGGCCAGGGCCACGGCCAACAGCGGGCCGAACAGATGCCCAATAAAGCCGGGCGCAGCGCTAAAGTGGAACAGCCCCTGGTAGATCAACCATTCACTGGCGAAACCGTTCAACGGCGGTAATGCCGCCATCGCCACCAGGCCAATCAGCAGAGAAACGGCGGTCCAGGGCATCAGCCGTGCCAAACCGCCCATTTTTTCCATGTCTTTCAGCCCGGTCTGCTGTTCAATCGCTCCTGCCGCCAACAGCAATGCGCTTTTGAACAGGCTGTGATTCAGCAGGTGGAACAGGCCACCAATCAGCGCGAAGGCGGTCAGTAATGGCTGTTGCAGCGCCATACCGACCATGGCTCCCCCGATACCCAGCAGGATGATGCCGATATTTTCCAGCGTGTGGTAAGCCAGCAAGCGGCGCAGATCGTGTTCCATCAGCGCATACAACCCACCGAAAAAGGCGGTGCCGGCAGCCAACAGCAGCACCAGTAATCCCCACCACAACGGCGGCGTGCCCAGCAGATCCAGTCCGACTTTCAAAATACCCAGCAGGCCGACCTTCATCAGCGCGCTGGAAAACAGCATGGCGGCGGAGGCGGGCGCACTGCTGTGGGACTGTGGCACCCAGGCATGTAACGGCATCACCCCGGCAAAAATGCCAAAGCCAGCCAGCGCCAGCAGGAAAACGCCGTTACGCAGCGCGTCCGGCAATGGTGTGGCGCGGATCACGCTGAATTGCAGACTGTGGCTGTGGGAATAGATCAATGCGAAGGCGAGCACCAACAGCAAAGTGCCTGAGCGCATCAACAAGAACTGACTATGCCCGGCGCGCAGGCTTTTAGCGCTCGGGGCATGGACAATCAGGAAATAGCCGCACAGTGCCGCCAGCTCCAGCAGCAAAAGCAAGGCCAGGGCGTTATCGGCCATCACCGCAGCGCTTAATGCCGCCAGCATCAGATTGATTAACCCAAGCTGTCGGCCGCGAGCGCGTGGGTTCAGACTGGATAAGCTGCCTGCGTGATACAGCGCGGCAAAAATTCCGCTGAGCGCCATCACCAGCAGCAACAGGGCGTTAAGGCCACTGATTTCCACTGCGTAATGCAACCAAGGCAAACGGGCGCTGTGCAGTGGCGCAAACAGCATTTGCACCGCCGCCAACAGAGAAGCGACAGCACAGAGCAAGGTGCCACCACTCAGCAGGACGCTGATGCGTGACCAGGGGGCCAATAACCAGCCCAACAGGGCGCAGAGTAAATACCCCACCAATGCCGGCGTCAGCAGCAACAACGGGTCGGGCAGAAGGGCATACATCATCAATTCGGCTCCTTGTGGGATCCAGGGGCGGCGGCGAACGGCAACTCGGCGCTGAGCGCCTGCATGGCGTTGCGCCTTTTCTGTTCGCTGGCGTTGCGTACGTCCAGGTCAGTCACCAGCCGGATAGCCTGGGTTGGACAGGTGCGGATACAGGCCGGGCCTTCGGGGCTGAAGTCGCAGAGATCGCACTTCACCGCCACGGCACGCACACCGGGCACACAATCCAGGAAGGCGCTGATCGGGCGTGGTGCCTTGGCCGCCGGCAGTGCCAGCGGGGTGTTGCAATCGGTTGGGATCGCCAATGGACTACTGCCGCCGAAGCCAATCGCCCCGAACGGGCAGGCAATGCCGCAGAGCTTGCAGCTGATGCACAGGCTTTCGTTCAGTACGATGGCGTTATCCTGATGACGAATAGCGTTGACCGGGCATACCTGTGCACAAGGGGCATCCTCACACTGGTGGCACATCACCGGGGCCGAGTCGCGGGCGTTACGTATTACCTGCAAGCGGGGTAATGCCTGCAAACCTTGCTGACGGTGTTCCGCAGAACAACTGGCCATACAGGTATTGCAACCAATACACAATTTGGGGTCCGCAATAATAAAGCGGTTCATGCACACTCCTTGCTTCGTCATTTATGACGAAATCGTCAGTAAAAAATGACGCTTCGACAGTTTTCTGTCGGTGATTAACGCCGACGGTCAGACGGGTAAGGTTATTTTCTTCAGTGCATCATGAATGGCATGGCCGTCATGCAGGGAATCAAACAGACATTGATAAATAACGGCGATCTTATCCAGGTAGTGATCAAATACCGCCTGCATATCGCGGTTATTTATTACACCGTCGATATTGCCATTTTCATCCAGCGTGGCATGGGCGAATGGGGCAAAGTCTTCCGGCTCATGCGCCGTGGCCAGATTAATGCGGTAGCAAATATCACGGCTGTAAAAGCCCTCGCTCAACTGGATGCTGATCGTAAAGTGGTTGAACAGTACAAAGCGCAGGTCGTTTTCCTGCCCGTAGGTAAACTGATGATTAATCTTCTTTTTGGTGGTGGTCACCGCTTTGACCAGGGTGCTGTGGTAAGTCTGCCACTGCGCCATCAGGCGGTTGCTTTTGTTGGCGATATAATCGGCCTGACTGGTTACTTCACTGATTGTACTCATTGTCGTCACTCAATATTGATGGTCGTTGTCGAAATAGCTCCGGGTCAGCGAGTTAAAGCATAAAGCGTGCCAAACCCCGGTAAATTTCATTATTGCCTTTTAATTCAATTATCAGGATTAAATTAACCCGCCAGCCGGTCAGGCAATAAACGGGTTAATCACTGACGATGACATGACGCTCGACAAATATGTCATTGGCGACTTGGCACCCTATTTGCAACGTGAGGTAAATAACGCGTTTTATCGCCATTAACGGAGGCCGGATGCACGAAATAACCTTGTGCCAACATGCGATGGAAATAATGCAGCAACAGGCTAACCAACATCATGCGCAGCGTATTACCGCGGTGTGGTTCGAGATTGGCGCATTTTCCTGTGTCGAAGCGGAGTCATTGAGGTTCTGTTTTGACATGGTATGCCGCGACACGCTGGCCGAAGGCTGCGAACTGCATCTGATCGAACAGAAAGCGCTGTCCTGGTGTTATGACTGCCAGGCCGACGTCGAGTTACTGATGCCGCAGGTGCTGGTTTGTCCACACTGCTCCGGGCGCAACCTGCGGGTGCAGGCCGATGATGGCTTGCAGATAAAACGCCTGGAAATTGAATAACAGAGGGGAATGACTATGTGCAGTACCTGCGGATGTGCCCAGGGTGAACTGACGATTGAAGGGGAAGTGAAGGTGCCATTCCGCCCGCAACGCAATGTGCAGGGAGATCTGCATTACGGCTTGGGGTTGGCGGGCACCCATGCGCCGGGCATCAGCCAGCGCCGGATGCTGGAAATTGAAACCCGGGTGCTGGATAAAAACGATCGCCTGGCGGAAGGTAACCGGCAATATTTTGCCGGGCAACATATTCTGGCGCTGAATCTGGTTTCCAGCCCCGGCTCCGGTAAAACCACGCTGCTGACAGAAACCTTGCTGCGGCTGCGTGATCGGCATCCGTGCGCGGTGGTGGAAGGTGACCAGCAAACCACCAATGATGCGGAACGTATCCGCGCCACCGGCGTGCCGGCGATTCAGGTGAATACCGGGAAAGGGTGTCACCTGGATGCGCAAATGGTTCACGAGGCCGCCCGGCGTCTGGAACTCAAGCCCCATAGCCTGTTGTTTATCGAAAACGTCGGCAATCTGGTTTGCCCGGCCAGCTTTGATCTCGGGGAACGCCATAAGGTGGCGGTGCTTTCGGTCACCGAAGGGGAAGACAAACCGCTCAAGTACCCGCATATGTTTGCTGCTGCCCGGGTGATGCTGCTCAACAAAATCGATCTGTTGCCGTATTTGAACTTCGACCTGGCCACCTGTATCGACAATGCGCGACAGGTGAACCCAACCATTGAGGTGATTACCCTGTCGGCGACCAGCGGCGAAGGCATGGATCAGTGGCTGGCCTGGCTGGAGGAACAGCTATGTGCATAGGCGTTCCAGGGCAGATCGTGGCGCTGGATGAAAAGCAGCCTCAGCACGCCTGGGCAGAAGTCTGTGGCGTGCAACGGGAAGTGAACATTGCGTTGGTGCGTCAGGACGGTGAGCCGAGAGAGGCGATGATCGGCTGCTGGGTGCTGATCCACGTGGGCTTCGCGATGAGTCGCCTTGACCAACAAGAGGCCGAGGAAATGCTGGCGGCACTGCAGGCGATGGGGGAAGTGGAGCAGGACGTAGCGCTGTTTCTGGCGGGGGAAGGCAACCATGCATTACGTTGATGAATTCCGCGATCCGCAACGGGTCAAAACCCTGTTACAGCATATCCGGCGGCGTGCAGTGCAGTTGCCGTTTACCGCCGAGCGCCCCTTGCAAATCATGGAGGTTTGCGGTGGTCATACCCATGCCATTTTCCGCTTTGGGCTGGATAAACTGCTGCCCCCGCAGATTGAATTTATTCATGGCCCCGGTTGCCCAGTTTGCGTGTTACCTATGGGCCGTATCGATGCCTGTTGCGAAATCGCCGCTCACCCGGAGGTGATTTTTTGCACCTTCGGCGATGCGCTGCGGGTACCGGGCAAACAAGGTTCGTTACTGCAGGCTCGCGAGCGTGGGGCCGACGTGCGGGTAGTTTATTCACCGTTGGATGCCCTTATGCTGGCGCGGCAAAATCCACAGCGGCAGGTGGTGTTCTTTGCCCTGGGTTTCGAAACCACCATGCCGGTCACCGCGATCACTTTGCAACAGGCCCGGCAGGAAGGTCTCGATAACTTCAGCGTGTTTTGCCAGCACATCAGCCTGATCCCCACCTTGCGCAGCCTGTTGCAACAGCCGGATGTGCGCATCGACGGTTTTCTGGCGCCCGGTCACGTCAGTATGGTGATCGGTACCGAGCCCTATGACTTTATCAGCCAGCAATACCACAAACCCCTGGTGGTAACCGGCTTTGAACCGTTGGATATCTTGCAAGGGGTGATGATGCTGGTTGAGCAGTTTGTCGGGCAGCAGAGCCAAACCGAAAACCAATATCGGCGTGTGGTGCCGGAACAGGGCAATCTGCTGGCACAGCAGGCGATGAGCGACGTTTTTGTGCTGGGCGGCGGTAGCGAATGGCGTGGTCTTGGCACCATTGCCGACTCCGGCATTGCCCTGACCGCCGCCTATCGTGCCTTTGATGCTGAACGGCGTTTTCGCCCGCAGTATCGGCAGGTGGCTGACGATCCTCATGCCCGCTGTGGCGAGGTGCTGACCGGGCGCTGCAAACCGCGGGATTGCCCGCTATTCGGTCGTGGCTGTACGCCGCAAAACGCCTTTGGTGCGCTGATGGTGTCCTCGGAAGGGGCCTGCGCCGCCTGGTACCAATACCGCCGTGAAACAGAGGAAACCCCAGCATGAATAACGTGATTACCATGGCTCACGGCAGTGGCGGCACAGCGATGCAGCAACTGCTGGATGAGATTTTCTTGCCGGCCTTTGCCAACCCACAGTTGGATCAGCGCGAAGATCAGGCCCGACTGGATTTGGCCGAGTTAACCCAACAGGGCGATCGGCTGGCATTTACCACCGACAGCTACGTGATTGACCCGATTTTCTTTCCGGGCGGCGATATTGGCAAACTGGCAGTTTGCGGTACGGCTAACGATCTGGCGGTCAGTGGTGCATTACCGCGTTATCTCTCCTGCGGGTTCATCCTCGAAGAAGGCTTGCCGTTGGCCGATTTACTGCGGGTGGTGGCTTCGATGGCCGCCACCGCACAGCAGGCCGGTATTCGCATTGTCACCGGGGATACCAAGGTGGTGCAGCGGGGTGCCGCCGACAAGCTGTTTATCAACACCGCCGGTATTGGAGTGATCCCACCGGGCCTGGATTGGGCGGCGACCCATATCCGTGTCGGCGACGCCGTTATTGTCAGCGGCACCCTGGGCGATCACGGGGCAACTATCCTCAACCTGCGGGAAAAGCTGGGCATGTCGCTGGACGTGATCAGTGACTGCGCGGTGTTGGCACCGTTAATCGCGCCATTGCGGGCCATTAATGGCGTGCGGGCATTGCGCGATGCCACCCGTGGTGGGGTGAATGCCATCCTGCATGAGTTTGCTCGTGCGGCCGGTGTGGGTATCGAGGTGGAAGAGAACCTGTTGCCCGTAGCCTCGGCGGTTCGGGGTATTTGTGAATTGTTGGGGTTGGATGCCATCAACTTTGCCAACGAGGGCAAACTGGTGGTGGTGGCTGCACCCGAAGCCGAACTTGAAGTGCTGGCTGCCTTGCAGGCTCACCCGCTAGGCAAGGCCGCTACGGTGATTGGCCGGGTGACGGCAGGACGTCAGGTGAGACTGCAAGGCGCTTATGGCATCAGCCGCCTGCTGGATTTGCCACATGCCGAACCTTTGCCGCGCATTTGTTGATCCGGTCGGGGGAGAACCTTGCCGCCCAGCGTTACACTTTGTGACGTGACTCACTAAAATCATCATCGCGACTCAGGCAAGTGATAAACAATGTCGAATGCACAATTAGAAAAACAAGAATTACTCGAAATAACTCGCACGCTGCTCAGTCAGCACAGCTTCGCCGATCTGTTACGGCAACTACGCCAGCTGCTGCAACGTCAGCAACTGGCCGACAATGTAACGCTGGTGCTGCTTGACCCACTCAGTGAGCGCGTGAGCTTTCATGGGTTGGACGCGCAGCGGCAGCCGGTTATCTATCAGGATGAAACCCTGCTGGCTAACGGACCGGTCAGCCGGTTACTGCAGAGCCCATTACCGCAGCGTTGGCAGAGTGAAGATCTTCATGCGCGATACCCACAAATCAGCGCCCTGGCGTTGTACCCCTCCTTTAACCACTATTGCCTGATGCCACTGCATGCCGGTGGCACCCTGATTGGCGGTTGCGAACTGTTACGCAGTAGCGCGCAATCTTTCAGTGATGCCGGCCTGGTACAGCTACAGACGCTGATGGAGTTAGTCGCGTTGGCGGCAGAGCAGATCATATTGCGTGAGCAGGCGGAAACACGTCAGCGCCAGTTGAGCCATGAGCGAGACGATTACCGTGTTTTGGTTGACGTGACCAACGCGGTGCTGTCAAAGCTCGATCTGGATGATTTGATTGGCGAAATCTCAACGGAGATCCACCGTTTTTTCAAGATCGACGCCATCAGCATGGTGTTATGCGTCGATAAAACCGATCAGGTGACCATCTACTCCACGCATTATTTGCAAGACGACGTGGTTGAGCGTCAGCAGTACAGCGTGGCACTGGCGGGAACCTTATCGGAACAGGTGATGCAGAGCGGGGAAATGTTGCTGTTGAACCTCAAGCATTCCGATCGCCTGGCGGCTTATGAACGTCAGCTGTTCGATCTCTGGCATGACCAAATCCAAACGCTGTGCGTCTTGCCGCTGGTGTTTGGCAAAAAGACCCTGGGCGTATTGAAGTTGGCACAATGTCAGCCGGATAATTTCAACGCCGCCAATCTGCGGGTGCTGCAGCAAATTGCCGAACGTATTGCCATTGCGGTGGACAATGCGTTGGCCTACCAGGAAATCAGCCGACTCAAAGAGAGCCTGGTGCATGAAAACCTGTATCTGACCGAGCAAATCAACGGCAATAACCCGGACTTCGGTGAGATTGTCGGGCGCAGCGTAGTGATGTCTGCAGTGCTGAAACAGGTCGAAATGGTGGCCAAAAGCGACTGTTCGGTACTGATCCTCGGTGAAACCGGCACCGGTAAAGAATTGATTGCTCGGGCTATTCATAACCTGAGTGAGCGGCGTGACCAGCGCATGGTGAAAATGAACTGCGCGGTGATGCCGGCCGGCTTGCTGGAAAGCGATTTGTTTGGTCACGAAAAGGGATCCTTCACCGGGGCCACCAACCAGCGGATGGGGCGTTTTGAACTGGCCGACAAGGGAACGTTGTTTCTGGATGAAGTGGGGGAAATTCCCGTCGAACTGCAGCCTAAATTGCTGCGGGTATTGCAGGAGAGGGAGTTTGAACGGGTAGGCGGTAACAAGGTGATCTCGGTAGATGTGCGCCTGATTGCCGCCACCAATCGGGACCTGCAGCAAATGGTGGCCGATCGCGAGTTTCGCAGTGACCTGTTTTACCGGCTCAATGTGTTCCCGATCGTCATCCCACCCTTGCGTGAGCGGCCGGAAGACATTCCGCAATTAGTGAAGTTTCTCACCTATAAAATCGCCCGTCGGATGAAGCGCACCATCGACAGCATTCCGGCTGAAACCCTGCGCCTGCTGAGCCAAATGCCCTGGCCGGGCAATGTGCGCGAGCTGGAGAATGTCATCGAACGGGCGGTATTGCTGACGCGCGGTACGGTGCTTAATCTGGAATTGCCCGAACTGCGTTATCCGGTCCCTTCGATGGCCTTACCCCTGCCGGCAGCGGAACCCATCCAGGCGGGAGAGGACGACCGCCAGCGGATTATCCGTGTACTGAAGGAAACCAACGGCGTGGTGGCCGGTCCGCGTGGCGCCGCGCAGCGTCTGGGGCTTAAACGCACTACGCTACTTTCACGCATGAAGAAGTGGGGGATTTTGGTCAAGTGACCGGCATAAGGTAATCTGCTTCCCAGGGTGAATAATCATTCTCCTACCGAATAGGATCAACGAGTGTGCTATGACCAGAACAGTTGCTTTCAAGCAGGTTGATGTTTTTTCTGAATTGCCTTTTGGCGGTAATCCGTTGGCCGTTATTCTGGATGCTGATGTGTTAAGCGATGACGAGATGGCCGCGATCGCCCGCTGGACGCATTTATCTGAAACGACTTTTGTGTTAACTCCGACGGATAATCAGGCCGACTATCGGGTGCGTATCTTTACCGTTGAAGGTGAGTTGCCGTTTGCCGGTCATCCTACGCTGGGTACCGCTCATGCATTACTGGAAGTTGGGCTGGTGCCAAAAACTGCAGGCAGACTGGTTCAGGAGTGTGGTGTCGGTCTGGTGAACGTCAAGATTGCCCCTCTGGGTTCGCTGGCGTTTGCGGCACCGGAGGCAGTGCTTACGCCGTTTGACGATGCGTTGCTCAGCACTGTGCTCAACCACGGGGCGTTGGATAAAGAGCAAAGGGTAACCATCGTTGATATGGGGATCCGCTGGCTATTAGTACCAATGATCTCGGCTGACGCGGTGTTAGAAGTCAGTCCTGACGTCAGTGCGTTAGAGCTTCTACTGAAACGCGCGCAGGTGAATGGTTTGATGCCGTTTGGGCCATGTAACCATGGTGAGGAGCAATTTGAGGTTCGCGGTTTGATGGTTGAAAATGGGGCATTGACGGAAGACCCGGTCACCGGCAGTGCCAATGCCTGTCTGGCGCGCTATTTTTCCGCGTGTGGGGTAAATGAAGATTACCGAGCTCGCCAGGGAACGGCCATTCAACGCAACGGCCGTATAACGATCCAGTATCGGGAGGACGGCATTTGGATTGGTGGCAAGACGGTAACGGTTATTGACGGCACTATTAATCTTTAATTTGGGACGTTGTTCATCACTTGGCAGGTAAAGCAGCCTTAATGTGAACTGCCCCATTTTCTGAGGGCAGTTCACTTGTGGGGCTAACGTCTTTAAGCGTGTTTATGGCGTTGGGTCATCGATCTCATGCGGTCTTTGCTTGCGCAGCAGATGCAGCAGTAAAGACACCCGTCGCTCCGTCCGTTCCGGGGTATCCGGCGGCAAGTTATAGCGCAGGGTATAACGCTCGTTTTTTTCATTGAAGAAATCGATAACCAGTACCGGTATCGAAGCCCCAACCACTTTGCGATAATTCAATGAGATCGATGACAGGTCTCGTTTCATGACACATCCATCCTTGATCAACTCACGACAACGTTACGACGTGTTGATACCGCAATCCGCCCGATAGCAAAACTCAGCCCAGCGCCCAACAACAGCAGCAACAAAGAGCCCCAGGCAGCACGAGATACCTGTTTGGCTGCCACATCCGCCGCTTCGCGGGCTTTCTGTTCGGCCTGAGCCTTCAGCTCTTCAACTTTTTTTACTGCCTGCTGATAGGCCTGAGCGTAGTTGTCGACAATTTGGGTCGCTTCGGCGTGGCTCTTGCCGGTACGAGCGGCAACGATGTTCACCAGTGCATCCTTATCAGCGGCATTCAGAGTTGGCTCACCAGATTGCTTTACGCGCTCGAACCATTGCTTAAGCTCCGCTGTGGCCTGGGCCGGATCGGTGGCGGCATCGGTCGCCGATTGTTTACCGTCCGCACCCGCCTGTTCGGTTTTTTGTTCCAGTCTGGACGGGTCTAATTCCGGCTTGCCGGTTTGCTTGAGCGTGGTAGCCAACTGATTTTGCAAATCATCCCAGTCCAGGCTGATACCCTTTTTATCAAGCTTATCAAGCTGCTGCTTAACGCTGTCGCCAATGCCCGGTGCCGCCGCTGCCAGGCCGTTGCCCGCCAGTGATAACCCTTTGCCCACGGCATTGCCGGCCAGACCGACCACGCCGCTCGCCAAGGAAATAACCAGCCAGGTGGTCAGCAAGGTAGTAACCGCCCAGCTCAACAGACCGTGTAAACCGCCCCGATTGGGTGCGGTTCGGCCGGCGACAAAGGCACCGGCGGCCAGGGAGAGCAAGGTGGTGACAAACAGCCAGATGCCGGTTCCCACACCGAAGCCGCTCAGGGGGTTACCTGCCTGCAGCGGATCCACGGCCGATGCGCCGACAGCGGTACCCAGTACACTCAAGATCAGATAGGTCACCAGTGCCATGGCGCTCCCGGCCAATATTGAGCCCCATGAAACGTGAAACGCCAAGCGATTGGATTCATAGACAGTGGTCATTGTTATTCCTTATATTTACTGGACAAGGGGTTGTACGCGCAGCAGTCCGCTGCACCGACAGGATCAGTCTGCCGCTCTGCACCACCGATCGTCCCGGTTCATTTGCACCCTTGGTGCTAGTGCATTCACACCCCGCGAATGAACTACTTAAGCACTATGCTGGTTGGGACGTCGCATCATTGCCAGGCGCGAAGATCGCCGCTTGGTGGCCCGAGGCCTTTTGTCTTATGGAGAAATAATGAGCCAGTCCGTTCTTGCCAGCGAAACTAACCGCAGCCAACTACAACAGATCATTTCAGGATTGACCGAAGGGGTGATTCTGACCGAAGTCGACCAGACCATCCTGTGGGCTAATGAAGCCGCGCTGAGCATGCATGGGCTGACCAAACTGAGTGAGTTGGGAGCCAATGCCCAGGAGTACGCAGAGCGTTTTGCCTTGCGTTACCGCAACAATCATCCTTTGACCGCAGAGCAATACCCGATGAACCGGGTGGCCAAGGGTGAAGAGTTCAGTGAGGTGCTGGTCGAGGTCAAACCTGTCAGCGAACCGGAGTTTCTCTGGGTTCACCGGTTACGCAGCCTGACTATCACCGACGCTAAAGGGCAGCCTGAGTTATTGGTATTAATCCTGAGTGATGCCACCGACTGGGCCAGTGCCGAAGATCGTTTTGAAAAAACCTTCAACGCCAACCCGGCTCCCGCCGTGATCTGCAGCCTGAGCGATCTGCGTTATATCAAGGTCAATCAGGGATTCCTCGATATGACCGGTTACCAGCGCGATCAGGTGATGGGCAATTCGGTCTACGCACTGGATGTACTGGAGCAGGCGGAAAATAAGGAGTTGGCCGTGCAGCGTCTGAGTGAAGGGGCAACCATTCCGCAGATGCAGGCCGAGTTAAAACTGCCCGCCGGGGGGACCAAACTGGTGATCGTCGCCGGGCAGCCGCTGGACATCAATGAAGAAGATTGCATGCTGTTTACCTTTACCGACCTTGAGCCTCGCCGCAAGGCCGAGTCGGCGTTACGCGAGAGTGAAGAGCGGTTTGCCAAGTCCTTTCGTTTGAGCCCGGTCCCCACGCTGGTGTGCACGGTGGACAAGCAGCGAGTGCTGGATATCAATGAAGCCTTTATCAAGACCACCGGGTACGCCGCTGAGGAGCTGATCGGCAAGACGGTCGAGGATCTCAATGTTATTGACGGGCAGGGGGAATGTCGTCGCTTGTTTACCCTGCTGGCAAAAACCGGCAACGTCGAGAGTCAGGATGTTAAAATCCGTAAGAAGGGCAATGAGGTGATCGACTGCGTGGTCTCTGCCGATGCCGTGAGTATTCAGGACGCGCCCTGTTATCTGTTGGTCATGATGGACATTACCGAGCGCAAACGTTCGGAACTGGAGCTGGTGTCCGCCATCGAGGAGGTGATGCAAGATGCCTCCTGGTTCAGTCAAACTTTGCTCGAGAAACTGGCCAATGTGAAAAGCATCAATAAACCCCATCTGTCTGGGGTTTCCTTCACCGATCTTACCGCCCGTGAGCGCGACGTATTGGGGTTAATCTGCGAGGGGCTGCCTGACAAGAAAATTGCCACACGCCTTAATCTTGCCGCCAATACCGTGCGCAATCATGTGGCTACGGTGTATTCCAAACTTGACGTGCACAGCCGCAGTGAGGCCATTGTCTGGGCCCGGGAACGGGGGTTATTTGCCGGTGAGCGGCAGCCCAAAAAGGAAAAGTAGGGCGCAAATGCACTAGTCAATTTCATGCAAATTGACCTTATGAGTGGCTAGGGGGCAGCTTAATATTGGGGCAGTCATCTAACCGATGCCAAACTCAGGAGAGCACGATGAACAGCGATAAGATTGAAGGTGTTATGGATAAAGTTGTCGGCAAAACGCAGGAAGTTGCTGGTGATGTGACTGGCGATGAGCGCTTGCAAGCCGAGGGCAGCGCCCGTTACGTGGCGGGGGCGATACAAGAAAAATATGGCGATGCACTGGGCTGTGTCAGCGACCTGGTCAAGAAGAAGCCGCTCACCACTGTGGCGATCTTTGCCGGCGTGAGTTTATTGGCCGGCCTGCTGTTACGTCGCCGATAACCCTGTTTTAATCGCCCGTATGCTGCGGGCGAACTCTCCAGATTGCGCACTATGCTTCAGACTAATCCCTTCGTCGTCCCCACCGTTATCTTATGTAACTTCGCCAGTGATCCCCCTTTGCAGCCGCAGACTTCTCATAACCCGGGCGAAGAACCTTTGCCTCTGATTTTGCGTCTGGGGCATACGTCCTATATATTTATTAACAGGCCCAAAGGCCGTTAGGGAATTGTGATACTTGATCCAACTAATCACCGATTACTAGGAAGCTATCATGCATAAAAGAACACTGGCGACACTGCACTACGATAAAATGCCTTACGATGGAGTGTATTACCATATCTTAAAACGTGAGGCGCAAGGGCACACGGCGCTGTTGAAACTTGATGCTGGCAGCCAACAGTCAGCCCGTTTTCATCCTGGTTGGGTCAAATTGATGGTCCTGTCCGGTGAGCTCAAAATTGGCGACCAGACCCTGCAGGCGCATGAGATGTTGATGATCCCGGCAAAAACCGCCTACACGGTAGAAGCCATCACCGAAGTTTACTGCCTGGCGATTTCTGAACTGGACGGGGTAGAACTGGCTCGCTAGAGAGGGCTCCTGACAAAGTAGCCAGCCTGGCCCCGCATGGGCTTATCTGGTGGAATTCCCCGTCACTCAGCGGGGAGTTCTGATTTTAGCGCTGCAAGGTATAACAACCCGCCTGATAGATAACCTCTTGCTCTTCATCTGCCGCTATCCTTGTTTCTCTGGGGAGGCTTTTGCCGCTTAATATAGATTGTGACCCATTAATATATTGGTCACTCATTGTGAATCAAAACTCACAGAGATAAGCTATACCGATGAATAAAAAAACGAAGACACCCCAAACACGCGGCCCCTCGGATCACAGCGTTCGCGATCAGGTCGTAGAGGCGGCTACAGAATATTTTGGACATTATGGGTTTGAAAAAACCACGGTGTCCGATCTGGCCAAGGCCATCGGTTTTTCCAAGGCTTATATCTACAAATTCTTTGAGTCCAAGCAGGCGATTGGCGAGGTGATCTGCGCCAATCGTCTGGCCATGATTATGGTGCTGGTGGACTCGGCGATCGCGGAGGCACCCACCGCCTCAGAGAAGCTGAGACGTCTGTTCAAGGCGCTGTCGGAAACCGGCAGCGACTTATTCTTCCATGACCGCAAGCTGTATGACATCGCCGCTGTTGCCGCACGCGATCGGTGGCCTTCAGTGAAGGCGCATGAAGCGCATTTGCTGCAGGTCATTCAGCAAATCCTCCGAGAGGGCCGCGAGTCCGGGGAGTTTGAGCGTAAGACCCCACTGGATGAAACCGCCAGTGCGATTTATCTGGTGATGCGGCCCTATATCAACCCGGTACAACTGCAATACAATCTGGAAACGGCCAGTGAGGCTGCGGTGCTTTTATCAGCATTGATATTGCGCAGTCTGTCGCCTTAACGTCATTGGTGACCATTGACATAATTAGTCACTAGTTAGAGAATGCGGTTCTTGTCCTGTTAATGACGTAAGGGAACCCATGCCTCGGCTTAAACCTGCCACCATTGCCGTTTGTCTGTTGCCTCTCGCCCTGGTGGCTTGTGGTGATCCATCGACCGCCGACGACCCACGAATTAAGGCGCCTTTAGTGCGGGCGGTAGCGGTTGAAGATTCAATCGACACTTCTCGTGCTTTCACCGGCGTTGTGGTCGCACGCATTCAGAGTGACCTCGGTTTCCGGGTCTCCGGCAAAATACTTGAGCGCCTGGTCGATACCGGTCAGACCGTCAAGCGTGGTCAGCCACTGATGCGTCTTGATCCGGTCGATTTGGCTCTGCAGTCACGAGCCCAGCAACAGGCCGTGACGGCAGCTCGCGCGCAGGCCCGGCAGGCGACCGCCGACGAAGCGCGTTACCGTGGACTGGTCGCCAGCGGTGCTGTTTCAGCCTCGGCTTACGATCAGATCAAGGCGGCAGCGGATACCGCCAAGGCACAGCTCAGCGCCGCAGAGGCTCAGGCTGATGTGGCCCGTAATGCTTCCGGGTATGCCGTTCTACCCGCCGACGCCGATGGCGTGGTGATGGCGACCCTGGCTGAACCCGGACAGGTTGTCAGTGCAGGTCAGCCGATAGTTCGGCTGGCGCGGGCAGGGCAAAGAGAGGCCATAGTGCATCTGCCGGAAACATTGCGTCCGGCCATTGGCAGTGTGGCGATGGCCAGTCTGTATGGCCGCAGTAGTGACGCAATGCCTTCCACATTGCGACTGCTTTCCGATGCGGCCGATCCTTCGACACGAACATTCGAGGCCAGATATGTGCTTGAAGGCTCGCTGGCTGGAGCCCCTTTAGGATCCACCGTCACCCTCGATATCGCTAACAGCAATCGATCGGCGTCAAGGCTACAGGTACCGGTTGCGGCACTGTATGACCCCGGCAAGGGGGCTGGCGTATGGATTATCGCCGGTAAGCCGGCGAAAGTGTCCTGGCGTGCCGTGCAGGTCCTGGGCATCAGTGACGATATGGCACAAGTTGCGGGCAATCTCAGGGTCGGCGAACAGGTCGCGGCTTTGGGGGCGCACTTGCTGCGCGACGGCGAGCAGGTCAGGTCGGCTCAGCAGGCTGAAGACGGCGTTACCGGGAGCCAGCCATGAGCACGGGGCGTTTTAACCTCTCGGCACTCGCGGTTCGCGAACGTTCCATCACGCTTTTCTTGATCTTTCTTATCACGGTAGCCGGTATTCTCTCGTTTTTTGAACTGGGGCGCGCGGAAGACCCGCCATTTACGGTTAAACAGATGACGGTCATCACCGCATGGCCGGGGGCTACAGCGCAGGAAATGCAGGATCAGGTCGCCGAGCCGCTTGAAAAACGGATGCAGGAACTGAAATGGTATGACCGCAGCGAAACCTACACGCGCCCAGGGTTGGCCTTCACCATGCTGTCACTGGCAGATAAAACACCGCCATCCGAGGTGCAGGAAGCTTTCTATCAGGCCCGCAAGAAGCTGGGTGACGAGGCCAGGAACTTGCCTGCGGGCGTCATCGGGCCGATGGTCAATGATGAGTTCTCAGACGTCACCTTTGCGCTGTTTGCGCTGAAGGCCAGAGGAGAACCGCAACGTCTGTTAGTGCGAGATGCCGAGTCCTTTCGCCAGCGCCTGTTGCATGTGCCGGGCGTGAAAAAGGTCAATATCATTGGCGAGCAGGCGGAACGTATCTTTGTCTCCTTCTCTCACGATCGACTGGCCACCCTTGGTGTGACCCCCCAACAGATTTTTGCCGCACTGAATAATCAGAACGTGCTGACGCCCGCCGGTTCTATCGACACCCAGGGACCGCAGGTCTTTCTCCGCCTGGACGGTGCCCTCGATACCTTGACGAAGATCCGTGACACACCGGTTGTGGCACAAGGGCGGACCCTGAAGCTTTCGGACGTCGCGACGGTGGAACGCGGTTATGAAGATCCTGCCACCTTTATTATTCGTAACAACGGCGAGCAGGCTCTGCTGTTGGGCATTGTGATGCGGGAGGGATGGAACGGACTGGACCTGGGCAAAGCGCTTAATGCAGAAACGGCCAGTATCAATCAGGACATGCCACTGGGGATGACGCTCACCAAGATCAATGACCAGTCTGTCAACATCCGGTCCGCGGTTGACGAGTTTATGGTGAAGTTCTTCGTTGCGCTACTGGTGGTGATGGTGGTTTGCTTTGTTAGCATGGGCTGGCGCGTAGGGGTGGTAGTTGCCGCGGCGGTGCCTTTGACGCTGGCAGTGGTGTTTGTGGTGATGGAGGCCTCAGGCAAGAACTTTGACCGCATCACTCTGGGCTCACTGATACTGGCGCTGGGACTGCTGGTTGATGACGCCATTATTGCCATCGAAATGATGGTAGTAAAGATGGAGGAAGGGTACGACCGGATCAAAGCCTCCGCCTACGCCTGGAGCCATACGGCCGCACCAATGCTGGCGGGGACGCTGGTGACGGCCATTGGCTTTATGCCGAATGGTTTCGCACAGTCTACCGCAGGCGAGTACACCAGCAACATGTTCTGGATTGTCGGTATCGCCCTGATCGCATCCTGGGTGGTTGCGGTGATCTTTACGCCTTATCTGGGGGTGAAGATGTTGCCGAACATCAAACAGGTCAAGGGGGGACACGCGGCTATCTATAACACCCGCCACTATAATCGCTTTCGCCGGTTGTTGACCCGAGTCATCACCCGCAAGTGGGCAGTGACCGCTACGGTGATTGCCGCCTTTATCCTGGCGGTTGTCGGCATGGGACTGGTCAAGAAGCAGTTTTTCCCTACTTCCGATCGGCCTGAGGTCCTGGTCGAGGTACAGATGCCCTATGGAACCGCCATTGAGCAAACCAGCGCCGCCACCGCCAAGATTGAAGCCTGGCTGAAGAAACAGCCTGAGGCCAGGATCGTCACATCTTATATTGGCCAAGGTTCGCCGCGTTTTTTTCTGGCCATGGCGCCAGAGCTACCCGATCCTTCGTTCGCCAAGATAGTGATACACACGGACAGCCAGCAAGCCCGTGAAGCCCTTAAGTTCCGTCTTCGCGAAGCCGCAGCTGAAGGGCTGGCCCCAGAGGCTCGTATCCGGGTCACTCAACTGGTATTTGGTCCGTACTCGCCATTCCCTGTGGCTTATCGGGTCATGGGACCGGCCCCGGATAAACTGCGTGACATTGCCGGTCAGGTCGAGGCAGTGATGCAAACCAGCCCGATGATGCGGACCGTTAACACCGACTGGGGACAACGGGTACCCACACTGCATTTCTCTTTGGATCAAAACCGTTTACAAGCGGTGGGGTTAACGTCCAACAGCGTAGCGCAGCAACTGCAATTCCTGATTTCTGGCATACCTATCACGTCGGTGCGCGAGGATATTCGTGCTGTGCAGGTTGTCGGTCGAGCGGCGGGTAATATTCGACTCGATCCGGCCAAAATAGCCGGTTTTACCCTGGTAGGTTCTGCCGGCCAACGCATTCCGCTATCGCAAGTGGGCGAAGTGGACGTGCAAATGGAAGATCCTATCCTGCGACGCCGCGACCGCATTCCGACGATGACGGTGCGGGGTGACGTAGCAGAAGGGCTGCAACCCCCGGACGTTTCAGCTGTGATACTGAAAGCGTTACAGCCGGTCATCGACCAACTGCCTGCCGGTTACCGCATAGAACAAGCCGGTTCGGTTGAAGAGTCAGGCAAGGCGACCAAGGCGATGTTGCCGTTATTCCCAATCATGATCGCATTGACGCTGTTGATCATCATTTTGCAGGTCCGCTCGATGTCCGCGATGGTCATGGTGTTCCTCACGGCCCCATTGGGACTGATCGGTGTAGTGCCCACTTTGCTGCTGTTCCAACAGCCGTTTGGCATCAACGCTCTGGTCGGGCTGATCGCGCTGTCGGGTATTTTAATGCGGAATACCCTGATCCTGATCGGGCAAATTGATCACAATCAGCAGGCGGGAATGGATCCGTTCCATGCGGTAGTCGAAGCCACGGTGCAACGTGCCCGTCCGGTGTTGCTTACCGCTTTGGCGGCTATTTTGGCCTTTATCCCGCTGACCCATTCGGTATTCTGGGGCACCCTGGCCTACACCTTGATTGGCGGCACCTTCGGAGGAACCCTGATGACATTGGTGTTCCTGCCGGCGATGTATGCCATCTGGTTTAAAATCCGTCCTGACAAAGGGTAATAAATCTGACTGCGCAGGTTGGAAGCCCAAAAGGCGGCATCCGACCTGTCAGTTTGCCTGGAGGAGGCCAGAGACAAAATAGTGCTAACAAAATAAATGACGATTGACATCTATTATACATGACGCGCATCATTCAATGAGTGAAGTATGAGTCATTTCCCATCACAGAGAGGCAAGTATGACAGACATCAGTTCGGTATTGATCACCGGTGCCTCCACCGGTATTGGCGCGGTTTATGCTGACCGTTTTGCCCGCCGCGGGCATAACCTTATCCTGGTTGCGCGGGATGTTGCCCGTATGGAAGCGCTGGCCAGTCGCCTGCGCGCAGAGTATGGCGTAGCTGTGGATATCCTGCCGGCAGACCTCACGCAGCGAGCAGATGTACAAACTGTGGCACAGCGACTTCGGGACGATGAGAACATAACGGTGCTGGTGAATAACGCCGGTATGAGCCTGTCCGGTTCGTTTGCGTCTCAGGAGGCGGTGGATATTGACCGACTGATAGCCCTGAATCTGTCAGCGGTTGCCAGTCTGGCCCACGCGGTGGCTCCACGTCTGGCCGCGGCCGGGAAGGGTGCCATTATCAACATCAGTTCAGTGGTCGGGTTGGCGCCGGAATTCGGCCTGACCGTTTACGGTGCCACCAAGGCGTTTGTGCTTTATCTGTCTCAGGGGATGAGTCTCGAACTCGCGCCGCAGGGCGTGTATGTACAAGCCGTATTGCCTGCCGCAACGCGTACCGAAATCTGGCAGCGTTCGGGGACGGACATCAATACTGTGAGCGGCGTGATGGAAGTCGATGAACTGGTGGATGCAGCGCTTGTCGGCTTTGACCGCCGCGAGGTGGTGACCATTCCGCCTCTGCATAACGAACAGCAGTGGCTAAACTATGATCAAGCTCGCCAAGCGATGCTGCCGGAGTTTCGGCAGGAACATCCAGCAGCGCGCTACATTAGTGAGTAATTTGATCCTCCCGTCCCACCTGCGGACGGGATCTTATCGGTGTCGGGCTATCTTTTCCTCGTCGCACCATCACGGAACATTTTAGTTGCCTTGAGGGGCATTAAATTTGTCACTACCTTTAGCTGATTTATCAATCTATTGATAACTAAGTTAAATTAATTTGGCATGGTTGTTGCTCTAACCCTTTTTCTTGCTGGCGATACTGATTTTTTCTCCGCTGGCGTTTACAGATAACAAGGGAGAGTGCGAATGACCATATTGAATATGCCAATAACCGTTGCGGCCGGCACCCGGTGGCGTCAGTTAATCTTGGGTCTGATTTGTATGGCGGCAATTTCCAGCCCGCAATATATCTGGACGTTACTGACCAAGCCGCTAGCACTCAAACTTGGTGTGCCGCTGGCTGAATTACAGGTGACTTTCTCGCTGTTAATCATCCTGCAAACCTTCTTTTCTCCTTTTCAGGGCAGCCTGATTGAGCGCTTCGGCCCGCGTAAACTGATTTCAATTGGCACGCTGTTATCAGGATTTAGCTGGGTGTTGGCGTCGCAAGTCAGCAGCATCACCGGCCTCTATCTGGTTTACGGTTGTATCGGCGGGCTGGGCACCGGTATTGTTTATGTGGGCGTTGTAGGCCTGATGGTTCGTTGGTTCCCACATAAACGCGGCTTTGCAGCGGGAATGGTGGCGGCGGGATATGGAATGGGCGCGGTGCTGACAACGTTTCCCGTTTCGACATCACTGGCCACGCGCGGTTTAGAAAGTACGTTGATGCTGTTTGGCGTGATTTTCGCTGTGATCGGCTTTCTGGCCAGTCAGGGGCTACGGATGCCACCTTCAGCGAATGAACGCCAAGATGTGCCAGTTTTGCTCACAGAGGGTAAACAGTATCGCCCGAAGCAAATGCTCAGGCAGCCTCTGTTCTGGTTGATGTTTGTAATGATGGCGATGATGTCGACATCCGGTTTGATGGTGACGTCGCAAATGGCAATATTTGCGCATGATTTTGGCATCACCGAAGCCGTGGTATTCGGCATGGCTGCATTGCCATTAGCGCTGACGATTGACCGTTTCACTAACGGACTGACGCGCCCATTTTTCGGGTTCATTTCTGATAAATTTGGCAGGGAGCAGACCATGTTCATCGCGTTTGCATTGGAAGGATGCGCGATGATTTTGTGGCTTCTGTGTCGTGATAACGCAATGTTGTTCGTCTTGTTATCGGGTGTGGTTTTCTTTGGCTGGGGCGAGATTTTTTCTCTGTTCCCGGCAACGCTGACAGATACATTTGGCAGCCAGAATGCAACGGCAAACTACGGCTGGCTGTATATGTCACAGGGCATTGGTTCTATTTTTGGAGGGCCAATGGCGGCATTGATTTATCAACATACCGGTGGGTGGAACATTGTATTCACCTGCGCGATCACATTGGATTTCGCTACTGCTATTCTTGCGCTCTGGGTTCTTAAACCCTGGCGTGCACGCTTTATGCAAGCAGCCAGACAGTAAGTCACTGAAAACCAAAAGGTGCCACAGGGCGCCTTTTGGTTGCCTATAATCAAGGCAGAAATGTTGCATTTGGTCGCTTCGTTCGCACTGGGCCAAGAAGAGACTGCTAGCTTCCCCAGCGACTCCTGATATAACTGACGGCTTGCTGAGTTTGTGGCTGGTTGACGTAGTTTTCACGAAATAAAATCGTACCGTTGATTTGTGGCAATGACTCATTTAAATCGAGCTGTTTTTTCAGCTCCGGCACGCCACCATTGATCATCCAGTCCGGTTCATTTTTTGAAGGTTCACCCACTTTATACAACGCAATACCAATGTAGAGACGCGTCTGGGTAGGTTTCACCACATCCGCCCACCATTTTGCCAGCACATCATAACGGGCCGCCTGACGGGCGAAAGGCCAGTACAACTGAGGCGCAATATAATCCAGCAGTCCCTGCTGCACCCAGCTGCGGGTATCGGCATAGGCCTCATCATAAGCCGCTGCTCCCTGCGTTTGGGAACCGGCCGGATCATGGGAAAGATTACGCCATACGCCTGCCGGACTGACGCCGAATTCAACATTCGGTTTTATCTGCTTAATGGTGCGCGAGACCTGCTCAATCAACTGCTGAGTATTGTGGCGTCGCCAATCTGCTTTTGATACAAATCCTTGCCCATATTTCTGGAATGTCGCGCTGTCGTTGAGGCTGGAGCCCGGGGACTCTGCATAGAAGTAATCATCAAACTGCACCCCATCTACAGGGTAATGCGCTACGACCTCCGCCACGATACTGGTGATCCAGTCCCGCGCTTGCGGGATGCCCGGATCAAGTACAAAGCGGTCGCCCGCCGTACGGATCCAGTCGCGATGCAGCACAAAAACGCTGGCCGGTTGCAGAGACAGCGTGGCGTTCAGTTCCGCCACGGTTGACGGTTTGGTATTAACAGAGACGCGATAGGGATTAAACCAGGCGTGGACTTTCATGCCTCGCCGGTGCGCTTCACTCAGCATAAACTGTAACGGATCGTAGCCCGGATCTTGCCCAATTTTCCCGGTCATCATATCTGACCATGGTAATATCTTTGAAGCCCACAGAGCGGTACCATCAGGTTTGACCTGAAAAAACACGGTATTAATTCCGAGGCTTTTAAGCTTATCCAGTTTGTCTGTCAGTGTTTTTTGCTGTTGGCTGATACGAACGACAGCACTGCCTGCATTGATGGATGAAACGGGTGGCCAATCGAGCCGGGAAATGGTCGCCAGCCAGACTCCGCGTACCGGCTCCTTACCCTGAGCCGATGGGGGCTGAAGGGGGTGTAAACTCACAGGATGAAGCGGGGTAACCAGCGATTTCGGCGGCGCGGATGAGCAACTGACAAGTAAAACAACGGCAGCAGCCAGTCCCGCTAATTTTTTGACCAACGTTGCGCTAGAAAAATGACGAAGAGAGACGATGGTAAACTCCATTTCTATAAGGTAGTCGCTCGAAAGAATCATTCTCTTATCTTTCTCATTAAAGTCAATTTCTTAGAAGCTAGAGTTGAATAGTTCGATCTCAACGGGCCAACTGCGTGGCTGGCTGTTCATTACGGGTGTATTTAACGGTGCGTTTTGACGAAATCTGCAGGGTGATTACTGCCAATTGTTTTCAGATTTCACGTAGCGCGATCAAAAAAGGAGGGCGTTTTGACCCATTCGACAGAGCTGTTGGCCGTGGTCCAATCGCTGGAGGCTAAACTGCATCAGCCGGCAACGCGCAATGACTTAGCTGCAGTCAGTGAATTGCTGCATGAGGACTTTGAAGAAATTGGGCGTTCTGGCCAACGCTATGACAAACCGCAAACTCTGGCAGCATTGCAGATGGAAAGTGACCCGACAGAAATTTTTGCTGACGGGTTTAAGTTAGCCGCAATTGCCGAAGGTACAGTGTTGCTGACATACCGAAGTTATCAGCGTAGTGCCGATGGCGGTGTTGCTCGTTGTACATGGCGATCGTCGATCTGGTTGTTAACCTCAGAAGAGAATGGCGGTCGATGGCAGATGCGTTTTCATCAGGGAACGCCGACGGATGATTGAGGCTGGTGATGTTGAGCCACATACATAGATATTGGTGAAAAGACCGGTAAGGATTGGAGGTGAGGTGAGTTATAGCCAGGAAAGCCAGCCCGGTGCGTAACTCCATATTCAATTTAACATAATATACATTATGCGCACCAAGGTGGATTTACGTAGAATCTGAGGTTCTGGCCTTTGTCATGGGCCTTATCAGGATATCCTAAGTTCGTTGGCAACCAACCGACTTGATGATGCTATCCAGCCTGTCAGATATCTTCCTATCTTCAAGCCCAAATACCTCTGCATGATTTGGCTATTCTATGGGATAGTCAGGCCGGTTTTTACACAAGGAACTCAGTATGTGTACCACAGAGAAACATATGATTGTTATCGGTGCAGGAATTATGGGCGCGTCAATAGCCTATCATTTGGCAAGTCGCGGGATAAAAGTGACGGTCATCGATAAAAGCCAACCTGCTTCTGGTGCTACCGGCAGCTCTTTTGGCTGGATCCACACGACAGTAAGTGATGATGCACCTGATGCATTTCTTCGCCGCGCATCGGTGGCAGATTGGCAGCGACTGGAAAAAGAAATTCCGGAGCTTTGGGTGAACTGGACTGGCGCACTAAGTTATGACGATGAAACGCTGGAAAGTCAGTCCAATGAAAACTGTCTTCGGCAACCCGAGATATCCCAGCTTGAACCCGCGTTGAACCACCCACCGCAGCATGCATATTTTGCGGTTGACGATGGTGCTGTCGATCCCATAGATGCCACACGCGCCTTGCTGGAAAAGGCCTGTAGCTTGGGTGCTACGCTGAAAAGTCAAACGTCAGTCATCGGTTTTCTCCGAAATGGAAACCATGTTACAGGCATCCAAACCCCGGAAGGCGTATTAAATGCGGATGCTGTCATCCTGGCCTGCGGAACGGGTATAACTCCCCTACTTAATACCATTGGGATCCCGTTGTCGATCCTGGCCTCTCCGGCAATTCTGTTACGGTACAGCACTGCACATCATTTAATTAACACCCTGATTTCTGGTCCTGATGTAGAAGTCCGTCATGCCCGTAACGGTGATATCTTAGCTGCGGAAGACTATCCGCTATCGGGCAATACCGAAAATGTCACCGCTGAAACACTGGCTGCGATAAAGATCGGATTGAACGGCGCGGATTCTGTGAGTTTACTGAGTCAATCTGTGGGACAGCGTCCCGTGCCGGAAGATGGATGTCCGATCATCGGATTTATTGACGATATACCTGGAGTTTATGTTGCCGTCATGCATCCGGCGGTTACCTGCGCGGCCACTGTGGGCAGAATGGTCAGTGAAGAGCTGATCAGCGGTTATAACCCGGAAATACCTGCAATTTATCGTCCTGCCCGTTTCATTTCCCTCCAAAAACAACCTTAATAACGGCAATCGTCTCAGGGTGTGCCTAGACGATTGCCAGGCATACTCAAATCACATATGAAAGCAGGAAGGTCATGCCCAGCGCCAGCACCGAGGCGATAAAGGTGGCCGTAGTGTAATACTTGAAGGTTTCATTCAGCGTCGCCCCGCAATACTGCTTCACCAACCAGAACAGGGAATCCGTCACAATGGTGCAGCCAATGGCGCCAGAGCCAATAGCAATCGTCACGATCTCCGGACTCACATTAGGATAAAGCGACAACATCGGCGCGACTATTGCCGTGGCCCCCATCATGGCTACGGTGGCAGAACCCACGGCAGCATGCAAGATCAGGGCAACCAGCCAGGCCAACAGGATCGGGTGCATATGCAGGTTGGACAGCATCAGTGCCAGGGTATCGGCCAGGCCGCTGGTTTTCAGAATACTGTTAAATGCCCCACCGGCACCGATAATCAGCAAGATATTGGCGATGGAGGAAAAACCGGACTCAGTGTGGCTTAGCAGAGCGCTCATTCCCATATGTCGGCGCAGCCCCAGCACGTAATAAGCTACAAACACGGCGATAAACATGGCGATGATCGGGTTACCGATAAACTCCATAAAGGTAAACAAGTGCCCTTCTTTATCCAGGTTCAGCTCTGCCAGCGTTTTGGCCAGCATCAGCACGATGGGCAGCAAAACCGTAAACAACGTTGCCCCCAGTGACGGCAGTGAACGTTCTTCCCGCACGGCCAGGTTAGAAAACTCGGGCGGGACCGCCTTAAACGGCAAACGCTTACCGACGAATTTCAGGAACAGTGGCCCCCCGACCAGTGATGCCGTCAGCCCGACAAGGAGACCATAAACAATCACCGTGCCCACGTCTGCACCCAGCTTGTTGGTAACAAACAACGCTGCAGGATGAGGAGGAACCACGCAGTGCACTGCCATCAATGCAGTACACAGAGGAATGGCCAGCTTGAGCAAGGAGGTCCCGGTTTTTCTGGCAATGGAAAAAGCCAATGGGATCAATAGCACCACGCCCACTTCAACAAACAGCGTGATGCCGCAAACCAAACCGACCAGCACCATAATCACGTCAACGGACAGCCAGCGGCAACGCTGGAGCGCAATACCAATACGCTCTGCCGCGCCGGAGACCTCCATCATCTTGCCCAGAATGGTACCCAGCCCGATGACGGCGGCTAAAAATCCTAGCGTACTGCCAATGCCGTTTTCGATGGCATTAACCATATCAATTGGGCCCATGCCCATCATGCCGCCGACAAAGAAACTCGCCAACAGTAACGCCAAAAATGGATGAAACTTAAACTTCACGATGGTCAAAATGATGATCGCTATACTGGCGATCAGCGTGCCGGCAACCCAAATCTGCGAATCCATAGCCCATACTCCCCGCAATTAACTTACCTTCATTGGACAGGAAAACGACGATCGGTGACAAACGATAAAAATCCGCCCTCACATGAGTGAAACAGAATCAAACGAGTGACTTACGCCAAGAAATGGTGCAATTTAGCGACATGGGTCAACTTTGCTCACCAAACTGGTGCGAAGAACGCCGGTTTTTTTAAATATCAGGGGGAGTTTATGGCAGTGAATCATCTGTTGACGGGTCCACACCGGTCGCTGAATGGCTGGCAGTTATCGCGGTTATTTACCTTTGAAGTTGCTGCACGGCATGAGTCTTTCGCCATGGCGGCCGATGAGTTGTCTGTCAGCCCCAGCGCCGTCAGCCATAACATTAATCAGCTTGAGGCCAATCTTGGGATCCAACTGTTTGTCCGCTCTCATCGCAAGGTGGAGCTCACGACCGAAGGCAAACGGGTTTTTTGGGCGTTAAAATCCTCTCTCGGCACCCTGAACCAGGAAATTCTGGATATCAAGAATCAGGCGCTATCCGGCTCGTTAACCATTTACTCACGTCCTTCCATTGCTCAGTGTTGGATCGTCCCGGCGCTGGCGGATTTCTCCCGCCGTTATCCCGCCATTAATCTGACCATTCTGACTGGCAATGAAAATGTGAACTTCCAGCGGGCGGGTATCGATCTGGCGGTCTACTTTGACGCTACGCCGTCGTCGCAACTTCATTATCAATACCTGATGGACGAATCGATCATTCCGGTCTGTAGTCCGGAATACGCCAGGCAATTTGAGCTGGTCAACTTTCCCGGCAACCTCTCCCACTGCACCCTGCTCCACGATCGACAAGCCTGGAGTTATGACTCAGGAACAGACGAATGGCACAGTTGGGCACAGCATTTCGGCGTGAATCTGGATACCTCGCCTGGAATTGGCTTTGATCGTTCCGATCTGGCCGTGACGGCAGCCATCAATCATGTCGGCGTGGCCATGGGCCGTAAACGGCTGATCCGCAAGCAGCTTGATTCCGGTGAACTGGTAGCTCCCTTCCCGAAGATGGAGCTGAAATGCGACCAGCACTATTATGTATCGACGCTTTCCGATCGCCAGTGGCCGAAGATTGACGCCTTCATCCTTTGGTTAAAAGCCCTGGGGGAACAACCGGCGTAAGTCACGTTTATTTACGCTGGAATACTCAGCCGTTAGGATATAACACTACCTTTACTGCCAGTATTATTTCACGGCGAGGCCAAGATATATCCTAAAGGTTAAATGGGTTGAGAATGTGAGACAAACGGCAATTCACTTTAGCAATGGGCTAACCATGAATAAAATGTTTTAACATTTGCCGTATAAAACAGTACAATTCCGCCCGTTAATTTCGCACTATTTTAGGATATATGTGTCGTTAATTCGGACTGCTACATCGCGAAGCCGTCTCCCTGCCTGTCTGGGGATTTTTGCGATCCTGATGTTGTTCATTGCCCCGGTGATCTCACGGTCGCTGGAGCATGCACGCGTCGGGCAGTCTGAACCTGCCAGCATGGCAGACTGCGGTATGGATATGTCGACGCATAGCCATCACCAGCCGCCGCCAGAGCCAACCGGCAAGGCCAGCATGCCGGGCATGTCAATGGCCATGCAGACCGGCAGCCACAATATGGCGATGATGATGGATGACAGCGCCTGCGGGTACTGCGTCTTGCTGATCCATGTCCCGCTGCTGGATCTGGCCTACTCGCCATTATTCTGGTCAGGATCGTTGCTGTCCCGCGCCCCACCAGCACATTATATCTTCCCGTTATTCGCCCATGTGATCTACTCCGAGTCACAGCCCCGCGCTCCACCAGCATCACTTCCTCTGATTTAAAAATTAATAGACTGCAGCCAAATTATTCCTGTTGAGATGATTCAATCAGGAGGTTGACTCACGCCTGTCAGATTTACGGCTGCAGAACATTATTCATCGCAACCCGATTGGCGTTATTGATTCGTCATGACGGAACCCAACCCCTATTTACGGCGGCATGATGCTCCGGACGTTGTTACGTCCAAATAATAGTCGGTTGCGATGTGAAAATATTTTTAGCGTCAAAATTTACATTAAGGAACGATGATGTTCGGTAAAACCAAGAATTATAAAAAGCGCCCTCTGCCACTGCATATTACTGCGGCGATGCCACTGTTTGTCCTGGCCACCTTCAGCGCTCATGCCACTGAATCGCACCAGCATGATGTTGCGGTCAAAGCCAATGATGGCGACGTGATCACCGTAACGGCACCACTCTATTCACCAATGACCATCGTGACATCCCCGAAAACGCCGCGTCAGCCGGTGCCGGCCAGCGATGGTTCGGATTACCTGAAAACCATTCCAGGTTTCTCGCAGATCCGTAACGGTGGCACCAACGGCGATCCGGTGTTTCGTGGCATGTTTGGCTCACGACTGAAGATCCTGACCGACGGTGGCGAAATGCTGGGTGCCTGTCCTGCAAGAATGGATGCCCCTACCTCGTACATTTCACCAGAAAGCTACGATCTATTGACCATCACCAAAGGCCCGCAAACGGTGCTCTGGGGGGCCGGTTCTTCGGCAGGCACGGTGCGCTTTGAACGTGAACGCCCTCGTTTTGATCAGCCCGGCATCAAGGGAAATGCCAGCCTGCTGGCCGGTTCTAACGGGCGCTGGGATGAGAACATCGACGCCAGCCTGGGGGGCGAACAAGGCTATCTGCGTCTGATGGGCAATAAATCGCGTTCAAATGATTATCAGGACGGCGATAGCCAACGCGTCCCTTCGCGCTGGGATAAATGGAATGGCGATTTGGCGCTGGGCTGGACACCAGACAGTGACACCCTGTTGGAAGTCACCATGGGCCGGGGTAATGGCGAAGCGCGCTATGCCGGGCGAAGCATGGATGGCTCACAGTTCAAACGAGAAAGCCTGGGTATGCGAGTAGAAAAATCCAACATTGGCGAGGTGTTGGATAAGCTCGAAGCACAGGTCTATTACAACTACGCCAACCATATTATGGATAACGTTACCCTCCGCTCCCCCGGTCAGGGCGGCATGGCGATGGGCCATATGGGCATGGGACACATGAATATGGGGATGACGATGCAGTTGGATCGCCGTACCGTCGGCGGACGCGTGATGGGCACCTTCCTATGGGACGATTTCAAGTTGGAAAGCGGTATGGATACCCAGACCAACACTCACCGTAATAAACAGGGCGATGCCTGGCAAAAAGATGCGCAATTCCATAACTACGGCGCTTTTGGCGAGCTGACCTGGACCGCGACCGAGCAAAGCAAGGTCATCAGCGGTGCGCGCCTTGATCGTAGCCTGGTAGATAACTATAAATCCGCTAATGACAGCGAACGTTCCGACACCTTACCAAGCGGCTTTACCCGTATTGAACATACGCTTGCCGGCATGCCGCTGATGGTTTACGCCGGGATAGGCTATACCGAGCGTTTCCCTGACTACTGGGAGCTGTTCTCGCCGACATTCGGGCCGGACGGCAGTAAGAGCCCATTTGATAGTGTGAAGAGTGAAAAGACCACGCAGATCGATATCGGCGCTCAATACACGGATAAACGCTTTAACAGTTGGGTATCAGCGTATCTGGGTCATGTGAATGATTTTATCCTGTTCAAATACGATCCAAACCACGCCCGTATCAGCCAGGCCGATAACGTCAACGCGACGATTATGGGCGGTGAGATGGGGATGGGCTATCAGCTGGCCGAGCACTGGAAAACCGATGCCAGCCTGGCCTATGCCTGGGGTAAAAATACCACTGACAACCAGCCACTGCCGCAAATTCCACCGCTGGAAGCACGCTTGGGTTTAACCTACGAACGTGGGGATTGGAGCAGTACCGGACTTTGGCGCCTGGTCAGCAGCCAGCACCGTGTCGCGATCAATCAGGGTAACGTGGTGGGTAAAGACTTTGCAGACAGCCCGGGCTTTGGCGTGCTTTCCGCCAATGTGGCGTACAAGGTGAGTCCGCAGGTCAAACTCAGTACCGGTTTGGACAACATTTTCAATAAAACCTACAGCGAGCACCTAAACCTGGCGGGTAACAGCACCTTTGGTTACTCCTCGAATACTTCGGTAAATGAACCGGGCCGTACCCTCTGGGCCAAGGTTAATGTCACCTTCTAACTAAAGGGGCCGGGCGGTGGTCAGCATCGCCCGGCAAAGCCCTTTCTGAGCCTGTCCTCACTCCCTAAGTATTATTGCTTCCGCCCGCCAAACTCGTTAAGATCGCTTCAAATAAATTTGAAAATATAAACAAAATGATTAAATCTGATTTGAATCCGGGTTCCCGTTACCTGAATTTGCCCGCAGGCTATTTTGGCATGGTATTGGGCCTCATTGGCGCAGGTTTTGGCTGGCGTTATGCTGCCACCATCCTGCCGGTCCCCGCGGTCATCGGTGAGGGGTTAGTGGTCATCGCTATCACCCTTTGGTTTCTGCTGGCCTGCGCTTTTTTATACCGCCTGCTGCGTTTCCCCCAGAGTGTAAAAGCCGAAATCACCCATCCGCTGATGAGTAGCTATGTCAGTTTATTCCCGGCAACTACCCTACTGGTCGCCATTGGCGTGGTGCCCTGGTGGCGTTCACTGGCCGTGGCACTGTTCGTGGTGGGCGCTCTGGCACAGCTGAGCTATGCCGCCTGGCAAAGTGCCGGCCTGTGGCGCGGAACACACCCTGGTGAGGCCACCACGCCAGGGCTCTATTTGCCAACGGTTGCCAATAACTTTATCAGTTGCATGGCCTGCGGCGCATTGGGGTATCAGGATCTGGGCCTGCTGTTTCTGGGCGCCGGTGTCCTTTCCTGGCTGAGCCTGGAACCGGCCATTTTACATCGCCTGCGCAGTCAGGGCGAAATGCCGGAACCGGTACGGATCTCTCTCGGTATCCAACTGGCCCCCGCTCTGGTGGCGTGCAGCGCCTGGCTGGCAGTTAATGGCGGTGAGGCCGATGTGCTGGCCAAAATGCTTTTCGGCTATGGTCTGCTGCAGTTGCTATTTATGATCCGCCTGCTTCCCTGGTATCTGAAGGGGCCTTTTAATGCCTCATTCTGGAGCTTTTCATTCGGCCTTTCTGCTCTGGCGACCACCGCTCTGCATCTGGGGCATGCTAGCCATGAGGGAATACTGTCTGCGCTTGCATTACCGCTTTTTGTCTTCAGTAATGTCCTGATTGGCTTGTTGTTCATCCGCACGCTGATTCTGTTGTTCCAGGGCGGCTTGTTGAAATACCACCCGCGCCCCTGACTCCCTCAGCTTACCGCGGCGACGATATGCTCGCGCAACCATTGATGTGCCGGATCGCGGTGAGAGCGCTCATGCCACAGCATGGTCATTTCGAACCCCGGCACCTCGATCGGCGGTTCGACTACCTGCAGCGCACTATTGTTGCGTACCAGCCGTGAAGGCAGCATCGCCACCAGATCTGAATTTGCCAGCACCGACATCACAAACAGAAAATGCGGAACGGAAAGCACCACATGCCGGCTTAAGCCGGCCTCCGCCAGCACTTTGTCGGTGATACCGAAAAATCCCCCGCCGTCCGGTGAAACCATTACATGTTCCAGCTCGCAAAACTGGGCCAGCGACGGCGGTGTTTGCAATTCTGGGTGCCCTGCACGCCCGACCAGCACATAGCGTTCGCTAAACAGAATACGCTGTCGCAAGTTGGGCGGTGAACCTTCACGAGTATGAAAGGCCAGATCGATTTCTCCCTGTTCCGCCTGCCTGGCAATGCGTGAAGGCACGGTTTCTATCACCGCCAATCGACTGTGTGGCGCTGTTGCCCGTAACCCGAGCAGCGCCGGCTGAACAATGGTCGATTCACCGTAGTCGAAAGCCGCCACGCGCCAGGTATTGTCCGCTACCCTTGGGTCAAAGGGTTCCGACGGCGATACCGCACGTTCCAGAGCCTCAAGCGCCAGGCGTAATGGCTCACGTAACTCGTCACCCCGGGCGGTCGGCCGCATGCCGCGTGGCCCCGGCATCAACAAGGGGTCGTTAAAGATATCCCTGAGTTTGGCAAGATGCACACTGACCGAAGGCTGCGAGAGGTGTAATCGCTGCGCCGTCCGGGTCACATTGTGCTCAGAAAGCAGGGTATCCAGCGTCACCAGCAGGTTGAGATCCAGGCGTCTGATATTATTCATGGTAATACCTGTAATGTTGGAAATTCATTTCCAGTATACCTGACATCCGCCTACCCTGACCTTCATCAACCCATGGAGGTCACACTATGAATGTTTTACTGGTCTATGCTCACCCTGAACCGCAGTCATTGAATGGCTCACTGAAGGCTTTTTCTGTCCAACGGCTTGAAGCTGCCGGCCACGAGGTACAGGTATCCGATCTATATGCCATGCAGTGGAAAGCCACGCTTGACGCCGCCGACAGTACAGCGCAACCCGGGGATCGTTTTGACCCCTCGCGTGATTCCCAACATGCGTTTGCTCATGGCTTACAGAGCAAAGACATTGAGCTGGAGCAGGAGAAATTACTGTGGGCCGATACGGTTATCCTGCAGTTTCCCCTGTGGTGGTTTTCTATGCCGGCAATCCTTAAAGGCTGGGTGGAACGCGTCTATGCCTACGGATTCGCCTATGGCGTGGGGGAACACTCTGACTCACGCTGGGGTGACCGCTATGGCGAAGGTACCCTGGCTGGCAAACGCGCGATGCTGATTGTCACCACCGGCGGCTGGGAATCGCATTATGCCGAACGTGGTATCAATGGCCCGATCGATGACATTTTGTTCCCTATTCAGCATGGCATCCTGCATTACCCCGGTTTCGAGGTGTTACCACCCTTTGTCATTTATCGTACCGGCCGGATTGATGAAACCCGGTTTGCCGAGATCGGTAATGCTCTGGGCCAACGTCTTGACGACCTGGCGGACACCACACCGATCCCCTTCCGTCGACAGAATGCGGGAGAATATGAGATCCCGGCATTAACCCTGAAACCGGCTATTGCCCCTGGGCAGTCTGGTTTTAGTGCCCATATCGAATAGTTAATATGTGCGCGCCATTATTTATGGTGCGCACAGTATTTTAATCCAGCGCGGCAATAAAAGACCGATATTCCACGGCGCTGCGGGCAACTTCATTATTACTCAGCTGTTCATCCAGCGAGTATTTATAACGGCCGGTGGTCGAGTAGTCCTGCTCTTTGATCCCGGTGGTTACGGCCAGATCCACCTTTTGCGCCACAGTCCCAATACGTCAACCTCGGACAGCTTAACGGCGAATAAATAGCTGTTCGGTCATCAATTGACCCCATTGTGTGCCCGGCTGCTCTTCTGCCAGCGTGAAACCGACGCTTTCATACAGATGCCGGGCTGCATCCAGCCCTTTGAAGGTCCACAAATGGGTTTCATCAAACCCGCGTTCATCGCAAAAGCTGACCGCTTGGTTCAGCAGTTGGCGGCCTACACCGCTGCCGCGCAGGCTGTCATCAATGATAAAAGCGCGCAGATGGGCACGGTTATTCCCCAGGGTTTCCCCATCGATCGAAACCGACCCGACGATACGACCGCGACTTAATGCCGACCAGGTCTGGTTTAACGGATGGGACAATCTTCCGGCGAGATCGGCCAGTGCGGCACCCACAGTGGCCTCAAAAAAGGCACCAAACCCCACCGTGCGCGAATAATATTGCATGTGCATTTCCAGCGTTCTGCCGGTAAAGCCAGGCAGGTAACCGCTGACAATTTCGATTGACGGTGCAGAAACCGACGTTTCACCCAAACGGTGACAGCGTAACGCAGCAGCATAATTTTGCAGGCCCTCGGCAATGCCTGCACTAGCGTTGGCCGGCAATTGCTCAAGCGCGTTAAGCACCTGATGCTCGGCAAAACGATTAATGCCTGCCAGAGTTAACCACCCTTTTTCCGTAAGCTGCAGGATTTTTTCTCGCGCATCACGCTCACCAGGCACGGTCGCTAGCTCCCCGGCTTTGATCAGCTTGTTCAGCATGCGGCTGACGCTGGATTTTTCCAGGTTGAGCACCGTGCAAAGCTCGGCTGCGGTTTCAACCTGCCTGTCGCCGATTTCAATCAGCGCATGCACCGCCGACGGCGGCAGATCGGTACCTGCCAGCGTACTGCCCATAAAGCCCAACTCCCGCACCAGATGGCGTGACGCGTCCCTGATGGGTTGTAAATACGGATCTGTTTTGGTTATTGGCATGATGAGCGCTCTGATATAGTTGTATGCAACAACCATATCAGAGGCATTCTGGAATACAAGCGGTCAAACGAATGACCGAGTTAGTGCCTTTTAGGTAGACCCGGCGGGTTATCCCGTTTTTTGGCGAGGGCTTCTTAGGGGGCTCCCTCGCCTTTTTTTACACTTTAGCCAATGCGGGTTACTCAACCTCATGGCTACGTTGGTAAAACACGTAGTTTTCCTGTGCCAGGCTATTTTTAACTCTGAAACGCCACACCAACGCCAGAGCGATAAACCACAGCGGCATGCTGCACAGCGCAATCAGCGTATCTCGGTCAAACACCATCAGCACCAGCGTGAAAGCAAAGAACACCAACGTCAGCCAGGTCATTATCACCCCGCCCGGCATCTTGAAGGTAGAACGCGCGTGCAGCTCGGGCCGTTGCTTGCGGTACACCAGATAGGCCACCAGGATCATGCCCCAGCTGTAAACCACCAGTATCGCCGCCACGGTCGAGACAATGGTAAACAGCGTCATCACATCCGGCATCAGGATCAACAGCATGGTTCCCACCACCATACAAAAGCAGGAGAACATCAGGCTGCGGATCGGAATCGCCGTGGTGCGGGACAGTATTTTGAACTGTCCGTGGGCGTGTTTCTCCATCGACAGGCCATACAGCATGCGGGTACTGGAATAAACGCCGCTATTGGCCGAAGACATCGCCGAGGTCAACGCCACAAAGTTAATCACCGCCGCCGCCGCGGGCAAACCGGCCTGGTCGAACAACATGACGAACGGGCTGCTGTCCGGTGAGACATGGCTCCATGAGGTTACGGCGATAATCGCCAGCATTGAGAACACGTAGAAGATGATAATCCGCACCGGGATAACGTTGATGGCTTTCGGCAGAACCTTTTGCGGATCCTTGGTTTCAGCCGACATGGTGCCCAGCAGCTCGATACCGGTGCAGGAGAAAATGGCAATCTGGAAGCCGGCAAAGAAACCGAAAATACCGTGCGGCATAAAGATATTGGGGTCGGTGATATTGCTCACCGAAGCTTTAACGCCGTCCGGCGAGGTCCAGCCGATAAACACCATCCAGGCCCCGGTCAGGATCAACGCAATAATGGCTATCACCTTGATGATGGCAAACCAAAATTCCGCCTCGCCGAACATCTTCACCGACAGCATATTAAACAAACACAGCAGGCCCAGGGTCAGTAACGCCGGTAGCCAGGGGGAAACCTCGGGGTACCAATACTGCACGTAACCACCGCACACCACCACGTCGGCGATACAGGTCACTACCCAGCTCAACCAGTAGGACCAGCCGAGAAAAAAGCTGGCTTTTGGCCCCAGGTATTCGGAGACGAAATCGGCAAACGAGCGGTAGTCGAGCTTGGTCAGCAATAACTCCCCCATCGCTCGCATCACCATAAACATAAAGAAGCCGACAATCACATAGGTCAAAACAATAGAGGTGCCGGAAAGCGCAATGGTTTTGCCCGAGCCCATAAACAGCCCGGTGCCAATCGCACCACCAATGGAAATAAGTTGAATATGGCGTTCGCTCAGGCCACGTTGCAATGTTTGGGCGCAGTCGTGCCCCTCGGTTGAAGGAGTATTCAACCGATGTTGCTTACTTTTTGTCATGGTGTTACCTGTCCGTCATTAAGGCGATTAAGCAGCCTGTTACCGCTGCAGCAGGAGTGAAACGCCGTTGGCGTTCTACCGGCAAAAAAGAAATTCAGGCCAAACGCTGCCCGCCCTTTTGTTAAAGGGAAGTAAATATCTGTACGTCTCAGAAAACGACGGGTCGAACTGAGCGGTAGTCCACATTGAACATGCGAAGCATGAGCGTGGAAATTAAAGGTCTTTATATCAGTGGGTTGTGATTATTCCCGGTTAAGATAAAAACGCGACCAACGCAGATTTAACATGAATTTAACTCTGGCGTCAGGAAACGGCATTGTCAACACGACACTTAAATAAAATGAAACTTTTTGATCACATTCAAGCTTCTGAAAAATAGATAAAAACGAGTTTTATGCATTTTTTATGCATAAAGAATGCTTACTCCGCGCAACCTCCAAACAAAAGTAATTAACTATTCATTTTTACCCCTCGAAACCGGCTGGAAACCGGCCCGCAGCCCGATGAGGGGGGGCTAACAAGCCGCGTTTTTAATGGTAAATTTAGCGTCGCAAAAGTGTTATGCACTTAGTAATCCACGGTTAAACAAAATAAATACCTCTATATAAAAAAGGTTGGTTATGGAAAAGCTATCCTACGCTTCAGAAAGCAGCACAACGGCCTGGGCCACCTATCTGCAACAAATCGACCGCGTTGCACCTTACCTGGGTGAGCTGTCGCGTTGGGTTGATACCCTGCGTCACCCTAAGCGTGCGCTGATCGTTGATATCCCACTGCAGATGGACGACGGTTCAATCCGCCATTTCGAAGGCTTCCGCGTTCAGCACAACCTGTCACGCGGCCCGGGTAAAGGCGGCATCCGTTATCACCCGGACGTTGATCTCGATGAAGTCATGGCGCTGTCAGCCTGGATGACCATCAAATGTGCGGCAGTCAACCTGCCCTACGGTGGTGCCAAGGGGGGGATCCGCGTCGATCCTTTCAAACTGTCTGAAGGCGAGCTGGAAAGATTGACCCGTCGCTACACCAGCGAAATCGGTTTTATCATCGGGCCACAGAAAGATATCCCGGCACCGGACGTCGGTACCAACTCCAAAGTGATGGCCTGGATGATGGATACCTACTCCATGAACCACGGCACCACTATCACCGGCGTAGTGACCGGTAAGCCTATTCATCTGGGCGGTTCTCTGGGTCGTGAGAAAGCAACCGGTCGCGGTGTGTTCGTGACGGGCTGTGAAGTGGCGAAACGTCTGGGCGTGCAAATCGAAGGTGCCAAAGTTGCGGTTCAAGGCTTTGGTAACGTGGGCAGCGAAGCCGCCCGCCTGTTTGTGGGCATCGGCGCACGTGTGGTGGTGATTCAGGACCACTCCGCGACCCTGTTCAATGCCAACGGCATCGATCTGGCTGCACTGACCGAATGGCAAGCCAAGAACAAGATGATTGCCGGCTTCCCTGGCGCCAGCGAAATCGAAAGCGAAGCTTTCTGGTCCGTTGACATGGATATCCTGATCCCAGCGGCGCTGGAAGGTCAGATTACCCGTCAACGTGCAGAAATCCTCAGCGCCAAACTGGTACTGGAAGGCGCCAACGGCCCAACCTATCCAGATGCGGACGACGTGCTGCGTTCACGCAACATCACCGTAGTGCCTGACGTAATCTGTAACGCCGGTGGCGTGACCGTCAGTTACTTCGAGTGGGTACAGGACATGGCCAGCTACTTCTGGAGCGAAAGCGAGATCAACGAGCGTATGGACAAGATCATGACCGACGCTATGGTTCACGTTTGGAACAAGGCCGAAGAGAAAGAGTGCAGCCTGCGCACAGCGGCTTATATCGTCGCCTGTGAGCGTATCCTGACCGCACGTAAAGAGCGTGGCATTTACCCAGGTTAATGCGTTATCTCTCCCGGCTTGCGTTGCAGGCCGGGAGTATTTTCAAGTGATCCTTTTAGCGCAGCAGCCGCTTCATCACCTTACCGGTACTGGTCATCGGTAACCGTTCGACAAATTCAACGATACGCGGGTATTTGAACGCTGCCAGTCGCTCTTTGGTCCAGGTTATCAACTGTTCTTCAGTCACTGTTTCATCCACATCCTTCAACACCACCACCGCTTTGATCTCTTCGCCAAGTGACGGATGCGGTACGCCAATCACCGCCACCAATGACACTGCCGGGTGACGGATCATCAGTTCTTCAACTTCACGCGGGTAGACGTTAAATCCACCGCGTATAATCACATCTTTCGATCTGTCGACGATAAAATAGAAGCCATCGGCATCACGGCGGGCCAGGTCACCGGTTCTGAACCAACCCTTTTCCAGCACCTCGGCCGTCGCTTCCGGGCGGTTAAGGTAGCCTTTCATCACGTTGTGGCCACGCACCGCAATCTCACCAACCTGATCTATCTCCGTCAGTGTTTTACCGGTGACATCAACCAGACGGACTTCAATGCCCCAAATGGGCTGGCCAATAGAGCCCACTTTATTGACCCGCCCCGGGTGGTTAAAGGTTGCAACCGGGCTGGTTTCCGATAAGCCGTAACCTTCCAGAATATTCACGCCGAAGCGCTGGGCAAAGTCCTCGATAATTTGCACGGGTAAACTGGCGCCACCGGATACCGCCATGCGCAGGTTTTTGCGTAACAGAACAAGGTCCGCAGTGTCATCCAGCGCGTTCAGTAACGCCCAGTACATGGTGGGCACCCCGGCAAAAAAGGTGATGGCGTGTTTTTGCATCAGCGCGATGGCCTGCTTCGCATCAAAACGCGGCACCAGAACCAGCGTCGCCGCCAGGGCAAAACCGGCATTCATCTGTACGGTGGAACCAAAAGTATGGAATAGCGGCAGCGTCACCAAATGGCGATCGGGCTGTTCGACCGAGCTATTGAACAACTGTACCGAACCCAGCGCGTTCAGCACCAGGTTGGCATGCGTCAGTTCAGCCCCCTTGGCGCGGCCGGTGGTCCCGCTGGTGTAAAGGATTACGGCGGTGTCAGATTCCAGCGTAGTGGCACTGTCAAAATCGGTGGGCTGGGTGCTGATAACCTGGCTGAAACGGTCACCTGCCAGTGGCAGGCTGTCACCAATAATGATAAAATCACGGCACTGCTCTGCAGTGTCAAATGCACGTCGTGCCTCTTCCCCCAGGGTTAATCCGTTACCGCCCTCAAAGCAAAAGAAGAGCACCGCCTGTGAATCCTGCAGGTAGTATTCAAACTCCCCCGCCTTTAACAAGGTGTTCAGCGGCACCACCACTGCGCCGGCTTTTAGCACACCATAATAGATAGCCGGAAACTCCCAAATATTGGGGCAGGCCAGCGCCACCCTTTCGCCCGGTTGTACTCCTCGGGCAATCAGCAGGTTGGCGACCTGATTGGCCCGTTGATTCAGCGTGGCGTAGTTAAACTGAGTCTCCTCCTGCACCAACGCCAGACGATCCGGAAATGAACGCGCACTCTCTTCAAGCAATGTAGCCAGATTTAGCATGGGTTTTTCTCGAAAGCAGAGACCGGGCAAGCCCGGTGAGTCATCGACTGAGATACTGCGCTACCTCGCTGAGGTTGCTCTCCCTGAACAGCCTGAGGCGAAAAAGCCACGGCAATGAAAAGTATAGACCAGGTCATACCAGCGTACAGGTTCGCGTTCCACCGCTCGATCGACTATATGTTAGGGATCATTCCCCCTCCGGAGAGCCCCTGATGAGCAAAAAAAAGATCCTGATGTTGGTCGGCGATTACGCCGAAGATTATGAAACCATGGTGCCGTTCCAGGCGTTGCAAATGATTGGCCACCAGGTGGATGCGGTATGTCCCGATAAGGTCAAAGGTGACTACATCATGACCGCCATCCATGATTTTGATGGTGCGCAGACCTACAGCGAAAAACCCGGCCACCGCTTCACCCTCAACGCAGACTTTGCGGCGGCAAAAGAAGAAGACTATGACGCCCTGTTGATCCCCGGCGGCAGAGCGCCCGAGTATCTGCGCCTCAACCCACAGGTCATCAAGCTGGTGCAGGCCTTTGACGCGGCACGCAAGCCGATCGCCGCCGTCTGTCACGGCCCACAGCTGCTGGCCGCCGCCGGTATATTGAAAGGCAGAACCTGCAGCGCCTACCCGGCCTGCGCCCCCGAAGTACAATTGGCCGGTGGGCACTTTGCCGACATCGGTATCGATCAGGCCCACGTCGATGGCAATCTGGTCACCGCCCCGGCGTGGCCGGCACACCCACAATGGCTGGCGAAATTTGCTGAGCTGCTGGCGGAATAGCAGCATTAAAAGGCCCGCAATCACTCTGCGGGCCGGAAACTTATTTTGATGTTGTGATGACTCTCACACAATTAATTTAACAGATAGCGAGTTGCTTACCTTGAATGTCACAGCATCACTTTAATTGCTCAATCAGAAAATGGATATCATAGAGCCAACGTTTGGCACGGGCGGATCGTACCAGCATATAAACATACAGCGGTCGGATCCTTTCCATTTCAAGATCCCAATGATCTCCACGTCGAGATGATGGGGAAAATAAGGACGCCGACCTGGACTCCTGACGGAAATACAATTCATGATTGTAATTACTGCTGTCGATTCGAAAGGCATCGAAGTAGCCACACATCAGCGTCTCCGACCTGGGTAAAGACAGGTTTAGCTCTTTATTTATTTCTGTATTAAGTGTCACGTCTATCCCTCTCTTAAGGAGGCTGGGCGCGTTATACTTATTAACCACCGAAATAACCTGTTGCTGAATATCACTATCCATTTCAACCTCAATATATTTGGCCGCGGGAATGATGCGATAACATTCAGACCCTGCTTCCGGTGGCGAGTTCTGCCACTGGTGGCTATTTTCCTTTTCTTTACACTTTCACCACAGAATGAATATAAAAATACGCAGAGTGTTGCCACCACCCTGCGTAATAAGATGATTACTTGCGGTCAATTTTATTGTGTCAGGGAGCTATTATTGGCAATGACGCCATCGCCCTGCTTCTCCGCCGTAATACCGCCACCCAGCACCTTATACAGCGTAATCAGGTTTTGATACTCGGTTTGTTGAGTAGTAATTAACGACTGACGGGCGGTATACAGCGTTCGCTGCGCGTCCAGCATCACCAGATAGGTATCCACCCCATGGCGATAACGCAGTTCTGCCAAGCGATAATACTCCTGCGAGGCTGCCACATAGCCGGTTTGCGCCGCGAGTTGTTCCTGGATAGTCCCTTTGCGGGCCAATGCGTCGGCCGTCTCTTGGAATGCCGTCTGCACCGCTTTCTCGTAGGTGGCGACGTAAAGGTCTTTCTGCGCCTTGGTGTAGTTCAACTGGGCGGTGTTATAGCCACCGGTGAAAATGGGCAGGCTAATACTCGGTGCAAACGACCAGACCCCCGCCCCCTTACTGAACAGCGATGACAGTTCCCCGCTGCCTATTCCGCCACTGGCGGTCAGGCTGATTGACGGGAAGAACGCTGCACGGGCGGAACCGATGTTGGCGTTGGCCGCCTTCAGATTATGTTCGGCCTCCAGTACGTCCGGGCGGTTCAGCAGCACCTGCGAAGACACATTTGCCGGCAGATCTTTCATCATACCGGACAGCGCCGCGATATCCGTGGGTAACAGGTTCTCCGGCACGCCTTGCCCCACCACCAGATCCAGCGCATTTTTCGCCTGTGCGACGCTGGTGGTGTAGCTGGCCACGTCCGAACGCGCCTGCTGATATACCGTGTCCGCCGAGGCCACATCGACCATCGACAAGATGCCGTTTTGCTGATTTTTGCGCGTCACGTCGAGCGACAATTTGGCGCTTTCCATGGTGCCTTTGGCGGCGGCCAGGTTGCTGCGCTCGGCCGCCACGTTCACCCAATCGGTCACGATATCGGCGATCAACGTCAGGCGGGTGCTTTTTGCCGCCTCCGACTCGGCCAGATAGGTTTCAAAGGTCGAGCGCGACAGGCTGCGGTTCTTGCCGAACAAGTCCAGCTCAAACGCGCTGGTGCCGGCCGTGGCTTCATAGCTCTGGCTGATCGCCGTGGCGTTACCGTCCCCGGTCAGTGCCCGGCCACGACTGCCGTCCACACCGGCGTTAATGGTGGGGAACAGATCGGAACGCTGCTCGCCATAGAGCGCTCTTGCCGATTCAATATTGGCAATGGCCTCCCGCAGGTCACGGCTGCTGCTCAGCCCCATCTCGACCACCTGCCGCAGTTTGGCATCGACCACATAGTCGTGCCAGGGAATATCCGGGTAACTCAATGACAACTTACCGGAGGGCACAGCATAAGCCGCCCCCTGGGGCAACGTGGAAGGTACCGGTGCCTGTGGACGCTGATAGTCCGGATCCAGCGAGAGACATCCCGTCAGCAATAACGGAAAGGTTAGAGTGATTAAACGTTGCAGCACATTATTCTCCTGCCTGTGGCGCCGTATTTTCTGTCGGTTTGGCGGCGGTGGTTTTGCGTGAAAACATCCGGCGTACCAAGACGTAGAACAAAGGAACAAAGAAGATCGCCAGTATCGTTGCCGTGATGGTGCCGCCAATGATCCCGGTGCCGATGGCGATACGGCTGTTGGCCCCGGCACCGCTGGATACCGCCAGCGGTAACACACCGGCGGTAAACGCCAGTGAGGTCATCAGAATCGGCCGCAAACGCATGCGGGAGGCCTCGACCGCCGCGGCGATTAGCGTTTCGCCCCGCTGGTATTTCTCTTCGGCGAATTCGACGATCAGAATGGCGTTCTTGGCTGACAGGCCGATGATGGTTAACAGCGCCACCTGGAAGTAAATATCGTTTTCCAGGCCACGCAGGGTGATCGCCAACAGCGAGCCGACCACGCCCATCGGCACCACCATCATCACCGCAAACGGAATTGACCAGCTCTCGTACAGCGCGGCCAGGCACAGGAATACCACCACCAGTGAAATGGCATACAGCGAGGCTGCCTGCCCGCTGGTCAGGCGCTCCTGATAAGACAGCCCGCTCCAGGAGAAGCTGCTGGCGGAGGAGTATTTCGCCGCCAGTTTTTCCATCTCATCCATCGCCGTACCAGAACTGGCACCGGCTGCACCCTCACCGGTGATCTCAAACGATGACAGACCGTTGTAGCGTGACAAGTTTTCCGGCCCGTAGATCCAGTGGGAAGAGGCAAAGGCCGAGAACGGTGTCATGCTGGTGCCCGAGCTGCTGGAGGTGCCACTCACAAACCATTTATCGAGATCTTCCGGCTTTGAACGGTATTCCACATCACCCTGCATATAGACTTTTTTCACCCGGTTACGGTCGATAAAGTCGTTGATATAGGTGCTGCCAAATGCGCTGGTGAGTGTGCTGCTGACGTCGCTGGCGCTCAGCCCTAACGCCTGCAGTTTGCTATTGTCGATCTCCACCTGCAGTTGTGGGGTGTCAGGTAAGGTATTGGCGCGCACCGCACTCAGGCTCGAATTTTCCCCCGCCGCCGCGATAATCTGATCGCGCATCACCTGTAACTCCGCACGGGTGGTCGCCCCCTTGGCTTGCAGTTCGAAGGTGAAACCGTCGGACTGGCCAAAGCCATCAATCGCCGGTGGGCTCATCGAGAACACCTGGGCGTCGCGGATCTTGGCGAAGTGCGCCATCGCACGTTTGGCAATTGCATCGGCGTTATTGGCACTGCCGGCGCGCAGACTCCAGTCTTTCAGGCTGACGAAGGCCATACCGGCGTTTTGTCCGCTGCCGCTGAAACCAAAACCGTTAATGGTGAAGATAGTACTGACGTTGGCCTTCTCGTCGTTGAGGAAGTAATCCTTCACCTCGTCGCTGACCGCCGAGGTACGGGCATTGGTCGCCCCGGCCGGCAGCGTGTACTGCACCATCACCACGCCCTGATCTTCATTGGGCAAGAAGCCGGTCGGCAGCCGCATGTACATCACGGCGGCGGCAATCAGCAACAGGCCGTATAGCAACAGATAGCGCATCGGGCTGTGGATCACCCGGCCGACCTTGTCGGCATACTTCTCCTGCAAGCGGTTATAACCACGGTTAAATTTACCCAGCAGGCCTTTGTTAGTCAGCTCCCCGTGTGCGGGTTTCAGCAAGGTGGCGCACAGCGCCGGTGCCAGCGTCAACGCCAGGATCACCGACAGCACCATAGAAGCCACGATAGTCACCGAGAACTGGCGGTAGATCACCCCGGTGGAACCGCCGAAGAACGCCATCGGCAGAAACACCGCCGACAGCACCAGGGCAATGCCCACCAGTGCGCCGGTGATCTCCTTCATCGACTTCTCTGTCGCCTCGCGCGGCGGCAGTTTATCTTCCCGCATCACCCGTTCGACGTTCTCTACCACCACAATGGCATCATCCACCAACAGCCCAATCGCCAACACCATGCCAAACAGCGTCAGGGTGTTGATCGAATAGCCGAAGGCAGCGAGTACGCCAAAGGTCCCCAGCAGTACCACCGGCACGGTAATGGTCGGGATCAGCGTGGTGCGCAAATTCTGCAGGAACACAAACATCACGATCACTACCAACACCACCGCCTCGACCAAGGTTTTCACTACTTCTTCGATCGAGATATTAATAAAGTCGGTGCTGTCTTTCGGATAGGCCACCTTGTATCCGTTTGGCATCGAGCTTTGGTATTCCGCCACCTTGGCCTTAACCAGCTTGGCGGTATTCAGCGCGTTAGCCCCGGCGGCCAGTTTGACCGCAATACCTGATGCCGGATGGCCATTCAAGCGGGCACTGGAGGAGTAATCCTCATTGCCCAACTCAACCCGCGCTACATCACCCAGACGCACCAGGGCCCCGCTACTGTCACTTTTCAGAATGATATTGCGGAACTGCTCCGGCGTTTGCAGCCGCGACTGCGCCTTCACCGTGGCGGTCAATTGCTGATCGGCGCCAGACGGCAAATCGCCAACCTTACCGGCGGAAACCTGGGTATTTTGCGCCTCAACCGCCGTTTCGACATCGGACGGCATCAGTGAATAGGACGCCAGTTTGGTCGGGTTCAGCCAGATGCGCATCGCGTATTCTGACCCGAATACCTGTACGTCACCGACACCGTCGATGCGCGACAGCGGATCCTGAATATTACTCACCAGATAGTCGGATATGTCCGCCATACTGGCCTTGTCAGTTTCGTCATACAGCCCGACGATCAGCAAAAAGCTGCTCTGGGATTTCTTGACCGTCACCCCTTGCGCCGTCACCTCGGTCGGCAAACGGCTTTCCGCCTGCTGTACCTTGTTTTGCACCTGTACCTGAGCGATATCCGGGTCAGTGCCCTGATCAAAGGTGACATTGATGCTCACCGAGCCGTCAGAGCTGCTGGTCGCCGAGAAATAAAGTAGCCCGTCCAGGCCGGTCAGCTGCTGCTCGATCACCTGGGTGACGCTGTTTTCCAGAGTTTCCGCATCGGCCCCTGGATAGGTGGCGGAAATGGAAATCTGCGGTGGCGAAACGTCCGGATATTGCGAAATAGGCAGCGAGTTGATCGACATCAGGCCGCACAGCATGATGATGATCGCAATCACCCAGGCAAATACCGGGCGACGGATAAAGAACTGCGCCATGGTTACTGCTCCCCGCCGTTAACTGCGGCGCTATCCGCCGTTTCTTTCACCTCAACCGCCTTGACCTCAACGCCGGCAGCCACCTTATTGGTGCCTTCGACGATCAACCGATCGCCGGCATTCAAGCCTTTGCTGACCAGCCAGTGGTTGCCGATAACCTGCTCGGTGGTGACCGTGCGTTGCTCCACCTTGTTTTGCGCGTTAACCACCAGTGCGGTCGCTTCGCCCTTGGCATTGCGGGTAATGCCTTGCTGCGGCGCCAAAATCCCTTTGGGGTCGACACCGTTATCTACCCTGGCGTGCACATACATTCCCGGTAGTAATTCATGCTCAGGGTTAGGGAACACGGCGCGCAGCGTGACGGAACCGGTAGACTCGTCCACCGACACTTCCGTCAGCTCCAGCTTGCCAGGGTGGGTATAGGGCGTGCCGTCTTCGAGGTTGATCGCCACTGGCGTGACATCGTCACGTTGCAACGAAGCTTGCTGTTTGCGCAGCTTAAGCAGTTGGCTGCTGGACTGGGTTAGATCGACATAGACCGGATCGAGTGCGCGAATGGTTGCCAGAGCATCGGTCTGGCTGGCGGTAACCAGCGCCCCCGGCGTGACCGAAGAGATACCGATACGGCCGGAAATCGGCGCGCGCACTTGGGTATAGGCGAGATTGATTTTAGTGGTTTCCAGCGCCGCCTGATACTGCGCGACGGCGGCTACCGCTTCCAGATAGGTCGCCATGGCATCATCCGCATCCTGTTTGGAAACGCCATTTTCTTTCACCAGCGCGGCATAGCGCTGAGCCTTCAGACGGCTTGAATTGACCGTGGCCTGGGCACTTTTCAACTGGGCGGCGGCCTGATCGTAACTGGCCTGGTAGGTCGCGGGGTCGATTTGATACAACACCTGACCCGCTTTAACCTCGGCACCTTCGGTAAACAGGCGTTTTTTGATGATGCCCTCCACCTGCGGACGAACATCTGAGGTCATGGTGGCGTTTACCCGCCCCGTCAGGTCACTGCTCAGCGTGACCGCTTGCGGCTGCAGCGTTGCCACACCCACCTCCTGCACGCTGCCTGCCCCGGTAGTTGCACTACCGGTTTGGCCATCACAGGCGGCCAGCAACAACGACAGGCTGACCAGTAAAACCTTTTTCCTTTGCATCAACTTTCCATCCTATTGAGAACGTTTATTCTCAATATATAGAAAGCGATGTTTTTAGTCTGGCAGGGTTACGTAAGGATTCAGTAAAAGTGCACCACAGAGCATGAGGAGAGCCGGTACGCACTCCTTTCTCGTACCGGCTCAGGGTTACTTCTTGCGCAGAGGCACGTCTTTCAACAGCCAGGTCAGTGCAAAGGCCAGCGCCATCACCCCAGCCGCAATCTGATACACCGAGTGGATCGCCCCACCGAAGGCCAGTAAATAGTCACGTTGCAGTTCCGCTGGCAGATGGTGCACGGCATCGGCGCCCAGTGAACGAGGAAGCTCCGCACCTTCCGGCAGCAAGGTGGTCAGGCGACTGTGCAGCACATTGGTAAAGATCGCGCCGAACACCGCCACGCCGATAGAACCGCCTATCGAACGGAACAGCGTAGCGCTGGAGGTCGCGACCCCCATATGTTTTGGCTCAACGCTATTTTGCGCCGCCAGGATCATCACCTGCATCACCATACCCAGTCCCAACCCCAGCAGGCTGATGTAGACGTACAGCAAATGCACCGGGGTCGTGTTTTTCAGCGTCCCCAACAACACCATCCCTGCCAGAGCACACAGGGTGCCAATAATCGGGAAAATACGGTATTTACCGCGCTTGCTGATTAACCGACCGCTGACGATCGAGCTGAGCATGATCCCCCCCATCAGCGGCAGCAGTTGCATCCCGGCCTGGGTCGGCGTTGAGTCCTTCACCACCTGCAAATACAGTGGCAGGAAGGTCACCGAACCAAACAGCGACATGCCAACGATAAAACCGATCAGCGCACAGAGCACAAAGGTACGGTTGCGAAACAGCCCTAGCGGAATGATCGGCTCGCTCGCCAACCGTTCTTCGTAGATAAAACCGCCCAACGACACCAACGCGAAGGCCAAAATGCACCACAGTTGGCCATCCGACCAGGCCATGACCGTACCGCCCTGGCTGGTAAACAGGATGATGCAGGTCAACGCGGCAGCCAGATAACTGGCTCCCAGAAAGTCAATTTCGTGCTTCACCCGGTTAACCTTGGACTGGAACACCGCGCCGATCACCAACAGCGCGAAGATCCCCAGCGGCAGGTTGATATAGAAGATCCAACGCCAGGAGAAATGTTGTACCAGCACCCCGCCGATCAGCGGACCGACTACCGTCGCCAGGCCAAACACCCCGCCAAACAGCCCCTGATAGCGCCCGCGATCGGCCGGTGGAATAACATCACCGACCACCGCCATGGTCACCACCAGTAAGCCACCGCCGCCCAGTCCCTGCAGCGCACGCATCAGGATCAATTGGGTCATGTTTTGCGCCAGCCCGCATAACACCGAGCCGAGTAAAAACACCACAATGGCGATCTGCAGCACGATCTTGCGACCGAATAGATCGCCGAACTTGCCATACAGCGGCACCACAATGGTCGACGCCAACAGATAGGCGGTCACTACCCACGATAGATTCTCCAGGCCACCGAATTCGCCAACGATGGTTGGCAGCGCGGTGGAGACAATGGTCTGATCGAGCGCTGCCAGCAGCATCACCAGCAGCAGCGCGGAGAACAGCAAACGGATCGAGGGTGCCTGCTCGGACGCCCTGCCGTTTTCTTCGATGCCTGCCAGGTTATCAATACCCATTTAGCTGAGCCTGCTTGTAATTAATTAATCGAGCAATTAATATATGAGTTATTCATTTCTCAGGTCAATGGATCTCACCGCGATGACAGCACAAAACGTTCAAAAACCTCGCCGCCCCGGTCGCCCTAGCGGCAGCGCTAATGGCGCAGAAAAACGCGAGCACCTGCTCAACACGGCGCTTAATATGTTTGCTCGTCAAGGTATTGCCGATACTTCGTTGAACGCCATCGCCCGTGAGGCCGGTGTCACTCCAGCCATGCTGCACTACTACTTTCACAACCGGGAACAGTTACTGGATGTGCTGATCGACGAACGTTTCCTGCCGGTGAGGCTCGCTGCCAGCAGCGTTTTTGACGCCAATGCGGACGATCCGGTGGCTGCCATTACCCAACTGGCGCAGCGGTTTATCGATATATCCAGCGATCATCCGTGGTTTCCCCCGTTGTGGCTGCGTGAGGTGATGAGTGATAACGGCGTATTGAAGCAGCGCATGAACGAGCGTTTTGGTGATATCCAGCGTAAATCTGCACTGCAATCGATCATCCGTTGGCAGGCGGAAGGCAAACTGCATGCCGGGCTGGAGCCCTCGTTATTGTTTATCACCCTGTTTGGCATGACGTTACTGCCGTTGGCCACCGCGCCCAAATGGCAGCGTGATGACAGCAACCCATTGAGCGCCGATGTCATCGCCCGCCACGCCATTACGCTGTTAACCCACGGCCTGGGACCGTTGGCCAAGTGATTTTTTTGTTTTTGAGATTTACGCTGGGGGGAGGCAGAGCCAAAGCTGGCCCTGCCTACTGGCGGATTTAAACGGCCGGCAGTTGGTTGGTGACACAGTGAATACCGCCGCCGCCAGCGGCGATGGCATCAATATCCAATTGCACCACTTCACGATCCGGATAAAGCTCGTTTAATAATCGCAACGCTTCAGCATCTGCCTCTGGGTCGCCAAACTCGGGGGCGATGACCGCACCGTTGATCACAAAGTAATTGATGTATCCCGCAGCAAAATCCGGGTTCCCTTTACTGAAACGGCTACGACGCGGTTCCATCGGGGGCGACATGGTGTGCACCTGTAGCTTGCGGCCATCGGCATCGGTCGCTTGTTTGAGGATCGCCAAATGCGCCTGAGTGACTTTATGGTCGTAAGAGTCAGGATCGGTGTCCAGATTGGCCACCACCACTCCCGGGCTGGCAAAACGGGCGTAGAAATCGACGTGGGCATCGGTAATATCCTTACCTTTAATCCCCGGCAGCCAGATGATTTTGCGCAGGCCGAGCATCTCCTTCAACTCTTGTTCTACCCGGTCACGACTCCAGCCTGGGTTGCGGTTATTGTTGACCCAACTGCTTTCGGTCATGATTCCGGTGCCATGACCATCCACTTCTATGCCGCCGCCTTCGCCTACCAGGCCGCTGCGCCGTATATTGGCGACGCCGTAATGATTAGCTTCAAACGCCGCCAGACGCGCATCATAGGTGTGCTGCTGTTTGTTGCCCCAGCCGTTAAAGTTAAAGTCCACGGCCCCCAGTTTGCCCGTATCGTTGATGACAAAATTGGCGCCAATATCACGCATCCAAATATCATCGAGTTCGGTAACAATATAGGTCACATTGTGGCTGCCGCATTTCTCCTCAGCCAACCGGCGTTCACTCTCGCGGCAAAACACCGTTAACGGCTGATATTGAGCAATGGCGCGAGCTATCCGTCCCAGGGCGCTCTGCACACCCGAAGTATAATCAGCCCAAATAGCCCGTTGGGCCCCGAAGGCGATAAACGCACGTTGTTGCTCCTCGCCTTCATCCGGCATGCGCCAGCCTTCTCCGCGCACGGCTTGCGCTGCATGGGCAGGTAACGTCAGCCCCATGGATGCCGTTAGGCTCATACCGGCAATCAGGGATGCCTGCTTAATAAATTCACGACGCGTTGACATGGTTTGCTCCTGTATTGCCGTCATTGAAATAAGGTATTCTGTTCAGTGAAAGACGGCGTGATTTCGATGTAATACATGTTAAGGCTTCCAGTACGGCCATAACAAACGATACATTTAGCGGACACCTGATTAGATAGGCTTATCAATAATGCTAAAGCACTGGCCCCCAATGAACGCGTTACGCGGTTTTGAAGCCGCAGCCCGCTTGGGCAGTTTCCACCAGGCCGCCGATGAACTGCACCTCACTCAGTCAGCCATCAGTCAACAGATACGCAGCCTGGAAGCCTTTCTGGAACAACCCTTGTTTTTTCGCAGTGGTCGCAGCGTCAGCCTGACCGATGCCGGGCACGATCTCTACAGCACCGCCCAGGTGATGCTGCAACAACTGGCGGTCGGCATCCGCCGTCTGGAGCAATACCGCAAACCTAACCAACTGATCGTCAACACCACTCCGGCGTTTGCCCGCCACTGGCTGGTGCCACGCCTGAAGAGCTTTAATCGGCTGCACCCGGATATCGATCTTTGGCTGTTCACCAGCTTTGATCCCCCGGATATGGTGACGGAAACCGTCGATCTGGCGATCCGTGACGACCTCAGCGCGCAGGCTGAATGCAGCTTCCAAATACTGCATCAGGATCGGCTCTATCCGGCTTGCCATCCTGACCAGCTAAAACTTGACGCTGAGCACCGCACCACCCTGCACGGCGAGCGTGAGATGGACTGGAGTCATTGGGCCGTTCAGGGCGGCGTCAATCTGGGGCAAAGCAGCCATGGATTGAATTTCTCAGACCCGGGCCTGTTATTGGACGCCGCCTGCGACGGCCTGGGCATCGCGCTGGTCAGCCAATTGCTGGCACAGCAGGCGCTGGCAAAAGGGGTGTTGCAACCGCTGACGGAACAAAGTGTGCGCGGCCCCCACTGGGCCTGGCTTGTCCACCGTGATAGTGAAAGCAGCCCGCATACTCGGCAGTTTTGTGAGTGGTTGCTAACTCAATTGCCGCCGCCAATTTAACGTTCCAGCTCACGGATCCATGCGGCAGATAAAGCAGGTCGGATTGAGCGGTGCTACCTTCAATCAGGCGCCTTAAAACCTCATACAACGGCGCTAAGTGATTGTTGAGATTGAATTCACCTGTCATCGTTCAATTCGAAAAGGAACCGCTATGCATTCTGGCTTATTGAAAACCTTAGCACTCAGCGTGGCGATTGCCACCCTCAGCCCTTCAACCTGGGCCGCAAATCTCAACGCCGGTGCCGTGGCCGCACCTGACCAATACGGAGCCAAAGTGGCCGCACAAATTTTGCAGGCCGGCGGCAACGCGGTCGATGCGGCGGTCGCTACCGCTTTTACCCTGGCGGTGACCTATCCGGAAGCCGGTAACATTGGCGGCGGCGGTTTTATGACGCTGTACGTCGACGGCAAGCCCTACTTCCTCGATTACCGTGAAATCGCCCCCAAAGCCGCCACCAAAACCATGTACCTGAACGATAAAGGCGAGGTAATTGAAAACCTCAGTCTGGTAGGCACCAAAGCGGCTGGCGTGCCAGGCACGGTGCTGGGGCTGTGGGAAGCGCACAAACGCTTCGGCAAATTGCCTTGGGCCGAGTTGCTGACCCCGGCGATCGGTTACGCGCAGCAGGGCTTTAAGGTGGCCGATCAGCAATATCAGTACCGTGAGGACGCCAACAAGCTGTTCGCCGGACAAACCAACTTTGGCGATTACTTTGGCAGCATGAAACCCGGCGCGGTGTTTAAACAGCCGGAGCTGGCCAAAACGCTGGAGCGTATCGCCAATAAAGGCGCGGACGATTTCTATCAGGGGGAAACGGCCAAACTGCTGGTGGCCCAAATGCAGCATGATGGCGGCCTGATCACCCAGGCGGACCTGACGGACTATCGGGTGAAATGGCGCGATCCGATGCAGATTTCCTGGCGTGGCAACACCCTTTACACCGCCCCGCTGCCCAGCTCTGGCGGCATCGCGCTGGCTCAGTTACTGGGCATCAAAGAGGATCGCGCTGCCGATTTCAAAGGAGTGGAACTGAACTCGGCGCGTTATATTCACCTGCTGTCGGAAATTGAAAAACGCGTATTTGCCGATCGTGCCGATTATCTCGGCGACCCCGACTTCGCCAAGGTCCCGGTTGCCCAGTTAATCGCCCCGGACTACCTGCAAAAACGCGCGGCGGAAATCAACCCGACGGCCATTTCACCGACCGAAAAAGTACGGCCGGGTCTGGAGCCGCACCAAACTACCCATTTCTCGATTGTTGATGCACAGGGCAACGCCGTCAGCAACACCTACACGCTGAACTGGGACTTCGGCAGCGGCGTGGTGGTGAAAGGCGCCGGCTTCCTGCTGAATGATGAAATGGACGACTTCAGCGCCAAACCGGGCGTGGCTAACGCCTTCGGCGTGGTCGGTAGCGACGCCAATGCCATTGAGCCGGGCAAACGCATGCTCTCTTCCATGAGCCCGACCATTATCACCCGCGACGGTAACGTCAGTCTGGTGATCGGCACTCCCGGCGGTTCGCGCATTTTTACCTCGATTTTCCAGGTGATAAACAATATTTATGATTATCAGTTGCCATTGGACAAAGCGGTGGCCGCCCAGCGCGTTCATCACCAACTGCTGCCGAAAGATACCATCTTCTATGATGGCTTTGCCCCGCTGACCGGCAAAGTGGCCGAACAGTTGAAAGCGATGGGCTATAAGCTGGAAGATCAGGGCTGGTATATGGGGGATATTCAGGTGATCCGCGTCAACGGTGATACGCCAGAGACGGCATCTGACCCACGTGGCCGCGGCGTAGGCCTGGTAGTGAAGAAATAATTGAAAATGGCCGGCCCGGTGACAGCAACCGAGCCGGCCAACATGGTGTTACTGCTTACGCGTCCAACCGTCCCTCTGATCGTTCTTCACTACCTCAATGAAGGACTCAGGCAGCAGGTTGCGGAACAAACCATTCTCTTCTTCGATAACGCTGACCATTTTGTCCACCATCTCCTGCGGATCGAACTGATCGAAAGGGAACTTGAGCTTGCTGTGGTCAATAAAGTTCACCTTAGGGTCGTACCACACTTTGAAACTTTCCATCATGCGATCATTAAAGCCGGTCAGATAAGGGCCGGGGTTGACCGTGGCCACCTTCACGCCAAAATCGGCCAGCTCCATGCGCAAGGATTCGGCAATCGCCTCCAGTGCATGTTTGGACGCACAATAAGCGCCGGTAAAAGCGCCGGTCAGCAAGCCGGCAACGGAAGAAACGAACACTATCTTGCCGCTCTTACGCCCCACCATTTGTTTAATAAACCCCTGAGTCAGCGCCATACTGGAAAATACGTTGGTCTCAAACTGGGATCGCAGCACGTCGATAGGCATTTCTGCCACCGCACCGGCTTCGGCAATACCGGCATTGTTGAACAACACGTCAATATCCCATTTCCACGCATACTCCCGATCCCTGCGGTCCAAAATATCCAGTTTTTCAACCTGCAGCGTAACGCCGCGCTGTTTGGCGGCCTCAAGCAACTGGGTGACCTGCGGCGTGAGCTGGACACCGGCGATCACCTTATGCCCGCGCGCTGCCAGTGCCAGTGAAACCTCCCGGCCAAAACCGGTCCCTGCGCCTGTCACTAATACTGTTTTATTAACCATCTGATTATTTCCTCTGTTCACATTGATAGGGCTAGCACTCAGGGTTACAGCGGGTAACACCGACGTCGCCGCCACCACGCCGCTGCTGATAATAAATTTCCTGCGGGTTATTTCAGGCATGCAGCCTCCTTCTGCCGAGGCAGAATGGTATAAATGGTTAGATATCGCTTTATTTAATGAATGTACTTAATACTGGTATGGTATTTATTTCAGACTGGTCTCTGCAATATAAGCATCCTCATGAGACTTGGCGCCGGAAATGCCAATTGCGCCAATAAATTCATTCGCAGATGAATAGACTGGCAGTCCGCCGGCAAAAGAAGCCAGCCCCTGATTGCTGTGCTCAATCGACCACAACTCTTGTCCTGAACCAGAGAGCCGGCCCAAGTCGGCACTGGGAATACGAAATAACGCTGAAGTTTTCGCTTTCCTTTGGGCTAAATCAATGGCCCCCAGCGGGGTATTATCCATGCGGGCAAAGGCGATCATATTGGCGCCGTCATCATAGACACAAATACAAACCGCCAACCCCTGCTGTTGCGCGGTACTGACCCCTTTGGCAATAATCTGCTGGGCATAACCCAGCGAGAACGTTCCTGACATGGCAAGTAACCCCCGTTAATACGAAACTGGGGGAAACTATAAAGTTGCGCTAGGATGTGAACAATACCCACTCACCTGACAACAGTTGTTAGCTTATCTTATGAATAGACAAGATCCGCTTAACGGCATTCACCTGTTTTTGACCGTGGTCGAAGCCGGCAATTTCTCTCGCGCAGCCGCCATGCTCAGCGTCACGCCAGCCGCAGTCAGCCTGAGGATCGGGCAACTGGAAACCGAACTGGCGGTGAAGCTGTTTCATCGCTCGACGCGTAGCGTCAGTCTCAGTGAGGCCGGTGAGTGGTTCTATCAAAGTGTGGCACCTTTTTATCAACATATACTTAATGCCCGCGAAGGCCTGCATCAGAGCCAGGACCTGCCGTCTGGCCATCTGCGCATCACCGCCGTACAAATGGCAAAAGAACTGCTTAAAGCGCCATTCCTGGCAGAATTCAACCGCCTTTATGCGCAGATCACCCTGGAAATAAATTACGAAGATCATCTGATAGACATTATTCAGGAACGGATCGATGTGGGTATTCGGCTGGCGGATAAATTACAACCCGGCATGGTTGGCGTACAAATAACTCCGGCACTGCCTTGTGCCCTTATCGCCTCACGCGATTATATTGCAAAATATGCGGCTCCAACGAATATTGCTGAGTTACAGCAACATCGTTGCATACGTTTTCGCTTCCCCGACCGTGGCATATTGCATAAGTGGTCGCTGACCGATGGCGAGCAAGATCATGACATTGACCTGCCGGGAGTGTTTATTACCGACAACACCGAGGCTATTATTGAGGCCGCTCGGGCGGGAATTGGCATTGCTCATGTGTTTTTACGGCACAGGATCAAACAAGAGCTTGAGGCGGGAACCTTGATCGAAATAATGCCGGGGTATTGCCGCCCACTGCCACCGATGTGGGTCTATTACGCCAACCGCAAATACGTACCCAAAAAAGTCAGGGTATTTATTGATGAATTAAAACGCCACAGCCAGACGCTGTCGTGGTGAAGCCTGCCCCGTCATCACGGGGCAGGCTCAGGGTTATCCGCCGGCTTTATTCAGCGCAGCGTTCGACAATTCGCCGTAAACCACCTGGCCACGGAAACCACGACGTACCTGCTGGAACAGGGCTCGGAATGCCGGATAATCCTGTGGCTGGCAGAGCGCGTCCTTGCCGCGAATGGCATTCATCTGCAACCGATGGTTGACGACCACCTGCTGCCCCTTGAGTTGCCATTCCACCTGGTATTGGCCGGCCGCATTGCTGAATTTTTGGTTCTTGGGAATGGCGATAATCGGCACTCCGGCAGGCAGTTGCAGGCGATAGGTTTCATCATAGTGCTGTGCGGTGCAATAAAACGGCGTCTCGTTGGTCGGCGCTGAAGTGGTTGAATAAAGCGTTCTGAAAGACTTGCCGCCGGGCGGTGTTGGCACGGTCATGCCCCCTACCACGCTAAAATCAACATAGTCCTCGGCCTTGAAACGATAGCTGTAACCAAACTGCTTTTTGAGATTGAGCGGATCGCCTTGCATCACAATTTTCCCACGCCCATCAATGCCGGAAGAGGCCATGATGGTTTCTTCAACCCGCGTCTGATTCTGCTGATTGATATGGGAAAAATACCCTCTCAGGTCGATCTCATCCACCTCACCCAAATTACGTTCGGTTTGTCCGCGCATATTGCCCGACTTATCGAATTCGAAATCCACGCTGAGTGAGATGTTATTACGCAGTTCATCATTGTCTGGGGTCCGCGCCAATTTCGCTTCGCGAGTGAGCAACACCGGTGCCCCAAGATCGGCCCCCGGCAGTTGACCAAAACGGGCCCAGGGATTGGTGGAATCCAGATACAGCTTGAACTCCGGCACATAGGTAATGGCATGGTTAAAACGGCCCAACAGCGGTACCGTCGGCAGAACCGGCCCTTCATCCATGCCAATCAGCACCGGCGAACTGTCAATGCCCTTGGCGGCTAACAGCGCCTCCAGCAGCACCACGTGATCCTTGCAGTCACCGTAATGGTTATCAAGGATGCTCTGCGCCGGATTCGGCTCCAGCCCACCGTTACCCAAATACACGGCAACGTAACGAATATTCTGTGCCACCCAACGGTAGAGAGCCGCCGTCTGTTCACGGCGATCGCTGATACCACTGGTGATTTGATCCGCCAGAGTTTGGATCGCCGGGGTGACTTTCGCCGCCTCGCCGGCTTTCAATTGGTAGGCTTTGGCCAGCTGTGGCCATTCACGGTAGGTACTGGCCATGATGGTTGGGCTGAATGTCCAACTGTTGGCCGACCAGTTCTGTGCGTTCAGCGGGTCGCTGCGTTGATAACGCCAGTGCCAATGCGCCTGACCGTCACGGACCTGCGGCGTATTACCCCCCTCAACTCCCCGGGTAAAGACATGCATCGGCAAGTCAGCCGGCGCATGCAAGTTAACTTCCGCATCATCAAATTGATCGAATACGCTGAAAGTTTCCCACAGGCCGAAGTAGTCCGGGAAATACGGGGTATTTTGCGTGCGGCGTAGCTCATACACCACGCGAGACCCCGGAGCCAGGTTGGAGAACACGATAACTCGCACCTTGCGATCGGCATACAGCGGTGCGGAAGCGCTGGAGTAACTTTCCTGGGTATAGATACGATCGGGCGCTACGTCATGGCGCTGGCCATCAGCCGTCAGCGTATAGGCCGAAATCACCTCCAGCGTTTCCATTTTCTCGCTGTAACTCAGGCGGATTTGGCTGAACTTTTCGACGGCGGCTTTGGTTTTGAGCAGAACTTCATAGCTCTCGGTTTTCACATTACTGGCATTGGCCCGCACTTGATAATCGGCGCGGTAGCGCACAAAGCTAAAATCATTGCGCACGACGGCTTCCTGCGCGTTAGCCGTCGTAGGGGTATCAGCGGCCAACAGCATGGCGGGTTGTGCTGCCGTCAGGCCAGCGAGCACCAGTATTGAGGAGATAGCGATTTGCATCTTCAATCCTTGAAGGTTTATTTAATCATAACGGTGGCCTTAATCAGGGCCAGGCCACGGTCGCAACAAGCAGGTACGCCAGTATAAATGAGAAACATTACCAATAAAATACTGATTCGCCTGACAGGATCCGATGTATCATCCGGGGCAGAAAGTTTCAAAATGACAAAGGCCACGTTTTAAAAGGAAGGCTATTGATGGAAAGTATCATTATCGAGAAAGCGAAAAAAACGGATGCCGCAGAAATTGTAAGGCTGATATCCCTGGCCGATAAAGATGCGGTACTGGCTCTTTCCGGTAAAGATGATATTGATAATGCTCTGCGTCAGTATGAAATAAACTTCGGTCGTGAGGATATCTATTTCAGCTACAAGAATATCTTTGTGGCACGCAGCAACAGCCAAATCCTTGGCTGCATCCTCTACTTCCGGGGCGAGGATGAGTCCAGTTTCCAGTCCATCTCGGAACGTCCGCTTGAAATGGAAATGGAAAATGAATCTGATCCCGATGAAATCTACATTGACTCACTGGCAGTGCTGCCGGAGTGCCGGGGAAAGGGGATCGCCAAGCAGCTGGTTAAACAGGTCACTCTTGAAGCCAGAAAACAGGGGTTTCAAAAGGTAGGCTTGCTGGCTGACAAGAACAAAGCCTATCTGGGCAGAATGTACCAAACGCTGGGGTTTAACGTCACGGCCGAGGTGAGTCTGCTTAACGACCATTACGAAAAGATGACCTTCTACACAGAACCATCATGTTCCTGAAACTGTCCCTCTCCCAAAGGAGAGGGATTGAGCTAGCCTTGCTCTATCAGCATCACCGCCGTGGTATCCGCTGCCAGGGCTTCGAAGATATGCTCCCGATCGGCGGAGTAACTGATGTAATCCCCCGGACTCAACTCTACCGCCTGGTCTTTCGGCCCCACTAGTGCCCTGCCACTGCTGATAATCACGTGCTCAATGGTCCCCGGCATATGCGGCCGCGAGATGCGCGTTTCGCCCGGTTGAACGCTCAGACGGTAAATATCGCGCTGGGCTCCCGGCGGACAGGTCGCCAATAAGGTGGCGGCGTAATTGGCCTGTTCGGAAACGGTAGTGACCCCTTCGTTAGCGCGGATCACCTGAACGTGCTGGCGCGGCTGGGAAATTAACCGGCTGACCGGTACATCCAGCGCCATCGCCAACGCCCACAGCGTTTCCAGACTAGGGTTGCCGCTGCCGGTTTCCAGCTGTGAAAGCGTCGATTTGGCTATCCCGGCCCGTCGGGCTAGTTCGGTAACCGATAGCCCCAACCGCTCGCGTTCCCGGCGAATGGCGGTTGAAAGCAGGCCGATCGGCGTGGCGTTATTGCAGATGTCATCGCTCATTGTTCACCATACCATCCATTTGTTCGACTTGACGAACGCTTGCGAGCTGTTCATCATAATGTTCAGTTGTTCATTTTAATGGTAACCGCTTCAGTCGGCAAGCGCTGAGCACCATCAGGGAGAAGGGATATGCAGGTAAAAACCAGTGGTGTCATGCAGATGACCCTCGCCATGGTCATTTCTGGCACCGTGGGGTGGCCGGTAGTGATGCTGGGGCAACCGGCCACCACGGTGGTTTTCTGGCGCTGTGCGTTTGGTGCGCTGGCGATGTTGGTGGTTTGTGCCCTGCTCGGCCTGCTGAAAAAAGGCCTGCTGACCCGACGAAAGGCCGCGATAGCGGTGCTGGGTGGCATAGCGCTGGTGTTGAACTGGACGCTGCTGTTCGCTGCCTATTCCTACGCCTCTATCGCCGTGGCTACGGTCACCTACCACGTTCAGCCCTTTATGTTGGTCGGGCTGGGGATGCTGTTTTTTGGTGAAAAACTGACGGCGACCAAGCTTGGCTGGCTGTTATTGGCCTTTGCCGGCATGTTGTTGATCATCACCGACAAACAAAATGCTGGCGACGCCAGTTCTCATTACTTCACCGGCATATTACTGGCGCTGGGCGCCGCCTTTATGTATGCGGTCGCGGCGGCGATCGTCAAACAACTGAAAGCAGTGCCGCCACATCTGATTGTGTTGATCCAGCTCTCCGTTGGCGCGGTACTGTTGGCCCCCTTCGCCGGTCTGGGCTCTCTGCCGTCAACGGCCAATGCCTGGTTGCTGCTGGCGACCCTGGGTCTGGTGCATACCGGGTTAATGTCCTCACTGCTGTACAGCGCGATCCAGAAAATCCCTACCAGCCTGGTGGGTGCCTTGTCCTTCATCTATCCGTTGGTGGCGATTATTGTCGACTGGAGGGTGTTCGGTCACCGCCTGAGCCTGCTGCAGCTGCTGGGCGCTGCCGCCATCTTGCTGGCTACGGCGGGCATGAACTTTGGCTGGCGCTTGATGCGTGCGAAGAAAACGCCCCATCCGGTGAACGGGATCTAAATGCCGTAAAGATGGTCTTGATTACTGATACACCTGCGGCAGGGTTATCCCGAAAATATCAAAAGCTCAGCAAATTAAGGTATTCGCCCTGGCCGACAATAGCTGTTATTTATTGAGTCAGACACGGCGGAGGAATCAACGATGACGCTTTATCTGTGGAATAACCGGCTGAAACAGCGTGTCCGTTTCAGTTACTGGAATGAGCTGTGCGTGATTAACTAAATCGGGGGCCTGTAATGGCCCCCACCAATTTTAAAACCCTACCTGTCCTCAGCCTCACTGCGTAAGCGACTGACCTGCTTTTGTAGATCGGGCCACGGTGCTTTCCCCGCATAATTTTGCCGCAGGTAGTTAAGCAACGCCGCTATCTGCCCATCATTCAGGTTATGACGGAATGCCGGCATATAACCCAGATTGATATTGGCCGGTTGCTGAATACCGTCCAGTACCACCCGAATGGCGTTGTCCGGCGTGTCGGCAAACAGATTGGTGTTTAGCGCCAGCGAAGGCCGGACCCCGGCCATTTGCGCGCCCTTCTCCTGAGCATGGCAAGCCATGCAGGCCCCGGAGAAAATACGTGCCCCCTCGGTGGTTAACGGCTCGGTCTTTAATTCGGCCCAGTCATTCAGTCGTTGAGCCTCTGCGACCTTGGGTTGTTCCGGGTGATAACTGCGAAGATAGGTGGCGATGGCCTGCAAGTCCTGCTCCGGCAGGCGTGAAAGCCCCTCTTCGATCACTGGCGCCATCGGCCCTGCTGCGACACCATGATTGGCCGAATACCCGCTGCGCATAAAGCTGAGCAAATCCTGCCGGGACCAGTCCAGCGGAGCCAAAGAACTGCCGGTGAGTGACGGTGCCGTCCAGGCTTCCGCCACGCCGCCGGTCAAATGCGCAGTGCCGCCTTTTTCGCCAAACATCAGATTGCGCGGTGAGTGACAGGCGCTGCAATGCCCAAGACCTTCAGTCAGATAAGCACCCCGGTTCCACTCGGCACTTTGCTCAGGATCCGTTTTCATCGCACCCGGCGTCAGGAACAGCCAGTTCCAGGTCACTATGCCCTGGCGAATGTTAAACGGAAAACTCAGCGCGGTGACTGGCGGCTGGTAGCTCACCGCCGGTTGCGACATCAGATAGGCGTACAACGCCTGCAAATCTTCGTCACTGGTGCGGGTAAAGGCGGTATAGGGGAAAGCCGGGTAAAGATAATGCCCTTCGCGATCCACCCCATGACGCATCGCCCGTTCAAAGGCGGCATAGGACCATTTGCCAATGCCGCTTTCGTTATCCGGCGTAATATTGGTGGTGTAGATGGTGCCGAACGGGATCTCCATCGCCAACCCGCCGGTATTGCGTTTACCGCCCGGCCGGGTATGGCAGACCGAACAATCGCCGAGGTCGGCCAGCATTTTGCCACGGGCGATTTGTTGCTGACTAAAAGCGTGGGTCTCGCTCGCATCACGTGGTGCAATTTCCGGTTGCCAACTGACAATCACACCGGCGACCACGACGGCAACCACCGCCAGACTGCCCCATCCGGCGACTTTCTTTAACTTGCCCATTATGACTTATCCCTTTCTGCGTTGGCGGAAGCCTGCTGTTTTAACGCCTTCAGCACCTGTTCAGGGGTGAAGGGCACTTCCCGCAGCCGCACACCCAGCGCGTCGAATAATGCATTGGCGATCGCTGCCGCACTCGGCACCGAGGCCGATTCCCCCGCGCCCATCGACGGCTCATCCGGGTAGTCCAGCAGTTGCACATCTACCTGCGGCAACTCATCAAACCGCAGAATTGGATAGCCGCCCCAGTCCAGTGACGTCACCGCTGACGCATCAAAGGTGACAAACTCCTTCAGCACCCGACTGGCGGATTGAAGGATATTGCCGTGCACCTGATGACGCACCCCGGCCGGGTTGATGATGCGTCCGCAGTCATGGGTAACGAAGATTTTGTCGAGTTTGATCTGGCCGCTGTGGCGGTTAACGCTAAGGTCACACACCCAGGCTGCCCAGGCCGCGCCGAACCCCGGGAATTTGCTGTGGAAATAACGGGCATAGGCAAAGCCACGGCCACTTACCCATGCTTGTTCGCCCGTTGCCGGGTTGCGATGCGCCGGGCCATCCTGCCAGCCGGCCTGTTTTTTTAAGGCATTGATTAACGCCACGGCGCGCGGGTCTTTCAGATATTGCAGACGGAAGGCGATCGGATCCTGCCCGGCGTGCCATGCCAGCTCATCAATCCACGATTCGTGGGCAAACACATTGGGCAACGCCGAAACCCCGCGCATCCACGATGCCCGCACGATCGGCGCAGCATCCTGGCAAATCACTCGCATATTCGGATATTCGTACTGAGGAATGGCGGTTCTGTCGCCCATCTGCTGCACATCGGCCCGATTGGCCACCTTACCGGTCAACACCAGTGACAATGTCACGGCGTTATTGGAGGGATAGCTGGTTTTCAGCTCGTAGGCCGCCACCTGCCCGTGTTGATCCAACCCACCGCGCACCCGCATCAACTGCCCGGTGCCCTTGGGTTCCCAACCCGACTCTTGCTCACGCATCAACTGCACTCTGACCGGTTTGCCGGTGGCCTGCGATAACAGCGCGGCATCTGCCGACACGTCATCGGCACAGTTGCGGCCATAACAACCGGAGGCCTCCATGCGATTGATATGCACCTGCTCAGGCTGCCTGTCGAGCAAATGGGCGATATCTTTACGCAGGTCATGAGGGTTTTGCGTGCCCGACCAGATTTCTGCATGTTCACTGCTGACATCGGCCACAGCACAGGAAGGGCCAATGGAGGCATGCTGATGATAAGGCCAGACGTAATCGGCATTGACCTCGGTGTGCAGCGAAGCCAGAGCAGCATCGACGCCCGCATCATCGCGCAGCACGCGATCGCTTTTCGGGTTATCCGCCAGCGCCACCTGCAATCCCTGTACCGAAAGATCCGGTAGCCCGCTCCAGGGACGCCACACCGTCTTCAATTGCCGCATGGCTGCGATCGCCTGCTCTTCGCGCTCGGCAACGATGCCAATAAAATCGTTAATCACCACCAGTTTCACGATGCCCGGCAGATGAGAGATAGAAGCCCGGTCCACCGACAGCAGCCCACTGCCCAGGGGAGCACTGCTGTCCGCACCGGTATAAGGCGGGCGCACCACTCTGCCGTGTAACATGCCCGGCAGCCGCAGATCGTGCACGTAGGTCAATTGACCGGTGACCTTGGCCGGGATATCCACCCGCGGCACGGCTTTGCCGACGTAGCGGCTGTCTGCCACGCTTTTCAGCTTGACCGTTTTATCCAGTGCAACCTGTAAGTTCTGTCCGTTGGCCAGGTCGCCATAGCTCAGGCTGACGTGGGGTTTGTCCACCGCAAACACCCGGCCATTTTCGGCCCGCAGCCTGTCCACCGGCAACGCGAAAGCGCGTGCGGCCAGCCCCAGCAACAACTGGCGTACCTGTGCCGCCGCCTGACGCAGTGGAATTGAGGTCACCTGAATAGTGGCACTGGCGATGGTCGGCCCCTGATCCGGCGTGCGCTGGGTATCCCCCAGAATGACCGTGACATGGTCAAAGGACACGCTGATTTCATCGGCAACAATTTGTGCCAACGCAGTGCGAATACCGGTACCGAGATCCACATGGCCATTAAAGGCAGTGACCTGGCCATCTGCGGTCAGGCCAATAAAACTGTCCACGCGATCCAGCGGCAGGTCGCCCACGGCGGCAGGCGTATCGGCCAGGGCATTGAGTGAAACGGGCAGCAGACTGCTGACCATCACCAGCCCTCCTGCCTGTAACAGGCGGCGGCGAGTGAGTTCCAGGCGGCTCATGACTGCCCCCTTTCAGCCAGCAGTTGTCGGGCTTTGGCGGCGGCCCGCAAGATCTCAATATGGGTGCCGCAGCGGCACAGGTTATAGGCCAGTTCATTTTTGATTTGTTGTTCATCGGCCTGCGGATTGCGCTCAAACAGCGCAACCAGCGTCATGATCATACCGTTGGTGCAATAACCGCACTGCGCGGCCTGCTCATCGATAAAGCCCTGTTGAACCGGGTGCAGTTGCCCCGCTTCGCTTAGGCCTTCCAGCGTGGTAACAGATTTATTGATGGCACCGCTCAGTGGGATAGAACAGGAACGAGCGGCAACGCCGTCGATCAACACCGTACAGGCACCGCACTCCCCCAGACCACAGCCATATTTGGGGCCGTTGAGGCCCAGATCATTGCGTAACACATAGAGTAAAGGCGTCTCGGGCGAGACGTCATCGAGTGCGACCATCCGGCCGTTTATTTTAATTTCCATGGTGAAATATATCCTTAACTAAACGGATTGCTCCGTAATATCACTGTGATGAATGATTCACAGCATGCTAATTATAATCATTAAAAAACTTAGCAATGTTAAGGTTATGTAGCGTGAATTGCTTTACCGAAAAGTGGGTATTTGCTATGAATTTCTGATAGATGCCTAGAAAATCGCCAGTGTGACTCTTCGGCCCGACAAAAAGTATCGCCATCCCAGATCTGCATCGCAACCCGTCAAAATAGATGTGTTTTACAATTCGATTATGGCAAGGATGCCCGAATTAATGCGCGAGAATATCGCATGGATTTATTTCCTCATTGCAGTCACTTTTATTTTTCTGGGTTAACCGGGTAACCATCCTATTCATACCTACTTATTTGCAACGAGTCAGGAGTTCTGACGTTGACGTGGCGACACTGGCACGGAAAGACATTTCCCTTAAGCTAATTAATCGCTAAGCAATGGACTATTTATAATAAGCCATTGCTTTACACCTCCGCGCGCAAATTATTATTATCACTGGGTTCCCCGCCACATAACCGATTTGAATTTTAATTATATTTCATTGCGCCGCGCTTATAGCGGCGTGCTATTTACTGCTGCCTACCGTATTGAGGACATCGTTATGGTTGTTTCTGCTTCACCTGCGCCGGATGCGGCTACCCTGCTCCCCGCGGATGAACCGACCCGCTACATCGCTGACGACCGCCAGGCACTGGACGCGGCGCGACAAGTGGCCAATGCGGCGGCCCCAAACGCCATGCTGCGTGACCGTCAACGGCAATATCCTCTGCAAGAGCTGGCGCTATTTAGCCAGTTGGGCCTGGGGGGCATTTCTGTCCCTCGCCAATATGGCGGGCCAGGGTTGTCTTTCGCTACCCTGGCGGAAGTATTTCGCCTGATTTCCGCCGTTGACCCGGCGTTGGGGCAGATCCCACAGAACCATTTCGGCCTGATCCAACTGCTGCGCGATGCGGCCAGCGAAAGCCAGAAACAGCGTATTTTCAATGCAGTGCTGACCGGTCAGCGCATCGGTAACGGCGGACCGGAGAAAAACAGCAAACACACGCTGGAGATGCATACCCGTCTGCAACCCACCACTGACGGCCTGCGCCTGAATGGCGACAAGTTTTACTCCACCGGCGCGTTGTTCGCACATCTCGTGGCGGTCAAGGCATTGGACGAACGGCAACAGCCGGTACTGACGTTGATCCCGAGCCCGGCGACCGGTCTGGAGATCGTCGATGACTGGTCCGGTATCGGGCAACGGACCACTGCCAGCGGCACCGTGCGGCTGCGTGACGTGAAAGTCGATCCGGCTAATGTGATTTCGTTATTGCCACTGGCGGAAAAACCCACCATTCAGGGGGCGGTCTCTCAACTGATTCAGGCAGCTATCGATGCCGGCATTGCCCAGGGAGCACTGGATGAGGCCGCACAGTTTATCCGCGAGCATTCTCGCCCCTGGGTGGACGCGGGCGTCGACCGCAATGCCGATGACCCTTACATTTTGGCCGATGTCGGTCGGCTCAGCATCGAGCTGAGCGCGGCAAATGCTCTGCTGCGTCGGGCAGCGCTAACGCTGGATGAGGTTGACCGTCGGCCGGTAACCGCCGAAAGCGCGGCGGCTGCGTCGATCGCCGTCGCGGAGGCCAAGGTGCTGACGACCGAAGTGGCGCTGCTGACCAGTGAAAAACTGTTCGAGTGGTCCGGCAGCCGCGCCACGCTGGCGGAGCATGGCCTCGATCGCCACTGGCGCAACGCCCGCACCCATACCCTGCACGACCCGGTACGTTGGAAATATCACGCCATCGGCGATTACTACCTTAACGGCCACTTTCCGGCACGCCACTCATGGATCTAAAGGAAACGACTATGGCAACTCAGGTAGCCCCTCAACGCGCGGCACAACAGATTACCGATGCCACACAGGCGCTGGAAACCGCACACCGGTTGGCGTCCCGCTTCAGCCCGGGTGCAGCCGAGCGTGATAGCCAACGCCGTCTGCCGCATGTCGAACTGGCAGAGCTGTTCGCCTCCGGCCTGGGCGCGATCACCGTCCCGCAAGAATTTGGCGGGCCGGCGCTGTCGAATATCGTACTGGCGCAGATCATCGCCATTCTCAGCCAGGCCGATGCCTCGATTGGTCAGGTACCGCAAAATCACTATTACGCGCTGGAAGTGCTGCGGGTCAATGGTTCGCAGCAACAGCAGCGGCGTCTGTATCAGGAAGCGCTGGCTGGGGTGCATTTCGGCAATGCGCTGGCAGAATTCAGCAGCAAGGCCGCTCACCATCGTAGCACGGCGTTAACCCGGCATGAGGGGCAATGGCGGCTGTCCGGCCAAAAATTTTATGCCACCGGTGCGCTGTATGCCGGACGCATCCCGACCGCCGCACGCGGTGAGGACGGCAAAGAGCAACTGGTGTTTCTGCCGCGCAATACCCCTGGGTTGACCATCACCGACGACTGGTCCGGCTTTGGTCAGCGTACCACCGGCAGCGGCAGCGTGGCCCTGGATAATTGCCCGGTCGATGAAGGCGACATCGTTCCTTTCCAGACGGCGTTTGAACGGCCGACGACGGTGGGCCCCGTGGCGCAGATTATGCACGCCGCCATCGATCAGGGCATTGCCAAAGCCGCGTGGCAGGACATGTTGCAGTTTGTCCGCACTCGTTCCCGTCCGTGGATTGACTCCGGTGTAGAGCACGCCAGCGAGGATCCGTTAACGCTGGATCGCATCGGTAAAATCTCCGCCCGTATTCAGGCCGGTGACGCGTTGCTGGCGGTGGCCGGTGACGCTATCGACGCCGCACAGCGCCACACTGATGCGCAGTCGGTGGCGGCAGCCTCTATTGAAGTCGCCAGGGCACGTGCCTGGACTACCGAAGTCTCGCTGGCCGCCGGCAATCTGCTGTTTGAACTGGCCGGCAGCCGCGCCACCCTGCAGGAATACAATCTGGATCGCCACTGGCGTAATGCCCGCACCCATACTCTGCACGATCCGGTGCGCTGGAAATATCCGGCGATCGGCAATTATGTGTTGAACGGGGTATTGCCACCACGCCGGGGGACCTTGTAATGAGCGCCGTCGCCAAAGAAATTCTGCTTAACGCCTTCAACATGAACTGCGTCGGCCATATTCATCACGGCATGTGGACCCATCCGCAGGACCGTTCCACCGAGTTCAACCAGCTCAGTTACTGGACCGAACTGGCGCAACTGCTGGAGCGCGGCCTGTTCGACGGGCTGTTTATCGCCGATATCCTCGGCGTTTACGACGTCTACCAGCAGAACATCGCCCTGACTGCCCGCGAGTCGATACAGCTACCGGTCAACGATCCACTGATGCTGGTGTCGGCCATGGCGGCGGTGACTCGCCATCTGGGTTTCGGTATCACCGCCAACCTGAGTTATGAGGCCCCCTATCCCTTTGCCCGACGGCTGTCGACGCTGGATCATCTGACTCAGGGCCGCATCGGCTGGAACATCGTCACCGGCTATCTGGACAGCGCCGCGCGCGCCATGGGCCTGAGCGCACAAACGAACCACGATCGCCGCTACGACCAGGCCGACGAGTTTCTCGACGTGGCCTATCAGCTGTGGGAAGGCAGTTGGGAGGACGATGCGGTCCTAGCCGACCGCCAGCGGCGGATTTATGCCGATGCGCAGAAGATCCACAAGGTGAAGCATCGGGGCGAGTTCTACCAGGTGGAAGGCTATCACCTGTCTTCGCCTTCACCGCAGCGCACGCCACTGCTGTTCCAGGCGGGCAGCTCGGCACGCGGCATCCAATTCGCCGCCCGCCATGCGGAATGCACCTTCGTTAACCACGCCTCGCCTTCGGTAATGAAAGCCCAGGTGGACAAACTGCGCACCGCTGCCGTCGCCGCGGGTCGCCAGCGTCAGGATTTGAAAGTGTTTATGGGGGTCGGCGTCATCGTCGCCCCCACCGCCGCTGAAGCGCAGGATAAATACCGTGAATACCTGCGCTACGCCAGTCCGGAAGCCGGTTTGGCGCATTTCTCCAGTTCGACCGGCATCGACCTTGCGCGCTTCGGGCCGGATGACCCGATCCAGGCCGGGCCGACGCAGGCGATTGAGTCGGTGACCAAAACCTACAGCGGCTGGACCCGCCGTCAGCTACTGGAACAGCACGCCATGGGGGGACGTTACCCACTGGTGGTGGGTGATCCGCAGCAGGTGGCCGATGCCTTGCTGCAGTGGGTAGATCAGGCCGATATCGACGGTTTTAACCTGACGCGTATCGTTAACCCCGGCAGCTACCGAGACTTTATCGATCTGGTAGTGCCGGAGCTGCAATCACGCGGCCGCTACAAGACCGCTTACCACGCCGGCAGTCTGCGGCAAAAACTGTTTCACCAACAAGACCGGTTACCCCCGAGTCATCCGGCGGCCGGCTGGCGGCTGGGCGCTTCGCTAGCACGTTGAACAATTTACTTTTTCATTTTGAAGGGACAACACCATGAGCATACCCAAACTGGCGTTAAAAATGCTGTTCCCGGCACTGCTGGCCTTCTCGGGCGCGGTAGCGGCAGCCAACGATTACAGTGGCGCGTTGAAGGTCGGCACCACCGCCGCCTTCGCTCCCCCGTTGGAAGTCGCAGCGGAAGAGGCCCGTAAACAGGGGCTGAAGGTCGATATTATTGAATTCAGCGACTGGACCGCCCCTAACGTCAGCCTGGAAAACGGCGATATCGACGTTAATCTGTTCCAGCATCTGCCGTTCCTGCATAACGCCAATAAAGAAGGCAATTTCCATCTGGTGGCCTATGCCCCGGCGATCATCAATAACGTCGGACTCTACTCTAAAAAACACCAGAGCATCGCCGAACTGCCGGATGGGGCCAGCGTGGCGATTGCCAACGACGTGATTAACGGCGGACGCGGCCTGCTGCTATTGCAAAAGGCCGGGCTGATTAAGCTGAAACCGGGTGCCGGTATTCAGGCCACCCAGGCCGATATCGTCAGTAATCCCAAACACATCAAAATTATCGAGGTAGAGGCTGTACAACTGGTGCGCACGCTGGAAGAAGTGGATCTGGCACAGGGCTATCCGCACTATCTGCGACTGTCCGGTACCGTCGATCCCAACAGCGCCCTGCTGTTCGACGGCCTGGAGAACCCGGAATACGTGATCCAGTTCGTGATCCGCGACGGGCATCAGGACGATCCGCGCTTGCGTAAGTTTGTCGACATTTACCAGCATTCACCGGTAGTACGCGCCAAACTGGACAGCTTCTACGGCAAGCTGTATCAGCCAGGCTGGAGCCAGTAGCGATGTCCAGCCTGGTTTTGCCTAACCCGGACGCCCTCGCCGTCGATCAGCCGATTCGTCGCCATGATGACACCCATTTGCGCTTCACCCGGCTCAGTAAGCGTTATCCCGGCCAACTGACCGATGCGCTGAAGGAGATCAACCTGAGCATTCGCCGCGGGGAGATCTTCGGCATTATCGGCCGCAGCGGCGCGGGAAAATCATCGCTGATCCGCACCATAAACCGACTGGAACGTCCCAGCGGTGGCAGCGTTGAGGTCGACGGCGTCGACATTGACCGCCTGAATGAAGATCAACTGGTGACCTATCGACGGCGCACCGGCATGATTTTTCAGCACTTCAACCTGCTGTCGGCCAAAACCGTACGCCAGAATATCGAGTTGCCGCTGAGCGTGGCGGGCGTGCCTGTCGCCGAACGACGTAGCCGGGTTGATGCGCTGCTGGAGCTGGTTGGGCTGAGTGATTACCCGGACGCCTACCCGGCCCAGCTTTCCGGCGGGCAAAAACAACGGGTCGGTATCGCCAGGGCGCTGGTGCACAACCCTGAACTGCTGCTGTGTGACGAAGCCACCTCGGCGCTCGATCCTGAAACCACTCGTGCCATTCTGGCTTTGCTGCAACGCATCAATCAGGAGTTCAACATCACCATCGTGCTGATTACCCATGAAATGGAGGTGATCCACGATATCTGCCACCGGGTCGCCGTGCTGGAGCGCGGTGAAATTATCGAGTACGGCCCGGTATGGCAGGTATACGGCAACCCACAGCAGGAGACTACGCGCATCCTGCTGACCCCGGCGCACGACAGCCTGCCGGAGACGCTGGTCGGGCGTATTGCCGCCACGCCGTCAACGCCAGACTCACCGTTGCTCATCCGATTACGCTATCGCGGACAGGGCGCTTCACTGGAGCTCAACCAGGTGCTGGCGGCCTTTCCAGGCAGTGTAACGCTGGTGGAAAGTGCCATCGAGCACATTCAGGGGCACGCCATTGGTTATCTGTTGCTTAGCGTGACACCGTCACCCTTTGAGCAAACTTTCCCACAGACGCTGGCCGACAGCGTGGAGGTGCTGGGCTATGTCACTGCTGCTTGACCGGTTATGGGCCGGATTTCTCGATACGCTGCTGATGGTGGGCGTTTCTTCCCTGTTGGCACTGGCATTAGGGTTGCCGCTGGCAATCGTGTTGGTGGTCAGTGAGCGCGGCGGCCTTTATGAGCAGGTTGGCGTTCAGCGGGTGCTTGGGTGGCTGGTGAACTTATTCCGCTCGATCCCCTTTTTGATCCTGATGGTCGCTCTGATCCCGTTCACCCGCATGCTGGTCGGCACCTCCTACGGCGTATGGGCCGCCGTGGTACCGCTGACGGTCGCCGCCATGCCGTTTTTTGCGCGTATCGCTGAAGTCAGCCTGCGCGAAGTAGATCACGGCCTGGTCGAAGCGGCACAGGCCATGGGTTGCCGCCGTGGGCATATCATCCGCCACGTGCTGCTGCCTGAAGCCATGCCCGGTATTGTCAGCGGTTTTACCATTACTCTGGTGACCATGATCAACGCCTCGGCGATGGCCGGTGCGATCGGTGCCGGTGGCCTGGGCGATCTGGCCTACCGTTATGGCTACCAGCGTTTTGATACCCAGGTGATGCTCACCGTCATCGTGGTGCTGGTAGCGCTGGTAACCCTGCTGCAATTTTTTGGCGATCGTCTCTCTCGCCGCTTAAACCACCGCCAGTAACCCTGTTAATTATTGGATATTGATGATGAAAAAATTGAAAGCCTCTTTGATCGTCGCCTCACTGCTGTTGAGCTCCTTCGGCTTGTCGGCCGCCGCGGCACAGGAAACGCCGAAACAAATCACCATTGGCTATCAGAAAGCCAATATCTTTGCCCTGCTGAAATATCGCGGCACTCTGGAGAAAAGCCTCGAACCGCAAGGCATCAAGCTACGCTGGATTGAGTTCCCCGCCGGACCGCAAATGCTCGAAGGGCTGAACGTCGGCAGTATTGATCTGGCGGCGACCGGCGATGCACCACCTGCCTTTGCTCAGGCAGCCCGGGCCGATCTGATCTATCTGGGTCATTCGCCGGCCAGCCCGAAAACCGAAGCCATTGTGGTGCCGCAGGATTCGCCGATCAAAACCGTCGCTGACCTCAAGGGCAAACGGGTGGCACTGAACAAAGGGTCCGACGTCAACTACCTGCTGGTCAGCGCGTTGGAACAGGCCGGATTGAGTTATAAAGACGTGACGCCGGTATATCTGCCGCCAAGTGATGCCCGGGCCGCCTTCCAGCGCGGCAGCGTCGACGCCTGGGTTATTTGGGATCCCTACTATGCCGAGGTGCAAACTCATGCCAACGCCCGCCTACTGAAAGACGCCGAAGGTTTGGTCCCGCATTACACCTTCTATCTTGCCAGCCGCCACTTTGCCGAAACCTACCCGGACAGCGCCAAATTGGTGATCGCGCAATTGGATGAACTGAGTACCTGGGCCAACGCCCATCAGGACGAGGCGGCGAAGATCCTGGCGCAGAGCACCGGATTGGAACAGGCTATCTGGGCCAAAGCCATCGCCCGCATGCCGTTTGGCAGCCAACGAATGACGCCGGAAGTGTTCGCCGAACAGCAGAAGTTGGCCGATAAATTTACTTCAATCGGCCTGCTCCCGCTCAAAGTGGATGTCAGCGCCGCACGCTGGTCCGAGGATAAGTAATTCGTCGTGAACCCTTTGCCGCACTTTGGTGCGGCTTTTATATTTCAACTTCACTGGCTCATGTTACAACGTGCTGTTACCGCTTTTACCCCACTGCTCACATTACCGGTAACACCTTTTTTTAACATCCTTCAGCGTGATATCTGTCGCAAAACCGCCTGCAGAAAACCGCTTTGATAGTCCTATCGAAGCAACTATTTTTTGACAGGTGAAACCATGACGACCCCAACGCCCAATGAAGTGCTGTTAATTGCCCCCGTGATGGAAAACCTGCAGACCCGCCTTGAGGCGGCCTTTGTGGTGCACCGGCTGTATGAACAGACGGACCCGGTGGCGTTTCTCGCCGCCAAGGGAGAAGCCTTTCACGCGATCGTTACCCGTGGCGATATCGGCGTCACCACGCCGATTCTCGAGCAATTACCGCAGTTGGGGCTGATTGCGGTATTTGGTGTGGGCACCGACGCGATAGACCTGGAGTACACCCGCCAACGTGGCATTGCCGTCACCATCACTTCCGGCGCATTGACTGAAGACGTGGCGGATATGGCGTTGGGGCTGCTGTTGGCCACCGCTCGTCAGCTCTGCCATAACGACCGTTTTGTCCGTGAAGGCCGCTGGCTGCAGGAGGCACCCGGCCTGTCGGTGCAGGTCAGCGGTAAGCGTCTGGGGATTTTTGGCATGGGTAACATCGGCCGTGCCATTGCCCAGCGCGCCGCCGGCTTCAACATGCGCATTCAATACGCCAGCCACCGCCAGGACGAAACACTGCCCTATACCTATTACCCGGATCTGCTGGCACTGGCGCGGGAAAGCGATTTTTTTGTGATTGCTATTTCCGGCGGTAAGGACAGCGCCGGTGTGGTAGACAAGGCCGTGTTTGACGCGCTGCCGTCGCACGCACTGGTGATCAACATCGCCCGTGGCAGCATCGTCAACCAAGCGGATCTGATTGCCGCGCTGCAAAACGGTGACATCGCCGGCGCCGGGCTGGACGTTTACGCCCAGGAGCCGCAGGTGCCTGCCGAACTGATCGCGATGGATAACGTGGTGCTGCAACCGCATATCGCCAGCGCCACTCAGGAAACCCGGCAAAAAATGAGCGATATCGTCTTCACCAACGTTGAAGCCTTTTTCAACCAGGCGCCGCTGCCCCACGCCATTGAATAATTAACCCGCTTTAATTCGATTTTATTACCACCGAATAACAGAACCTCCCGTTCTGGAGGTTCTCCCTGCGTCCTGTAAAGAGAGATCGCCATGGATAATAAAATACCCAACACCCGCTGGCTGCGGGTCATTGCCCCGATCCTGATCGCCTGCATTATTTCCTTTATGGACCGGGTTAATATCAGTTTTGCCTTGCCCGGTGGTATGGAAAGTGATTTGGGCATTACCAGCCAGATGGCGGGTTTGGCCAGCGGCATCTTCTTTATCGGTTATCTGTTTTTGCAGGTTCCCGGCGGCCGCATTGCGGTTAACGGCAGCGGCAAACGCTTTATCGCCTGGTCACTCTGTGCCTGGGCGGTGGTTTCGGTGGCCACCGGCTTTGTCACCAACCACTACCAACTGCTGGTGTTACGTTTTGTATTAGGCATTTCCGAAGGCGGCATGTTGCCGGTGGTACTGACCATGATCAGCAATTGGTTCCCGGAAAAAGAACTTGGCCGCGCCAACGCCTTCGTCATGATGTTCGCCCCGCTGGGTGGCATGCTTACCGCCCCCATTTCGGGTGCCATCATTAACCAGCTCGACTGGCGCTGGCTGTTTATCCTCGAAGGTTTGCTGTCACTGGTGGTGTTGGCCGTTTGGTGGCTGTTGATCAGCGACCGTCCGCAGGAGGCGCGCTGGCTGCCGGCCCGTGAGCGCGAATATCTGATAACAGAACTGACGCGTGAACGTCAGGCCCGCAGCAGAAGCCAGCCGGTCAGCAACGCACCGTTGAAGGACGTGTTCCGCAATAAGGGGCTGATGAAACTGGTACTGCTGAACTTCTTCTACCAGACCGGTGACTATGGCTACACCCTGTGGCTGCCGACCATTTTGAAAAATCTGACCGGTGGCAATATGGCCTCGGTTGGCTTCCTGGCGATATTGCCGTTCGTCGCGACCCTGCTGGGGATTTACCTGATATCGGTGCTGACCGACAAAACCGGCAAGCGTCGGCTGTGGGTGATGGTCTCCCTGTTCTGCTTTGCCGCCGCGCTGTTGGCATCGGTGGTGTTGCGCCATAACGTGGTGGCGGCCTATATCGCCTTGGTGGTTTGTGGCTTCTTCCTGAAGGCGGCGACCAGCCCATTCTGGTCGATGCCAGGGCGTATCGCCTCGGCGGAAGTGGCCGGTGGCGCACGCGGCGTGATTAACGGCCTCGGCAATCTGGGCGGTTTCTGTGGCCCCTATCTGGTGGGCGTGATGATCTACCTGTACGGTCAGAACGTCGCGGTTTGCGCATTGGCGGTCTCGCTGATCATCGCCGGTATCATCGCCTGGCGCCTGCCGAAGGAATGCGACCTGACCGGCAGCGAACCGGCACATGATGTGCTGCTGGATAAGGCCAAACGCGCCTGAATAACAACGAAAACCACGAGCGGGCTACGGCAAAATTTGCTATGTTAGCCCGCTGATTAAGGTCTGTTGTTACTCGCCGGATAGGTCTATGTTTACCCATAAAGCAATTGCCGAACTCAATGCGCTGGAGTTGATGGTTTATAACTACGTCATCAAAAACAACAACCCGGTGATGTATATGACCATCCGCGAACTGGCCGAGGCCGCCGGGGTGTCCACCACTACCGTGCTGCGTTTCTGCAAGAAAATGGGTTGCGAAGGTTATTCCGAATTCCGTATCCGCTTTAAACTGCATCTTGAGCAAACTGAGGCGCCGCCGGTAGACTTCGGTACCAGCGAAATCATCAACTTCTTTAAAAGCATCAATAATGACGAGTTTAATCAGCTGATTGACCAGGCGGTGCAGCATATTGCCGCCGCCGAACGCATTATTTTTGTCGGGGTAAGTACCTCAGGGGCATTGGGGAAATATGGTGCGCGTTTCTTTTCCAACGTGGGGAAATTCAGCACCCATATTGATGATCCTTATTATCCGATCAATAGCGACATGTATAAAAGCGCGGTAGCAATTATGCTTTCCGTCTCCGGTGAGACCGAAGAGATCCTGCGCCTCGCCAGCCAGTTCAGCCTGCACCACTGTAAGATCGTCAGCATCACCAACAACGAAACCTCGTCGCTGGCACGTATGGCGGACTTCAACCTCTCCTATCACGTTCCCCCGCAGTTAATTGCCGGGCAACATAATATCACCACCCAGATCCCGGTCATTTACATTATTGAAACTATTGGCAAGCGGCTGGGCCATATTAACGCCAGAAAATAAAACAGCATGTTTTTTTAATGTGACAAATTACCAAATCGGTATTTTGTTATATCGTGACATTCAATCCCAGCTTGCTAGTATATTCTCAGAACCTTTCATTAATAAGCGAATGAGAAACCAACGATGAAACAGCAACAGTTACCGAAAGATTTTCTGTGGGGTGGCGCGGTTGCCGCGCACCAGGTTGAAGGCGGTTGGGATCAGGGCGGCAAAGGCCCAAGCATTGCTGACGTGCTGTCAGGTGGCGCGCACGGCGTGGATCGCGTAATGACCGATGGCGTACTGGAAGGCTATCGCTACCCTAACCATGAAGCCGTTGATTTCTACGGCCGTTACAAACAGGATATCGCGCTGTTCGCCGAGATGGGCTTCAAATGCTTCCGTACCTCGATCGCCTGGACGCGCATCTTCCCTAAAGGTGATGAGCTGGAGCCAAACGAAGCCGGTCTGCAATTCTACGACGATTTGTTTGATGAACTGCTGAAATACAATATCCAGCCGGTGATCACCCTGTCGCACTTCGAAATGCCCTATCACCTGGTGAAAGAGTATGGCGGCTGGAAAAACCGTCAGGTGGTCGATTTCTTCGTGCGTTTCAGCGAAGTGGTGCTGCGCCGCTATCAGCATAAAGTTAAATACTGGATGACCTTTAACGAGATCAACAACCAGAGCAACTATCAATATCCGCTGTTCGGCTACTGCTGCTCCGGCGTGGTGTACAGCGAAGAACAGAACCCGGAACAGACGCTGTATCAGGTGCTGCATCATCAGTTCGTTGCCAGCGCCCAGGTGGTAAAACTGGGTCACCAGATTAACCCTGAGTTCAAAATCGGCTGCATGCTGGCCTGCGTGCCCTTCTACCCGTTTTCCTGTAAGCCGGATGACGTGATGTACAGCGTCGAAGCCATGCATCAGCGTTATCTCTACACCGACGTCCAGGTGCGCGGTTACTACCCGTCTTACCTGCTGCGCGACTGGCAACGCAAGGGCTTGCAGATCGAAATGCAGCCGCAGGATGAGCAAACCCTGCGTGAAGGCTGCGCGGATTACATCGGTTTCAGCTACTACATGAGTAACGCCCTGCAGGCCGATGCGGTGAGCAGCAGTGACCCGATGTTCGACTTCCCTGGCAACGTGCCAAACCCGCATGTTAAAGCCTCCGACTGGGGCTGGCAGATTGACCCGGTTGGGCTGCGTTATTCACTGAATGTGCTGTATGAGCGTTACCAGAAACCGCTGTTTATCGTTGAGAACGGCTTTGGCGCTTTCGACAAGGTCGAGGCTGACGGTCAAATCAACGATGACTACCGTATCGACTACCTGAGTGCGCATATCGAACAGATGAAAAAAGCGGTGATAGAAGACGGCGTGGATCTGATCGGTTACACCCCATGGGGCTGCATCGATTGCGTTTCCTTCACTACCGGTGAATACGGCAAGCGCTACGGCTTTATCTACGTCGATAAACACGACGATGGCACCGGCACCCTTGAGCGCTCGCGCAAAAAGAGCTTCGACTGGTACCGCCGCGTGATCGCCAGCAACGGCGAACAGCTTTAATCATATCTATTTCTTAAGGGCGGCCTTGCCGCCCTTAAGCCTACTGAAAAAAACACTTATTCCGGAAGTGTATAGAATATATTGCGAACATACAGAGTTTTAACAAAATATGATGAATAAATCAGCGACAGAACCTCAAACCACATGAAATAGTTAAAAAAGCCTAAATGGTCATTAATTAATCTATATAAACAATCCCATATGAGCGTCACCAAATAGTTAAAATTAGTATTAGCCAGTTAATTACTTCCCCAACCATAGTCTATTGGTGTTGTTTTTATAAAGCTTTTTATCTAAAAATATATTTTTATTTTTAGATAAAAAAACAAGAGCTAAGCCGTGGGCTTTCCCATTACTTAAGAATATATGTTCAAGCTCTGGCGTATAATAGTTAAGGCGACCTTTTGCTGGATCTATTATTTGAAACCAACCATCTTTATAGCCAGTGTAAACTATAAAGTGCCCACCATTACTATTAGTTCTAAGAATGGTCGGAGATTTTATTCTTTTGAGATCATTTATTGTTAGTTTAAGTCCTATCGATTCTATATAAAACGCATGGGATATATCTTTAAAATCTGCTAGCGAATAGTCTGGCTTTAATCCCACGAAGAAAAATAAATTCTTTTCAGATGTGTTTTTATTATAATATGAATTCAACACATAAGATAAAGATGCAATTCCACAAGAATTATCAAATAACTGTTTTTCTACCCCACCTATCTGTTTATCAATTAAACTAACCATCACTTTATCTCTAGATTTTTCTATAGAGAAAGCATAAAATGACAAAAACGATAAAATAATAAAGCTTCTTAATTTAAAACCAGAAATGATTTTCATTAAGATTCTCCGCACCTACTTAAAATAACCGTCGATAAGTAAATTAACTTCATTCTTTTTATTGTAAAAACCTCTCTACTATAACCTTAGTTATAAAGGCGGGAATTAGAGAGTATAAAGTATTTAACCTCTTATTTTTTTTGTTTATAATAAAAAAAATTCCAAACCAAGATATGTAAATCATGATGTATATGAAAATATTCAAAACCACACCTCACTAATGACATTGTGTACACTTTTGCTTCATTAATTTTTTCCACGAGGATGGATCATCCACTGCCCTCTGCAAGGCTTCTTTATATCTGCCACCGGTTAGCCCTGGCATATTTTTAAAATGCGCATCCCCCCAATTTGGGTCATTCAATATTTTATTTAAATCACTCTGTGAAGGCACTGAATCAAGTGCAGGACCGATTTTATGTTTTCCTTTACCTAGGAATTCTCCTGCCAAGCCGCCAAAGAGTAGCCCTCCAGCTTCAGTGAGCAAAAATTTGTCTGCCATTAAGGATGTGCCTCCTATGGCACCTATCCCAGCACCAACGGCCGCCGCTGATAAGGCTTCGTTGAATTTAACTTCATTTCCTGCACCTATTGTTTGAGATAAATATGCACTAAGATTAACCGTGGCTCCTTGGGCGGCAGCCCATAATATTGGGACAAGGATAACAGGAATTGCTTTCCCTTTAGTATTACTTAATTCATCCCTAGTCATTACCTGATAAGAACGGTATTCTAGATCATCTATTAGATAGGGTATTGGCGTTGCAGGAATACAACAAAGCGAGATTGGTAAAGTCAATAACCCGAATGCAAGTCGCAATTTTAACATTATATTCACACTCTCCATGAAAGGTCTAAAGAGAAAGTATTCGCGGTCATACCACCAAGTTCATGATCAATAGTGAAATCTACTGTAAAATTTTCCCAACTATTGAAGGTTATACCGGTAATCAATGAGCCAGATGTATCCCAAGAAGGTGAGTGTGGATTTTTTTCTTTTGTAGTATAAATGTCTTTAGAGGCACCAAACTTGACATCCACATCATTATTTAATGCAATGCTTAGTATTCCAGTTGTAGATAAATAGCGGTACTTAATATCATCCTTTTTACTTGATATCCCATCAATATATGAAGGGTAAAGTGTTAATACGACCGGATCTAGAACCCAACTAAAAGACGAGGAAAGAGTGTAGTTGCTTAGATTTCCAGATTTAAAACCTATGCTAGTTCCCAAGACAGTCAGAGGATAATAATCTCCAAGTCGATATGACATGCCAAAATTGTAGCTATCCGCATTGCCCTTTGTTTCTGAATTCAGAGTCAGTTGCTCATCAATAGTATCTTTTTTGCTGTATTTACCAATCCAAGTGCCACGAAGAGATAAGTTATCTGTCGCTCCATACTGAAATGAAGTATAACCTGTAAGCTGCTTCGTCTTTGTATTTACGATGGAAACAGAGTTATCTAAAAAGAAAGAACCTATAGATGTGAGGTTTAATGTATATTGCGGAAACGTACTACTTTTGCTATTTTCATAAATAGAAATCCCTGAACTTATAGTCCAGTTATTTTTTTCAGGTAGAAAATCTTCAACCTTATAAATTCCGCCAGCACCCACTACCAGATTAGGTGTGTATTCAGCGTAAGCTGTATGTGTAGCCAGGCACATTACCAATATTGCACAGGGGGAAAACGGTGATTTCATATCTTGTCAACATCCATTGTTGATAATGATTATCGTTATCTTTACGATGATTTTGCCAGATGTAACCAAAATGTCAACAGATGAAACAAAATGTTTGTGTTGGTTTCCGTGCCAGCTTAAGAAGAGGGATTGCAGGTTTACAATCGGTTGATTTTTATCATCAATGTAGACCTGTAGTAATTCACTTACCGCGCATATAAAATATCTCTAAACCTGAGCGGTACTAGTGACTGTTCAGTTTCGGGGGATCGGGGGCACATAAAAATTCATATGCTAATGAATTATAAATAGAACTTAGTTTACGTCATGAGCCATCACCCTTGTAGTAGCTTTGTTAAACAGCCGTCATTTTCACCCATTACATAACCTCAGGTTATGCAAAACACCGCTAAATTTCACTTTATCGTAACACTCTGTCTTGCGAGACTCAGGTGAGGGAAAGCGATTTTCCCCTTCGTGCTGACATTAAATCAAAACAGATCAGCCCTCTGCACCCTGCCTACGCCATGAGGATTTCCGCATGAGCCAGATAGATGAACTCTACCAACGTAACTATGATCGGCATCCGCCGGTGCTGGTGCCGGAATACAAGACCAGCGTGCTGCGCTCACCGAAAAATGCGCTGATATCGCTGCAAAATTCACTGTCCGAAATCACCGGCCCGGTGTTTGGTCAACATGAACTCGGCACACTGGATAACGACCTGATCCTTAACTACGCCAAACAAGGCTTGCCGATCGGCGAGCGGATTATCGTGCACGGCTACGTTCGCGATGAAAACGGCCTGCCGATGCGCAATGCGCTGGTCGAGGTGTGGCAAGCCAACGCCGGTGGGCGCTATCGCCATAAAAAAGACCAGTATCTGGCCCCGATAGACCCCAACTTCGGCGGCTGCGGCCGGGTATTAACCGACGACAACGGCTATTACTTCTTCCGCACCATCAAACCCGGCCCTTATCCCTGGCGCAACCGGGTTAATGACTGGCGCCCCGCCCATATTCACTTTTCGCTGTCCGGCGACGCCTTCGCCCAGAGGTTGATCACCCAGATGTATTTCGAAGGCGATCCGCTGATTGCCAGTTGCCCCATCGTGCGCGCGATCAAAAATGACGATGCGGTACGCACGCTGATCGCCGGTCTGGACAAAACCGCCTCGGTGCAGCTGGACAGCATGGCCTATCGTTTCGATCTGGTGTTACGCGGTCACCGCGCCACCTTGTTTGAAAACCGCCTACAGGGGAAAGCATGATGCCGCAAAACTATCTTCTGGAAACGCCGTCGCAAACCGCCGGCCCTTATGTACACATTGGCCTCGCCCCCCTGGCCGCCGGCTTCGAGATCTTTGAGAATAACTTCGGCCAGGTGCTGACCCAGCCGGAAACTCAGGGCCAGCGTATTACCCTGGAAGGTCAGGTGTTCGACGGCAGCGGCTCCCCGATCCGCGACGTGCTGCTGGAAATCTGGCAGGCCAACAGCCACGGCCGCTATAACCACTCGGGCGACCAGCAACAGCACAAACCGCTGGATGATGCCTTTCGTGGCTGGGGCCGCAGCTGTTCGGATTTTGAAACCGGCCTCTACCGCTTTGAAACCATCAAACCCGGCGCTGTCTGCGGCCGTGACGGCCGGATGATGGCACCGCACATTAACCTGTGGATCGTCGCACGCGGCATCAATATTGGTTTGCATACCCGGCTGTATTTCGCCGACGAGGATGCCGCTAACCAACAGGATCCGGTGTTAAACCTGATCGAACTGGAAGTGCGGCGTAAAACGCTGATTGCCCAGCCAGAACGCCGGGGTGATGAATTAGTGTATCGCTTTGACATTGTGGTCCAGGGCGAAAACGAAACGGTGTTCTTCGACCTGTAAACTCCGCCTGTATGCGGCCGCAAAAAATCTGTATGCCAATGCAAATATGCGGCCGCCATCACTTGTTACCTCCGGGGAAAACTCCCTACACTGAGGTATGAAAAAAGCCAATTTATTTATTCAACGCATGCGCTTACGCCACATCAACGGCTTTGTTGCCGTGGCGCAAGAACGGTCGCTAAGCCGCGCCGCCGATAAGCTGAGCCTGAGCCAACCGGCACTGTCCAAGACACTGAGCGAGCTGGAAGCCTTAACTGGCAACCGCCTGCTGGTGCGTAACCGCCAGGGAACCCGGTTGACCGAACAAGGTGAGCAGTTTCTCGGTTATGCCACGCGAGTGCTGGAGGCACTGACCGCTGCCGGACACGCACTCGACAGGCTCGACGATGCCCCGGCGCGGGTATTACGTATCGGGGCACTGCCGACCACCGCGCTGGGCATGCTGCCGCAGTCCATCGGCCAGTATCAGCAGGCCCACCCTTATTCACGCATTCAGGTGGTTACCGGTAAAAATACCGAGTTGCTGGCACAGCTCAAGGCAGGAGAGATTGACGTCGCGATGGGCCGCATGGCCGATCCGGAAATGATGAGCGGGTTGGCTTTCGAACTGTTGCTGCTGGAGTCTCTGCTGATGGTGACGCGTCCTGGGCATCCGCTGTTAAGCGAAACCATCACTCTGGAGCACGCACTGCATTATCCGGCCATTATTTCGCCAAAGGGCACGGTGCCGCGCCACAATACCGAGAATCTGCTGTCGACCCAGGGTTTCAGCCTGCCCGGCCAGTATATTGAAACGCTGTCGGCCTCGCTGGCACGCCAAATGACGCTGCAGTTTGATTATGTGTGGTTTGTGCCATCCAGCGCGGTAAAAACCGATATCGCCGCCGGGCAACTGATCCCGCTACCGCTGCCGACACAGGGTATGGAGGAAGCGGTAGGTATTCTGACCCGCAACGACGGTGAGTTGACTGAGGCGGTGCTGGCGTTTATCGCCACGGTTCGGGGTATCGCGGGCGCGGCACGTTCCGCTTAGCCGGCTTCCCGGTCCTGCTCGGCAAAGACTTCTGCCGCCAGATGAAACGCTGAGTTGGCCGCTGGCAGACCGCAGTACAGCGCACTTTGCATCAGCACTTCTTTAATTTCCTCGCGAGTCACGCCGTTGTTCACTGCCGCCTTCAAGTGCATACGCAGCTCGGCTTCGCGGTTAAGGGCGATCAACATCGCAATGGTGATCAGACTGCGGGTATGGCGTGCCAGCCCCGGTCGGGTCCAGATCTCCCCCCAGGCATAGCGGCTGATAAAGTCCTGGAACTCTTCGTTTAACGGAGTGAGTTGACTGAGGCTACGGTCCACATGGCTGTCCCCCAGTACCGCCCTGCGTACCTCAATCCCCCGCTGATAACGTTGTTCATCATTCATATTGTTTTGCTCCTGAAATGGCTGCCGTGGCCTGTTCCAGTACCCGCCGGGTAAAGGTTTGGGCACTACCGAGGTACTGCTGGGGATCCAACAGGTTGGAAAGCTGCTGGGCAGATAAATGTGCCATAACCAGCGGATCGTCCAGCAACACCCCAGACAGAGTGAGCTGCTGCGCCAGCGCCAGATGGCACTGTTTTTCGATATGCTGATGGGCCTGCTGGCGGCCAATAGCTTCGCCCAACGCCATGGTCACCGCCTCCGCCATGATCAAGCCGTGAGTTAACTTCAGGTTATATTCCATCTGTTGCGGAAACACCTGCAGCCCGTCAATCAGATCACCGGCCGTGTGCAAAGCTCCCGCCGTCAACATCACCAATTCTGGCAGGCTTTCCCACTCGGCGTGCCAACCGCCCAGACCGCGCTCGTGTTCCTGCACCATAGCGGCATACAGCCCGCCGACCAACGCGGGCACCCGATTGGCCGCCGCGAGGATCACCGCACAGGCCACCGGATTACGCTTGTGCGGCATGGTCGAAGAACCACCGCGCCCAGCCGCGACCGGTTCGGCCACCTCTGCCACTTCGGTTTGCGTCAGCAAAGAGATATCGCGTGCCAGTTTGCCCAGCGTGCCGCTTAATCCGGCATACCAACCGGCAATCTCCAGCAGGCGATCGCGCTGACTGTGCCAGGGAGTATCTGCCGCCGTCAGTTGCAACCTGGCAGCCAGTTCGATGACCAGTTGATCCCCCGATTCGCCCAGTGATGCCAGAGTACCTGCGGCACCGCCTAGCTGCAGTGCCAATACGCGCGGCCGCATTTCATTCAGCCGCTGCCGGTAGCGCAGCAAGGCATCCAGCGTGCCCGCCAGCTTTAGCCCCAGCGTGGTGGGCAGTGCGTGCTGCATCCAGGTACGGCCGACCAGCACAGAGTCCTGATGACGTGTAATTTGTTGTACCAGCGCCGCGATCAGCCGGTCCAGGTCGTTCTGCGTCAAGGTGAGCGCCTGCCGCAGTTGCAGCATCAACCCGGTGTCGATGGCATCCTGACTGGTTGCGCCCCAGTGAACGTAGCGTGCAGCCTCGGCATCTTGCTGCGCCACTCGGCTGGTTAGCTGTTTCACCAGCGGGATCGCCAGATTACCGGCCTGCGCCGCAGCCTGAGCCAGGCTCAGCACATCGAACAAATGGCTGTGGCAAACGGCAGCAATCTGTTGGCCGGCTTCGGCAGGAATGATCCCCAGCCCGGCCTGCGCCGTGGCCAGCGCCGCTTCGAAATCCAGCATCCCCTGCAGGGTAGCGGCATCGCTAAAGCACGGGCTCACCGCCGAAGACCGCAGCAGCGGCGTCAGTAACTCCATATATCCTCCGGGCAAAGGGCTAATTTGCCGATGATGGCGCGACGCAGTTGGCAGCGTCAAGAACGATAACCGCTGATTTGGGCGATTATCGAAACATTGGACGAATTTATTGGTTTTTGTGATACCGGCCGGGTTACATCATCTGAAAGGGTGAGCCGACATAGTTTTCCGCCAGCACCGTCATGGCGCTGCGCGACTTCACGGTGTATTGCAGCTCCGATAACTGCAACCGTTGCTGGAATGCGCTGTCGTCATGATGGGTATGCAGCATATTCGTCATCCACCAGGAGAAATGCTCCGCACGCCAGACACGTTGCAGCGCGTCATCACTGTAGCTGTCCAGCCGCCGCCAGCTTTTGTGACGGTAAAACGCCTCCAACGCCTGAGACAACAGACAGACATCCGCCATCGCCAGATTCAACCCCTTGGCCCCGGTTGGCGGCACAATATGCGCCGAGTCACCCGCCAGCAGCAGGCGTTTACAGCGCATGGGTTCGGTAACAAAACTGCGCATCCCAACCACGTTTTTCTGGAATATACGGCCCTTCTTCAGCGACCAACCGTCGTGATTTTCTACCCGGCTCTCCAGTTCATTCCAGATACGATCGTCCGACCATTGGTCGACGTTTTCCGTCGGGTCGCACTGGAAATACATGCGCTGAATGCCTGGAGAACGGGTGCTGATCAGCGCAAAACCCCGCGGGTGACGGGCATAGATCAGCTCATCGCTGGACGGCGGTGCCTCCACCAGAATACCAAACCAGCCAAAGGGATAGACCCGGGTATAGTCCTGGCGCAGCCCACCGGGCATCGCCGCCCGGCTAATACCGTGGAAACCGTCACAACCAATGACAAAATCACATTCCAGGCGCTGCGATTCGCCGCCAAGACGGTAATGTACCTGCGGTCGTTCGCCGTCCAATTCCTTCAGTTCCACCTGTTCCACCTCGAAATAGAGCTGGCCCTTTACCGCCTGCCGCGCGGCAATCAGATCTTTCAGCACCTCGTGCTGGGCATAAACCGTGATCGCCCGGTCAGTCAGTTCGGTCAGATCGATCCGGTGCTGTTGGCCGCCGAACGCCAGCCGGATGCCATGGTGTTGTGCCCCTTCTTTGCGCATGCGTTCACCCAATCCGGTTTGATTGAGTAAATCGACCGTTCCCTGCTCAAGCACCCCGGCGCGAATGGTGGACTCCACCGCCTGCTGGCTGCGCGTTTCCAATACCACCGACTCAATGCCCTGCAGATGCAGCAGGTGCGACAGCATCAATCCGGCCGGGCCGGCACCAATAATCGCGATCTGTGTACGCATCGTTATCTCCTTATAGGGCTTTGTTGAGCGAACCGGACAGTGCCGTCGCCTTGGCAGAAAGGTGTTTGACTATCAGCGCCAGCGCGGCCACCAGCGCCGGGATCGCCAACAGGGTGAAAATGGTACTGAACGACAGCTGCATTTGCATCAGCACCCCGCCGCTCATCGCGCCCAGGATGCCGCCGAAACGCCCAAGCCCCAGCATCCAGGCGACACCCGTCGCTCGTCCCTGGGTTGGATAGAACCCGGCGGCCAACGCCGGCATGGAAGACTGTGCACCGTTCATGCAGGTACCGGCGATAAACACCGTCACCGCCATCAGTATCGGGTCGGTGTAAACGTAGCCAATGGCGCAGACGAACAAACCGGTTAACAGATAGCCCACCGCCACCACTTTGTGCGGATTCATCCGGTCCATCAGCCAACCGATGATCAGCACGCCAATACCGCCACCCAGAGGAAATAGCGCGGTAATCAACGACGCCTGGCGAATGGAAGCGCCAGTTTCACGGATCAACAGCGGTAACCAACTGGTCAGCAGGTAGAAGATCATCAGCCCCATGAAATAGGTCAGGCACAGCATCAGGGTACCCAGCAGATAACGCGGGGAGAAAATCACCCCCAGCGCCGATTTGGCTTTAACCTGGCCGGCCTCAGACAGGCTAAAGCGCAGCGGTTCGATTAACTTGAGCGGCGCAATACGTTTGAGCACCGCAGCAATACGCTGCGCCGGGTAACCCCGCACCACCATAAAACGGGCCGATTCCGGCAGTGCGACAATCAGCACTACCGCCAGCAGCAGCGGCATCACGCCGCCCAGCACCATGACACTCTGCCAACCGAAGTGTGGGATCAGCCAGGCGGAAACGAAGCCGCCCATCGACGACCCAAGCGGAAAGCCACAGAACATCAGGTTCACCAGCAGTGCTCGCTTACGTTCCGGTGCATATTCCGACATCAGGGTGGCCGCATTCGGCATCGCCGCGCCCAGCCCCAGACCGGTTAAAAAACGCAGCAACGTCAGCATCGGCAGCGTGGTAGCAAAAGCCGTCAACAGGCTGAAACCACCAAATAGGAACAGCGACAGCACCAGCACCTTTTTGCGGCCAATGCGGTCCGCCAGCGGTCCGGCGGTGAGTGCCCCCACGGCTAACCCAACCAGGGCCGCACTCATCACCGGTCCCAGAGAGGTCTTCTCTATCCCCCAGTCTTGCACCAGCGAGGTGGCGATAAAACCGATAATAGCGGTGTCGAAACCGTCCAGCGCCACGGTGAGAAAGCACAGTATCAGGATCATCCACTGGTAACGGGAAAAGGGGTTCTCATTAATAAACGACTGAATTTCTAGGGTGTTTGGCTGAGACATAGAGCGCTTCCTGGGTTGGCCTGGTGAAATAAACCCGGCGAGAACAGCCAGGCATTCCCCCTGGCAAAGCCGCTAGTTGTGCGATTATCGAAACTTGGTTCGTTAATCGCCTATTCATCAAAACACCACCCACAATAAGTTTCAATATTGTTAAATTAATTAGCGTGCGATAACCGAACGCGAAAAAGCATGATTTACAACAAATACTTTATTATCAGCCTGATGGTTTATTTTCTTCCTTTCGGCAAGGTGGGCATTCTGTGAGCCATTTAACATTGATGAAACTATTTCGGCGCTTATTTAACAGGGAAAAAATGCCGGTTCCCCTTACCACGCCCCGACGCCCCGGCGCTGCCTTATTCCAGGCGGCAATTTTGATTGATTAACCCGGAAATCGGGTTCGATTGAACAACTTGAAAGCGCATGCGACTGGACTAAGCTGAAACGGAAGAAAGCGAATAACAAAATAATAAAAATAGATTACTGACTGGGCAGGTAACCATGAGCAAAAGAGTGAATGGCGTTGTTTGCTGTCTGTTATTTCTGATTTCATCCCTGTGCTTTGGCGCTGAGCCACGCCAACTCGCCACCGATCAGGAAAAGGCCCGCACGCTTTATATATTTCATCAGCCCATTGTCATGCTGCAGGCAAAGTTCGGCTTTACCACCCCAGAAGAACGTGTTCTGCGGATCCGTAATACCCTGCGCGCTCTCACCGAAGAAGACATACGCCAGCCGGTACAGGTACATGTAATAAAACGCTATAACCAGCAGGGGCGGCTGTTTACCATTAATGGCAAGCCCTTTATGTTATTAACCCAGGGAGACCTGGATGATGGCGATGACCTGACGCTGGATCAGGCCTCCCTCAAAGTGCTGGCGAGAATCAATGCCCAGCGCACGGCGCTGATAGAACAGTATTCTTCTGCTTATTTGGCCATCGCGGTAGCGAAGAGCGCAGCCGGAACCCTGGCACTGGCGGTGGTATTTTACGCCGCGTTCAAATCCTGGCAGCGGGTTAAAAAGTTTTATGCTGCCAGAATAGCGCTCAAGCGGGGGTGGATCCCGCAAAGCTGGCGCGTGCTGCTCGGTGCTTTTGAATCCCGCCTGTACGCCCTGCTAATGATCTTACTGAGTATTAGCGCCTTTTATATCTGGCTGAGCTGGCTCTTCCGGTTATTCCCGTGGACACGTGTTTGGGGCGAGTCTCTGGGTGACTGGTCTATCAGCGTTATCCAGAAAGTTACCCTATCCATTGTCTCCGCCTTCCCTGGGCTGGTGATTGTCGCCATTATCTTTTTGCTGACGGGTTTTATTCTAAAACTGCTCAAGGTGCTGTTAAAACGCGTCGAGAGCGGAAGACTGGTCGTACCGGGATTACATCCCGAAACGGTTGGCGCCACACGTAAACTGATTTCGGTGATGGTCTGGTTATTCGCCTTGTCGGCCGCCTATCCTTTCTTACCGGGTGCCGACTCTTTGGCCTTTAAAGGCGTCAGTGTTTTCTTTGGTTTGATGTTAACGCTCGGCTCCGCGGGATTAATGAATCATGCCATGAGTGGATTGGTACTGACTTATTCGCGCGCATTACGTAAAGGCGACTTTATCAGGATAGGTGACAACGAAGGGCTGGTCAGCGAAGTCGGAATGCTGGCCACCAAAATCCTCACCCGCGAGAACTATGTTGTCACCGTCCCCAATGCGGTAGTGGTCAGTGGGAAAATTACCAATCTCAGCGCACTGAACCCCGGCGAGGGTGTGAATCTCACCACCAGCGTGACGATTGGCTACGACACCCCATGGCGGCAGGTTCACGCAATGCTGGAACTGGCGGCCAAAAGAACCCAGGGCATCGACAGCCAGGTCCCCCCGCTGGTTCGCCAGCTCAATTTAATGGACTGGTACATCGCCTATGAACTGCAGGTCAAGCTCGCTGCAGGCGAATCACTGGCAACCGTTAAAAGCGAATTACATAGCCATATTCAGGACGTGTTCAATGAATTTAACGTCCAGATCATGTCGCCGAACTTCGTACTTCAGCCCGAAAATGCCGTGATGGTCACCCAGGAAAATTGGTATACCGCCCCGGCGGTGCGACCGGATCAACAGCCATGACAAAATTGGGTGTCCTGCTGGCGCTGGTTCCCGGGTTAGCCTTTCCCGCTGCCGTTCAGGCGGCAGGACTGATTGACGCGGAAGACGGCATGCTGGATATGGGCGAGTACATGAGCGATAGCCGCTACGGTTTTCTGCCGGTGCCGGTGGTGATCACCGAACCAGCCGTGGGGTATGGCGGTGGCCTGTTTGGGCTTTTTTTGCATGACACCGGTCAGCCCAATGAAATGCCTCGCTCAGGCAGGCGCAGCGCGCCTCCTGCTATCAGCGCCTTTGGCGGTGGGGCTACGCAAAATGGCACCTGGTTTGTCGGTGGCGGGCATCGACACACCTGGAATAACGATGCCATTCGCTATCTTGTGGCCGTAGGCTACGCGGATATCAATCTGGATATTTACACTGGCGACATTGCCGGTTTCGGCGGCGGTCATGGGGTCAGTACCCAAACGAAAGGCTATGGCGGAACACAGAAACTGTTGTTCCGTCTTGCCGAAACGCCCTTCTTTGTCGGCGGTTCGCAGTTTTACGCCAATACCCAAATCTCTGCTGATAAACCTTTTATCAGCCAGGCACTACAACAGGTGCTGGGGGGTTCCAGTACCAGCGCCGGACTGGGCCTGGTGATGGAATATGACACCACGGACAACCTTTTCTACCCGCGCCATGGGCTATCGGCCTCCGCTGAATATCAGTTTTACACCGGCTTCCTGGGCGGCGATTACCGCTATGACACGCTGACCCTGGACGGAAAATACTTCCATCCGCTTGGCCGAAGCTTCACTCTCGCGCTCGCCGGTAACTACCAGTCACTGTCGGATCACGAAAGCCATTTACCCCCGATGGCGCGTCCCTATATCAAACTCCGTGGCATCCCGAGCTATCGCTATCAGGGGGATTACGTCGCGGTGGGACAAACCCAATTAGAGTGGCAGGTGACACCGCGTTGGGTGGTGCAAGGGTTTGTCGGGGCCGGCAGCGCCAGTCGTGATAGCCAAACGTTGTTCGATAAGACTGAAGTAGCGTGGGGCGGCGGATTCCGCTACCTGATAGCGCGAAAATTTGGATTGCATACCGGGATCGATGTCGCCTTCAGCAACAGCGATCAGGCGCTCTATTTCAATATCGGCTCTGGGCTTTAAGCCGGTTGAAACCGGTCTTCTCGTTGAGGATCCAATAATGACAAATCACAGGCATGGCCAAACCAGCATCAAAAACATCTCACTCCGATACGCGAAACGAGTGGTTTTTCCTTTGTTGTTTTTATCGGGTACCGCATGGGGCGCAGCAACCAACGCCCCGGCCCAGAGCGACAGTACCTTCCCTATTTGGGGAGATGAAGCCCGCGCCCGCGGCTATAACATCCCGCTGCCGTTTGGCGTCAATCTCAGTTATATGAATATGCGCCAGAATATTGATGTCGACAGCATTACCTTTTCCGGCCTGAAACTGGGCAATCACCCGATTCCCAGCGACCTGTTCAATATTGATGTCGGACACACTCGCGAACGCAGCAAAAGCGAAAACCTGCGGCTGGATATGTGGGTTTTCCCCTTTTTGAATATTTATGGCCTGGTCGGGCACACCAAGGGGTCTTCGATATCTCAGGTTTCTGTCGACGCCGACCCATCACAGTTCACCGGCCTCGACCGTATTATCGCCTCGGCCGTTCATCGCCTTAACCAAAATGGCGATCTCAGAGACATCGATTTTGCCCTCGATTTTAAAGGTACCACCTGGGGCACCGGATTCACCCTGGCGGGCGGTTATGAGAAGTGGTTTGCGCTGGTGGATACCAACTATACCCGCACGGACTTTGACATTCTCGATGGCAAAATTTCGGCCATCACAGTTTCGCCGCGCGTGGGTTATCGCTTTGATATGCCAGCAATCTCTGGCCCTTCGCACCTGAGCCTTTGGATAGGCAGCATGTATCAGGATGTGGATCAGGAGTTTAAAGGCAACCTCTCGGATTTGCATATGCCGGCAGAACTTCAACCACTTATTGACGCAGTGAATAAAGACAACGCCGGCCGCTTTGATGTCAAACAGCATCTCACATCGCCGTGGAATACGCTGGTTGGGGCGCAGTACGAACTCACGCAGAACTTCAACCTATTGGCCGAAGTCGGCTTCAATGAGCGAAACAGTTTCTTCCTGGCGGGTGAATATCGATTCTAATGAAGCGACCTGTGCTGTGGTTAGGTGGACTCTGTAGCCTGTTGACCTTATCCGTTAATGCGGAGTTGCTGACGCGCGAGTCCATCGATCAGTTTCTCGGTGCCATGGGGGCAGACGATCAATACCACGCCGCAAAAGGGGTGAACTGGACGGTGCTGCCAGGGCCCTTTTATACGCCGGAGTTAAAGCTGGGGTTGGGAACCGCGGTGGCCGGGCTTTATCGCGTCGATCCCAACGATAAAGTGACGCAAAACTCATCACTCTCATTTACCGGTTTTATCAGTACCAGCGGCGCACTGGGGCTTGGGCTAAATAACTACACTTTTTTTAGTGACGACCAGTGGCGGCTGTTTGTTGAAGGCTCGGTGGCAAAGATCCCAACGGAATTCTGGGGCGTGGGCTACGATGCCGCACAGGGATCGGGCCAGAAATATACCCAGGATTCTTTTAGCGTTCATCCGCAGATTTTTTATCGACTGGTGGATCATCTTTATGCCGGTGTTGGCTGGGACTTTTCAACCCTGGATGCCAAAGTTGATGATCCACAGCCTGGCGATACCTTCTCTCACTATACCGATTCAACGTCACCGCTGAGTTCCGGCGCGACTTTCGCCCTTAATTACGACTCCCGCGACGCTATCACGCAGCCGAAAAACGGGCAGTATGCCAGCGTCCAATACAGCGTATTTGATCCGTCGCTGGGCTCGGATACGCATTTCACCGCCCTGCAGCTGCAATACAATTACTATTTTCCGCTTAACCAGAATGACGTATTGGCATTCGATGCCTGGGGACGTTTTACTCGCGGAGAGGTGCCCTGGGACCGGCTTTCACAAGCTGGGGATGATCGGCGGTTACGCGGCTACTATCAGGGACGCTATCGGGATAAAGATGTGGTGAGCACCCAGATTGAATACCGCAAGAAGCTCAACTGGCGGCACGGTTATGTGCTCTGGCTAGGCGCAGGTTCACTGGGTGCCAGCCCGGATAAAATGGGACAACACCCTATTCTTCCTACCCTGGGTGCAGGGTATCGTTTTGAAATTAAACCAGATATGAATCTACGTCTCGATCTCGGCGTTGGCCGGGACAGCGCAGGGTTTTATTTTCAGGTCGCGGAGGCCTTTTAATGCGTGGTTATTTTCTCGCAATGCTGCTGGCTACTACCTGTTTTGCCCATGCGCAACCGGATAAGGCCGACATTTTACCTTTTGAGCAGGCAACTCGCGCTTGGCCCGTCGCGCAGAACCTTTCGCCACCGGAATCGCTGCGCCCTTGCTGTGCATTTGGCTACAACCTTCAGGTGCGCGCGGCGGGCATTCCCATTCCGGTTTACCAGATTGGTAACGTGCTCTCACTCAGCACCCTGGGTCACCATCATTACAATGACAGTGCGCTGGGCGCAGCGAAAAATATCCTTGGTCTGAGCGAGGAAGCCAACGGTCTGATCTATACACGGCGCGGTGGCTTTATTGATATCGCCCACGTTCGTGATACTGCCGATAACACCTTTTATCTCTTCACCCGGCTGTATCCACGGCTGGGTCGGGAATGGCGGCTGTTTTACAGTGAAGAATTAGGGCTCAGACGGGTTCAGTTTTACCCGTTTACCCCGCCGGCATCGAAGGTAGACCGCTATAATCTGGCGGCGTGGCTGGCCGGGCATCTGGCGTTTCAACTGGCACAGTGGCATGAAATCGCCCAGTGGTATGGCTTCCAGTCTGTCCCCGGGTTTTCTGAGGAAATCTCTGCTTTTTCACCGGAAGATCTCTATGCCAATCTGCTGGGGGCCAGGCTGGCCATCAATGTGATATTGCAGGGGCATGCCGGTTCGGTGGAGAACTACAATCTGGCAATGGATAAAGCGCTTTCTCAGGCTTTAATTGACCTTGAGGCGGTGAATCAGACCGAAACCGAACGTCAGTTTCGCGAAGTCGACGGCGACTGGTGGAATAGCCAACGTCGGGTGCCGGATAAATTTTTAGTGCTTAAACGCAATTACCATCTTGGCGAAGACCGCTTGCCCACCGCGGTACCTTTCGAGCAAGCCCTGCCGTACCGTCTGGCTATGCCGGAGAAAATAGCAGGAATAACACTAAGCCGCCTTGGCGAACTGCAAATCCACAAAGGAAAGGATATGCGTGGCCTGCCTACGCCCAACACATTCTATCGCCCTGCACAGTTTGCCGCACTGGCAGAGCAGGCACGTCAAGCCGACCAGATTCAATTGCAACGGCTCAACCGCTGAGGTCAAAGACTTTTGGCGGTGACCTGGCTGGCCAACTGCGCCTGACGGTTAAAGCCTCTGGCACCCTTGATAAAAATGGCGCAGGCGGTGATCAGCGCCGGAATGGCGATAAGGGTAAAAATACGATCGAAACCCCAACCCAGTGCCAGCATTTCCGCCCCGGCAAAGGCGCTCAGAATGGCGCCGATACGGCCAACGCCGTGCATCCAACTGGAGCCGGTGGCCCGCGCCTCGGTCGGGTAATAATGAGCCGACAGCGCGTTCATGCCGGTATTAGCGCCGTTCAGGCAAAAGCCACAGGCTAACGCCAACACACCGAGCATCAAACTGCTGTGGGACGCCAGGCCGATCGACAACGTAAACGCGGCACCCAACAGGTAAATCACGCCCAGCGCCCGGTGGGGATTGACCCTATCCATCAACCAACCGGCAAACAGCGAGCCGAAGGTGCCACCAGCCTGATACAACGCGGTGATCACCGCCGCCTGCGCCACGCTCATGCCAATGCCTTTCACCAGCGTCGGTAACCAACTGCCCAGCAGATAGACCAGAAACAGCGCCATAAAATAGCCCAGCCACAACATCAGGCTGCCAAATCGGTACTGCCGGGAGATCACAATCTGCATCGATCCTTTACCGGGTGCCACCCGCGGCGGCAGCCGGTAGTGGGTGTTGGCGTCGGTACTGCCCGGTGCCAGCTTTTCCACTATTTTGCCAATGCGTTGTTTGCTGGCACGTTTGGTGACCAAAAATCGCACCGACTCCGGCAGTTTGGCGATCAACAGCGGTACGCTCAACAGTGGCAATATGCCCCCCAGCAACAACAGCGCATGCCAGCCCATCTGCGGGATGATCCACGAGGCCGCGAACCCACCCAGCGCGGCACCAAAGGTAAAGCCACAAAACACCACGGTGATAATAAAGGAACGTTTCTTTTCCGGCGCATATTCAGAGATCAGCGTGCCGACGTTCGGCATCGCTGCCCCCAGCCCCAGCCCGGTCATAAAACGGAAGAAAATCATTTGATCAATATTGTGCGAAAACGCGGTGACCAGCATCCAGACGCCAAAAAAGAACACGCTGTTAATGATGATGACTTTACGGCCCAGCCAGTCCGCCAGCGGCCCGGACAGCAACGCACCGAGGGTCAGGCCGACCAGCGCGGCGCTGATCACCATGCCAAGCTGCTGATTACTGACGCCCCATTCGCTTTTCAGCTCCGGCGCGATAAACCCCATCAGGGTAATGTCGAAGCCATCGAGCGCAACCACGATAAAACCCAGCAAAATAATTAACTTTTGGTAACCACACAGCGGACGATCGTTGATCAGCGCACGAACATCAATTTCGTTTGAAGCCACAATTTTTCCTTGGACAGACGCCAATAAATGCAGGTGTTCGATAATCGAACTGACATTAAATATCCCGCTTCTAATGTATGAACTCCGGTGCAGGTCGGCAACGGGGATTATCGATAATCTGACGGTTATCGAACCTGGCGGTACGTTTATCAACAATTAAAGATTCTTCCGTATCAAAGAAACTCAAGACAATATGCTAACAAGCAAGCTAGCAACGCCTTTATTTCCCGGCCGGCAGCCCGTGGCCAGGCGGGAAATAATGTTGTCGAATTGTGAGAAGGATCGTCTCGCCCCTGCGGTTATCGTCGCGCAGGATTACCGGTGAGCAATATGACGTCGTTCACAAAAGCCCGGCTATGGCGGATTGTATTGCCAAGTGACCCCGGTTACTCTTAACCGGTGTTCCCCTAAAGATAAGTGACTGATGTTTTGAAGAATGATGAGATCACTGCCACCAAACGCAAAAACGACCCCGTTGGCCTGAAGCAGCGTATTTTCGCTGCGGCACTGACCGAGTTCGCCGAGGCAGGCCTGAAAGGCGCCCGCATGGAAAACATTGCCGAGCACGCGACCACCACCAAACGCATGGTGGTTTATCACTTCAAGACCAAGGAATCACTGTACCTGGAGGTGTTGGAACACGTATATCAGCACATCCGTGCGCACGAAACGGGGTTGGATCTACAGGCATTACCGCCGGTGGCGGCCATGACCAGGCTGGTCGAGGAAAGCTTTAATTACCATGCGGAGCACCCCGACTTCATCCGGGTGATTTGCATGGAAAACATGATGCGCGGCCAGTATATCCGCCTGTCGCCACGTATTAAGGCATTGAACCAGAGCGCCCTGACCCTGCTGGAAGATATTTTGCAGCGCGGCAAGCAAGAGCGAGAGTTCACCCCGGACGCCAGCGCCACAGATGTGCATCGTTTAATCAGCAGCCTGTGTTTCCACTACGTCGCCAACCAGTACACCTTTAATACGCTGTTTGAAAACCATGAACCGCAGGAAGATCAGGCTCGGCACATCCGTCGGTTAGCCGTCGTGGCAACCCTGCGTTATTTGGCTCTGTAAGCACTGCCTCTGGAGACCATGATGACCAAGACCTCTGCCGGCGAAGAGATCGCCGCGCCTGATAGCTCACTGTCCGCCGCCAGCGGTGATCCGTTCAAGGGCGATCCCAATTTTATGGCGTCGCTGGCCCGGGGGCTTGAGGTGATCCAGGCTTTTACCCCGCAACGCCGGTTGATGTCGATTTCGCAAATCAGCCAGAAAACCGGCATTCCGCGCGCTGCGGTGCGCCGCTGCCTGTATACGCTGAACAAGCTGGGGTTTGTCTACGCGCAGGATGGTAAGAATTTTGAGCTGCGCCCACGCATTCTGACGCTGGCTCATGCCTATCTGGGTGCCACACCGCTGGCGAAAGCCACCCAGCCGGTGCTGAAACACATCAGCCAGTTGCTGAATGAATCCTGCTCTATCGCCACGCTGGATGGCGACAATATTCTGTATATCGCCCGCGCCTCTGCCGAACGCATTATGACCATCGACCTGAACATTGGCAGCCGCCTGCCGGCATTCGCCACCTCGATGGGCCGGGTGTTATTGAGCCATTTGCCACTAGATAAGCGTGAGGATTACCTGCAACGCATCACTCTGATGCGCTATACGCAATACACCATTGGGTCCGTCGACAAACTGCGTGACGAACTGGATAGGGTTCGCACGCAGGGTTATGCGATTAACGATCAGGAGTTGGAAATCGGCCTGCGCTCCATCGCAGTACCGATTTCCTCGGTCAACGGCGGCGTCACGGCCGCGTTAAACGTGGGGGTGCAGGCCGGTCATGTCCCACTGAACGAACTGACCGAGCGTATCCTGCCGATCCTGCTGGAAGGCGCGCAGGAGCTTTCACTGCTAACGCATTAAATCGACTGCTGCGCGGTGGCCAAATACTTGGTCATTTCCGCCTCGGGCACCATGCCGCCGCCGGTGGCCCACACCAGGTGGGTGGCATGGTTCATTTGTTCTGCATTTAGCCCCTGGCTCGCCAACCATTCGGCATCTGCCGTGACGCGCCATGGCCCCGGCATGCCTGCCAGCGCCGAAGGTTCGAGCTGAATATGCTCATGGCTGTCCAGCAGCCCCAGCAGTGCAAACATCTCGCGGTCACTGAGAGTGTAAAAACCGGAAAGCAACCGCTCCATGGCCCGACCGACAAAGCCGGATGCGCGCCCTACCGCCAGCCCGTCCGCCGCAGTCTGATTATCAATACCCAGATCCTGTACCGCGATGCCATCGTGCAGGCCGGTATGCACCCCCAACAGCATGCAAGGTGAATGCGTCGGTTCGGCAAAGATGCAGTGTACGTGATCGCCAAAGGCCAGTTTCAGCCCAAAGGCCACCCCGCCGGGCCCGCCGCCGACGCCGCAAGGCAGGTAAACGAACAGCGGGTGCTGAGCATCCACCCGGACGCCGCTGTCGGCAAACTGCCGCTTCAGACGGCCACCGGCTACGGCATAGCCCAGGAACAGCGTCTGTGAGTTCTCATCATCGATAAAGAAACAGCGCGGATCGCTCGCCGCCTGCAAACGGCCCTGTTCCACGGCAACGCCATAATCTTGCGCGTACTCCACCACGTTGACGCCATTCTCACGCAGCTTTTGCTTTTTCCATTCGCGGGCGTCGGCCGACATGTGCACGCTGACGCTGAAACCCAACCGGGCGCTGATAATGCCGATCGACATCCCCAGATTACCGGTCGACCCCACGGCAATGCGGTAACCGCTGAAGAATTCGCGGAACTCCTCCGAGAACAAGCTGGCGTAGTTATCCGTCAGTTGCAGCAGGCCCGCAGCCAGCGCCAGTTTTTCTGCATGCGCCAGCACCTCGTAGATACCGCCACGCGCCTTGATCGAGCCAGAAATCGGCAGATGGCTGTCTTTTTTCAGCAGTAAACGGCCAGCCAGCGTCAGGCCATAGCGCTGATCGAGCGCAGTTTGCATGGCGTGAAGGGCGACCACTTCGGACTCGATCACCCCGTGGGTGGCTCGGGTTTCCGGGAAGGCGGCACTCAGATAAGGGGCAAAACGCGCCAGCCGCTGTTCTGCATCGCTCACGTCGCTGGCGTCGAGCCCCACAAACGGCAGCCCGACCTGCAAAGTGGTCGCTCGCGGGTTGAACCAGGTCACCGGTTTAAGCTCGATCAGTTCCTGCACCAGCGGGAATTGCGTAACCAACTGCTGAATCTGTGTCTTTTCCATGATTGTTCTCTGCGCTGCATAAAGGTTAGCCCTAGGGTGCAGCGATTTGCTCAGGCTGACAAATGATAAAATCTCAGCCTTGGGTGAGCAGTATTGATGCAAAAAGATGATTTGCGTCAATTTCTCGCTCACATTGACGGATTAGGTGACAGTGAATCATCTTAAGTGCCCCGCAGCCAAAAAGAGGCTACGGGGCATTAACGCACCGAATCTTACCCGCGAGCCGCTGCTTCCATGTCTTTCTCAAACCACAGGTGTTGGGTGATTTTCACGATATCCCCTCCGCTACTGGTCCAGAATAGTTTCGAAGCCGCCGAAAATCATGCGTTTACCGTCAAATGGCATTTGATCGCCGAATGCCTTCATCCGTGGGTCGCTCATCATTTTCTGACTTGCAGCATCACGGACCTCTTTTGACGGATATTCTATCCAACTGAACACCACCACCTCGTCGGCTTCAGCCTTAACCGCGCCGCGAAAATCGGTGACTTTTCCATCAGGAACATCATTGCCCCAGCATTCGACGATCCGCGTAGCACCGAACTCTTTAAACAACGGTGCCGTCGCGGCGGCCAGTTTTTTGTACGCCTCCTTATTGGCGGCCGGCACCGCCACTACAAAACCTTCTACATATTTCATCGGGGTGTCCTCTTGTCAGTTCGACAGTCGGGTTGGCACCGGCGGAGCTGCCTGCGCCCTCTTCCATTTTAGACCCCATTAGCGGGGTCAACCATTAAGGGTTCCGTTTGGTGAGGCAGTGATCCCCCTGGCCGCCAGGGTCTCTGTGCGGCGTCGGTTGTGCCGACCCGACCAGATAAATCCCTATGGCCAGGACGGTGGCCATACACGCAAGGGCCAGCGAAATCGCCAACATGCCGGTATCCCCGAATCTCTCGCGAAAACTGGCATAGCACGAGGGAGCCAGCGCCGACAGGAAAAAACTGGGCATCAGCAGTTTTCCCATACGACCGGCATACAGATGGGGTTCAAACAGTGTCAATGGCAATGTCGCCCTGACCAGAGTGGACAGGCCGTTGATGGCACCATACCCGAGAACGAACAAACCGGTGCCCACAAGGGACGTCTGCCCCAGCAGGCTGATGATAAAGCAGCAAGGAAGTAATATCCCTACCACCAGGTTCAACCCCAGTGCCGATCCACGGCTGCCCATAGCCACATCACCGAGGCGCGCGCTGACCTGTCCCACGCCCCATAATGCGCCGAGGAGTACCGGCAGACCGGCATTGGCCAGAATGAGAGGCAAGTGGGTTGAAATACCGGTTGCCAGGAAACCAAGCAGCGCCATCAATGCCGCATACAACCCGCCTTTCAGGCGGTCATGACCGGAGTGAGGAGCATTCACCGCAGGCAGTCGGGGACACGCTTCAGGTGCCCCCTGAACATCTGGCAGGCAACCACACAGCATCATGCTTAACAAGGCGAACAAGCCGTAGCAGCCCACTCCCCATCGCCAGCCAAATAGCTGCAGCAAAGTATCGCCAATGGGCCAAAAGACCACGGAAGCTAGGCCTCCGAGCAAAGTCACTTGTGCGATGGGTTTTCTGGCCGCGGTCCCGGCGAGACTCACCAGAACGGCAAAGGCCGCATCATAGAGCGATAGTCGCATGCCGATACCCATCACCAGCCAGGCCAGGAAGTAAATGTCGACAGTCTGGCTCGTCGCCAGCAGCAGGCAGCCAAAACCATTCAGGAGCGCGCCGAGCTGCATGAGCTTTCGCCCCCCCATCCGCGTGAGCCATTGCCCGGACAGTGGAGAAACCAATCCCATGGTGGCCATAGCCAGCGTCAGACCTGAGAAGATTAGAGTTTCTCCCCACGCCGTGTCGTGTGCAATAGCACGGCCATACGCCCCCAACAGATAGAAGGTAATACCCCAGTTAATTAACTGGGTCAGACCGACACACCAGACGATTTTACTGCTAAGCGGCGGTGTATTCATCCGGCAGGGTCCGCTAGCCTGGCGTGGCTTTCACCCAGAGCAGGTGGCATGTTCAGGGTATCGTCCCAACAGGCCGGTCCCAGCTCAACAGAGGTGGCGGAGGACCATAACCGCTTGCCCATCACCGGCTCAAGTTTTTCCGGATGAGCAAGCAGGAACGGCAACCCATAGTGTAAAGTGATGGAGATGTTCATTCAGTCCGTCAGAAGATGATATTTTTGTTTTATCGAGAGTAAATCACTCTCTCAGGTTCTTGTAGCGCCCGAATTTTATGTACTGCATAAGGAAAACTTTGGTGTGGGTAAACTCAATTTGGACCAGCTTCAGACGTTCGCTCAGGTTATCAAGCAAGGTAGCTTCTCCGGCGCGGGTGCCACATTGGGATTGACACAGCCAGCAGTGAGTCTGCAAATCCGGCAGTTAGAGCGGTCGCTCAATGTCAAACTCATCGAACGCGTCGCCAAGCGCATTCGCCCGACCGCGGCAGGCGCGGTGTTACTGGGGCATCGTCATCGCATCAATAGCGCGGTGGATGAAGCGTTGAGCGACATGGCCAACCATGCCAGCAACATCATGGGCAACGTGATCCTCGGTACGGGCGCAACAGCCTGCATTCACCTCCTCCCGCCGATACTGCGTGAATTGAAACATAGCTATCCGATGTTAACGGTCGGGGTCAGAACGGGAAATACCGATGATATGGTGCGGGCGGTGGAAGAAAACCGCCTCGATATTGCCCTGGTCACCCTACCGGCATCGGGCCGCAATGTGTTGATCACGCCTATTTTGCAGGATGAATTTGTGGCGATTTTCCCGGCCGCCGATCCCTCTCTGCCAACGACGTTCTCGCCTGACTCGTTAAGTGCCTACCCGTTTGTTGTTTTTGAATCCGGTAGCAGCACGCGCTTACTGATCGACGACTGGTTCAGACAGGCGGGGAGCTCAAACACCCCGATCATGGAGCTGGGCAGTATTGAGGCCATTAAAGAAATGGTATCGGCCGGACTGGGGTTCAGTATCGTTCCACGGATGGCTCTGGCGGGTAACACGGAAAATCCTGGCATCATACAGAGATCACTATCCCCCTCTCTTGAACGCACGCTGGGTATTGCGCTACGCCAAGATAAGCCCCTGACCAAAGGGCTTCAGAAAGTGATCAATCGTCTCAACAACCTGCAGCGCTAGTGCTTCATGGACGGCTAATGTTCACCGCTCAGAATAAGACACAAGCTAACCCGGATAAGTGTTTTTCCGGGTTTCAAAGATCAGAGTCCATCCGTTGCAGCAGTTCTGGCGTGGCGACCCGGTTGCGACCGCTATTTTTGGCTTTGTAAACCGCCAGATCGGCGATTTTCAGCAGGTTGTCCAGATTCTGTCCGGTACCGCCGATGCAGGTGACCATGCCGATACTGACGGTGATCTGCAGCGGTGTGCCGGCGGGCATGGTGATAGATTCGATTTCAACCCGGCGACGCAGGCGCTCGGCCAACAACAGCGCGTCCTGCAGCTGCGCTATCGGTGCAACGATCGCAAACTCTTCCCCCCCCATGCGGCCAAACAGGTCGTTATCACGCAGGTCGGCAGTAATGGCACGGGTAAAAGACAGTAAAGCCGTGTCACCGCCAGCATGGCCAAAGCGGTCATTGATCGATTTAAAGTAGTCGATGTCCAGCATCATGATGCAAATCCGCTCACCCTTCTGGCTCACCAGCCTGGTACCGCGTTGCATAAAGGCGCTACGAGTCAATACGTGGGTCAGCGCATCATGATTCGCCACGTGCTCGAGTTTGCGCAGCAGTGCATTGCGGGCAAAGTTCATGCTGGCAACGGCAATCGGCCCCAGCGCCAATAGCGCCACGCCAAGGCGCATCGATACCGTATTCTGCAGCACTTTCATGTCGAGATTAGTGGTGATCAGGCCCAGATCGATCGCCAGATGGCACCATATCACATAGGCCAGCACGGTAATCATGGTGCTGAACAGGGAGAACGACATCGCCAGCCACAGCAGGATGGGCATCGGGAAGATCACCGCGCCAGGGCCGCCAATCAGGATGCTGCAGATACAGGCCAACAGCAGCAGGATTAACACCGCCATTTTTCTGCAGGTGCTGTACCACTGGCTACGTAAGGTGACCGACTGGCTAATGCTACGCAGATAGCCTTTCCAGTCCGCCGGGAAGGTCAGGATAAACGGCATCAGCGTGATGTAATTAGTGAACTCCGAAGACAGCCACAACGCCACTGAGGGTAAGTACTGACGATCAAACAGCAGCACCGAAGCCCCAGCCCCGAGGAGCCCCGTGGCGGTCGCACTCGCCAGGCAGACGGCGAACAGAAAAATACTGGATGAGGTGCGTTCCAGAGTTCTTACCTGCGGCGATAAACGCATAAACAGATAAAACCCGACCGCTACGCCGGCGATATTGGCGCCATTGAGCAATATGGCTTTGCCGAGCGTGCTGCCGGTGATCAGGTCCGCGGCCAAATAGCCCAGCATCGCCATCACCCAGCCAACAGGACTGGCCATTGCCGGGTAACGTACCAGCACGGCCAACAGTACCGCATTGGTTGGCCAAAATAGCGCTAACAGACCGATGGGACGGCTTTCAATGCCAAACAGGCAGGTGACAAACACCAGCAGAAAAACCATCAGCGCAGGCTGAATTTTTGTGGCGACAGGTAACTCAGTGGTGTGCATCTTGCTTCCAGGGGCTTACGAAGAATACGGATAAAATCCTGCCTGCATGACGGTGCCTAAAAGCCTGCCAGTCACGTCTGACCACGTGTGTAAATTGAGCAGCCAGCCTGACATTATTGCTACTTTTCTCAGACCTGGCATCCGTTAATTGATAATTTTAAAATATGATTATGTATCAATCTGTAGCTCAGACGGCGACCGCCACAAACCGGACAAACATTCACTACCAAAATAGTACATATGCGAATTATAATGAAAATGATAATCGTTATTATTTATTAATTTGATATGGAATGGTATGCGCCAGGTAGAAAATCATCGTCTGTATAAAACTAAAAAACGTCAGGCTCTTCGCTCACTTCCCCTGCTCGTCAGTGTGTTACCGGCGCTGCCAGTAACCGCCGTACTGGCCGAAGATGACTCACTCACCGTCACCGCAGGCGCCTTGCCTGCTGAGAGCTACAGCGCCGATAGCGCGTCAACCGGCAGTAAAACCAATATCCCACTCAGTGAGGTGCCACAGTCGGTCAGCGTCGTTACCCCGGAAGTGATTAACGATTTTCAGGTCAAAAGCGTCAACGACGCCATGAAATTCGTCAGCGGTGTGACGCAAGGCAATACCCTTGGCGGCACTGAAGACGGTTTCGTCAAACGCGGCTTTGGCGTCAACTCCGACGGCTCGGTGTTTATCGACGGCGTCCGCAGCAATCAGGGATTGAGCATGGATGCCACCACCGATCGCGTTGAGGTGCTTAAAGGCTCGGCTTCGCTGCTGTATGGCATTCTTAGCCCCGGCGGCATCATCAATCTGATCAGCAAAAAACCACAGTACGACTGGAATACCCGCATCAGCGGCGCCACCAACAGCTTTGGCGGCGGTAGTGGTTCCGTCGATGTGACCGGGCCATTGGGTAACGGCTTTGCTTTTCGCTTTATTGCCGAACGGCAACACCAGGATTACTGGCGCAATTTTGGCACCGATGAACATACGCTGATCGCCCCCTCGCTCAGTTGGTTTGGCGATAAGGCCGCCTTCAACATCGCCTACAGCGAGTATAAGTACGATATCCCTTACGATCGCGGCACTGCCTTTATCAATGGCAAGCCTGTCGATATCCCCTATAACCGCCGACTGGACGACTATGCCAACCATGCCTGGGGCAAGAACAAACGTCTGAACGCACACTATGAGTATGCACTGGACAGTACCTGGACCACCCGTTTCAACTATGCCTGGATGCAGCGCCGCTACGACAGTAACGAAGTGCGCGCCACGGCGATCAACACCACCACCGGCATCGTTTCACGCCGTGCGGACGCCAACCGTGGCTTCAACCATCAGACCGACTATTATTCCTGGGATCTGAACGGTTCCCCGGTCGCACTCGGCATGCAGCATGACCTGCTGATTGGCGTCGACTATGAGAAAAATGAAACCTACAAGGCCTATTCCTATCGCGGCAAGGTCTCGCAAACCTTCAATATGTATGACCCGGTCTACGGCGAAACACCGGTTACCAACAGCAGCACCTACAATGATGCTCTGAGTAATCTACGCAGCAGCTTGTACAGCCGCTCGGCCTACGTCAAAGACAGCATTCATTTGACAGACCAATGGATAGCCGTTCTCGGCGCGCGCTACCAGTCTTACTACCAGAACAACAGTAACGGCTTCCAGAACCCGAAAAACACGCTGAATGACAAAGGGAACAAATTTCTGCCGCAGGCCGGTGTGGTGTATAAGCTGACCCCCGCTGTTTCGCTGTACGCTAACTACAGCCGGTCTTTCACCCCGTCGACGGCCGTAGATGACAACGGCAACGTTGCCACACCGGAAACCGGCACCACCTACGAGGTAGGCGGCAAATGGCAAGTGACCCCGGTGGTGGATGCCACGCTGGCGTTATACCGCATAGATGAAAACAACATGTCGATCTTTATCAACGGCGTGACCCGCAGCATTCCCAAGGCGCGATCTTCCGGTATTGAGTTGGAACTGAATGGCGAAGTCGCCCGCAACTGGGATCTGACCGCCAATTACAGCTACGACAAAACCGAGATTGTGGAAGATAACCTCAACCCGGATAACGTCGGTAACCGGCTGGTGAATGCCCCAACCAACATGGGCAGCCTGTATCTCAGCCACCGCATAACGCTGCCATTAGTTCCTGGTGATGTGCGGTTGGGTGGCGGTGGTCGCTACGTCGGCCGCCGCGCGGGCGATCCTGAAAACAGTTTTACCATGCCGGCCTACACCGTGGCGGATGCGTTTATCGCCTGGGACAGCAAACTGGTAGGTAAACACACTCAGATCAAGCTAAATGTTAAGAACCTGTTCAACCGCGAGTATTATGAATCCAGTGCGGGCAATCTGCGGGTGATTGAAGGCGAACCCCGCAGCCTGAGCCTGCAGGCAACGGTAGATTTCTGACAGAGCGTCCCCGGGCGCAGTTGGCCCGCGCCCGGGGAGAGTTAGCGGTTATTTCAGCTTAAGCATTTTCCCGAGCAGAACATCGGTTGATTCGAGCATATCCGTATCAATGCCTGCGGAAGGCGTGAAGGTCAATTCGCCAAAAATGGGTTTGCCGTTGTCGATATAAAAATCAACGCGGACAAATTCAAAGGGCTCAGACAATTTCTTGGCGTACTCAAACAGCGCGTCATAACCTTCGGGTTTCACAAAAGCCTCGATCTCTTGCTGGCTGAGCGCCAGACAATCCTGGCTGTAGCAAAGAAACTTAAAGTCTTTATCAAAAAAGTAATATTTCGGCATCCCGGTTTCTCTACCGACACAAAGTAATGTGCAGTAAGGAACACCGTGGAAGCAGTATATTTTATAATCATCAGGGCCATGACCACCCGGTGACGCTATAAACTTCTCGCCTATTATTTTTTTATTGATCTTCTTGTAGTTTAACTCTGCATAGACCTTCCAGTAGTCCTCTTTCATCCAGCTTTCAATGGTTTTAGAGGCTTGTACGGTATCCAGTGACTTTTTATCCTGACAAATCAGGTTGTAACCAGAGCCGTGGTTGCCCTTAATCACAAACTTGTCAGGTAACGACTCCCACGGGATCTCATGAGCCGAATCACAGGCGAAGTAAAGCTCATTGAGTATTTCCTCACAGCCTTGCGCTTTCAAATACTCCCTGACGGCATATTTATCTGCACATTGCGTCACCAGCGCATTGTTACTGTAATCGTTAAGTTTGAGATAATTGATCTTCTCATTCCAGGTCATCGGCGGGTTTAGATTTAATTTTTTCCCGAACGCCTTTTGGTAGATAAATTTGGTTTTAAAGGTCGGCGCAAATGTAGCCATTTGATTCATGATAAATTTGTTAATGTGTTTTCTCATACAACCTGTCTTATCATTTGATAAAAGTAGTAAAACGGCTCCCGACAGGAACCCAAGAAGGTTAAAGCGATTGGCTGTTATTGCTCACTGCGCCATTGAATCATCGCCGGGGCCGTACTCAGATCAAATTGGCTGTTACCTAAAACCCGGTTGAGGATGCGGGCCGATCGCCAGGCCATCAGGCTGAGTTGAGGGTCAGCAATACCGTGGTGGTGCATGCTGGCGTTGACGGCAAACAAAGCATTCTCATGAACCCCTTCCCGCTCAAGGGTAAAATCAGAGGCAATGCGATATTGTCCATCCGCGTCGGTTAACACTCGGTCAGCCAGAGATTCAAGAAAGGCCGGGCGGGCCTGTTCATAGCCGGTAGCAAAAATCACCACGTCGGCATCAAGGGTCTCGCGCCCCTGATCAAGATGATGCTGCATCTGTAGCTGATAAGCATTGTCTGTGGCATTAAGGGCCGTAACGGAGCGACTGGGCAGCAGTCGTACCCACCGTTTATCCCGAAGAACATCGAAGCGGTGATACATGGCGCGATAAATCGCCAAAAGCGACTCGCTGGTGATCCCATCGGAGGTCATTTTTTGTTCACGCAGCATCTGTTGTTTGGCCGTGTTGCCCAGCGTGTAAAAGTCCTCGACATAATCGGGGGTAAAATACTCGTTAGCAAATGCAGCTTCATCAAGGGCGTTGTAGTTGTTACGCCGGGAGATCCAACTCAGCTGTTCCGGCTGGCCCCATTCCCCCTGAAAAACATTAAGGAACAGATCGGCACCGCTTTGACCGCCGCCCACAATGGCCACACGTTTTCCGCTAAGGTTTGGCTGACGAAACATCATTTCGCTGGCGTGAAAACATTGATCGTTTTGTTCGGTCACACAGTCGGGCAGTTTGACTTGCTTGCCAATCCCCACGCAGACATGTTTGGCGCGAAACACCTCATGCTGGGTGGTGACAACAAACTGCCGCTGTTGGTCATCAAACTCCACGCGCTGAACGTCCTGGTTAAAAAGCAGTGAATCCAGGCCCGTTGCCGCCCAGCCAAGATAGTCGGCAAACTCTTCACGTGACACAGTGCGTTGTTCTGTCGTCAGGAAGCGGTAGAATTTTTTTCTTTTCACCAGATAGTTGAGAAAACTATAAGGGTTGGTTGGTGACACGGCCGTCACCAAGTCTTTCAAAAAGTTGGTCTGCATACTGCAATCTGCCAGGATCATGCCTGGGTGCCAGGAAAAATGCGGTTTGCGCTCGAGGAATTTACAATTAAAACCTTCGATTTCGCTACCCAGCGCAGCAATACTGAGGTTGGACGGACCGATGCCAATACCGATAAAGTCCAAACACTGGTTCATTGTGTGTGCTCCTGAATGTATATACTTACAGATATGTATTCTGTGATCTGGAAAGTGACGACCAAAATTTAAAAGATCAAAATGGCCACAACATCCCGTCATTTTATTTTCACAAAATCACGAACATATCTCGCCTTTGATTACTCATTTTTATTTAAATGAAAAACTTCGCGGAGCCATAAACAAGGAACGCTTTGATAACGAATCCTCAGGAAATGAAAATTCAATGGGCAACAAAGGAATGGGTAACATATCCCTATGTTAATCTGTCTATTCCGCCCGGCATCATCCTTGATTAGACACAGCCAAATCAGAGTAGCGCTAAAGCTGCAAGCTGGCATGTGAAAAAAAATAATATTAAAGGAATAGGACGATTTGTTAATATGAAATTAAAAGTGAAATCGTAAAAAATCATAAAATTTCACTTAGATTTAGGCAACATTGCGATCAGAACACCGTCGGTGAAATTTTCACACCAAAAGGCAACCAAAATAAAACCATTAAATATCAACATAATGAAAGCATGTGATGACTGAAGAGTAAAAAGCAAACAGAAGCCAGTACGGCTTCTGAGCATTTACGCCATCGCATAGGCCAGTGGGTGAGGTTTTAAATCCAGGGCGGGATTTTTCAGATATTTTGCTTATCGCAGTGCCTATATGGGGAATGTTTACCCTCACTCCCCAGCATTAAAATGGGGCAAGTCGTATATTTAATGACTCGTAAGGGAAGTCATTAATGGGGAAAGTTGGAGAATTAGAATAACTTTCCCACCAGATTAATTTAGGGTGGATATTAATCCATTTCGATATAAATCCCTACTGATAGATCCGCGCTTCATAAGGGCGAAGATTTTGTCGCTCACCTTCTTGAGGATAATTACTCAGTAACAACGCTCTTTTTTCCAACGACAAATCCTGAGCGTCAATTTTCTGAGTTTCAGCGCTCAGGTTACACAGTACCAACACTTGTCGCTCATCCTGGCTACGGGAATAGGCGTAAATATGCGGATGTGCCGCCAGTTGTAATTGGTAACGCCCGTAAACCCACAGCGGATCCTGCTGGCGCAGCTGGATTAACGCCCGGTAAAAATTCAGTACCGAGTCAGGTTCTTCACGCTGACGCGCCACGTTAATTTGCTGATAATTGGTATTCACCGCAAACCACGGCTTTGCAAGGCTAAAACCGGCGTTGGAGCTGTCGTCCCACTGCATCGGCGTGCGTGAGTTATCGCGCCCGCTGCGGCTGAGGAACGCCAGGATCTGCGCTTCCTCCATGCCCTGCTCCTGCAGTTTGGCGAAGCGGTTTCTGGCTGCGATATCGTTAAAATCGGCCAGACGGTTGAAGCGGGTGTTGGTCATCCCCAACTCCTGCCCCTGGTAGATAAACGGCGTTCCCTGCATCAGGAAATACATCGCCGCGATGGCGGTGGCGCTTTCGCGCCAGTACTGTTTGTCGTCACCCCACTTCGATACCACGCGCGGAATATCGTGGTTTTCAACGTACAGAGCGTTCCAGCCTTTCCCTTCCAACAAGGTCTGCCAGCGGGTAAAAATATCTTTCAGGCCTATCACGTCGACCCCGGCGTCCGGCGACTGCTGATGGCTGGTTTCCCACAGTTTGACGTGTTCGAACTGGAAGATCATATTCAGGCGACCGTGCTGTTCACCCACCCAGTCTTCGCCCTGATCTGCCGAGGCACCGTTCATTTCGCCCACCGTCATGATGTCATAACGGTTAAACACTTGCTCACACAGGTCATCGACGTAATCCAGCAGCCCCTCGTAGTTAAGGTGTCGCTCGAACGACGGCACGTAGCGCAGCCCCTGCGGGTTGGGCATGTCGGTCAGGCCCGGCTGTTTTTTCATATGGCAGATGGCGTCGATGCGGAATCCATCAATGCCCTTATCCAGCCACCAGCGCATCATGTCGTACAGCGCAGCCCGCACCTGCGGGTTTTCCCAGTTCAGATCCGGCTGGCGTTCAGAGAACAGGTGCAAAAAATATTGCTCGCTGCCGGCGTCATATTTCCAGGCCGAACCGTTAAAAATGCTTTCCCAGTTGTTGGGCTCCGCGCCGTTTTTGCCCTCGCGCCAGATATACCAGTCGCGCTTGGCGCTGGATTGAGATGACCGGGATTCAATAAACCACGGGTGCTCGTCCGAGGTGTGATTAACTACCAGATCCAGTATCAGCCGCATGCCACGGGCATGCACTTCGGCCAACAGACGGTCAAAGTCCGCCATGGTGCCGAACTCCGTCATAATGGCCTGATAATCACTGATATCGTAGCCATTATCGTCGTTCGGCGAACGATACATCGGACAGATCCAAAGCACGTCAATGCCCAACCACTGCAAATAATCCAGCCGGGCGGTGATACCGTTCAAATCACCAATACCGTCGCCGTTAGAATCCATAAAGCTGCGCGGATAGATCTGATAAACCACCGCCTGTTTCCACCAACGTACCGTTTCTCCACCGTTCATGTCCCTGCTCCCTTAAATTGATTAATGTGCCTGCTCCGACGCCAGAATGCGCTGGAATGCCCGTCCCTGGCGGTCAAACAGATAACAACACTCGACCGGCAGGCGCACGCCCACCCTATCCCCGGCCTTGATGGTCGAACGTTCGGGATTGCGCAGCACCCAGGGTTCGCCGGCGTTACCGTTATCCAGGTAGAGATAGGTTTCATTGCCCATGTGTTCCACAAACATCACTTCGCCCTGAAACTCACACTGTGCCTGTTCACCCCCGCGAATATGCTCCGGGCGAATGCCGACGTTCACGCTTTGGCCTTCCGCCGCCGTCGGCGTGGCGATCGGCAGCACCAGCGCCTTGCCGTTGTCCAGCTCTACCACGCTTTGACGCTCACCGGCCCGCCGCAAAATTGCCGGGATCAGGTTCATTTTGGGTGAGCCGATAAACTGAGCGACAAACTCATTGGCCGGCTGGTCATACAACTCCAGCGGCGTGCCTACCTGTTCAACATGCCCCTGGTTCAACACCACAATACGGTCGGCCAGCGTCATGGCTTCAACCTGATCGTGGGTCACATATATAATGGTCGACCCCAGTCGCTTATGCAGCGACGCCACCTCCATGCGCATCTGCACCCGCAGCGATGCATCAAGGTTGGACAAGGGCTCATCGAACAAAAACAGCTTCGGCTCGCGCACGATGGCGCGACCAATCGCCACCCGTTGCCGCTGCCCGCCGGAAAGGTCCTTCGGACGGCGTTCCAGTAACGGCTCAAGTTGCAAAATACGCGCGCTTTCACGCACCCGGCTGTCGATCTCCGCCGCCGAATGTCCCGCTAGTTCCAGCGCAAACGCCATGTTTTTATACACGCTCATGTGCGGATAAAGGGCGTAAGACTGGAACACCATGCCAATGCCGCGCTCGGCCGGCGTATCGTCATTGACGTAGTTGCCATCGATATACATGCCGCCGCTGCTGATCTCCTCCAGCCCGGCGATCATCCGCAACAGGGTAGATTTACCGCAGCCGGAGGGGCCGACAATCACCACAAACTCTCCGCTGTTGATCTGCAGATCCAGCGATTTGATTACCTCTGCGTTAGCGCCATAGCGTTTTTGCAGTTTTTCCAGCGTTAGTTGCGCCATATTCCTCCCGTTCTCACCACTGTGGGCATTCAGTGGGACGCCGATCGGCGCCCCGTCATCAGGCTTATTTCAGGTAGTCGAGCCACGGGCCCTGGCGTGAAATCATCACGTCCACCAGTTCGGGGATCGCCCGGCATTTGTCGTTGACCGAATCCACCAGCAACGCCTGGATCACCAGATCGCGCGAGCCTTCAATCACCGCGTCAGCCGTCAGGTCATGGATGGCGATCTGATTGCTCAGCAAGCCACCGATACCGGCGGGCATATTGACCTTGATACCGTGCACGCCCTTGCTATCGATAATTGCCGGCACTTCAACCGCAATAAACGCCGGCAGCTGCTTGATAAAGCCCTGGTTCGGGATATTGACCGCCGACTCTTCATAGCCTGAATCGGTCAGGATCCCTTCCATGATCGGCACCACGCGCTCCTTCAGCTTCAGTTCGATTTTTGGCTGCACGTGGCCCAGGTAATTGCGATAGAAGGTGTAAAAATCGAGGATGCCGCGGTGGTCGCTGACCTCGCTGGCCCAACGGATGTACTCACCAAAGTGGCTGTCGCCGGTGATCGGCAAGTGGTGGAATTTCTCCAGGATCTCTTTGAACAGCGTGCGGTCAGCCCAGGGATAAGCGCTGTCTTTTCCGCCCAGCGCATCGCGCTCGGTGCTGCCCTCGGTCTGTACCAGTTTGCCGTGGATGCGGGTGTAAGCCAGGATGTCGCTGTAGCCCGGCAGGCGGGAGAAATAATCCGGTGCCTTGGCACGCACATCGGCATAGGCATCTTTGCCGCTGTCTTTGTAACTGGCTTCCAGCAACACGCTGAAGTGATTAAGCCCGGCGGCCCGCAGGGTGAGATTGTCGAACGACGTACCCAACATTTCCGGCAGATAGCGTTCCAGTGAGGCGATTTCGTGGCACATGCCGACAAAATTGAGCTGCGGGAAGCGACGATGCACGGTGGTGCAGATGCGGCTCATCGGGTTGGAATAGTTAAATATCCAGGCGTTCGGGCAAATATCGGCAACGTCGGCGCAGATGTCGAGGATCGGCGGAATAATCCGCAGCGAATGGAACAGACCGCCGGGGCCGCCATTTTCGCCATACACCTGTTGAATGCCATACTGCTGCGGGATTTGCCAGTCGAGATCCCACAGCGCAAAGCGGTCACCCACCTCGATGGAGATAATCACAAACGCCGCCCCGCTCAGTGCCGTTTTGCGATCGGTGGTGGCGCTAACGGTAAACGGCAAATCTTCCGCCGCCAAAAAGTCCCGGGCCGTTTTCTCGGTCACCGCCAGGGCGGCAGGATTGATGTCATGCAGCACAATTTCACTGCCGTACAGCGTCTTGCTCTGGAAGATATCCCCCAGCGTGCCGTAGCCGAATTGCGCGCTGCCTGCACCCACTAAAACGATTTTTGTAGCCATTGGTTTGCTCCTGCTTAGGGTTAATCGAGAATCAGCCTTTTACTGCGCCGTTGGTTAATCCGCTGACGATACGGCGCTGGAAAATCAGCACCAGTGCGATGATCGGCAGTGTGACGATGACCGAGGCCGCCATGATGGTGCCCCAGGGAAGTTCGTACTGAGAGGCGCCCTGCAACATGCCGATCGCCACCGGCACGGTGCGTTTGCCACTGGAGATAACAAAGGTCAGGGCGAACATGAATTCATTCCAGGCACCGATAAAGGCCAGCAGCCCGGTGGTCACCAGCGACGGTCCCATAATGGGAGCAAAGATGCGGGTGATGATGGTCCAGGTGCCGGCGCCGTCGACGATCGCCGCTTCTTCCAGCTCCGCCGGGATCGCCTTCATAAAGGTGGTCAACACCCAGACGGTAAACGGCAGTGAGAACGTGGTATAGGACAGCACCAGCGCGCCCAGCGAGTCATACAGCCCCATAAAGCGCACCAGTTCGAACATGCCGGACAGTACCGCCACCTGCGGGAACATCGACACACAAAGGATGGTGAACAGCAGGTATTTGCGGCCGCGAAAGCGGATGCGTGCCAGGGCGAAGGCGGCGGTAATCGACACCAGCAGACAGATACCTACCGTCAGCGTCGCCACGGCAATTGAGTTCAACAGGCTGCGGGCAATGCCGTTATCCATCAGTGCGGTCAGGTAATTTCCCCAGTGCAGGTTGCTTGGTAAATAGGCGACCTGGAACAGATCCTGCCCGGAACGTAACGAGGTAATCAGCGCGTAATAAAATGGAAACAGGCAGATCACGCTGGCCAATGCGGCACTGGCAAAGATTAGCGTCTTATGGCCGTA
>OOKD01000027.1_pt1 | contig 178171 bp, 192 predicted proteins | sample 1691731 | NCBI WGS metagenome assembly OOKD01 (sample SAMN05831947, study PRJEB22555) | human gut metagenome | isolation source: Skin biopsy | host: Homo sapiens
GTCGGGCTACGCCCGCCCTACGCCGCAACCAGCACGAACAGTGCGCCCGTCATACCCGTTACGCTGCTCGACGAAGGGGGTCCCTTTTGCACGCCGATAGGGGGTCCTTTTTGGACGCCGATTGACAGGTTTGGATCCGCGACCATTCGATAAGCGCGCTGTCGGGTGGTGTCGGGTTCTGCTGATATTGCGCTTCGAAGTCGGAGCCCCCCATCGCCTGCCTGAACTCGTCCAGGATCGGACGCGGCTCGGTGCGAGGTTTCAGGAGGTCACCAGGTTCGCGCACATGGACGCGGCCCGTCGAAAGCACGAACTGCTGCCGCTCTTCGGCAATCGCGGGAAGGTTGAGATGGGCGTAACCCATGGTCTGGAGGTGTGCGGCGAGGTCGTCTTCATGCAATCGCTGTTGCACCGCGATGATAATGCCTTGCGACTTGTCGTTAAGGCGGCTGACCAGGCTGTTGCCGTAGAAGTGGCGTACGTTGTCCCTTTGCACTGGGGAACGGGCATCGCCGGCCTTCATCAGGTCGTCGATGATGATGACATCGGCACCGAAACCCGTCAGCGACCCGCCGAACGAGGCGCCGCGACGAAATCCGTTTTGCCTTGTGCGGACTTCCGAGATCGTATTGCGCGCAAGGCTCCTCGCCGTCTCGGGGAAGGTATGTGCATACCAGCCAGAGCTGACGACGCGTTGGAAATTACGGGAGTGCTCCTTGGTGAGATCGTTCGAATAGCTGACCGTGAGGATGCGCCGGGTTGGATCACGCCCGAGCATCCATGCAGGTAATGCCACGGAAGTCGCGATCGACTTGAGGTGTCGAGGCGGGATCGTGATCAACAGACGACGAACCTCGCCTCGCTCGGTGCGAGCAAGGTAGTCGCTTAGGATCTCGAGATAGGGAGCACGCTCCAGCTCGGCAGCGGGATCAAGCGTCGCGAACACCCGCTCGACGAACACCTGAAAATCCCGCCGACAAAGCTCGCTTAGCGCTGACGAGATGTCGGCGGGCGGAGTCATGCTGTCCCCCCTTGCGGGAACCGGGCGAGGTATGCCGCCAAGATGGCGGCGTCTCGGGCCGGATCGGTGTCTATGGGGGGCAGCGCCTGTGTGCTCGCCGCGGTTTCCCCGGAGTGATGCAGCACGGCATCGATGGCTTTGAGGTTCCCGCGCATCGCCTCGCTAACGAGCCGGACGGCCATGGCTTCGCGCTTGGTCATCCGGACCGCGCGACCATTGCTGGTCCCCGTGATCTGCCGGTCGAGCTCGCGCTGGAGGAGCGTCTTGAAGTTCAGCGACCCTTTCGGTCTCCCGGACGGATTGCCCGATTTGCCGGCTTTGAACTGATGCTCGCGCGGCGGCTTGCCGCGCGTGACGACATAGCCGTCGGCAGGTTCGGCCGAGCCCGCAGAGCCACTGGTGGCCTGATGTTCAGACATACCATCCTCCTCAAGCCGCGCGGCGCGTGCGAACGCGGGCCGGAGGCGCCGCCTGGGTCAAGTCGCTTGTCTGTTGCGCATCAGCGGCAGATGCCACGCGGGTAGCACGCTCGACTCGCACCTCGCGGAAGGTGCGTCCGCTCGATGCCAGAACCGCTTCTTTCCCGCTGTGCTCCTGCCACCGCAATATGGTCGTGTCGGTGTAAATCGGGTCGAGCTCCATTGCGGCCCCCCTGCGTCCAGTATCATCCGCAGCAAGTATCGTAGTGCCGCTTCCGGAGAAGAGATCGAGCACGAGATCCCCACGTTTGGTCGAATCGAGAATGGCATCCTTGACCAACGCCAGCGGCTTGACGGTCGGATGGAGTTCGCGCGCGCGCTTCTGCTCGTGCCCCGAGCCATGCATGCCGCGATAGGTCCAGACGTTGCTGCGGTCGCGGCCGTGCTTACCAAGCTGAACGCGATTGAGGTGCGTCGCCCCCTCGTGCGCGAACAGGAAGATGAGCTCGTGCCGGGATCGGTAAAAGCTCCCCATGCCGCCGAGCCCCTTGTCCCATACGATGAGGTTCAAAAGCTTCAGCGGGTTCTTGTCTGCCGCGTCCAGCATGTGCCGCATGTGACGGAAATCCATGCACATATAGGCAAGGCCGCCGGGCATCAGGCTCTCGCATGCGCGGGCAAATACCTTGTTCAGGAAATCGGTGAATTCGTCGTCCGACATCTCGCCGGATGCCATGACGAACTCGCGACTGTCTTTCGACGATGTGACGTTGCCTGCAATGCCTACATTATAGGGAAGATCGCTAAACGTGATTCTGGCTTCCTGACCGTCCAGTAACCGGGCCACTGATGCCTTATCGGTGGAGTCGCCACACAAGAGCCGATGGCGGTCAAGCAGCCACAGGTCACCGATCCGGCTGGTTGCAGTCGTAGGCGGTAAGATTTTTGGCGAGCGTTCCGGCTCTTCCTGGCACAACACCAGGGCGTCGATCTCAGGATCCACAAAGCCGGTGACGTCGAGATCGAAATCCGGGGCGATCTCAAGAAGCTCCTTGAACTCAAGGCTCAGCACCGCGCGGTCCCAGCCGCCAGCGGTCGCAAGCTTGTTCTCAGCCAGCACGAAGGCGCGCTTTTTCTCAGGTGTCAAATGCGAGATGGTGATGACAGGCACCTCAGCAAGACCGAGCTGAATGGCCGCTTCAAGTCGGGCGTTACCCGCGATGATCTTATTTTTCTCATCGACCAGCAAGGGAACCGAAAAGCCAAATGTTTCGATGCTCTTTGCAATCTGCGTAATCTGATCTCTGGAATGCGTCCGCGCACGACGACCAAATGCAGCCAATGACGAAGGAGTGACGAACCGGATTTCGGATGATAGTCCAGAAAGGAGGTCGAGCTTCCCCGCCTCCACGAACTGTGGATTGTTCATCATGACGATGACCCCCAAATGAGGAGTCACCTTTGCTATGCTCTGGTTTCGAAAGCGAAAATGTGAGCCACGGCAAGGTGACGGGATTATGGCATGGACTCCGCGCTTTGGCGGGACACTGCCATTATTTTGAGTTGAACCTGAAGCTGGTTCGACTTCCCGTCACGCCATAGGCATACCGCACTTTTGTTGTTGACAACCGCAATGTATGCCCGTGAAGCAGTCCTTCAACCCTGCATACGCTCTTTTCCACGCTGCTGCGGAACTTTTCTATCCCTGGTGTAAATTGGCCATTTGACGATGCAATGGCCCGTCGCACGAGGGCGAGCAGCGGGCTTGCCGCATCAGCGCCATGCTCCAGAGCTTCCCCCAACCCTGTTTAATTCTGTATTTTGAGCATGAAGCGTCGCGAATGAAGGGCAGATCGCAGTTCGGTACTGCGCCCTCGTGGACCGGAGAATATCTCCCGATTGGCCTGCAGAAACCTCATCCACCAGGTTTCTCTGCTACGCAATTCACGCGCGGCGCTACGCGAAACTCGCGGGAACGCGGGCACTATCGGGCGCGCTCCCCAGATGACTACAGATACAGAGGACTGTGTGGCGGAGAGGGTGGGATTCGAACCCACGGTACCGTTGCCGGCACGCCGCATTTCGAGTGCGGTGCATTCGACCACTCTGCCACCTCTCCGCGAGGACGATCCGTTGACGTGCGAAAACGCCTGCGGGGCCGGTCGAGGGCGCGCCTCTAACCGCTTCGTTCCGGGCATGCAAGCATTCACGTGCGCTTGTGCGACGCGCAAACAGCATTAAATTGCCGTTATGCCGCGTCACGACATCGTCAATTCCGCCACCGCTCAGGACATCGTCGCGCCGCCGATCGCGCACGCGCGCTTTTCCATCGGCGACGTCGTGCGCCATCGCCTGTTCGATTTCCGCGGCGTGATCTTCGATGTCGATCCGGTCTTCGCCAATACCGAGGAATGGTATGAGGCGATCCCGGAGAGCGTGCGGCCGCGCAAGGACCAGCCCTTCTACCACCTGCTCGCCGAGAATATCGAATCGAGCTACGTCGCCTATGTCAGCCAGCAGAATCTGGTACCCGACGAAAGCGACGAGCCGGTCGACCATCCCGCCATCTCGGGCCTGTTCACCGACTATGCCGACGGTCGCTACGCGCTGCGTCGCGAGCATCGTCACTAAGGCCGCCGCCGCGGCGCCAAAATAGCGGTTGGCGGTTGACAGCCGCGCCGTTCTTGCCTAGCTGCCGCGCTTCATCCCGCCGGGCTATGCTCTGCGCGGGCACATATTTCTTGGGAAGTGATAAGAGCCATGTTCGCAGTCGTGCGCACGGGCGGCAAGCAGTATCGCGTCGCCGCCGGAGACAAGATCGTCGTCGAGAAGCTGGACGGCGAAGCCGGCGCGTCGATCACGCTGGGTGACGTCCTGCTCGCGGGCGAGGGCTCCGAGCTGAAGAGCGTCGAGGGCCTGACCGTCGCCGCCGAAATCGTCGCGCAGGCGAAGGGCGAGAAGGTCATCGTCTTCAAGAAGCGCCGCCGTCACAATTATCGCCGCCGCAACGGCCATCGCCAGAACCACACGATCCTCAAGATCGTGTCGGTCGGCTGATCCCCGACGCGCGAACACAGGAGTAGAGCAGCATGGCACATAAGAAAGCAGGCGGTTCGTCGCGCAACGGTCGTGATTCGGCCGGCCGTCGCCTTGGCGTGAAGAAGTTCGGCGGTCAGGAAGCGATCGCGGGCAACATCCTCGTGCGTCAGCGTGGCACGAAGTTCTACCCGGGCCGCAATGTCGGCATGGGCAAGGACCACACGCTCTTCGCGCTCGTCGATGGCCGCGTGGCGTTCCACGAGGGCAAGCTCGGCCGCAAATTCTGCTCGGTCGAGATTATGGCCGAGGCGGCTGAATAACATCGGGCGACCAACCGGGTTGCCCACCAGGGTGACCCGGTCGCACCGCCCAGGCGGTGCCAACCAGACAAGGGAGGCGGGTCACCCGGCTCCCTTTTTTTCGTGCTCCCTCAACCCTGTCGCGCCCGCGTCACAGACGCGTGGCAGCGGCGCGCACGAGGAGAGCGACGAGACATGTTCGCCAGAACACAAAGATTGACGCTGCGGCCCGGCTGGCCGGAAGACGCGGCATCGCTGGCCCAGGCGATCGGCCATGACGCGGTCGCGCGGATGCTGACCCGGGTCCCCCTTCCCTATCGTACCGACGACGCCGCGGCCTTTCTGGCCCTGCCACGCGGCCCGCACGAGCCGCGCTTCCTGATATTCGCGCACGATCGCGGCGAGCGCCCCGCCCTTGTCGGCGGAATCGGCATCACGCCCTACGACGCGGTTCCCGAACTCGGCTACTGGCTGGCACCCGATGCCTGGGGTCGGGGCTATGCGACCGAAGCCGGACGTGCAGTGGTCGCGATGGCGCGGCACAGCCTCCCGATCACGCGGCTCGGCGCATGGCATTTCATCGACAATCCCGCCTCGGGCCGCGTGCTGCGCAAGCTCGGCTTCCAGCCGACCGGACGCGCGATCACGAAGCGGTCCGCCGCGCGCCCGGACGCGGTCGAATCGGTGGAATATGCGCTCGACCTTGCCGAGGAGCAGCGAAGCCCGCTGCCGATCGCCGCCTGATGTGCGATCCAGCAAGGCTGGATCGAGGCGGTGTGCCCCTCACCCCACCCTGCCGCCATCGGGAGCCGGCCGGTCGGCGGTGACGGCCACTGCGCTTCCACGCCTGTGGATCAGCCTCTGCTGCGCGGCGCGCAAAGGAAACCGCCGCCCGTTCGACCATCAGGGATGCTGCGGTGTCACATCGGCAAGCACCGCGGCATCCTCTCTTCTAAATCACCGTCCGCCTCGCTACCCGCGGACGGGTGACCACGCGCAAACGCCTGTCCCCGGATGAATCCCGCGACCTCGCCCTCGAGGCCGCGAGACGCCTGCTCGTCGAGGAGGGGCCGCAGGCCCTGACCCTGAAGGCGGTCGCGGCGGCGATCGGCCGGACGCACGCCAATCTTCTCCACCATTTCGGCTCGGCGGCGGGGCTGCAGCGCGCGCTGATCGCGCGGATGGCCGGCGGAGTCACGGCGACGATCCGGGACGCCGTATTGCGCAACCGCGGCGGCGAGCCAGACCCGGGCCATATCGTCGATCTGGTCTTCGACGCGTTCGACTCGGGTGGCGGCGGCGCGCTTGCGGGCTGGATGATCCTGTCGGGCAATCGCGACGCGCTCGATCCGATCCTGTCGGCGATCCACGATCTGGTCGATGAACTGGCGGTCGGCGCCCCGCCATCGAAGCGCTCGATTCAGGAGGAGACGCTGCACCTCGTGCTCATGGCTCTTGGCGATGCGATGCTGGGGGCACCGATGGCGCGGGCGCTAGACCTGCCGCGCGGCAAGGCGCGTGCGCTGGCGGTCGCGATGCTGACCGCCGATCGCGAAGGCTGCCATGGCGACACGTCGGATGCGCCGCACCACGGACTCGAGGCATGACGCATCGTCCGTGAAGGCAGGTCGCTGCCATCGCTCCTAAGTCTCCGACGAGTGCCAAGCCGATCCCCATCGCTCCACCAGGGTGGTGGCGTCCGCCGCGATGCGACGGCGGCGCTTCATTGAAGGATCGCGGCAAGGCCGGTCATGGACGGGTGAGGCACCCCCCGTACGGGGCTGGTCGTTCGCCGTCATCGCGCTAAAGAGCCATCATGCATTTCCTCGACCAAGCCAAGATCTTCGTTCGCTCCGGCGCGGGCGGCCCCGGTGCCGTCAGCTTCCGCCGCGAAAAATACATCGAATACGGCGGCCCGGACGGCGGCAACGGCGGCAAGGGGGGCGATATCGTCTTCGAGGCGGTCGCCGGGCTGAACACGCTGATCGACTTCCGCTACACGCAGCACTTCCGCGCGGCGCGGGGCCACGGTGGATCGGGCAGCAACCGCACGGGCGGCGGCGGCGACGACTTGATCATCAAGGTTCCCGTCGGCACGCAGGTCCTCTCGGAGGACAAGGAGGAGGTGCTGATCGACTTCACCAGGGTCGGTCAGCGCGAGGTATTCCTGCGCGGCGGCGACGGCGGTCGCGGCAATGCCAGCTACAAGACGTCGACCAACCGCGCTCCGCGCCAGCACGGCACCGGCTGGCCCCATCAGGAGGCGTGGGTCTGGCTGCGCCTGAAGCTGCTCGCCGATGCCGGGCTCGTCGGCCTGCCCAACGCGGGCAAGTCCACCTTCATCAACGCGGTGACGAATGCACAGGCGAAGGTCGGCGCCTATGCCTTCACGACGACGCGTCCGCAGCTGGGCGTCGTGCGCCATCGCAACCGCGAGTTCGTCGTCGCCGACATTCCCGGCCTGATCGAGGGCGCAGCCGATGGCGCGGGGATCGGCGACCGGTTCCTGGGTCATATCGAACGTTGCCGCGTGCTGCTCCATCTCGTCGACGCCAATGACGCGGACGTGACCGAGAGCTATCGTGTCGTCCGCGAGGAGCTGGAGGCCTATGGCGCCGGGCTGGTCGACAAGCCGCATGTCGTCGCGCTCAACAAGATCGACACGCTCGACGACGAACTGATCGAGGCGCTGTCCGCTGAACTCACCGAGGCGAGCGGCGCAGAGGTGATCCCCCTGTCGGGCGCCGCGGGTACGGGCGTCGACTGGGTGCTCGACCGGTTGCTGGACGCGATCGGCCCGGCGGCCGAGGCGCCGGTCAGCGACGATGGCGAGGAGGACACCGTCGAATGGTCGCCCGTCTGACAAAGGGGAAGTTCCGGCCGGTCGGGCGGCGTACGTCGCCCATCGGTACGGTTTCGGTCGATTATCAACGAAATTATTGATCGAGATTGGATACGATCGTATCGTGATGCTGTAGGGGAGCTACCCATAATGGGGCCGGAGAGTAAGCGCGTGATCGATACGGAAGCCCGTCGCCTCATCCGCCTTCATCTCGACCAGGCCTTGTCGCTCGCGGTCATGCTCGAGGAAACGCTCCTGGTGGCGCTGATCACCGAGGCGTCCGAATATTGCGACTCGCGCGGTTTCGCCGCCTCTTCGGTCACTGGCACCCACGCCTCGATGCAATAGCGCGGACCGACCGTCGCAAGACGGCGTCTAGCCGGTTCACGCGCCGACGGTTGCCATGCCGCTCAAGCCCTCTCCAGGTCGTCCCGGTCGGAGCGCCGGCTGGTAAGCGTGTCACCGCGACCAGATGCATCCGGATCGGAGCGGCTAACCGATAGAGAAAAGATACCGGTACAAACCATTGCCGTGCCAGCCGTCCGCCGCCGTCAAAATGCCACGGGATCGGAGACGACCCTGCTTCGGCTCGAAGGAGGATTCTGGCGGCTTCGTTTCGGGATCGTCATGACGATGACCCGAAGGAGGAGGCGAACATCATGGTTGATACTTCGCAGGACTCCCTTGCCACGGCAGCCGAGGAACTGCCGCAGTTGCTTGGCGAACGCATTCCCACCGAAGCGATCGACAGCGCGGTCGCGCATCTCGACGCCGCCGCTAGCGGGACGGGCGCAAACCGGTATCCGGCCAGGGGCAGCATCGCATCGGCGGTAATCCTGACCAAGTGCCAGTGTACGGTGACCAACGACAAGACCTTCAAAGGCGACGTATGGGGCCTTGCCACGCCCGGCGGCGGCGCACTGATCGGCGATGTCTATACCGACAATATCGACGCGTTATATGCGAACACGACGGCGTTCACGCTCATCGCCACGCCGGTCTACACGACCTTCATCTTTCAAGACCGCAATGGCGCCACCTTGGGGTCGTTCCAGGCTGGCTCGATCTCGACCGTCATCCACCCCCCCGGCGGCGGTGCGGGATCCTGGCACTGATCGGCTGACGATCGATCCGCGATCGCAATGGAGTTGTCGCGCGCTGGTCGCTACAGCGAGGCGATGTCCCTCTTCGCCCCCCTCGCCTGCCAGCGTATCGTCGTAAAGGTCGGCTCGGCGCTGCTCGTCGCGCCGGACGGGTCGGTCCGGCGCGACTGGCTGGCGACGCTCGTCGCGGATATCGCGGAGCGCATCGCGGCGGGGCAGCAGATAGCGATCGTCTCGTCGGGCGCGATCGCGCTCGGCGCGCGGCGGCTCGGCCTGGCGAAGGGCGGTCGCGCCAGCCTCGAAGACGCGCAGGCTGCCGCCGCCACCGGCCAGATCGCGCTCAGCCAGACCTGGGCCGAGCTGCTCGGCGGCCATGGGCTGACGGCCGCACAGATGCTCGTTACGCTCGGCGATCTCGAGGACCGGCGGCGCTATCTCAACGCTGCCGCGACGCTGGGCCGGCTGCTGGGCCTCGGCGTCGTTCCCGTCATCAACGAGAATGACAGCGTCGCGACGGAGGAGATCCGGTTTGGCGACAATGACCGTCTCGCCGCGCGGATCGCCCAGGCGGCGGGTGCGAGCGGCGTGGTTTTGCTGTCGGACGTCGACGGTCTCTACGACGCCAATCCGCATACCCACCCCAACGCATGCCATATAGCGCGCGTCGAGCGGATCGAGGCGGTCGCGGGCATGGCGGACGCCGGCTCCGCCTCCGGCATGGGGTCCGGCGGCATGGTGTCGAAGGTCGAGGCCGCGCGGATCGCCACGGCTGCGGGCGCCGCGCTCGCCATCGCCTCCGGGCGGATCGATCATCCGTTGCGGGGCGATGTTCGCCATACGCTGTTCGTCGCCGAGCGGTCCGCCTCCGCCCGCAAGGCGTGGCTCGCTGGCGGGCTGACCGCGCGCGGCAGCATCCATGTCGACGCTGGCGCCGCGGAGGCGCTGCTGCACGGCGGCAGCCTGCTGGCCGCGGGGGCGACGCGGGTGGAGGGGCAGTTCGCGCGCGGCGACCTGGTGACCATCGATGGGCCGGCCGGACGTCTGGCCCGGGGGCTGGCGGAATATGACGCGACCGAGACCGCGCGGCTGCTCGGCCGCCGCACGGAGGAACAGGCGGACATTCTCGGCTATGCGCCGCGCGCCGCCCTCGTCCACCGCAATCATCTCGCGCTGATCTGATGCATCGGGACTATCCCTCGTCCGCGCCGTCGCATCCGTTCCGGGCGCTGACGCTCGCGATCACCGGCGCGACCGGATTCGTCGGAAAGGCGCTGCTGGACCGTGCGGCGGCGTCGGGTCATCACGTCCGGGCGCTGACCCGCCGGACGCAGCCGCCGCGCGAGAGCGTCACCTGGGTGGAGGGCGCGCTCGATCGCCCCGCCGCGCTCGAGTCGCTCGTCGCCGGCGCGGATGCCGTGATCCACGTCGCCGGCGTGGTGAACGCACCGAACCGCGCGGGCTTCTTCGCCGGCAATGTCGAGGGAACGCGCGCGATGCTCGCCGCGGCGCAGGCGGCGGGCGTGCGCCGCTTCGTCCACGTCTCGTCGCTGTCGGCGCGCGAGCCGCACCTGTCCGACTATGGCTGGTCCAAGCGCGAGAGCGAGGCGCTGGTCGAAGCCGCGCCGCTGGACTGGACGATCGTGCGGCCCACCGGCGTCTACGGCCCCGGCGACATGGAGATGCGCGACATGTTCCGGCTCGCGCGCTACGGGCTCGCGTTGCTGCCGCCACCGGGCAAGGTGTCGTTGATCGCGGTGGACGATCTCGCGCGGCTGCTGCTCGCGCTTGCCGAGGCGGACGGGCCGCGCGCCGTGCTGGAGGCGGACGACGGCCAGGTGCTGACGCATGCCGAAATGGCGCGGCTGATCGGGCGCGCCGTGGGGCGGCGCGTGCTGCCGATTCACCTGCCGGCCGCCGCGCTCCGCCTCGGCGCCAGGCTCGACCGCCGCCTGCGCGGCACGGAAGCGAAGCTGACGGCGGATCGCGTCGGCTATCTGTGCCATGACGACTGGACCGCCGACCCGGCGCGGCGTCCGCCGTCGGACCTGTGGACGGCGGCGACGCCCACCGCACGCGGACTTGCCGATACCGCACGGTGGTATCGCGCCAATCGGCTGCTATAGCGCCGCAACCCTGCCGCAATTGCCTGCCAACGGAACCGCCATCATGACCGACCGCACCCAGATCCTCGACACGATCAAGGCCCAGATCGAACCCTTCAACAAGAAGGGCGTCGCGTTGACCGAGGCCACGACCTTCCAGGGCGACCTGGAGTGGGACAGCCTGACCGTCATGGACTTCGTCGCCGCGATCGAGGACGAATTCGACATCATCATCACGATGAACATGCAGGCGGAGATCGAGACCGTCGGGCAGCTCGCCGACGCCGTCGCCAAGCTGAAGGCCGGCGACGCATGACCGAGACGGGCCTGCAGCCGGAGGCACCGGCACCGCTCGCCGCCCGGGGCGGCCGCGACCTGATGAGCAAGTTCGACGGCCTGATCGCGGAGCGTCAGGCGCTGATCGACACCGGCGTCACCGATCCGTTCGCGATCGTCATGGAGCAGGTGAAGTCGCCGACCGAGGCGGTGATCGCGGGTCGCGATACGATCCTGCTCGGCACGTACAATTACATGGGCATGACGTTCGACGCGGACGTGCTCGCCGCCGGCCATGCCGCGCTCGACCAGTTCGGCTCGGGCACCAACGGCAGCCGCATGCTCAACGGCACGTTCCGCGACCATATGGCCGTGGAACAGGCGCTGCGCGACTTCTACGGCGTTTCCGGCGCGATCGTCTTCTCGACCGGCTACATGGCCAATCTCGGCATGATCTCGACGCTGGCGGGCAAGGGCGACTATGTCATCCTCGACGCGGACAGCCACGCCTCGATCTACGACGGCTGCAAGCAGGGTTATGCGGAGATCGTCCGCTTCCGCCACAACGACGTCGCCGATCTCGACAAGCGGCTGGGTCGCCTGCCGAAGGACGCGGGCAAGCTCGTCGTGCTGGAGGGCGTCTATTCGATGCTCGGCGACATCGCGCCGCTGAAGGACATGGTCGCCGTCGCGAAGAAGCATGGCGCTATGGTGCTCAGCGACGAAGCCCATTCGATGGGTTTCTTCGGCCCCAACGGCCGCGGCGTCTACGAGGATCAGGGGCTGGAGGGCGAGGTCGACTTCGTCGTCGGCACCTTCTCCAAGTCGGTCGGCACGGTCGGCGGTTTCTGCGTCTCGAACCATCCGAAGTTCGAGGCGATCCGCCTCGCCTGCCGGCCCTATATCTTCACCGCTTCGCTGCCGCCTTCGGTCGTCGCGACCGCGGAAGCGTCGATCCGCAAGCTGATGACCGCGCATGCCAAGCGCGCGCAGCTGTGGTCGAACGCGCGCCGCCTGCACGGCGGGCTGAAGGCGATGGGCTTCCGCCTCGGCACGGAAAATCCCGACAGCGCGATCGTCGCGGTGATCCTCGACGACCAGAATCAGGCGGTCGCGATGTGGCAGGGGCTGCTGGAGGCCGGCGTCTACGTCAATATGGCGCGGCCGCCCGCGACACCGGCCGGGACGTTCCTGCTCCGCTGCTCGCTGTGCGCCGAACATAGCGACGCGCAGATCGACACCGTGCTCGCGAAATTCGAGGCGGCGGGCCGGACCGTGGGCGCGATCGGCTAAACGCCCTGCGCCCGCTTTTCACCGCGACACGAACAGGATAGCATCGCTGACGTGACGCGGGACGAGGCCGAACCGGCGGCCCGGGGGGGCCAAGCCGCCTGGCGCACCATCATGCTCGTCGTGATGGGGCTTGCGGGTGCTGCCGTGCTCGTCGCGCTGGTCATCACGCTCGGCAACGCGAATCGACAGCGCGATCGCGCGCTGCGGCTGCAGGCGCACAGCTATGACGTGATGATCCTCGCGCGCACGCTCGCCGGATCGATCGCCCAGTCGGAGGCGGCGCTCAGCCGGTACGTGATCAGCGGCGATTCGAAGCTGGGGCAGATCTATTACGACAAATGGCGTCTGGCGGGGACGCAGCTCGATCGGCTCGACGATCTGGTTGCCGCCAACCGCACCCAGGCGGGCCGCGTCGCGCACCTGCGCGACGCCTATCAAGCGCGCGGCAGCGAATTGTCGCTGATCGCGCTCAGCACGACCTACAAGAAGAACGCGCAGGCGCTCGCCCGCTTCTACAAGGCACGCCAGTCACCGAGCCTCGACGATATCGATCGCACGCTCGACCGCCTGATCACGGGTGAACGGACGTTGCTCGATGCCCGCACGACGGAGGCGATGCGCACGGTCCAGCGCGCCAACGGCTATGCCGCCGTGCTGGCCGTGTTCGGCGGCCTGATCGCGCTGGGTGCGCTGCTGCTCGGCTGGTTGATCATCCGCACGATCGGCGAGCGCGCGGTGGCACGGGCCGAGGCGGAAGCGGCGCAGGCCCGCGCGAACGATCTCGCCGATGCGGTCGCGCGCGCCACCGACGACCTGCGCGTGCAGGAGGCGAAACTGCGGCAGGTGCAGAAGATGGACGCCGTGGGGCAGCTGACCGGCGGCATCGCGCACGACTTCAACAACATGCTCGCGGTCGTCCTCGGCGGCCTCGAACTCGCGCGGCGCCACGTCGAGAGCGACGCCGCCGCCTGCGCCCGCCACATCGACAATGCGTCGGAAGGCGCCAACCGCGCGGCCGCGCTGACCCGCCGCCTCCTGGCGTTCAGTCGCGAGGAGTCGCTGAAGCCGGAGGCGCTCGACGCCGCGGGGCTGGTGGCCGGCATGTCCGAATTGCTGGATCGCACGCTGGGCGACGCGGTCACGGTGGTGACGCGGGACGCGGCGCGCGGCTGGCGGGTTCACGCCGATCGGGTCCAGCTCGAAAACGCGATCCTCAATCTCGCCGTCAACGCACGCGACGCGATGAACGGCCGGGGTACGCTGACGATCGAGACCGGCGCGCGGACGCTGGCGGCGCTGGAGGTCGGCGAATGCACCGCCGGCGACCATGTCTCGATCGCGGTGACCGACACGGGGTGTGGCATCCCGGCGGCGATCATCGATCGCGTCTACGAGCCCTTCTTCACGACCAAGGAAGCGGGCAAGGGCACCGGCCTCGGCCTCAGCCAGATCTTTGGATTGGTCCGGCAATCGGGCGGCGCGATGGCGATCGACAGCGTGGTCGGCGCGGGGACGACCGTGACGATGTACCTGCCGCGCGACACCGCCGGTCAGGTCGAGTCGACGTCCGCGTCGGACCCCGACGCGCCGCAACATGGCGAGCGGCCGCCGCTGCAGGTCCTTGTCGTCGAGGACGATCCGCGCGTGCTCAACGCCACCATCGGCGCGCTCGAGGAACTGGGCCATGGCTCTATCGCCTGTGACGGCCCCGGCAAGGCTGCGGCACTGCTCGACGCCAATCCCGACATCGATCTGATCATCTCCGACGTGCTGATGCCTGGCCAGACCGGGCCGGAACTGATCGCCGCGCTCGCGCCCGCGATCCCGCACGTCGCCGTTCTGTTCGTCACCGGCTTCGCCGGCGAAGCGAATGCCGCCGAATTCGGCGATCACCACGTCTTGCGCAAACCCTTCACCCTCGCCGGTCTCGAGCGCGCGATCGCCCAGGCGATGGCACGCGAGCGCCCCGCCCCACCCCACCAGATCGCGGCGGAATAGCCGTCGGGTCCATCCGCCGGCAGCGAATCGCACGTCCCGCGCCGAAAGGCAGGGCCGGCTTCGCGGCCCGCCGGCGCGTCGGTTTCCTTGCTCCGCACCGGCCGGCGAGAACGACGCTCCGCCCCTGACGCCACGCGGCGTCCGGCGAAGCGGCAGCGTGCGCGCCTCGGCCCAGACCGGTGAAGCTCAATGCCTTCTCTCCGGCCGTTGATCCGCGCCGGTATTTTTAGCTGGCGCGGCCGCCCTGCCATCCTATACGCCTCGCTTTCCCGTTCCGGCCGAGCAGCCTTCATCGTATGACATCCATCGACCGCTACATGGCACGGCTGATCGCGTTGCCGCTGATCTCGACCCTGACCATCGCGGCCATGCTGCTGGTGCTCGACCGTATCCGTCGGCTGTTCGATTTCGTGGCGACGCAGGGTGGGCCGATCAGCGTGGTCTGGCGGATGCTCGCCAACCTGCTGCCCGAATATCTCGGCCTCGGCATCCCGATCGGGCTGCTGCTCGGAATCCTGCTGGCGTTCCGCCGCCTCGCCGCCAATTCGGAACTCGACGTGCTGCGGGCCGTCGGGGTCAGCTATACGCGGCTGCTGCGCGTCCCCTATATGTACGCGATCGTGCTGGCGGTGCTGAACATCGCGATCGTCGGCTTCGTCCAGCCCAAGGCCCGCTATTATTACGAGCAATTGCGGTTCGAGCTGCGCACCGGCGCGCTGGGCGCGTCGATCAAGGTTGGCGAGTTCACCCATTTCGGCAAGCAGATGACGCTGCGCATCGAGCAGAGCCACGATCGCGGCCGGCAGCTCGAGGGGATTTTCGTTCATTTCGAGAACAAGGGCACGAGCTATTCGGTGACGGCGCAGAGCGGCCAGTTCCTCGCCACCGATGATCCCAACACGATCATCTTCCGCCTGACCAACGGCACGCTCATCCACAAGGCCCCCGACTTCAAGGTGCCGCGCGTGCTCACCTTCACCTCGCACGACCTGCCGATCCCGCTGCCCAAATACGAAAGCTTCCGGCGGAGGGGCGGCCGCAACCTGGAATTCACGCTGCCCGAACTTGCCAAGCTGGGCCATCGTGCCGCCAGCGAGGAACAGCGCGACAGCAGTCGCAGCGAATTCCACTTCCGCCTGGTCGAGGTGGCGACGATGTTCCTGCTGCCGTTGCTGGCCATCGCACTGGGCGTGCCGCCGAAACGCTCCACGTCGGGCGTCGGCGTCTTTCTCGCCATCGTGATGATCGTCGCCTATCATAAGGTGAACGAATATGCCGCGTCGATCGGCGAACTGGGGAGGATCGATCCGCTGATCGCACTATGGGCGCCCTTCTGCGTCTTCGCGGGGATCATCCTCTGGATGTACTATACGATCGCCTATGTACCGGGGGGCCAGCCGATCGGCGCGATCGAGCGCGCGTTCGGCAAGGTCGGCAAGCTTCTTGTCCGCTACATTCCCGGCCGCGGCCGCAAGAAGGGTGTGGCATGAGCGCGCTGTTCCCCTCTCGCGTCGTGTCCTGGTACATGGCGCGGCTGTTCCTGACGCGGACGTTCGGATTGCTCGCGGCGCTGGTCCTGATCCTGCAGACGCTCGACCTGCTCGGCGAGTCGGGGGCGATCCTTGCCCATCCCGGCAACACGCAGGACCAGGTCTGGACCTACGTGACGCTGCGCGCGCCGCAGATCATCGCCTTTCTGCTGCCCTTCTCCGTGCTGCTGGGCGCGATCGCCACCTTCTTCACGATGAACCAGAACAGCGAGATCATCGCGTTGAAGGCGGCGGGCCTGTCCGCGCATCAGGTGCTCGCGCCCCTGCTGGTCGCCAGCCTGGGCGTCGCCGTCGTCAGCTTCACGTTCAACGAACGCGTCGTCACCCGGGCCACCGCGACGCTCGACCAGTGGAAGGCGGTGGATTACGGCGTGATGCCGATCGACCGCGGCGACCGGTCGAACGTCTGGGTGCGCGACGGGGACGACCTGATCGCCGTCGACCAGGTGCGCGGCAAGGGCAAGGCGGTGCAGCTTGGCGGCATCACGGTCTATGACCGTGTCGGCGGCAGCCTGGTCGCGATCACCACCGCACCGCGCGGCCGTTTCGTGGGCAATGGCTGGCAGATCGGTCCCGCGTTGCGCTTCGACGTCGCGACCGCCCGGCAACAGGCGATCGGGAATGCCGTCGTCGCGCCAGGCGTTCGCCCGGATCAATTCACGCTCGGCGAAGTCAATCCGGACGGGCTCTCCTTCACCGCATTGGATGCTGCGATCGGCGATTTGCGCGACGCCGGCCGCCCGACCAAGTCGCTGGAAAGCACGCTCTGGCACAAACTGTCCGGTCCGCTGTCGGCGGTGCTGATGCCGTTGCTCGGCGCGGTGGCGGCGTTCGGCATCGCGCGTTCGGGCCAGTTGTTCGTCCGCGCGGTGATCGGCATGGCGCTCGGCTTCGCCTATTTCGTCGCCGACAATTTCGCGCTCGCGATGGGCAACCTCGGCGCCTATCCGCCCTTCCTGGCCGCCTGGGCACCCTTCCTGCTCTTCCTCCTCATCGGCGAAGCGGTGCTGATCCGGACGGAGGAATAGCCGCCGTTCACGGCACCGATACGGTGCCGTCGACGGGTTCGGGAAAGCGCGACATCAGCGCCCGCCCCAGCGACCGACCGAGCGCGGCAGGCGCATCGGCCGCACTGCCGTCGACCTGCGCGGTCAGCGCGCTGCCGGTCCATAGCCTGCGCCCGTCGCTGCGCGACACGATGCTGAGCGTCATGGTGGTCATGATCAGCGCATGCACGCCCTCCTTGCGCGTCGGCAGCGTGACCCGCGCGCTCGCCCCCCAGTTGCCGAGACCGCCGCTGGTGGCGGCCACGGCAGACCCGGGTGCGGTCACCGATCCCTGCTCGTGGCGCTCGAGGGTGACGATCGCGGTATAGCGGCCGACGTCGCGGCCGGGCAGGATCAGGAACTGCCGCTCCGTCAGGGCATCGCCCACGCCCTCCGCCAGCGCCGCCGCGGCGGGCACGGGAAGGCCGCTGTCGGGGGAGACCGCGACGGTGATCGTGCCGGCGCCGCTGGGCGCCACATCGGCCTGGGCCAGCAGCGCCAAAGCCATCCATTCCATCGCACCCGCCATCCGCCTGCCCTTTCGCCCGATCCCTGTCCCCGACGACGGGCGTGCAGCTTAGAGGCGGATCAACACGGCGGCTATCGCCTGACGAGCGTGCTGCGGAAAATCTTGTTCACCAGCCCCGGCAGCCCCGCATAGCTCGCCTTGTGATAGGGCGAGCCCTCCTCGAGCGCGGCGGTGATGCGGCGGTGCGCCTCGCCCAGCGAATGATAGGGCAGCGCGGGAATGAGGTGGTGCAGCGCATGGTAGCGCAGGCCGACCGGCGCCCACAGCGCGGGCAGCAGCGCGGGCGGCGGTACGTTGACCGAATCGAGATACTGGCCGGTGACGCTCATCGCCTCGCCGTCATTCTCCCACAGATGCGCGACCAGCGTGCGCACCTGGTTGACCACGGCGACACCCGAGCCGACCGCCAGCGCGATCAGCACGCCGCGCAGCGAAAACACGCCCGTCGCGGTCAGCACGACGATCGTGATCGCCCACAGGCTCGCCGCCGTCTCGATCCGGTTCCAGAGCAAACGCGCCTCCCCCTCCGGCGCGCGCCGGCGGAATTGCGGGTTGATCGCGAGCGCCGAATACCGCTCCATGACGATCGTGCGCAGCCGCGGCGACAGCAACGACAGAGGCGACAGGATGGCGTAGCGGATGAGAAGCCCGATCGGCGCGAGCGCGGAGATCAGCACGAACGCGGGCAGCGTCCAGGGCTTCATCAGCGCGAGCGGCAGATATTCGGGATCCTCGACGGTGCCATAGCGCGTGCGCGCATGGTGGAGATTGTGCACCCCCTCGTACATGAAGCTGGGCGTCAGCATCGGCACGCCGACCAGCGCATTCCAGCCCTCGCGGAAGCGCGGCAAGGCGCTGTGCTTCATGTGACTGACTTCGTGGATGAAGCTGAGCGCGCGATAGAGGGCGAACGCAGACACGACCGCGAACAGCACGACCCAGCCCGTCCCCGCGACGGTCACCGCCGCCGCCAGCGCGGCATAACCGATCGCGGCAGAAGCCACCATGTCCGCCCAATAGATGGCCGGGCGCGGCGCGATCAGGTCGCGCGTCAATTCAGCCGCGGTCCGCAGCATCGTCTTGTCGTCGGCGATGCGGATCGTCGTCGCACGCGCTGCCGCCGTCGGGGCGGTGCCGCGCGAAAGGGAGATGCTGCTGTCCATGGCTCGGTCCATTGCCCCCAGATAGTGGCGACAGCATGGCATTTACAGGCGTGGCACGGACCGGATCGGGCGAGTTTTCCAATCACTGATGACGGAATAGTCACTCGTCAAATCGCCGCCCGATGGTAGAGGCTGGAGCGCCGGAGGGAGGACATAGATGGCAAGCGACTTCACGATCAGGCCCGTAACGACGAAGAGGGACCGCAAGGCCTTCGTCGATCTGCCCTTTCGTCTGTACAGGGACGATCCCAATTGGGTGCCGCCGCTGAAGGGCGAGGCGCTCGGCCTGATCACGCCGGAAAAGAACGGCTGGTACAGCCATGCCAAGGCGCAGTTGTTCCTCGCGGAACAGGATGGCCGCGTCGTCGGGCGCATCTCCGCCCATATCGACACGCTCGCGTTGACCATGCCGGCGGTGCAGGGGTTCGGCCCCGGCGTCGGCCAATGGGGGCTGATGGATGCGGAGCATGAGGATATCTTCGTCGCGCTGCTCGCCAAGGCCGAAGCCTGGCTGCGCGAACAGGGCATGACGCGGGCGCTCGGTCCGATCTCGCAGTCGATCTGGGAAGAGCCCGGCCTGCTGGTCCAGGGCTTCGACCATCCGCCGACGATCATGATGGGCCATGCCCGCCCCGAATATCAGGGGTGGATCGAGCGGGCCGGCTATGCCGCGGTCAAGACGCTCTACACCTACGAGCTCGACATCACCCAGGAATTCCCGCCGATCGTCAAGCGGATCATCAAGTCGGGCGAGAACAATCCGCGCATCCGGGTCCGCGAGGTCGACAAGACCAAGTTCGAAGAGGAAGCCGCGATCATCCTGTCGATCCTCAACGATGCCTGGAGCGACAATTGGGGGTTCGTCCCCCTGACCCCGCCGGAGATCAAGGATGTCGGCGTCAAGCTGAAGCCGATCGTGTTCAACGACTTGATCCGCATCGCCGAACTGGACGGCAAGCCGGTCGCGTTCATGATCACCCTGCCCGACCTCAACGAGCCGCTCAAACCCCTGAACGGCAGCCTGCTGCCTTTCGGCTGGGCCAAGCTGCTGCTGTGGCTGCGTAAGCCCAAGGTCCGCACGATGCGCGTGCCGCTGATGGGCGTGGTCAAGGAGCTGCAGGCGTCGCGGCTGGCCAGCCAGCTCGCCTTCATGATGATCGAATATATCCGCCGCGCCTCCGTCGCCCATTATGGCGCGAGCCGCGGCGAGATCGGCTGGATCCTGGAGGACAACCAGGGCATGCGCTCGATCGCCGAGACGATCCAGAGCCGGGTCAACAAGACCTATGTGATCTACGAGAAGGCGCTGTAACGACGCCTGCCCTCACCCTTAGCTGCCTGCGGCAGCTTTTCCCTCTCCCAACGGGAGAGGGAGGGAGGCGCGCAGCGCCGGAAGGGTGAGGACAGCAACGCCGTTCAGACCGTGAAACTCTCGCCGCAGCCACACGCGCCCTTGGCATTGGGATTGTTGAACACGAAGCCGGCGGTGAAATCGTCCTCGACCCAGTCCATCGTCGAGCCGACCAGGTAGAGGATGGACCCGCCGTCGACATAGAGCGTGCCGCCGGGCGTCTCGATCTTCTCGTCCAACGGCTTCGCCGCGGTGACGTAATCGACCGAATAGGCAAGGCCCGAGCAGCCGCGCCGGGGCGTCGACAGCTTGACGCCCGTCGCCCCCTCTGGCGCCCGGCCCATCAGCTCGGCGATCCGTGCCTCGGCACTCGGGGTGAGGATGAGCGGCGCGGGCCGCTGGCGTAAGGTCGTCATGGTCTCAACTCCAAAGCCCGAAGCCAAAGCGAACGGGCCCCTTGTTCTAGCCCCTCCCCTTCAGGGAAGGGATTGGGGTGGGGACGATCCGCCAGCGCTGCTTTCGCGGTGACACCCCACCCCATACCCCCTCCCCCAAAGGGGAGGGGCTGGCGTGCCTACAGCATCCCCAGTTCCAGCTTCGCCTCGTCGGACATCTTCTGCGGGTCCCAGGGCGGATCCCACACGAGATTGACGTCGGCGACGGCGATCCCGGGCACGGAGCCGACGCGCAGCTCGACCTCGCCCGGCATCGATTCCGCCACCGGGCAATGCGGCGTCGTCAGCGTCATCGTCACCGCGGCATGGCCGTCCTCGGTCACCTCGACGCCGTAGATCAGGCCCAGGTCATAGATGTTCACCGGTATTTCCGGATCGTAGATTTCCTTCAGCGCCTCGATCACGCTTTCGTACAGGGCGCCGCCCGGCTCGTGCGTCGCCTCGCCCTGCGGTTTCTGCTGCAGGAATCCGCTCAGATAGTCGCGCTCGCGCGCCTGCCCCTCGGGCGCATCCTCGACGCGCGCGCGGGGCGGCGGCGTCACCGCCTCGACCTCTTCGACCCGGATCATGTCGCTCATCCGAAAATCCTTACCCAAATATCCGCGTCACGCGTTCGATACCGCGCACCAGCGCCTCGATATCCCGTGGCCCGTTGTAGACGCCGAAGCTCGCCCGCGCGGTCGCGTCGACGCCCAGCGTCTCCATCAACGGCTGCGCGCAATGATGGCCGGCGCGGATCGCCACCTGGCCTTCGTCCAATATGGTGCCGACGTCGTGCGGATGCACCCCTTCCACCGCGAAGGAGACGATGCCGGCGGAATCCTCCGGCCCGAACAGCCGCACCGAATTGATCGTCGACAACGCCGCGCGGCAGTCGCGCACCAGCGCGGCCTCATGCGCATGGATGCGATCGAGCCCGATGCCTTCGACATAGTCGATCGCCGCCGCCAGTCCCAGCGCACCGACGATATGCGGCGTGCCCGCCTCGAACCGCCCAGGCGGCGGGGCGTAGGTCGTCTTCGCGAAGGTCACGCGGTCGATCATCGACCCGCCACCCTGATAGGGCGGCATCGCGTCGAGCAGGTCGGGCCGCGCCCACAGCACGCCGATCCCGGTCGGGCCATAGAGCTTGTGACCGGAGAAGACGTAAAAGTCGCAACCGGTCGCCGCGACGTCGACCGCCACCCTCGGCACCGCCTGGCATCCGTCGAGCAGGATCTTGGCGCCGACACCATGGGCGAGCTCGACGGCCCGACGGACGTCGAGCACCGAGCCGAGCACGTTGGAGACATGCGCCAGCGCGACCAGCTTGTGCGCCGGCGTCAGCATCGCGGCCATGGCGTCCAGATCGATGCGGTGATCCGGGGTCAGCGGCACGACATCGATGCCGGCACCGACGCGCTCCGCGACCATCTGCCACGGCACGATGTTGCTGTGATGCTCCAGCGCGGACAGCAGGATGCGGTCGCCTGCCTTCAGCTGCGTTCCCGCCCAGCATTGCGCGACGAGGTTGATCGCCTCGGTCGCGCCGCGCACGAACACGATCTCGTCCGTCGAGCCCGCGCCGATGAACCGCGCCACCGTCCGCCGCGCTGCCTCATAGGCGAGCGTCATGTCGGCGGATCGCTGGTACACGCCGCGGTGCACGGTGGCATAGGTTTCGCCGTATGCACGTGCGATCGCGTCGACGACGACCTGCGGCTTCTGTGCGGTCGCCGCGGTATCCAGATAGGCCCAGCCCGACGGGATCGCCGGGAAGTCGGCGAGCGTATCGAGCGGCTGTTCGGACATGCTCATGCGGATGCTCCGGGCGCGCGCCGGTGGAGGGTACGTAGCCCTCTCAAATCCTCCCCGGCACGGGGAGGGGGACCGCGACGCGCAGCGGCGTGGTGGAGGGGCAGCCCCGAGCTGTGGCACCGCTTGGCTGCCCCTCCGCCGCCGGCTCCGCCGTCAGTCCCCAGCATCGGGTATGGGAGGATCGGCGTGCCCACCATCACAACGCCCGCTCCAACCAGGCATCCGCGTCTGCCGCGAACGCCTCGCGCACCCTTTCGTCACCGATCCGGTCGAGCGCATCGGCGACGAAGGCGCGGGTCAGCAGCGCCTGCGCCCGTGCCGGGGGAATGCCGCGGCTCTGCATGTAGAAGAGCGCGCGCGCGTCGAGCTCGCCCACCGTCGCGCCATGCGCGCATTTCACGTCGTCGGCGAAAATCTCCAGCTCGGGCTTCAGGTTGACCGTCGCGGAGCGCTGCAACAACAGCCCACGCAGCGACTGTTCGCCGTCGGTCTTCTGCGCATGCCTCGCCACCTCGACCGCCGCCGCGAGGCTGGCGACCGAACGATCCGCCGCGACCGCGCGCCACAACTGGTGGCTCTGCCCATTGGGCGCGGCATGGCGCACGCGCACCGCGCATTCCTGGCGCTGCTCCGCCCGGGTCAGCAAGGCGCCGCCGAACTCGGCATAGCCGCCCTCGCCCGCCAGCGTCACGGCGCCGTCGATCCGCGTGCCGGCATCGCCGGCGCCGAGCACCGTCGTGACCAGGCTCGCGCCCTCGCCCAGCGTCGCTTCCTCGCGCAGCGAGGTGAACCCCGCCGCCTGCAGCAGCCGGATCGAGCGCATCAGTCGCGCCGCCTTGCCCAAGGTGATCCGCGCCAGCCGGTTGGACCAGCCGGCCCCCACATAGGTCTCGACCACCTGCACGGCGGCGTCGTCGGCGAGTTCGATCGCGGCGGCGACATGGTTTTCGCGACCGGTCGCGACGTGCACGACCTGCACGGGATCCGCCGCCGCATCGGCGGCGAGGCGCAGCGTCCAGCCGTGCGACGCGCGCCGCCCGAGCGGGTGATCGCCCGCGTCGACCGCGCCCAAAGTCACCGGGCCCAGCGTCACCGGACCCAGGTCGCTGCGCGCCTCATCCAGCACGCCGTCGACGAACAGCAGCTTCGCGCCCGGCAGGTCGAGGAACTCCGCGTCCGGTGCTGCGACCGGGGCGAGCGCCGCCGCCGCCGCGATGCCGCCGAGGTCGGCCCAGCGCCATGCCTCGTCGCGGTTCGACGGCAGGTCGAGCAGCTGCGTCACGCCGCCACCCCCGCATAGCCCTCGCGCTCCAGCGCCAGCGCCAGTTCGGGACCGCCCGAGCGGACGATCCGCCCGTCCGCGAGCACATGGACGCGATCCGGCTGCACGTAATCGAGCAGGCGCTGATAGTGCGTGATCAGCAGCACCGCCTTGTCGGCTTTCCGCATGATCCGGTTGATGCCGTCGCCGACGATCCGCAGCGCGTCGATGTCGAGGCCGGAATCCGTCTCGTCGAGGATCGCGAACTTGGGGTCGATGATGCCCATCTGCACCATCTCGTTGCGCTTCTTCTCGCCGCCGGAAAAGCCGACGTTGACGGGGCGCTTCAACATCTCCTGGTCGAGGCCAAGCCCCGCCGCCTGCTCGCGCGCAAGCTTCAGGAATTCGCCGCCCGACAGCGGCTTCTCGCCGCGCCCGACGCGCTGCGCGTTGAGGCTCTCGCGCAGGAACTGGACGTTCGACACGCCCGGGATCTCGACCGGATATTGGAAGCCGAGGAACACGCCCGCCGCGGCGCGCTCGTGCGGCTCGAGTGCGAGCAGGTCCTGGCCGTCGAAGGTCACCGATCCTTGCGTCACCTCATAGCCGGGCCGCCCGCCGAGCACATAGCCCAGCGTCGACTTGCCCGCGCCGTTCGGCCCCATGATCGCATGCACCTCGCCCGCGTTCACCTCGAGGGTCAGGCCCTTGAGGATCGCCTTGCCATCGATCTCGGCGTGCAGGTCTTCAATTTTAAGCATCATCATCTCTCGAGCCCCTCCCCTTCAGGGGAGGGGTTGGGGTGGGGCGTCCGCCGCAAGGGGGACGATTGGAGTTCGGCAAGAAGGCGCGTCAGAACACCTTCGATGTTCCGCATCACGTCCTCATTGGTGAAGCGGATGGTGCGGTAACCCAGCGCCAATAAAGCGCCGTCACGATGGGCATCGGCTTCGATGTCATCATGTGTGTGGCCGTCGATCTCAACGATCAGCCGGGCGGACGGGCAGAGAAAGTCGACGATATAGCACGCTATCGCAGCTTGGCGGCGGAACTTGAAACCACCCAGTTGCGATCGGGCCAGATGCGTCCACAACCGCCGCTCGGGCTCCGTCGGATTTCGTCGCATATCGGATGCGAACCCTTGCAGGCGAGCGATGGCGTTTGCGGAAACACCCCACCCCCTGCCCCTCCCCTGAAGGGGAGGGGAGTTCAGCCTCCGATCTTCATCCTGCGGGGTCACCCCACGCTCCCCTCAAGCGAAATACCCAGCAACTTCTGCGCCTCTACGGCAAACTCCATCGGCAGCTGCTGCAGCACTTCGCGGGCGAAGCCGTTGACGATCAGCGCCACCGCCGCTTCCTGATCGAGCCCGCGCGACATGGCGTAGAACAGCTGATCCTCGCTGATCTTGCTGGTCGTCGCCTCATGCTCGATCTGCGCGCTCGGGTTCTTCACCTCGATGTACGGCACCGTATGCGCGCCGCACTGGTCGCCGAGCAGCAGGCTGTCGCACTGGGTGAAGTTGCGCACGCCCTCCGCCGTCGGCGCCACGCGCACCAGACCGCGATAGGTGTTGTCGGAGCGACCGGCGCTGATCCCCTTCGACACGACAGTCGAGCGGGTGTTCCGCCCCAGGTGGATCATCTTGGTGCCGGTATCCGCCTGCTGGCGGTTGTTGGTCACCGCGACCGAGTAGAATTCGCCGACCGATCCGTCCCCGGCGAGCACGCAGCTGGGATATTTCCAGGTGATCGCGCTGCCGGTTTCGACCTGGGTCCACGACACCTTGCTGTTCCTGCCCTGGCACAGCGCGCGCTTGGTGACGAAATTGTAGATGCCGCCCTTGCCGTTCTCGTCGCCCGGATACCAGTTCTGGACGGTCGAATATTTGATCTCGGCATCGTCGAGCGCGACCAGCTCGACCACTGCGGCGTGGAGCTGGTTCTCGTCGCGCATCGGGGCGGTGCAGCCCTCGAGATAGCTGACGTAGGCGCCCTTGTCGGCGACGATCAGCGTGCGTTCGAACTGGCCGGTATTCTCCGCGTTGATGCGGAAATAGGTGCTGAGCTCCATCGGGCAGCGCACGCCCTCCGGAATGTAGACGAAGGTGCCGTCGCTGAACACCGCGCTGTTGAGCGTCGCGAAGTAATTGTCGCGCTGCGGCACGACCTTGCCCAGCCACTTCTTGACCAGATCGGGATATTCGCGGATCGCCTCGCTGATCGAGCGGAAGATGACGCCCGCCTCCTCCAGCTCCTTGCGGAAGGTGGTGGCGACGGAGACGCTGTCGAACACCGCGTCCACCGCGACCTTGCGCGCGCCCTCGACGCCGGCGAGCACCTTCTGCTCCTCGATCGGGATGCCGAGCTTTTCATAGGTGCGCCGGATTTCCGGATCGAGCTCGTCGAGCGAGGCGATCGTCGCCTTCGCCTTGGGCTCGGCGTAATAATAGGCGTCCTGGTAATCGATCGGCGGCACGTTGAGCTTGGCCCAGTCCGGCGCCTCCAGCGTCTGCCACAGCCGGAACGCCTTGAGCCGCCAGTCGAGCATCCATTCGGGCTCGTTCTTCTTGGCGCTGATGTAGCGGACGGTGTCCTCGCTCAGCCCCTTGGGCGCGAAGTCCTGCTCGACCTCGGTCGCGAAGCCCCACTCATACTTCTTCGAAACGGCCTCATAGGCCTCGGCATTCTTGGTCGCCATATCACTCATCCGCCCCGGCGAGCGCCGGGGTCCTGCTGGAGGCCGAAACTGATGGGGCGCCGCACAGCGACGCCAGCGAGACGTTCGCGAGCGCGCCGCGCACCGCGGCATTCACCACGCCCCAATGCGGCTTGACGTGGCATTGGTGGTCGATCGCGCAATCCAGCGCCGCGCCGTCGACGCAGCTGGTCATCTGGATCGGCCCCTCCACCGCCTCGACGATGTCGGCAAGGCTGATCGCGCTCGCCGGCCGCGCCAGCGCGACGCCGCCGCCGGTACCACGCGCGCTGTCGAGCAGGCCGGCCGCCGACAGGCGGCTGACCAGCTTCTGCGCGGTCGGCAGCGGCACGCCCGTCTCCTCCGCCAGGCGCGTGGCGTTGAGCCGCCCCGCATCCGCGAGGCGTGCCGCGGCGGTCATCATCACGACCGCATAATCGGCGAGGCTGGAGAGCCGCATGGTTCCTTTCCACTTGCGAACGCTTCGCAAATCGGACGAAATCGTTCCGATTGGGCAGATAGGCCTTCGCGGGCCGACGTCAACCGCGGAAAAGCCGATCAGCGTCAGTGGATTTCCCGCCGCCCCTTGAACCCGCCCCCCGCGCGATGCGAAGGCGGCGGGCATGACCTATGCCGCGCGCCCGTTGCTGTTCACCCTCGATCCCGAGACCGCGCACACGCTGACGATCCGCGCGCTCAGGCTGCGTGGCGCGGTGCCAGGCGGCATCGGGGCGGACACCCGCCCCCGCCTCGCCACCACGGTGGCGGGGCTCGCCTTCGCCAATCCGGTCGGGCTCGCCGCCGGGCTCGACAAGAACGGCGAGGCGATCGACGGCCTGTTCGCGCTGGGCTTCGGCAGCGTCGAGATCGGCACGCTCACCCCCCTGCCCCAGCCGGGCAACCCGCGCCCGCGCCTGTTCCGCCTCGCCGCGGACCGCGCGGTGATCAACCGCATGGGCTTCAACAATCACGGCCTCGCCGCCGGGCTCGCACATGCCCGCGCCGCGAAGCGAAAGGGCAAGGGCCTGCTCGGCATCAACGTGGGCGCCAACAAGGACGCAAGCGACCGCGTCGCCGACTATGTCGCGGGCGTCACCGCCGCCGCACCGCTCGCGGACTATGTCACGATCAACATCTCCAGCCCGAACACGCCCGGGCTGCGCGACCTGCAGCACGGCGCCGCGCTGGCGGAGCTGCTCGCCGCCTGCGCCGAGGCGCGCGGCGCGACCCCGCTCTTCCTAAAGGTCGCGCCCGATCTCGACCCCACCGGAATCGACGGCGTCGCGCGCGCGGCGATCGACCATCGCATCGACGCGATCATCATCGGCAACACGACGATCAGCCGCCCGCCGCTCGCATCCCGCGACGGCGGAGAAACGGGCGGCCTTTCCGGCGCGCCGCTCGCCCCGCTCGCCCGCCAGCGGCTCGCCGACTTCCGCCGCGCGACCGGCGCCGCGCTGCCGCTGATCGCGGCCGGCGGCATCGACAGCGGCGCGGAGGCCTATGCCCGCATCCGCGCGGGCGCCAGCCTGGTGCAGGTGTACAGCGCCCTCGTCTACGAAGGGCCGGGGCTGCCCGCACGCATGCTACGCGACCTCGACGCACTGCTCGCCCGGGACGGCTTCGCCAGCGTGACGGCGGCGGTCGGCACGGGAGTCTGAACAAGCCCAGCCGTCATGCCCGCGCAGGCGGGCATCCAGACGCGCGGGTCCCGCGGATCATGAGCCACGGCGTACCTGGATCCCCGCCTTCGCGGGGATGACGGTCGAGGGTGACGGCGACGGCGGCTGACGGACACAGCGCCTTCGACCCTTGCCCTCCCCCGTCATGCCGCTACGATTCATGCCGATGAAGACGTTCCTGACCGTGCTCGCCGCCTCCGCCGCGCTGCTCCCGGCCCCCATCCCTGCCAAGCCCGCCCCCGCGAAGACCGCCGCCACCGCCCAGGGCATGGTCAGCGCCGCCGATCCGCGCGCCGCCGCCGCGGGAGCGGAGATTCTGAAAGCGGGCGGCACCGCCACCGACGCGGCGATCGCGACGATGCTCGCGCTTGGCGTCGTCGAACCGCAAAGTTCGGGCCTGGGCGGGGGCAGCTATTGGGTGCGCCACGCCGCGCGCACCGGCCGGATCGACGCGATCGACGCGCGGGAGACCGCACCCGCCGCCGCCGGCCCCACCTGGTTCTATGCCGCCGACGGTACCCCGCTCAGCCATGCCGATGCCGTGCCGGGTGGTCGCAGCGTCGGCGTACCCGGCGCGATCCGCGGCATGGCGCTGGCCCATCGCAGCGGCGGCAAGCTGCCTTGGGCAAAGCTGTTCGAACCCGCGATCCGCCTCGCCCGCGACGGCTTCCGGGCCAGCCCCCGCTACGTCAACGCCGTGGCCTCTTATGGCGCGCACCTGACGCCGGAAAGCCGGGCGCTGGCCACCCGGCCGGACGGCAGCGCCTATGCCGTCGGCGATCTGGTCAGGAACCCGGCGCAGGCCGCGCTGCTCCAGCGGCTCGCCACGCGCGGTGCGGACAGTTTCTACGTCGGGCCGGAAGCGCAGAAGCTCGTCGCCACCGTCAACGGCGCGGCGCGCAACCCGTCGAAGATGACGACGGGCGACCTTGCCAGCTACGATGCGAAGCCGCGCACGCCCGTCTGCATCGCCTATCGCGCGAACCGCGTGTGCAGCATGGCGCCCTCGTCCTCCGGCGGCCTCACCGTACTGATGATCCTGAAGCAGCTCGAGCGCTTCGACATGACCGGGCTGGGGAAGGACAATCCGACCGCCTGGCACCTGTTCGCCGAAAGCAGCCGCCTCGCCTATGCCGACCGCAACATGTACGTCGGCGACCCGGACTTCGTGAAGGTGCCCGTCGCCGGTCTGCTGGACGCCGCCTATCTGCGCAGCCGTTCCATGCTGATCTCGCCCACCGCGACCATGCCGAATGTTTCCGCCGGAACACCGCCCGGCGCGCCGCCGCGGATCGAGGCGCCGGTCAGCGAGGTCGCGGGTACCACCGACCTCGCCGTCGCCGATCGCGCCGGCAACGTCGTCGAGGTGACGACGACCGTCGAGGGACCGTGGGGCAGCGGCCTCGCGCTCGACGGCGCCGTCCTCAACAACCAGCTGACCGACTTCGACATCGTTCCCGTCGCCAAGGGCGCGGACGGTACCGGCTATCTCGTCGCCAACCGCGTCGAGGGTGGCAAGCGCCCGCGTTCGTCGATGGCCCCGACGATCGTCTATGGCCCCGACGGCAAGGTGCGGCTCGCGGTCGGCGCGGCCGGCGGCTCGACCATCATCGCACAGGTCGCCAAGGCGATCGTCGGCGTCGTCGACTGGCACCTCCCCGCGCAGGATGCGATCGGCCTCGGGCTCGTCTATGCGCCCGGCCCGGTCGCGACGCTGGAGGCGGACACCGCAGTCGCCGCGATGCAGCCGGCGCTCGCCGCGCTGGGCGAGCGTACGGAGATCGCGCCGCTGGGGCTCAAGGCGAATGCCATCGAGTGGAAGGGCGGCCGCTGGGTCGGCGCGGCCGATCCGCGCAGCGAGGGCGTCGCGATCGCGGAGGACGGCACCGTCACGCGCCCGGCGAGGATCGGCGCCGCAGCCAACCGCCCGTCCGAATAGTTATCCGCCACAGGCGGCCGCCATGCAGCGCCGCCCGGCGTCAGGAGAGCCATGATGCGCAAGCTGGAATATTTCCCCAATCTCGTCGCGATGTTCTTCGCGCGCGCGCGCGAGAAGGGCGACGCCCCGTTCCTCTGGGCGAAACAGCGCGGCAGCTGGGTTTCGACCAGCTGGTCCGATGCGGCGGAACAGGTCGCCAGCCTCGCCGCCGGGCTCAAGGCGATCGGCCTCAAACCGGGCGACCGCGTCATGCTGGTCAGCGAGAACCGGCCCGAATGGTGTATCAGCGACCTCGCGATCATGGCGGCGGGCTGCGTCACCGTGCCGACCTACATCACCAACACCGAACGCGATCACGCCCATATCATTGCCGATTCGGGCGCCTGCGCGATCATCGTCTCGACCGACAAGCTCGCCAAGACGCTGTTGCCCGCCGTGCTGCGATCCAACCAGGGGCAGATCGTCATCGGCATCGACGAGATGCGCGCGCCGTCCGCCAGCATCGATTTCCACGACTGGCGCAAGCTGATCGCCGATCATCCGACCAGCGCGGATCGTGCCGCGGGCCAGGCGACGTTCGCGCGCGACGACCTTGCCTGCATCATCTACACCAGCGGCACCGGCGGCGCCCCGCGCGGCGTCATGCAGCACCACGGCGCGATCCTGCACAACGTCAACGGCTGCTGCACCGTCATCTCCGAGGATTTCGGCTGGGACGACGAGGTGTTCCTGTCGTTCCTGCCGCTCAGCCACGCCTATGAGCATACCGGCGGCCAGCATTTCCCGATCGGGCTCGGCGCGCAGATCTATTATGCGGAGGGGCTCGACAAGCTGGCGAGCAACATCGAGGAGGTGCGACCGACGATCATGGTCGTCGTGCCCCGCCTGTTCGAGGTGCTCCGCACCCGGATCAGCAAGGCGATCGAGAAACAGGGCGGCCTGGGCCAGAAGCTGCTCGGTCAGGCGCTGGCGATCGGCGCGCGGCAGTATGAGGGCAGGCTGCGCCTGATCGACCGGCCGACGCAGCTCGCGGTCAACACGCTGTTCAAGCCGAAGATCGCGAAGAAGTTCGGCGGCCGGCTGAAGGCGATGGTGTCGGGCGGTGCGCCGCTCAACCCGGAGATCGGCATCTTCTTCCAGAGCCTCGGCCTCACCTTCCTGCAGGGCTATGGCCAGACGGAGGCGGCGCCGGTCATCTCGTGCAACCGGCCCTCCGCCGGCTTGCGGATGGAGACGGTCGGGCCGCCGCTGGTCGAGACCGAAGTGCGGATCGCCGAGGATGGCGAGATCCTGGTGCGGGGCGAACTCGTCATGCACGGCTATTGGCGCAACGAGGCGGAGACCGCCCGCGTGCTGAAGGACGGCTGGCTGCACACCGGCGACATCGGCGAATTCGACGCGGGCGGCCGCATCAAGATCACCGACCGCAAGAAGGACCTGATCATCAACGACAAGGGCGACAATGTCGCGCCGCAGAAGATCGAGGGCATGCTGACGCTGCAGCCGGAGATCGTGCAGGCGATGATCTACGGTGATCGCAAACCCTATATGGTCGCGCTGATCGTGCCCGATCCCGAATGGACGCAGGAATGGTGCGCCGCCAACGGCGATGCCTGCAACTTCAAGCGCCTGCACGAGAACAGCGAGTATCGCACGGCGATTGGCCACGCCATCGAGCGGGTGAACAAGGATCTGTCCGTCACCGAGCGTGTCCGCCGCTTCATCCTCGCCGACGAAGGCTTCACCATCGAGAACGAGCAGCTTACACCCAGCCTGAAGATCCGCCGGCACGTCATCCGCCACACCTATGGGGATCGGCTCGACGCGCTGTATCGCGGCTGAGGTGCGATCCGGCGAGGCTGAATTGGGGCGGTGCCGACCCGGCGCGACGATGTCCGGGTGAATGCCGGGTCGGCACGGCGGCCGACCGGCATTGGCACCGAACCGGCGGCCAATGCAGCGACGGGTTTCATGAGGACAAGGCTGCAAGCTCCTGCGCTGCATGGAAAAATAAAATCATATCGGGCAAAAATAGACCCATAATTTAAGCAGACCTTAGTCCCGCCGCGGCCAGAGCACGACCATGGCGCGTGCTTCCTCCTTCGACCCTGATTCGACGTTTCGCCGTCTGCGCGTGACGGTGCGCGCGCTGGGCGGCGATCGGCGCGGCGTGTCGGTGATCGAATTCGCGATGATCGCCGGTCCGTTGATCGCGCTGATCCTCGCGAGCCTGCAGACCAGCCTCATCTACTTCGCGCAGCAGGGGCTCGAGACGGCGGTCGAGGCCGCCGCGCGTACGGTCGTGACCGGCAAGGCGCAGGCGAGCGACGCACAGGCGACCGGCATGACGCAGCAACAGCTCGCCGAGCGCTTCCGCCAGGCGGCCTGCGCGCGCATCCCCCGCTTCCTCAAATGCACGAACCTCTACGTCGAGGTGACGAGCGCGTCGAACTGGAGCGGCATGTCGACCGCCGTGCCGACCCTGACCTTCGATTCGAGCGGCAACGTCTCCAACATCTTCCGCTACGATCTCGGCAGCCAGGGATCGGTGGTGATGGTGCGTCTGATGTACCTTTGGCCGATCCAGACCGGTCCGCTCGGCCTCAATTTCAGTAACCTCGCCGGGGGGCGGCAGGGGCGGCTGCTCGTCGCGACGTCGGTCGCGAAGACGGAAAACTTCTGATGCCGATGCGATTTCCACGACGTCCCGCGCGGCTGCGTCGCGATCGACGCGGGACGGTGCTGGTCGAATTCGCGGTCATCCTGCCGGTCGTTCTGGTCCTGTGGCTGGGCAGCCTGCAGGTGGAGGACGCGATAGCCTGCAACCGCAAGGTGACGATTGCGACGCGCGCGATCGCCGACCTCGTCGCGCAGAACGTCAGCGGGACGGTCGCGGCCAGCGACCTCGACAGCAACCTGGCCGCCTCGACGCAGGTGCTGGCGCCCTATGCGGCCGGCGCGGCGGGCATCCGCATCACCGAGGTCGCCACCGACAACAACTATCGCACGACGGTGCAGTGGAGCCGCGGCTACAATGTCGCGGCCGCGGTGCCGGGACAGGTCGTCACCGTGCCGGCCGCGATGCGCGTGCCCGGCGCCTATTTCCTCTTCGCCGAGGTTACCTACGCCTACCGGCCGCCGATGAACTTCGGCTTCGTCGGCCCGCTGAAGCTGGGCGACTCGCTCTACATGCTGCCGCGCAATTCCAACAAGATCGACTGTACGGGATGCTGACCCGCATGACCTTCCTGCGCCCGCTGTTCGCACGCCTGCGCGCCGACCGCCGCGGCGCGGCGTTCATGATCTTCGCCTTCGCGCTGGTCCCGCTGTCCTTCGCGGTCGGCATGGGCATCGACTATGCGCGCGCGATGAAGGCGCAGACGAAGCTCAATGCGATCGCCGATGCCGCGGCGCTGTCGGCGGTCAGCAAGCCCGTGATGCCGCTGAACGACGCGACCGCCGCCTATGTCGCCACGACGATGTTCAACACCCAGGCCGCGCCCCTGCTGACCGCGAGCCAGATCCAGATCACCTCGCTGAGCGCGTCCGCGCCGACCGATGCCAACGGCCGGCGGACCGCGACGGTGACCTATACCGCGACGTCGCACAATCTGTTCTCGCGGCTGCTCGGCATGGGCGTGCTGCGGATCGGCGGCACCTCGCAGACGACGAACGCCACCGCGCCGAACATCGATTTCTACATGCTCCTCGACGTCTCCGGCTCGATGGCGCTGCCGACGACGACCGCCGGGCTGGCGCAGATCGCGGCGAGCAATTCGAGCCAATGCCAGTTCGCCTGTCATTCGGTGAACGACATCAAGGGCACGGATGCCAACGGCAACCAGACCGACCTCTACGGCGTCGCCAAATCCTATGGCCTGACGCTGCGCATCGACGACGAGGGCGCGGCGGTTTCGAAGCTGGTCTCGGACGCGGTCAGCACGTCCAGCAAGAACGGCGCGACCTATCGCATGGGAATCGCGAGCTTCCGCGGCGACGGCGGTTTCCAGAAGCTGTACGATATCGCCGATTCGCGCGGCCTGCAGGGCGCCTCGACCGTCACCACAAACCTGACGCCGTCGCTCTACTGGTCCAACGGCTGCCCGACCCAGGCATGCGCGAAGACCGACGTGGGATGGAACGACCAGGACACCGGGAGCAGCGACGCGTTCAACAACATCAACACGGTGATCCCGACGCCGGGCAGCGGCCTGAACGGCGCGCCGGCGCAGGCGACGATGTTCGTCATCACCGACGGCATGCGCGACGAGCAACGTCCCGGCGGCCGTCCCGAAATCGCCTTCGACACGACCAAGTGCGACATGATCAAGGCGCGCGGCATCCGCATCGCGGTCCTCTACACCGAATATCTGCCGGAATCGCTCGCCAACAATCCCTGGTCGCAGGCGAACGTCGCCCCCTATCTCTACCAGGTCGAACCCGCGCTCAAGGCGTGCGCATCGCCCGGCCTCTATACCAAGGTGACGACCAACCAGGACATCTACACGGCGCTCGACGCGCTGTTCCAGAATGCGGTGGCGACGGCCCGTATCTCGGGCTGATCGCCGGGCCGGACGCTAGAGCGCGCGGCGATAGGTGTGCGCGTCGAACGTCTCGCCGTTGCGCCCGCGATAATAGCCGCGGCGTTCGCCCACCTTGGCGAAGCCGTTCTGCTCGTACAGCCGCACGGCTTCGTTGCCGGCGCGCACCTCGAGATGCAGGTCCGCGATCCCCGCCCCGCCCGCCTCGGCGATGACCGCGCGCAGCAACGCCCCCGCCACGCCGCGGCGGCGATAGGGCGGCGCAACCGCCAGCAGCAGCAGTTCGGCCTCGTCCGCCACGGTACGGACCAGCGCGAATCCGGCGGGCACGTCGTCGATCTGTGCGATGGTCAGCCGCACGCCGGGCATCGCCATCACGCCGAGGCACTGACTGCGCGTCCACGCCTCTCCGAACCGCGGGTCGAACGCCGCCGTCATCAGCGCGTCGACCGTCGCGACGTCGCGCGTGTCGCCCGTGCGCAACGTCACCGTTCGCGTCGCCATCACGCGGCGACCGGCGGCGTGATCCCGCCGGGCAGTTTGGCATCGGGCGCGCGGCCGTAGAGCGGCTTTGCCGGCAGCGCGACAAGGTCCGGCGGCAACAGGATCGCGTCCGCGGCACGCGGCAGCGCGGGCCGTCCGGTCACCGACGGATCGACCCGCTGCAGCCACGCCAGGCCGTTGCCGACGATCGCCCGGTTGCCGATCCGATCGATCGCGGCCTGCGGCGACAGCGAAGCCAGTGCGTCGAGCGCCCCCTCGCCGCGCGCGAACGGCTGCATGAAGACTTCGCCATGCCCCCCCTCGAGCACGACCGCCACCTGATCCTCTTCGCCATCGGCAAAGGCGCGCTGGGCGATGAGCGCGAGGCTGGAATATCCCACGACCGCCGCGCCCCAGCCGAGTGCCAGCCCACGGGCGGCGGCGATACCGACGCGCACGCCGGTGAAGCTGCCCGGTCCGACGTCGACGGCGATCCGTGCCGCGCGGCCGCCATCGGGCAGGTCCGCGATCATCGGCACCAGCCTTTCGGCATGACCACGACCGACTTCGGCATGCTCCGCCGCGATCACCTGCCCGTCGGCGATCAGTGCGACCGAACAGGCGGCGGTCGCGGTATCGATCACGAGCGTGCGGAAGGTGGCGTCCATCGCGTCCCGCTTTGTCGCAGGCATTCGATCACGACAAGTCCCCGCGACGTTCGGCGTCGACGTCACGCGATGCGGTTGAACTTCGCAAATTCGGGGCGCGGCGAGCGCGGATGGACGGACGCGGGGTCCCCATAGCCGAGCGTCGCGATGAAGTTCGTGCGCACCCCGGGCTGGTCGGCGAAGAACACCTTGTCGACCGCGCCCTGATCGAAGCCCGACATCGGCCCGGTATCGAGTCCCAGCGCGCGCGCGGCGATGATCAGATAGGCACCCTGCAGCGACGAGTTGCGGAAGGCCGACGCCTCGCGCAACTCGGTGTTGCCGTCGAACCAGGATTTGGCGTCGACGTGCGGAAACAGCTCCGGCAGATGCTCGTGGAATTCGACATCCATCGCCACGATCGCGGTGACCGGCGCCTGCAGGATTTTGGAGCGGTTGCCCTCGGACGCACAGGCCGCGAGCTTTGCCTTGGCCTCGTCGCTGACGCACCAGACCAGGCGCGCGGGCAACTGGTTCGCGGAGGTCGGGCCCCATTTCATCAGGTCCCAGATCGCGTGCAGCTGCGCCTCGCTGACCGGCTTGTCCAGATAGCCGTTGTAGCTGCGCGCCGTCCGGAAGATCGTGTCGAGCGCGGTATCGGACAGGATCTCGGACATCAGACGGCCCTCACTTCGGTGACTTCGGGGACATAATATTTGAGCAACTGCTCGATGCCGTTCTTCAGCGTCGCGGTCGACGACGGGCAGCCGGCACACGCACCGTGCATGCGCAGGAAAACCTTGCCCTTGTCGAACCCGCGATAGACGATGTCCCCGCCGTCGTTCGCCACCGCCGGGCGCACGCGCGTGTCGATCAACTCACGGATCTGCGCGACGATGTCGGCATCGGCGGGATCGTCGGCGATCTCCTCTTCCGCCGCCGGCACGCTGAAGCCCGCGCGGGCCTCGCGGAACAGCGGCATGTTGGCGGAGAAATGGTCCAGCAGGATGGCGAGCACGTCGGGCTTCAGACCGGTCCAGTCGACGCCCGGCGCCGCGGTGACCGACACGAAGTCGCGCCCCAGGAACACGCCGGTGACGTCGCCGAGCGCGAACAGCGCCTCCGCCAGGGGGCTTGCCTCCGCTTCCTCGGGGGTGGCGAAGTCGCGCGTGCCGGTGTCCATCACGGTCCGGCCGGGCAGGAACTTGAGCGTCGCCGGGTTCGGCGTGGCTTCGGTCTCGATCAGCATGCGCGCCATGTGGCGCGGCGCGGCCGGTGGATCAAGCGGCCAGCGGGAAAGGCTTTGTTTCGTGTCTTCAAAGGATACCGCATCGGCCGCGCCCATAGACCTGCGCCGCGCGCGCGTGGCCGGCAACGGGCGCGATCGCGCCAGCGTTTTGATCCACGTACGGGGAAGCGGTACCGAGCCGATCCAGCCTTGCCGGATCGCACGCTAGCGCCGGTCGGGCCGGCCCTTCGTCCGCAGGACCATGTCCGCGATCCATCGTCCCGGTTGGCGCAGCGGCCGCCTGAAGCGGACCAGCAGCACCATGCGCGTCGCCGCGGCATCGTTCCACACCTCATGATCGTACGTGTCGTCGAACACGACCGTCTCGCCCTCCGCCCAGCGCAGGTAGCGATCGCCGATCCGCATGCGGACGTCGCCGTCGCGCGGCACGATCAGGCCGAGATGACAGGTGACCAGCCCCTTGGTCGCGCCGCGATGCGCGGCAATGTGTGCGCCCGGGGCGAGGGTTGCGAAGCACGCGCGTTCGGCCCCCGGAATGCAGGCGACGGCGGCGGCGGTGACCGGGCATTGCGCCAGCGTCTCCCCGACGGGCTCGCCATGCCGCCAGAGCGCGACCGAGTCCGCGCCGCCCTTCGGGGACATGGCGACGCGAATCGCCTCGTCCCGGATTGCCTGCCACCGGTCGCGCAACACCGCCGTCCATCCGAAGTCACGCACGTCGAGCACGGGTGCGTTCGAGACGAGCGACGACGCCGCGATCACCCGGTCGAGCGCGGCACGCCACCATCCGCCCTCCGGCGGGCCCGCGGCGCGACCATGCGCCCGCCGCGACGCCTCGCTGCCGAAATTCTGCCGCATTGCCCGATCGTGTCGAGGCATGCCGATATTGCTTCCGCCGGCCGTCATCCTTGCACCGTCCCGTCGTCCACCCGTGCGGTTTTCCGCTGTGGGGCGGCGTGGCGCGCCGATGCGCGCCGCTCCTGTCGACAGTGGCGACTATCGGCGCACGGGGGCGAAAACATGGCGATGGCGCGGTGTCTTCTGGGTCGCGGAACCTCCGCCGGCACCACCGCTGCGCCGTCGCTTGGGCGGTGCAAGGCGCCCAGCTAGCCCTTGCACGTGCCACACGCTAAAAGGCCGGCATGGCGTTCTTCTCCCGCGCATTCGCGCCCGTATTGCTTCTCGGCCCCATCCTCGGTCTCGCCAATCCACTTGTCGGCCAGACCGCGCCTGCCACGGCCCCCTCGGTCAAGGTCGACACCTCCGCCTGGCTCTACAAGGGCAGCGACCTGCCGCCCGATCCGGCGTGGAGCTTCGGCACGCTGCCGAACGGCCTGCGCTATGCGGTGCGCAAGAACGGCGTGCCGCCGGGACAGGTGTCGATCCGCGTGCGCATCGACGCCGGCTCGCTCAACGAGACCGACACGCAGCGCGGCTATGCCCATTTCATCGAGCATCTGTCGTTCCGCGGCTCGGAATATGTCCCCGACGGCGAGGCGAAACGGGTGTGGCAGCGGTTCGGCGCCACCTTCGGTTCCGATTCCAACGCATCGACCACGCCGACGCAGACGCTCTACAAGCTCGACCTGCCCTCGGCGACGCCGCAGACGCTCGACGAAAGCCTCAAGATCCTGTCGGGCATGATGGAAAAGCCGACGCTGACCGACGCGGCGGTGGCCGCCGAGCGGCCGATCGTGCTCGCCGAACGTCGCGAGCAGCCGGGGCCGCAGGTCCGCCTCTCCGATGCGATGAACGCCTTGTTCTTCGCCGGCCAGCCGCTGGCCGACCGTTCGCCCATCGGCACGCTGAAGACGCTCGAGGCGGCGACCGGCGACAGCATCAAGGCGTTCCACGACAAATGGTACCGCCCCGAACGCGCCGTCGTCATCATCTCCGGCGACGTCGACGCCGCGACGCTCGGCCAGCTCGTCGTCAAGCATTTCGCGGATTGGAAGGGCAACGGCCCCGCCCCCGCCGATCCGGACTTCGGCCAGCCCGATCCGAAACAGCCGACCAGCGCCACGCTGGTCGAGCCGGGCCTGCCGCCGCTGGTGATGATGGGCGTCGTGCGTCCCTGGCACTTCAACAACGACACCAAGATCTTCAATCAGAAGAGGATGGTCGACACGATCGCCGCCAAGGTGATCAGCCGCCGCCTGGAACGCCGTGCGCGTGCCGGCGCCAGCTTCGTCCAGGCGAGCGCCGACCTGGACGATCGCTCCCGCTCGGCGAACATGACGACGGTGCTGATCCTGCCCGTCGGTGACAAATGGGAACAGGCGCTCAAGGACGTCCGCGCGGAGATCGCCGATGCCGAAAAGGCGCCGCCGACGCAGGCGGAGATCGACCGCGAATATGCCGATTACGAGGTCGCGATCCGCAACGGCGTCGAGACCGCCCGCGTCGAGGCGAGCGCCAAGCAGGCCGACGACATGGCCGGCGCGCTCGACATCCGCGAGACGGTGACCGCGCCTCAGAACCAGTATGACATCCTCGCCGACGCGAAGAAGGCCGGCATGTTCAATCCCGCCGCGGTCCTCGCCTCGACCAGGAAGATCTTCACCGGCGTTGCGACGCGCGCCCTCGTCAATACCCGCACCGCGGAAAAGGGCACGGCAGAAAAGCTGGCGGCCGCGCTGAAGGCGGATGTCTCGCAGCTGACCGTCAAGCGCGCCACGCAGGGGTCCGTGGATTTCAGCAAGCTGCCAGCGCTCGGCACGCCGGGGACGGTCGCGTCGCGCGAACAGGTTCAGGGCCTGCCGCTGGAAAAGGTGACCTTCGCCAACGGCGTGCACATGCTCCTCTTCGCCAATCCCGACGATACCGGCCGGGTGTTCGTGCGCGTGCGCTTCGGGCGCGGGTACAACGCGCTGCCCGCGGACCGCCAGTCGCTCGGCTGGTCGGGTGATCTTGCGCTGATGGAGAGCGGCATCGGCAACCTGGGCCAGGACGATCTCGACCAGTTGACCGCCGGGCGGCAGCTCGGCCTCGACTTCGATATCGACGAGGACGCCTTCTCGGTGGCCGCGCTGTCGAGCCCGAAGGATTATGCCGACGAACTGACGCTGATCGCCGCCAAGCTCGCCGCGCCGCGCTGGGACGCGGCGCCGGTGATGCGTGCCAAGGAAGCGGCGCTGACCGCGATCCCGGGCTATCAGTCGAGTGCCGACGGCGTCCTGTCGCGCGACCTGGAGGGATTGCTGCACGATGGCGATCCGCGCTGGCGGACGCCCGATGCCAAGGCGATCGAGGCGCTGACGCCCGCCGCGTTCAAGGCGTTCTGGGGCCCCCTGCTCGCCAGCGGCCCGATCGAGGTCGACGTCTTCGGCCAGATCGACCCCGACGCGGCGATCGCCGCGGTCGCGAACAGTTTCGGCGCGCTGCCGCCGCGCACGCCGTCGACCGCCGCGACGCCGCCCGTCCGCTTCCCGGCGCACGTGGCGACGCCGGTGCTGCGCCTGCACGACGGGCCGGAGACGCAGGCGGCGGCGGTGATCGCATGGCCGACCGGCGCCGGCATGGCCGACAGCGCCACCGCGCGGCAGCTCGAGGTGCTGGCGCAGGTGTTCAGCGACCGCCTGTTCGAGAAGATGCGTCAGGCGGCGGGCGCGAGCTACAGCCCCGGTGTGGCGAGCAGCTGGCCAAAGGGGCTGCCGGGTGGCGGCCGGTTGATGGCGATGAGTCAGGTCGCCCCCGCCAACGTGCCGCTCTTCTTCCGCCTGGCCCGCGACATCGCCGCCGACCTTGCGGCGCATCCGATCTCCGACGACGAGCTCGCGCGCGTCAAGGGACCGTTGCAGCAGCTGTACCAGCGCGCCGCGACGAGCAGCCTGTTCTGGATGCGCGAGCTGTCGGGCAGCGCCTACGACACGACGCGGCTGGACGCGACGCAGCGGATCGGGCGCGACTTCGGCGCGGTGACCCCCGCGTCGCTGCAGCAGACCGCCGCGAAATATCTGGTCCCGTCGAAGGACTGGACGCTCGCGGTGCTGCCGCGCAAGGCGGGCGGGGCCGCAGCGACGGGCAAATAGCGTCCGATCCAGCCAGGCCATGGCGGGGGCGGTGTCGGCCCTCCCCCGCCGCGGGACCATGCGATCGAGGCGTTATTGCGAGTCGGTTTCGCTTTTCGCAATTAGCGCTTCGCGATAGGGTGTGCGCATGCCTCGCAAAATCGATCTCGAAGCCCTGTGCGCGCAAAAGGGCCTGCGCATCACCGAGCAGCGCCGCGTCATCGCGCGCGTGCTGTCGGAGGCGGAGGATCATCCGGACGTGGAAAAGGTCTACGAGCGGGCCTCCGCGATCGATCCCGGCATCTCGATCGCCACCGTCTATCGCACCGTGCGTCTGTTCGAAGAGGCGGGGATCCTCGACCGCCATGACTTCGGCGACGGCCGCGCCCGCTACGAGCCCGCGCCCGAGGCGCATCACGATCATCTGATCGACGTCGAAACCGGCCGGGTGATCGAGTTCGTCGACCCCGAGGTCGAACAGCTGCAAAAGGCGATCGCGGAGCGCCTCGGCTTCCGGCTCGTCGACCATCGCATGGAACTGTACGGCGTCAGCCTCGACCGCAAGAACTGAGCCGCGGTGATGGGCGGCAACCTGCGCCTCGCCGCCCGGCTCCTCGCCCTCGTCGCCGCCCTCGCCGGGGCGCTCCTCCTGCACGGCCTCTGGCGCCTCCTCCGCCTGCCCTCGCCCTGGCCCCGTCTGTTTCTCGGCGCCGGCGCGCGCATCGTCGGCGCGCGGCTGCACGTCATCGGCACGCCCCTGCGCCGGAACGTCGTTTTCCTGTCCAACCACCTCAGCTGGATAGACATACTCCTACTAGCCGCCGCAACCGGCACCACCTTCGTCGCCAAGGGAGAGTTGGCCCGCGTCCCGTTGATCGGCTGGCTGTGCACGCTCAATCGCACGATCTTCGTCGCGCGGGAGGACAGGCTCGGCATCGCCGGTCAGATCGAGCGGCTCCGCCACGCCCTCCGCCAGGGCTGGGCGGTCACGATCTTCCCCGAGGGAACGACGGGCGATGGGCGAACCTTGCTGCCGTTCAAGGCTTCGCTGCTCGCCGCGCTCGATCCGCCGCCCGCAGGCACGCGGGTCCAGCCGATCAGGATCGACTATGGCGCCGCGACGGACGAACTCGCGTGGGTCGGTGACGAGCCCGGCCAATCGCACGCGCTACGGGTACTGCGTCGGCGCAGCCGCTTCGACGCGACGCTGCGCTGTCTCGCGGTGTTCGATCCGACAACGAGCGGCGGGCGCAAGGCGATCGCTGCCGCGGCTCAAACCGCCATCGCGGCCGCCGAATGACAGAAACATTCAAAACAAAATCGAATTGATCCATTGTGGCCCGATTTTACCGATTGATAACGTTCCGCCCGTAAAACGCTCCACATGCAGGCTTCTTTTTCTTTTCAACTAGCGCCGGACCGGGATCTGATTCGCATCACCATGGCCGGTTTCTTCGAAGCAGCCGATATCGCGCGATTCACGCGCGAGCGGAACGAGGCCATGACCGGACTCGCCTGCGCGCCCAATCAGCATCTTACGCTGGTCGATATCCGCGGCATGAACATTCAATCGCAAGAGGCGGTCGCGATGTTCGCCGAGGTGTTGCGCAATCCGCAATCGCTTTCTCGCCGCATCGCGTTTGTCGTTGGGCGTTCGCTTGCCCGGTCACAGATCATTCGCGCAGCCGGTGGGCGAGGCAGGCTGTTCTTCGATATCGCACAGGCCGAAGCCTGGCTGTTCCAGGATGCGGACGCCGCCGCCGCTTGAAACGGATCCGGCTCAGCGTCCGCCGAACGTATAGCTAAGGCCGATGCCACCCGCCGGCTGGCTCCGCGATCCGAAGCGGCGCGTCACGGGTGAAGCCGCGTCATCGCCGACCAGCCGGTCGTAGCGCGCGTAGGTGTAGAGGCCCCACGGACCGCCGAGCGCGCGGAGGAAGCCCGCGGTGACGCCCACGGCCTGCACGCCGCCGCCGGGCCTGTAGACCCCCAGCCCCGAACGCGCCGCATCCCCCGCCGACGCGCCGAAATAGGCGCGGTCGAACCGTGCATTGGATAGCGTCACGCGCGGACCGACCGAAAACAGCCAGCGATCGGCGTCCCGCGCCACGTAATCGGCGCTGAGACTCGCGACGAGCCCCTTGTGCCCACCGATTCCCTGCCGCACCTCCGTCCGGAGCCGCCAGGACGGCGACACGGCATATTGGAGCGACCCGCCCAGTTCGACCGTGCGCCCGACCGTGGGCAGCAGACCGTCGGTGTCACGCGCCAGCCGCCGCCCGACGAGGTTCAGCGCCGGCCCGATCGCGAAGCCGCGACGCTGCCACAGCGCGAAACCCGCGCTTTCGTCCGGCGCCTCGAACGCGATCGGATCGTCGCCCCGCGCCCGCGACACGTCGACCAGCGGGGACAGGCGCACCCGATCGGCGCCGGGAAAGGCGGGGACGAGTTCCGGACCGAGCGTGACGCGCGTCCGCCGCGGCCCTCCCTCGGCGGTCTGCGCCGCCGCCGGCATCGCGGATAGCGCGCCCACCGCCATCATCACCGCGACCGGACGCCAGGCCCGCCAGCGAATAGCGTCGAGACGATCGTGCATTGGCGCCTTCTCCCTGCTTGCGCGATGCTGGCGATGGGACCGCAAACCCGCTATGCGGCGGCCATGCAATTCCCCGGTGAAACTCCCGTTCCTACCCCTGCCGACACGACCGGTGCAGGCGCGCCCCGAACCTTTCACGTCAAGTCGTTCGGCTGCCAGATGAACGTCTATGACGGCGAACGCATGGCCGAACTGATGGCCGCGGATGGACTCGTTCCCACGGACGATGCGCACGCCGCCGACCTCGTCGTGCTCAACACCTGCCACATCCGCGAGAAGGCGACGGAAAAGGTGTATTCCGATATCGGCCGCCTGCGCAAGGTCGCGGGGGAGCAGGGCCGCGTGCCGATGATCGCCGTCGCTGGCTGCGTCGCCCAGGCGGAGGGCGAGGAGATCGTCCGCCGGGCAAAGGTCGATGTCGTCGTCGGCCCGCAGGCCTATCACAACCTCCCCGCGCTGGTCGCGAAGGCGGCGGCGGACGGTGCTGCGGCGCTCGACACCGACATGCCCGCCCTGTCGAAGTTCGGGGCCTTGCCGGCGCGCCGTCGGGTCGGCCCTACCGCCTTCCTGACGGTACAGGAGGGTTGCGACAAGTTCTGCACCTATTGCGTCGTGCCCTATACGCGGGGTGCGGAGATCAGCCGGCCGTTCGCGGCGATCGTCGACGAGGCGAAGGCTCTGGTCGACGCCGGCGCGCGGGAGATCACGCTGCTCGGCCAGAACGTCAACGCATGGGCCCAGGACGGCCAGGATCTCGGCGGCCTGATCCGTACGCTGGATCGCATCCCCAACCTCGCTCGCATCCGCTACACGACCAGCCATCCCAACGACATGACGCAGGGCCTGATCGACGCGCATCGCGATGTCGAAAGCCTGATGCCGTTCCTCCACCTGCCGGTTCAGGCGGGCAACGACCGTGTGCTAAAGGCGATGAACCGCAGCCACGATCGCGACTCCTATCTTCGCCTGATCGACCGTATCCGCGCCGCCCGGCCCGACATCGCGCTGTCGGGCGACTTCATCGTCGGCTTCCCCGGAGAGTCCGAGTCGGAGTTCGAGGATACGCTCAGCCTGATCGATGCCGTCGGCTACGCTCAGGCCTTCTCGTTCAAGTACAGCCCCCGCCCCGGCACGCCCGCGGCGACCATGGGCGACGACATCGCCGCCGAGGTGATGGACGAGCGGCTGCAGCGCTTGCAGGCACGGATCAACCGCGACCAGCATGGCTTCAACGCCGCCAGCGTCGGGCGTGTGTGCCAGGTCCTGGTCGAACGTCGCGGCAAGCTGCCGGGGCAGATGCTGGGCAAATCCCCGTGGTTGCAGTCCGTGCACCTGATGGCCGACGCGGCGATCGGCGACCTGGTCGACGTGGAACTGGTCGCGGCCGGTCCGAATTCGCTGTCGGGATCGGTCAGACTGCGGCAGGCCGCGTAAAACGGGGCTGTCCCAAGGCCTCGCCTGCTGTCAGACTGGAATGCGGGGGCCATGGTTCCCACATCGCCGCAACACCCCTGGCCGTCCGCCATTATGAACGGCAGGGATCACGACCGCCGAAAGGACCGCATGAGCCGCAAGCCTGTCCCCGCCCAGTCCGGTGAACGCAGCCGGGTAGAGGTCCTTTTCGACAAGCCCCAGCTGCTCAGCCTACTCTTCGGCCAATACGACCAGCATCTCGTCGCGCTGGAAAACCGTTTAGGCGTCTATATCACCGCGCGCGGCAATCGCGTCGGCCTGGAGGGAACGGCCGAACAGGTCGCGCTCGCTCGCGACGTGCTCAACGATCTCTATCAGCGGATCCAGCGCGGCGAGGAGGTTGATACCGGGCTCGTCGATGCCTCGATCGCGATGGCCGCGGAGCCGACGCTCGACGGCATCGTCAGCGCCGAACGCGGTGCCGTGCCGTCGGTGATGATCCGCACGCGCAAGAAGACGATCGTGCCCCGCACGCCGGCGCAGGCGCATTACATGCGCGAACTGACCAGCCACGACATGATCTTCGCGCTTGGCCCGGCCGGCACCGGCAAGACCTATATCGCGGTCGCGCAGGCCGTCGCGCAGCTCATCACCGGCTCGGTGCAGCGACTGATCCTTTCGCGCCCGGCCGTGGAAGCCGGCGAGAAGCTCGGCTTCCTGCCGGGCGACATGAAGGAGAAGGTCGACCCCTATCTGCGCCCCCTTTACGATGCGCTGCATGACTGCCTGCCGGCCGAGCAGGTCGAGCGACGCATCGCGAGCGGCGAGATCGAGATCGCGCCCATCGCCTTCATGCGCGGCCGCACGCTCGCGGACGCGTTCGTGATCCTCGACGAGGCGCAGAACACGACCCCCGCGCAGATGAAGATGTTCCTCACCCGCTTCGGCCAGAACAGCCGCATGGTGATCTGCGGCGACCCCAATCAGACCGACCTGCCCGGCGGGGTCGCGGCCAGTGGCCTCGCTGACGCGACCTATCGGTTGGAAGGCGTGGAAGGCATCTCGATGTGCCGCTTCACCGCCGCCGACGTGGTCCGCCACCCGATCGTCGGCCGGATCGTCGAGGCTTACGAGGGACCGGCCGGTTGAACATGGGTGCCGATGGCGCGCGACGATGCCGGTCGTGCGCTGGCGGCGCGCGCCGCGATGAACGATTTCGGTCGGAACGCTGGTCGGCCCATCGCGCATTGCCGTTCGTCCGTATATGCGCGCGCATCGACGACGCCTGCCGCCTTTCCCGCGCGACTCCTTCAGCCTGACGGACCCAGCCCGATGATCCAGATCGAACTTACCCGCGAAGATCCCTGGCCCGACGCGGACTGGGACGGCGTCGCCACGCGCGCCGCCCGTGCGGCTATCGAACGCACCCCGCACGGCGGCCTGCTGACCACCCCGGCCGCGGTGGAAATCTCGCTCCGCCTCACCGCCGACGACGAGGTGCACGCGCTCAACCGCCAGTATCGCGGCAAGGACAAGCCGACCAACGTCCTCTCCTTTCCCATGGTGCAAGCCGACCTGATCGACACGGTCAGCCAGAATTCGGACGATGGGGAACTTCTGCTCGGCGACATCGTCCTCGCGCATGGCGTCTGCGTCGCGGAGGCTGCCGAGCGGGGGATCAGCGTCACCGATCATGCCACCCATTTGATGGTGCACGGCGTCCTGCATCTGCTAGGCTATGACCATATCGAGGATGACGAGGCGGAAGGCATGGAAGAGATCGAGCGACAGGCGCTCGCCGCGCTCGGCATCGCCGATCCCTATCTGATCCAAGAGGACTGACACGAACACCGATGGCCGAAGACCGAAGTAGCGCCGCGCAGGGCGGCGAGCAGGACAGCAGCCTCTGGCGGGTGCTGAAGGGATTCATGTCGGGCGGGCGCGTGGAGGACTCGCTCCGTGCGCAGCTGGAAGAGGCGATCGACCGGCACGAGGGCGATCCGACCCCCGACGTCAAGGGCGACCTGACCCCGCTCGAGCGCCAGATGGTGCGCAACCTCTTGCATTTCGGCGAGCGGGACGCGGGCGATGTCGGCGTGCCGCGCGCGGACGTCATCGCCGTCGAGGAGCAGACCCGCTTCGACGATCTGGTGCGCATCTTCGCGGAAGCCGGCCACAGCCGCCTGCCCGTGTACCGGGGCGAACTCGATACGATCATCGGCATGGTCCACATCAAGGACGTGTTCAACATCCTGGCGACCGACGCGCCGCGGCCGGACAGCATCGCCGCGCTGATCCGCGAGCCGCTGTACGTCCCGATGTCGCGCGGTGCGCTCGACCTGCTCGCCGACATGCGCGCAAGCCATGTCCACCTCGCCGTCGTGCTCGACGAATACTCGGGCACCGAGGGGCTCGTCACGATCGAGGACCTGATCGAGGAGATCGTCGGCGACATCGCGGACGAGCATGACGAGACGCCGGAGCAGCTGCTCGTGCCGATTGACGGCGGCGCCTGGGACGTCGACGCCCGCGCCGAGCTTGAGGACGTCGCCGAGGCGATCGATCCCCGCCTGGGCGAGGCGGACAGCGACGTCGACACGGTCGGCGGCCTGGCCGCGGTCCTCGCCGGCCATGTCCCGCATGTCGGCGACTGCCTCGACCACCCCAGCGGGTGGAAGCTCGAGGTGCTCGACGCGGACGAACGGCGCATCCACCGGCTGCGCCTGCACCCGCCGGTGCCGACGCCCGAGGACGCCTGATCGGCTGGTCGACTGATCGGCTGATCGGCTGTTTCGATCACAACTTTCGCGATTACACGTTTCTCCGATCAGACGGCCTGCGCTACCACCAGGCATCGCCAGGGTGGTGGCGCGCGTTGTGCTGCGCGCGACGCAGGCCCGCGACAGGAATTTTCGAGGAGAGATGCGACATGGACGCCATTACCGAAGGCAGCCCGATCAACGATCCCAAGAAGCAGCCGGCCGCGATGCGCCGCCTGCTCGGCCAGACCGCCAAGGACTGGTGGCCGGAATCGCTGTCGATCGACATCCTTCACCAGAAGGGCGTCAGCGGCAATCCGATGGGCGACGACTTCGACTATCGCTCGGAATTCCTGACGCTCGATTATGATCAGTTGAAGGCCGACCTGACCGCGCTGATGACCGACAGCCAGCCTTGGTGGCCGGCCGATTACGGGCATTACGGCCCGTTCTTCATCCGCATGGCGTGGCATTCGGCGGGCACCTATCGCACCGGCGACGGGCGCGGCGGCTCGTCCGCGGGCCAGCAGCGCTTCGCCCCGCTCAATTCCTGGCCCGACAACGGCAACCTCGACAAGGCGCGTCGCCTGCTCTGGCCGATCAAGCAGAAATACGGGCGCAAGCTGAGCTGGGCGGACCTGTTCATCCTGGCGGGCAATGTCGCGATCGAATCGATGGGTGGCCCGACCTTCGGCTTCTCCGGCGGACGCGAGGACGTGTTCGAGCCGGAAAAGGACGTCTATTGGGGCACCGAGGAGGAATGGCTCGGCCAGACGCGCATCGACGAGGAAGCGGGCCTGGCGCTCGAAAGCCCGCTCGCCGCGATCCAGCACGGCCTCATCTACGTCAATCCCGAAGGACCGGGCGGCTGCCCGATGCCGCAGGGGTCGGCGCGCGACATGCGCGAGACGTTCGCGCGCATGGGCATGAACGACGAGGAAACCGTCGCGCTGACCGCGGGCGGCCATACGTTCGGCAAAGCGCATGGCGCCGGCGATCCGAACCATGTCGGCAAGGAGCCCGAGGGCGCCGACATCACCAGCCAGGGACTCGGCTGGGCCTCGACGCACGAGAGCGGCATGGGTGATCACACGATCACCAGCGGACTCGAGGGCGCGTGGACACCGACGCCGACGACCTGGGACATGACCTATTTCGACATGCTCTTCGACCATGAGTACGAACTGGTGAAGAGCCCGGCCGGCGCCCATCAGTGGCAGCCCGTGGGCAATCCGGAGGACACGCTCGCCCCCGCCGCGCATACGCCGGGCAAGCGCGTGCCGACGATGATGTCGACCGCCGACATGGCGCTGAAGGTGGACCCGGCATACAACGCGATCTGCCAGAAATTCCGTGCGGACCCGGCCTATTTCGCGGACGTCTGGGCGCGCGCCTGGTACAAGCTGACCCACCGTGACATGGGGCCGAAGAGCCGCCTGATCGGCCCGGAAGTGCCGCAGGAAGAGCTGATCTGGCAGGATCCCATCCCCGCGGCCGACTATCCGCAGATCGAGGCCGAGGACATCGCCGCGCTGAAGGTGGCGATTGCGGACTCGGGCCTGTCCGTCGCCGAACTCGTCACCACCGCCTGGGCTTCTGCCGCGACATGGCGCGGGTCGGATCATCGCGGCGGCGCGAACGGCGCACGCATCCGCCTCGCGCCCCAGAAGGACTGGGACGTCAACAATCCCGAGCAGCTGGCCAAGGTCCTTCAGGTATATGAGGGCATCAAGGCCGATTTCGACGGGAAGGGTGACCGGAAGGTCTCGATCGCCGACCTCATCGTGCTCGGCGGCTCTGTCGGTATCGAGCAGGCGGCGAAAGCTGCCGGACATGCGCTGGAAGTGCCCTTCACCCCCGGTCGTACCGACGCATCGGCCGAGCAGACCGACGCCGACAGCTTCGACGTGCTCGAGCCGAAGGCCGATGCCTTCCGCAACTATCTGCAGGTCAAGTTCAACGTGCCGACCGAGGAGCTGATGATCGACCGGGCGCAGCTGCTCGGCCTGTCGGCGCCGGAGATGACGGTGCTGGTCGGGGGTCTGCGCGTCCTCGGCGCCAATCACCCGAAGGCGGCGCGGCACGGCGTCTTTACCGATCGGCCCGGCCAACTGACCAACGACTTCTTCGTCAACCTGCTCGACATGGGCACGGCGTGGAAGCAGGTGAGCGACGAGAGCGACGAGGAGTTCGTCGGCACCGACAGGCATACGCACGAACAGAAGTGGACCGCCTCGCGCACCGATCTGGTGTTCGGCTCCAACTCGCAGCTGCGTGCGATCGCCGAGGTCTATGCGTGTGACGATGCGAAGGCGATGTTCGCCGACCATTTCGTCAAGGCATGGACGAAGGTCATGAACGCCGACCGGTACGACCTGAGGGTCTGATCGTCTCCGCCGGGGCCCGCTCCGGCCGGCAGGACGCCCGCTTCACCCTCCCCTGCCCCGAAGCGGGCGACGAGGCCGCCGACAGCGATGTCGGCGGCCTTTCTGCGTCGGGCGCCGATGGCCGCCGCCTTTGGTCGACGGCCGGCCGGACACAAAAAGTTACAAACCACGTTAAGGCGCTGGGAGCGGCATAGGGCCGTTCCGCCCCAGGACGACACCCTATGGACCAGACCGCCTTTCTGACAGGATTTACCATCATGTCGCTGGGATCGCTCGCGATCTATGCGACGGGCAGGAAAAGCTATCCAGCGGGACACCATACGCTGCTGCATGCCAGCGTGCCGTTCATCGCGGCGACGGCCTATCTCGCCATGGCATTCGGCATCGGCACGCTCGTCACCGTCGACGGCGCCGTGACCTATGTCGCGCGCTATCTGGACTGGTCGGTCACGACGCCGATCCTGCTCGCTGGCCTCGTGCTCGTCGCCTTCCACGATCGCGGCCGGACGGGCGAAGTCGGCGGTTATCTGACGGCGATCATCACGCTCGACGTGCTGATGATCGTGACCGGGCTCATCTCGTCGCTGGCGCAGGTTCCGCTGGTGAAATGGGTTTGGTTCGCCTGGTCGTGCGCCGCCTTCGTCGGCGTGTTGTACCTGCTCTGGGTCCCCCTGCGGACGGCGGCGAACGCCCGTGGCACCGCCGTCGGCCAGGCATATGGAAAGAACGTCACGCTGCTGACGGTTGTGTGGTTCCTTTATCCCATCGTTTTCGCCATCGGCCCCGAAGGTCTGAAGATGATCAGCGACCCGAGCTCCGTCTGGGCGATCCTGGTCATGGATGTGGTCGCCAAGGTCGCCTACGCTTTCTACGCCGCGAAGAACCTCGACGCGGCGCTGGGAGACGACGGCGAGACGCGCCGCCACGCGGCGTGATCGCGCGCGCGCCCGCGGCCGGGTGGTGCGTCCTGACGGCGGCGGCGTGCCTCGCCGCCGTCGGGCCGCTCGCCGCCCAGCTCGGCTTTGCCGTCCTTGCCGTGGGCGTCATCGGCATGGCGCATGGCGCCAGCGATCTTGCGATTGTCGCGCCAGCGCGCAGGCCCGCGTTCCTTGCGGCCTATGCCGCCGTGTCGCTGCTCTGCCTTGCCTGGTGGATCACGCGGCCCGCCCTTGCCCTGCCGCTGTTCCTCGGCGCCTCCGCCGTCCATTTCGCGATGGAGGACGCGCCGCAGGGATCGTGGCGCGAGCGGGCGCTGCGGGGCATGAGCCTGATCGCGACGCCCGCAACCCTGCATCCGGCCCAATTGCACATGCTGTTGCACGTCGCCGCTGGCGGCGATGCCGTATCGTCCGCGATCATCGCCGTGATGGCGACGATCGGCGGTATAGCGGCTGCGGTGCTGATCGCGACCGGCGTGGCGCGGCGCGACCCGCGGCTGGTCGGCGGGACGATGGCGCTACTGCTGTTCCCGCCGTTGATTGGCTTCGCGCTCGGCTTTCTCATCCTCCATGCGCTGCCGCAGACCAGCGTCCGGCGCGCGCGCATCGGCTGCGCCACCATGTCCGGCTATCTGCGCGCGACCGCGCCGATCATGGCAGCAGCGATCGCCGTGTTCGCATTGGTGACGACGATCGTCCTGCGCTTCGACGACAGCGGCATACGTGGATTGTTCGCCGCGATCGCGGCACTCGCCATGCCGCACCTGCTGGTGACCCCGTGGTTCACCGAGAAGGCACACGCCCTCACGAAACACACTATGCGCGGTCACATTGCTATTGATAGTTTGTCGCAATATCACTAGCCGGGTCCCGAAAGGGATCATCCATGTCGTCTTCTCCTATTTTCACTGCACTGTTGATCGGTGCTGCCGCGGTCGGCACGCCCGCCCTGGCCGCCGCGCAGGATCTCGCGACGCAGCGCGCGCGCGACGCCGACCGTGGCGACATCGTCGTCACCGGCCAGCAGGACTCGAATCAGGCCGCGTCGGGCACGAAGACCGCGACGCCCCTGGCCGAGACGCCGCAGTCGATCAGCCTGATCACGGGCGAGGATATCGCCAAACTGGGGCTGCAAAACCTGAACCAGTCGCTGCGCTTCGTCGCGGGCGTGACGCCCGAGACGCGCGGGGCGAGCGCGGAAGTCTACGACCAGTTCAAGCTGCGCGGCTTCGACGCCCCAGTCTTCCTGGATGGTCTCAAGCTGTTCCAGAGCCCGACCGGCTATGCCGTGCCGCAGGTCGACGTATCGCGGCTCGACCGGGTCGAGGTGGTCAAGGGGCCCGCCTCCGTTCTGTACGGCCAGTCGAGTCCCGGCGGCCTTGTCGCGGAGAGCAGCAAGCTGCCGATCGACGCCGCGTTCTATGGGGCGGTTGCCGGTACATATGGCACCTACGACCTGTACCGGATCGACGCCGATGTCGGCGGCCGTGCCGGCGCGGGCATAGCGTGGCGGCTGTACGGCAGCGCGAACGGCGCCTCCACGCAACAGACGTTCGGCAAGCGCGAGCGCGAAACGGTGTCCGCCGCCGTCACGGCGGGCGCGGGCAGCGCGACCAGCTTCACCTTGCTCGGCGCCTATTCGCACGATCCATACAACGGCACCTATGGCGTCTTTCCGACGCTCGGTACGCTGATCGCCAGCCCGAACGGGCGGCTGCCGACGCGCTTCGACGCGGGCGAAGCGGGCAACCGCTTCCGGCGGGAGCAGGCGGCGCTCACTTATATCTTCCGCCACGATTTCGGCGACGGCTGGGCCTTGCGCGCGTCAGGGCGCTATCAGCATGTCACCGCGCGACTGGGCCTGGTCTACACCACGGGCGCGCCGCTCGATGCGGCGCTCCGCCGCTTCGGCCGCGCCTCCTACGCAACCGACGAACAGCTGGACAATTGGACCTACGACAACCAGCTGACCGGCAGTGTCCGGACCGGCGCAGTGTCGCACACGCTGCTGTTCGGCACCGATCGGCAGGTGGCGCATGCAAGGGAGGCGTTCGCGTTCGGATCGGCGACCCCGATCGACGCCTATGCCCCCGTCTATGGCACGATGCCCGTGCCGCAGACGCCGGCGGCGGTGCCAGACCCCTTTGCCGGCAACTATGTCGTGCGCCAGCGGCAGCAGGGCCTCTACGCGCAGGATCAGATCGCCATCGGCGCGCTGCGCGTCCTGCTCAGCGGCCGCCACGACTGGGCGCACGCGGAACAGGCCGGGCTCGGCGCGAAGGACGATCGCAAGTTCACCTGGCGGGCCGGCGCGCTCTATACGCTGCCGTTCGGCCTTGCGCCCTATGTCAGCTATTCGACGTCGTTCGAGCCGCAATCGTCGCTGGTCCGCCGGGCGGACGGCAGCACCGGCATCGCCGATCCGTCGCTCGGCCGGCAGCTGGAAGCGGGCGCCAAGTTCAGCATACCGGGAACGCCAATCCTGCTGTCGGGCGCGTGGTTCCGCATCGACCAGACCAACGTGCTCACCTCGACGCCCGATTTCAGCGTGTCGCGGCAGACCGGGCGAGTGCGTTCGACCGGCGTCGAGTTCGAAGGCAGCGCGCCGCTGCCGCATGGCTTCGCAGTCCGGGCGGCCTATAGCCGGCAGAGCGTCAAGGTGACGGCGGATGCCGACGATCCCGCGCGCATCGGTCGGCGGCTGGAGACGGTCGGCCGCGGCGGCGCCTCGCTGGCGCTCGGCTGGGCGCCGACTGCCGGCCCGCTGGCGGGCCTGACGCTTGGCGGAGCCGCCCGCCACGTCGATCGCATCTACGCGGGCATCTCGCCGATCGACGGCATCGCGCGCGATACGCCCGCCTATACGGTGTTCGACGCGCTCGTCCGCTACGAACTGGCCGAAGCCACGCCGTCGCTGCGCGGCGTCACCCTCGCGGTCAACGCCACCAACGTGTTCGACAAGCGGTACCTGACCAGCTGCTTCGCCAACTACAATTGGTGCTGGTACGGCAACCGCCGCACGATCCAGGCGACGATCGGCTATCGCTTCTGAACGGGGGCAGAGGCTTATTGTGTCGGTCCCGCCCCTCCCCTAGCGTGATCGCATGAAGCACCTGCTCCGCGTCGCGTTGATCGTCCTGCTCGTCGGCATCGCCGCCGTCGTCTATCTCGCCTGGCCCGACACGGCGCGCGTGCCGTTCGACGAGGTGACGGGCAAGCGCCCGAAGATCACCGATCCGCGCGACCAGACGATCCCGACCTTCAAGGTGGCCGACGCGATCGGCTGGCGCGACGGACGCACCCCGGTGGCGGCCGCGGGGTTGAAGGTGCAGCCTTTCGCCGCCGGGCTGGACCATCCGCGCTGGCTCTATCAGCTCCCCAACGGCGACATCCTCGTCGCGGAGGCGAACAGCCCGCCGCGTGACGTCGGCGGCATCCAGGGCATGGTGATGGGGTGGCTGATGGGCAAGGCGGGTGCCGGCGTGCCCTCCGCCGACCGCATCACGCTGCTGCGCGACGCCAATGGCGACGGCGTGGCGGAGGAGCGGCACGTCTTCCTTACCGGCCTCCATTCGCCGACCGGCATGGTGCTGTTCGAGGGCCAATTGTACGTCGCCAACACCGACAGCATCGTCCGCGTCCCCTATCGCGACGGCGCGACGCAGATCGCCGCCAAGCCGGAACTCGTCGTCAAGCTCAACGGGGGCGGCAACCACTGGGCGCGCACGCTGATCGCGGCGCCGGACGGCCGCACGCTGTTCGCGGGTGTCGGCTCCTCGTCCAACATCGCCGAGAACGGCATGGCCGCGGAGAAATTCCGCGCCAACATCCTGCAGGTCTGGCCGAAGGAAAAGACGTTCCGCATCTATGCCTCCGGCCTGCGCAATCCGCAGGGGATGGCGATCAATCCCGCCAACAACCAGCTGTGGACGGTCGTCAACGAGCGCGACATGCTCGGCAGCGACCTGGCGCCCGACTATCTGACGCAGGTCGAGTTCGGCGACCAGTTCGGTTGGCCCTGGTATTACTGGGGCGGCTATCCGGACCGTCGCGTCGAGCCGGCGAACCCCGACCTGCAGCAATATTCGAAGCGTCCCGATTATGCGCTCGGGCCGCACGTCGCCGCGCTCGGCCTCGCCTTCTCGAACGGCATGAAGCTGGGCGACCGCTTCGCCAACGGTGCGTTCGTCGGCGAGCACGGGTCGTGGAACCGCAAGCCGGTGTCAGGCTACAAGGTCGTGTTCGTCCCCTTCGGCGCGCGGGGCTTCCCGGCCGAGGGCGCTAAGCCGGTCGATGTTCTGACCGGCTTCCTCGATGCGGACGGCAAGGCGCAGGGGCGTCCCGTCGGCGTGATCGGCGACCGGACGGGCAGCCTGCTGGTCGCCGACGACGTCGGCAACACGATCTGGCGCGTATCGACGAAGTGACGCGATCGATCACCGCTTCGGCGTGAGTTCGGCGGCAACCCGCCGACGGACCATTTCGGTCACGGTGCCGAAGACGAGGTGCGACGCCACGCCATAGGCGTGGCTCGACAGCGGCGACCGCCATGGCGCGTCACCCAACCCGGCCGCGGGGACGGCGGCCTCGTCGAGCACGGTGGCGGTGGTCAGGCCGAAGGCGACGCCATAGCCCTTGGTGACGCCGGGCCGCACCGCGGCCGCCATGCCATAGGCAACGCCAAGCGCGGCGCCGAGCGCGTAATGCACCGCCTGGCCGGCGAGCGGCTTGTCCCCGTCCGCGATGTCATGGCCGATGGTGGCCTTGGCGATCGAGTCGGCGGCCTTCACCGTGGCAGGCTCGCCGTCACCCTGCGAACCGCGGTTTTTGGACAAAGCGGCGATGCCCGCCTGGAACGCATCCATTGCGGCCGACGCGGTCAGTCCGCCGACGAGCCCCGCAAGCGCGCCTCCCAACAGACGGCTGGTGACGGATTGCTGCTGGTCTCGGGACATGGGGTGGCTCCGTAGCGGTGTATACCAGGGCCAACCCTCGTGCCGGGCCGGCGATCCCCCGTGCGGGACCGCCGGCCTCGTCCGTACGGCAGCGAACCGTTGAGTCGCCGCCGCGCCTCGATCAGGCCAGCGTCAGCCCGACGTCGACATTGCCGCGGGTCGCGTTCGAATAGGGGCAGATCTGGTGCGCCGCTTCCACGAGCTGCTGCGCCTGCTCCCGGTCGACGCCTGGAAGATCCACAGTGAGATCGGCGGTGATGCCGAAGCCGCCTTCCGCCTTGGGGCCGATACCTACCTTGGCCGTCACCTTGACGTCGTTCGGCACCTTCACCTTCAACTGCTGCCCGGCAACCTTCAGTGCGCCGATGAAGCAGGCCGAATAGCCCGCCGCGAACAGCTGTTCCGGGTTGGTGCCCTCGCCGCCCGCGCCACCCAATTCCTTCGGCGTCGAGAGCTGGACGTCGACACGGCCGTCTTCGGAGCGTGCATGCCCGTCACGACCGCCCGTGGCCGTCGCGCTGGTGCTGTACAGGACGTTGATCGTCATGGATTTCTCCTCTGCGGTTTAGTTATCGCGATAACTGAATTAGCCGTTCATCCGTTCATTGTCCAGATAAAAGTTATCGCGACACATATTTTGTGCTATGCCGCTGCCATGACTGCCGAACCTCCCCCGCTCCCCATCCCCCTCGACGAGCAATTGTGCTTCTCGCTCTACACCGCGACGATCGCGATCAATCGCGCCTACAAGCCCGTGCTCGACCGACTCGGCATCACCTACCCGCAGTTCCTCGTCCTCCAGGCGCTCCGCGAGCAGCCCGACCGTACGATCGGCCAGATCGCCGAACGCCTGTCACTCGAGTCGAGTACGATCACGCCACTGATCAAGCGGCTGGAGGCGGCGGGCCTCGTGTCGCGCAGCCGCGATCCGAAGGACGAGCGACAGGTTCGCGTCCGCCTTACCGACCTGGGGTCGGTGCGGTGGCAGGAGACGGGGTGCCTCGGCCCGCTCATCCTGGCGCGAAGCGGCATGGATGCGGCGGAAGTTCGCGCGCTCAACGACCGGCTTCACGCGCTCAACGCCGCACTTGCCCTGCCGCCCGGCGACAACGCTGGCTGATCCGCCTGGCGGCCCCGCAGCCGGGCACGGACTGCACGCGGGACCGCGTCGGCATCGGCGGATCACTCCAGGTCGCCGCTGCGACCGATGCGCTCAGTCCCCCGCCGGCTCATGATAGGGACAGCCGTTGAACCGCGCGCGGAAGTCGGCCGAATGGCGGTAGGTGTCGCGCCGTGCCCGGTTGATGTTGCCGAGCGGGCGATGGGCGGCAAGGCCCGTCCAGACGCTGAACCGCATGCGCTCGTTCACCGACTCGACGAGCGCCGGATCCCAGCTGTCCTGCGCCTGTGCCCGCACCGTCGCGACCCGGATGAAAGGCGCCTCCTTCTCATCCCACTCGATCGTGGGGTCCTCGACCGGCTGTCGCTCCAGATCGCGGCACAGCTGGACCCTGAATTCCCATTCGGCCGCCATGCCCAGCATCTCGCCTCGCACCTCTTCGCGGATGGCGTCTTCCCGCCCGTCGACCGCGATCGTCTTGCCCGTCAGCGCGACCTGCGCCGGAGCGACGGGAACCAGCGAGAATTTGGCGATATGGTCGCCGTAGCGGAAGGCGGTGGCGCTGTAATAGGTTTCGCCGAGCGGCTCGACGTTCGGTGCGCCGCCCAGCGAATCGACCGCCGGGATTTGCGTGCCGACCGCGTCCAGCATGGTGTGCACGCCGCGCAGCACCGCCGAGATGACCTTCTTGCCACCCTCCATCCGGTCGGTCGTCTTGGCGAGCAGCTTGAGGTTGCCGAGGAACTTGTCGGCGGTCCTGGCCTGGAAGACGGCGCCGTTGACCATCACGAAATCCTGCGTCCGCCCCTCGGCACCCGCGAGCCGCTCGCCGTCGACGTCCAGCACCTTCATCGCGAGGCCGCGCGGCAGGCTGATCGCGTCGGGAAGGATGTCGCCGGCATTGGTCGACATGCGGATCAGCACCCTGTGCGTGCCCGGCGTGGCGAAGAGACCCTGCGCCAGTTCGGGCGGCAGATGATCGTCGATCGTCATCTCGCCCTCGAGGATGCCATGCGATTTCGCATGCACTGAGCGCACCGCATGGCCGTAATCCTCCGCGGTCCGCTCGAGGATGGTGTCGAACGTCTCGTTCAGCTCGCGGTGCGTCTCTTTTTCCGTCGAATCGATGGTCTCGACGGAGTCGGCGTAGCGGACGGCAGCTTGGGGCATATCTCGATTATCCTGAAGAATGCTGGAGCACCCGATAACGAACGAGCCGTCGCATAGGCTGCCGCTTGGGTCTTAAATGGTCGGAAAACGGTTACGCCTGCGGCAAAAGATTTGATCTGCATCAACTTCCAAGGTCAATACTGCTGTCCGGGTAAGCTTTGCCGCCGTATTGCCACGCATTAGCAAATTCTTGCGCCGCGGCTCCCCATTCCCAACATTCGGTAGACCGGCGTAGTTTCTGTACGAAACCGTGCAGAACGAGGCCGGACTGGACCAGATGCTGCCGCCTATTCTAGGCACGGAGCGATGAACGCCGACATGACCGATCCACGCTCAGGCCAATTCCGCATTCCCGTCGCAGTCACTGCCGATGGCATCCGCAACACCTTTCTCGCCAGCCTCGACCGCGCCGACTTCGCGGCGTTGGCGCCGCATCTCGAACGCGTACCCTTTGCGATCGGCGACGAATTGGCGACCACCGGCGCACCGATCGACTGTCTGCACTTTCCCGAAGGCGCGGTGGCCGCGATTCTCGACTCCCGGTCGGATGGCCGCCGGCTGGCGGTGGGCCTGGTCGGGCTGGAGGGCTTCACCGGATGGCCGCTTCTTCTGGGCGAGACGCACTGGCCGCATGATGTCGTGATGCGTGCCGAAAGCGGCACCGCGCTGCGCATCGGTTGCGATGCGTTCCTCGCCGCTGTTGCGCAAAGCGAATCCCTACGCGCCATGCTGTTGCGCTTCGTCGGCGTTATCAACGTCCAGATGGCAAGCACGATCGTCTCCTCGCTGGTCCATCCGGTCGAGCGCCGCATGGCGCGCTGGATCCTGCTGTATCACGACCGGATCAGCGGCGAGGACATCTGCCTGACGCACGAGGAATTCCGGCTCATGCTGGGCGTGCGTCGGTCGAGCATTACCGAAGCGCTGCACCGGCTGGAGTCGGAACAGGCGGTGCGGGGCCTGCGCGGCCGGGTCGTCGTGCGCGACCGGACGAAGCTGATGGCCATCGCGGGCGACACCTACGGGCAGCCCGAGCATACCTATGCCCGTCTGATCCTCGGCGGCGCGGATGAGGGGCGGTCTCGCGGGGCGCAGCAGAACGGCTGACCCGCGCGTCCCTGCCGGCAGCCTCGGCACCAAAGGCATCCTCCCCCGTAAGAAATCCAGGGAACGTTGCGCGTTGCAACGGAACCTTCCCTGCGGCACGGTCGTTATCCCGAATCAGTCGGAGGTGCGCCTGGCCGCGTTAGGGCTGCGTGCCACATGGCCTGCATGTCGGGCCTTGCAGGGGAGCAATGAGATATGTCCTTGGGGGACGAAGCCCAGGTGTCGCGGCGCGGCCTGATCGTTGGCGGCGCGGCGTCTTGCGCATTGGCCGCAGTACCGCAGGCGGAGGCGCAGGCGCCTGCCGGGACGATGCCGTCGACCATGCCGGTGACGCTGACGGTCAACGGCCGCAAGCAGACGCTGGACGTAGACACGCGCACCACGCTGCTCGACGCGCTGCGCGAGCATCTTCATCTGACCGGGACGAAGAAGGGCTGCGATCACGGCCAGTGCGGCGCCTGCACGGTCATCGTCGAGGGTAAGCGGATCAACAGCTGTCTGAGCCTCGCGGTCCAGCATCAGGGCGATCGCGTCACGACGATCGAGGGATTGGGGACGCCCGACAAGCTGCATCCGATGCAGGCGGCGTTCGTGAAGCACGACGGCTATCAGTGCGGCTATTGCACGCCGGGCCAGATCTGCTCCGCCGTTGCGGTCCTGGACGAGATCAAGGCAGGCGTGCCCAGCCATGTGCAGGCCGACATCACCTCACGGCCCCAGGCGACGAACATGAAGATGCGGGAACGGATGAGCGGCAACATCTGCCGCTGCGGCGCCTATTCCAACATTGCCGAGGCAATGGCCGACGTCGCGGGAGGACGCGCATGAAGCCCTTCACCTATACGCGCGCCAAGACACCGGCGGAGGCGGCCGCCGCCGTCGCGTCGACGCCCAACGCCAAGTTTCTCGCCGGCGGCACCAACCTGCTCGACCTGATGAAGCTGGAGATCGAGACCCCCGCACATCTGGTCGATGTGCAGGACCTGAAGCTCGACCGCATCGAGCCGACCGACGACGGCGGCATCAGGATCGGCGCGCTGGTCAGCAACACCGCGCTTGCCAGCGACCCGCGCGTTCGCCGCGACTATGGCGTGCTGACGCGCGCGATCGTCGCGGGCGCGAGCGGGCAGTTGCGCAACAAGGCGACGACCGCCGGCAACCTGCTGCAACGGACGCGGTGTCCCTATTTCTACGACACCAATCAGGCGTGCAACAAGCGGCGGCCGGGCTCGGGCTGTGCCGCGATCGGCGGCTATTCCCGCCAGCTCGCGGTGATCGGCACCTCGGATGCCTGCATCGCCACCTATCCCGGCGACATGGCGGTCGCGATGCGTGTGCTCGATGCGACGGTGGAGACGATCGACCCCGCCGGACAGACACGGCGCATAGCGTTCGGCGAGTTTCATCGGCTGCCGGGGGATTCGCCGCACATCGACACGAATCTAAAGCCCGGCGAGCTCATCACCGCGGTGACGCTGCCCAAGCCGCTCGGCGGCACGCATATCTATAGGAAGGTGCGCGACCGCGCCTCCTACGCTTTCGCCCTCGTGTCGGTCGCCGCGGTGATCCAGCGCGACGGTTCCGGTCGTGCCGCGATCGGCGGCATCGCACCCCGCCCGTGGCGCGACGAGGCGGCCGAGGCGGCGATGCCGCAAGGGGCAAAGGCCGTCACCGACCGGCTGCTCGCCGGTGCGCGCCCGACCCGCGACAACGCCTTCAAGGTCCCGCTGGTCGAGCGGACGCTCGCCGCCGCGATCCATGATGCGAAGACGATGACCCAAACGCCCGGCACGCAGGAGCGCGGCGCATGAAGTTCGACACGCCAGCAGGCACCAATCCGATCGACCGGATGCAGGTGGTCGGTAAGCCGACCGACCGAATCGACGGCAAGTACAAGACGACGGGCACCGCCCCTTATGCCTATGAACAGAACAGGGCGGCGCCGAACGCGGCCTATGGCTATGTCGTCGGCGCGGGCATCGCCAAGGGGCGGATTGCCGGGATCGACCTTTCCGCCGCCAAGGCGGCGCCGGGTGTCCTCGCCATCGTTACGGCGGACAATGCCGGCAAGCTGACCAAGGGTAATTTCAACACCGCCAACCTGTTGGGCGGCCCTGCGATCGAACATTACCATCAGGCGGTCGCCGTCGTCGTCGCCGAGACGTTCGAACAGGCCCGCGCCGCCGCCGCGCTCGTGCGGATCGACTATGCCCGTACCAAGGGTCGCTTCGACCTGGCTGCCGAGCTCGATCATGCGCCGCTGAAGGGCGACGACAGCGGCGAGGGGTCGAAGGCGCCGCCAGTCGACCGGGTCGGCGATTTCGAGAAGGCCTTTGCCGCGGCGCCGGTGACGCTCGACGCGCGCTACACCACGCCGGACCAGAGCCATGCGATGATGGAGCCGCACGCCTCAATCGCGGCGTGGCAGGGCGACGAGCTGACCATCTGGACGTCGAACCAGATGATCAACTGGGGCAAGGGAGATGTCGCGCGCACGCTCGGCATCCCCAAGGAGAAGGTGCGGCTGATCTCGCCCTATGTCGGCGGCGGCTTCGGCGGCAAGCTGTTCGTCCGCTCCGATGCGATCATGGCGGCGCTGGGCGCGCGCGCGGCGGGGCGACCGGTCAAGGTGGCGCTGCAGCGCCCGCTGATCGCCAACAACACGACGCACCGCCCGGCGACGATCCAGCGCATCCGCATCGGTTGTCAGAAGGATGGGCGCATCACCGCGATCGCGCACGAGAGCGGATCGGGCGACCTGCCAGGCGGCGGTCCCGAGACGGCGGTGTCGCAGACCAAGCTGCTCTACGCCGGGGCGAACCGGCTGACGGCGATGCGGCTCGCGGTGCTCGATCTGCCGGAAGGCAATGCGATGCGCGCACCGGGCGAGGCACCCGGACTGATGGCACTCGAGATCGCGATGGACGAGATGGCGGAGAAGCTGGGCATGGACCCGGTGGAATTCCGCATCGTCAACGACACGCAGGTCGACCCGGCCAAGCCCGAACGCAAATTCTCGCAGCGCGACCTCGTCGGCTGCCTGCGCCAGGGCGCCGACCGTTTCGGCTGGTCACGGCGCAACCCGAAGCCAGGCACGACGCGCGACGGCCAGTGGCTGGTCGGCATGGGTGTCGCCGCCGGCTTCCGCAACAACATGACGATGAAATCCGCCGCGCGCGTCGGCATCGATCGCAAGGGCGTCGTCACCGTCGCCACCGACATGACCGACATCGGCACCGGCAGCTACACGATCATCGCGCAGACGGCCGCGGAGATGCTGGGCGTGCCGCTGGACAAGGTCGTCGTGCTGCTCGGCGATTCGTCCTTCCCGGTATCGTCCGGGTCGGGCGGCCAGTGGGGCGGCAACAGTTCGACCGCGGGCGTCTACGCCGCCTGCGCTAAGCTGCGCGAGACGATCGCCCAGAAGCTCGGCTTCAATTCGGCCGACGTGACGTTCGAGGGCGGCAAGGTCCGTGCGGGCAACCGCAGCGTCAGCCTTGCCGAGGCGGCGGGGGATGCCGGCCTGTCGGCCGAGGAGATGCTGGAATACGGCGATCTCGCGAAGAAGTATCAGCAATCGACATTCGCCGGCCATTTCGTCGAAGTCGGGGTCGACGCCTGGACGGGCGAGGTGCGCGTGCACCGCATGCTCGCGGTTTGCGCCGCGGGCCGCATCCTCAATCCCCTTACCAGGTGATCGGCGCGATGACGATGGGCGTCGGCGCGGCGTTGATGGAGGAACTGGCGGTCGACAAGCGCTTCGGCTTCTTCGTCAACCACGATCTGGCCGGCTATGAGGTGCCGGTCCACGCCGACATCCCACACCAGGAGGTCGTCTTCCTCGAGGAGGCCGATCCGATGTCGTCGCCGATGAAGGCGAAGGGCGTCGGCGAGCTGGGCCTGTGCGGCGTCGGCGCGGCAATCGCCAACGCGATCTACAACGCCACCGGCGTGCGCGTGCGCGATTATCCGATCACGCTGGACAAGCATCTGGAGAAGTTGCCGCACGTGGCATGACGCAACGCCGGGCCCGCGCATCCGCGCGCAGGCCCGGCATCATCGCGAACCGGGAGAGGAAACCGCCCTCCCCCGCCCGGATCAGCGCAGGTCCAGCATCACCACCGACTTCGGCGGCAGGATCACCGACAGCGTCCCCCCCGACAACGTCGCGCCGGTGAAGGCCGCGGGCTTCACGGCATCCGGCGCATCGAAGGTGTTGTGCGCGTCCATCGCCGGCGCGGTCAGGATGCGACCCGACACGCTGCCGCCGGTGATGCCGTCCAGCCTGACGCTGACCGTCGCCGGACGGTTCGGGTCGACGTTGGTCAGCCCCATGTGCACGACGCCGTCCGTTCCGCGCACCGCGCTGGCGCTGACCGCCTTCAACGTCCACTCGTTCTTGTTGTACCAGTGCGACTGGACTTCGACGGGCAGGACGGCGCCGTCCTGATAGTCCTTGTACATGTCGAAGACCCAATAGGTCGGCGTCTTCACCATGCGATTGCCGTCGGTGAGCAGCATCGCCTGCAGCACGTTGACCATCTGCGCGATGTTGGCGCCGCGCAACCGATCCGTGTGCCGAGCGAAGATGTCGAAGTTCAGGCTGGTGACCAGCGCGTCGCGCAGCGAATTCTGCTGATAGAGGAAACCGGGGTTGGTACCCGGCTCGACATCGTACCACGTGCCCCATTCGTCGACGAGCAGCGCGACCCGCTTGGCGGGATCATATTTGTCCATGATCGCCGCATGGCGCGTGACGATGTCGTCCATCCGCACGGTCTTGGCGAGCGTCCGCGCCCAGCCGTCCTCGTCGAAACCGGTCGCCGCACCCTTGTGCGCCCATTCCACCGGGATGGTATAATAATGGACGCCGATGCCGTCGAACGAGTCGCGTGCGTCGCGCATCATCACGTCGGTCCAGGTGTAATCCTCCGAATTCGCGCCGCTGGCGATCTTCATCACCCTTTGGCCTTCGGGCATCTTGATGAACGTCGAATAGCGTCGCGTCACGTCGGCGGCATATTCGGGCTTCATGTTGCCGCCGCAGCCCCACAATTCGTTGCCGAGGCCGAACATGCCGAGCTTCCAGGGCGCCTTGCGGCCGTTGGCGGCCCGCTCCTTGGCCAGGCTCGAGCCCGTCGGCGAGGTCATGTACTCGACCCACTCCGCCATCTCGTATGGCGGCGCGGACCCGACATTGCCGGAGACATAGGGCTCCGCCCCCACCATCTCGGCATAGTTCATGAACTCGGTGGTGCCGAAGCTGTTGTCCTCCGTCACCCCGCCCCAGTTGGTGTTGATCTTCACCTTGCGCTTCGCCTGCGGTCCGATCCCCTCCCGCCAGTGATATTCGTCCGCGAAACAGCCGCCCGGCCAGCGGATGACGGGCACGCGGATCGCCTTGAGCGCGTCGATGACGTCGCGCCGATAGCCGTCGATGTTGGGGACCTTGCTGCCCTTGCCCACCCACACGCAGCGATAGATGCCGCTGCCCAGATGTTCGGCGAACTGGCCGAAAAGCCGCTTGTCGAATTTCGGCGCCGGGCGGTCGCCATGGACGACGACGCTATCGGGCGCACCCTCCGCCGGCGCGGACGCGCCTTGCGCCAGCGAGGGGGACGCGAGGACGAGCGCAAGCGCGCTCAGCAGGATACGCATGGGGCGGTTCTCCGTCATGCGGGCGCAGGCCCGCGCCAGTGGGTGGAATTCGGGTCGGGGCGGATCGGATTCGGAATGTGCGGCGAATGCAAGGCATGCCGGCCGCGGCGACGCCGCGGCGCGCATCGGGCTCGGATCGCGAAACCTCGGCTTTTCGCTCGCCATGGCGACGCGCCCCTCCCTCTTCTTCGACGCATCTTGTCGGACAATAGAAGGCAAAGTCAAGCGGGGCTTTTCAGGACAGGCTTCGCGACGAAGCGCTTGCCGCAGGCGCCGGACGCCGCCTAGGATCGATGCTCGGGAGGATCAGCGCGGCGATGGAAGACGGACTCAGGCGGCAACCCGCCCATACGCTGCTGGCGCACCGCCTGGGGGTGGCGATCGCGACGGGCCGCTATGCACCGGGATCGGTGCTGCCCGGCGAGCTTGAACTGGCCGAACAATTCGGCTTGTCGCGCAGCGTCGTGCGCGAATCGCTGCGCATGCTCGCTGCCAAGGGGCTGGTCGAGAGCCGTCCGAAAGCGGGTACGCGCGTGCGGGACCGCAGCCGCTGGGCGATGCTCGACCCCGACCTGCTCGCCTGGATGTTCGAAGGTTCGCCGCCGCTGGATTTCGTCCGCAGCCTGTTCGAACTGCGCATGATCGTCGAGCCCGCGGCGGCCGAATTCGCGGCGGAGCGCCGCGATGCCCGTCACCTGTCGCGCATGGGCCATGCACTCGAATCGATGGGCACGCATGGTCTTGCGACGACCGAGGGGCAGACCGCGGATCAGCTCTTCCATGCCGTGATCCTGGAAGCGGCCGGGAACGAGTTGCTCGCGAGCCTCTCGGGCAGCATCACCTCGGCGGTGCGCTGGACGACCTTCTTCAAATACAAGCAGAACCGCCAGCCGCGCGATCCCATGCCGCAACACCGCATCTTGTTCGAAGCGATCGCGAATGCCGATCCGGTAAGCGCGCGCGAAGCGACGGTGGAGCTGTTGCGCCAGGCGCAGCAGGATACGGAGATCGCGCTGGAGGGGTGACCGCTACGCGAGGCGCCGCGCGCCAGGCATAGCAGCCGCTGCTGCGGCCGAAGCCATTATGCCAAGATGTCGGGTTCAGGGACGAAATGGTGGAGCCGAGGGGGATCGAACCCCTGACCTTCGCAATGCCATTGCGACGCTCTCCCAGCTGAGCTACGGCCCCATCCGTCCGGGAGGCGCCCCACTAGCGGGGGCGCCGGAGTATGGCAAGCGGTGTTTTCACCGCCGGCCACACCTTTTTTCGCGTGGTTGCTTCCCGCCGCGCGCGAGGCGCGACGGGACGCGCATCAATGCTCGTCGTCCTCGTTGGACGTCTCGACGCCTAGATCGTCGTCGCCGCCCAGATCGACCTCGTCGTCCGCCGACGGCTCCTCGTCCTCGGCGCTCAGCGCCTCCAGGTCCTCGTCGCCGCCCTCCAGATCGGAATCGGCCTCCTTGCCTTCCGGCTTGACCTGCTCGAACGGCAGCGGCTGCTTGGACTTGAGGATCGGTTCCGGCACCCACTGCGTATTGCAGTTGATGCAGGTCACGGGATCGTCCTTTTCGAGGTCGTAGAAGCGCGTGGCGCATTTCGGGCACGTACGCTTCGTGCCCCATTCCGGCTTGATCATGCCGCCATTGTGCCTTTCGGAAAAATGGGTCGTCGCGGCCGAAGGTGGCCCCCTCGCCCGTTTCGTGGCCAGTTACTTTGGGGGCGCCTTGCCATAGCGCAAGGGGACTGTCAAAGCCCGCGGCCAGCCATGTCGAACGCCCCCGCCCGCCCCCTTTCGATCGCCGCGACCGGACCATTGCGCGGCTCCATCACCGTGCCCGGGGACAAATCGATCAGCCATCGGTCGCTGATGTTCGCCGGCCTCGCCGTCGGCGAAAGCCGCATCCGGGGGCTGCTGGAGGGCGAGGACGTGCTCGCCACCGCCGCTGCAATGCGCGCGATGGGCGCCGACATCGCGCGCGGCGACGACGGGACGTGGACGGTGCATGGCGTCGGCGTCGGCGGCCTGCTGCAGCCACAGACCGCCCTCGACATGGGCAATTCCGGCACGTCCACGCGACTGCTGATGGGACTGGTCGCCAGTCATCCGATTACCGCGACCTTCGTCGGCGACGCCAGCCTGTCAAAGCGTCCGATGGCGCGCGTCACCGAGCCGCTAGCCAGGATGGGCGCCGACTTCACCACCAGCCCTGGGGATCGCCTGCCCCTGACGATGCGCGGCCTGTGCCCCGCAGTGCCGATCACCTACACGCTTCCCGTCGCCTCCGCGCAGGTAAAGTCGGCGATTCTGCTCGCCGGCCTCAACACGCCCGGCATCACCCGCGTGATCGAACCGGTGCCGACGCGCGACCATAGCGAGCGCATGCTGCGCGGCTTCGGCGCCGAACTGACGGTCGAGGAGACGCCCGAGGGGCGGCTGATATCGATCACCGGCGAGGCGGAACTGAAGCCGCAGGACATCGAGGTGCCCGGCGACCCCTCGTCGGCGGGCTTCTGGATGGTCGCCGCTTCGGTGGTCCCCGGGTCCGACGTGACGATCCGCAACGTGCTAATGAATCCGACACGGACCGGGCTCGTCACCGCGCTGCGCATGATGGGCGCGTCGATCGACGCCGTCGATGCACGCGACGTCGGCGGAGAGGCGGTCGCCGACCTGCGCGTCCGCCATGCGCCGCTTTCCGCGATCGAGGTGCCGGCGGCACTCGCCCCCAGCATGATCGACGAATATCCGATATTGTTCGTCGCCGCCGCCTTCGCCCAGGGGACGACGGTGGCGCGGGGCGCCCATGAACTGCGCGTCAAGGAGTCGGACCGGATCGCGGCGATGGCGGCGGCGCTCGGGCTGGCGGGCGTGACGGTCACCGAGCATGAGGACGGCCTGTCGATCGAGGGCCGCGACGGCGAGCCCCTGAAGGGCACCGGCGGCGCGCGCATCGCGTCGCTGCTCGACCACCGGATCGCGATGAGCATGGCAGTCGCGGGCATGCACAGCAATGGCGACGTCCTGATCGACGACGCCGCGCCGATCGCCACCAGCTATCCGTTGTTCGTCGACACGGCGTCGCGCCTGGGCGCCGCGCCGCGGTGGATCAACCGATGATCATCGCCGTCGACGGTCCCGCCGCGAGCGGCAAGGGCACGATCGCCAAGGCGCTCGCGCGGCACTACAAGCTGCCGCATCTCGACACCGGCCTGCTCTATCGCGCGGTCGCGCTGACGGTGCGACGGCTCGACCTCGATGCGGAAAAGGAGGCGGACGCGGTCGCCGCCTGCGGCTTCGACGATCTGACGCTGGCCGATCCGGCGCTGCGGACCGACGAGATCGGCCAACTCGCCTCCGTCGTCTCCGCGCATCCATTGGTGCGCGCGGCGCTGCTCCAGCGACAGAAACGGTTCGCGCACCAGGAAGGCGGCGCGGTGCTGGACGGGCGCGACATCGGCACGGTGATCGCGCCGGACGCGACCGCCAAATTGTTCGTAAAGGCGACGCCGCAGGTGCGCGCGCAGCGGCGCCATGCGGAACTGAAGATGCACGGATCGACGGTCAGCTTCGACAAGGTGCTCGCCGACATCCGCGCGCGCGACGCGCGCGACAGCGGACGGTCTGCGGCACCGCTGGTCCAGGCGCCGGATGCGGTGACGCTCGACACCAGCTTCCTGTCGATCGAGGCGAGCGTGCAGCGGGCCGTCGAAATCGTCGAGGCCGCGCGGGCGGGCTAGTCGGTCGCCCAGTCGCTCCGGCTGTGAGAGATGCGCAAGATCGTAATGGCATCCTCCTCATCGACGTCATAGACGATGAGATGTGCGCCCATCGGATGCGCGCGCACCGGGGGTGTCAACTCCACTCGCAGGCGCGCGGCACGGGGATGATTTGCCAGGAACAAGAAACATTGCCGTAATCGTTGCGCATAGCGCTCGGCCTGATCCTGCCCGTAATTCTCGAAACCGTAGCGGTAGATCGCGATAAAGTCCTCTTCCGCTTCGCCAGAGAGCCTATAAAATATGGACACCGGCTCGCCGCCGCGCTTCTGCCAGAAGCTCCTCCGGCGTCAGCGTCGAGATCCCGCTCGCTCGCGCCTCGTCGACCATTTTCTGCATCGCGGCGATCTTCTCCGCCCGCACCTGTTCGCGGCGGATGAGGTCCCGCACCACGTCGCTGGAATTGGCGTAGCGCCCGGTCTGGGCCTGGGCCTCGACCCATTCCTTCATGGCGTCGGGCAGCGAAATGTTCATGGTAGCCATGCCGCAGATCGTGCGGTCCATGGCAAGGATTGTCAACTTGCTTTCTCCGCCCTTTGGCGTTACCGCTGCATCGTCCGCCGGACCTATGGTTTGCGGAAGGTGTCGGCGCGTGTGGCATGTCCCCCGCGCCTTTTCGCATATTGGCGATCCCTCACCTCCCGCGGCCCATGCGTACGGCCGGATGCCGCGACCGACATGGGGTCGCCGCGGCGTTTTCAGCCAAGACCAGCGGAGCCAACCGCTTGGCCGGAAACGAATAAGATCGAGGACACTCTAACCCTATGGCTACTCAAGCCCTTCCGAGCCGCGACGATTTCGCGGCGATGCTCGATGACATGTTCGGCGGCGCCGACAGCTTCGAGGGCCGCGTGGTGCACGGCACCGTCACCGCGATCGAAAACGACATGGCCGTCATCGACGTCGGTCTGAAGTCCGAAGGCCGCGTGCCGCTGCGCGAGTTCGCCGCGCCGGGCCAGAAGGCCGACCTCAAGGTCGGTGACGAGGTCGAGGTCTATGTCGACCGCGTCGAGAATATGCACGGCGAAGCGATGCTCAGCCGCGACCGCGCCCGCCGCGAGGCCGCGTGGGACAAGCTCGAGCTCGAATTCTCGCAGGGCAACCGCGTCGAGGGCGTGATCTTCGGCCGCGTCAAGGGCGGCTTCACCGTCGACCTGTCGGGCGCCGTGGCCTTCCTGCCGGGCAGCCAGGTCGACATTCGTCCGGTGCGCGACGTCACCCCGCTGATGGACATCCCGCAGCCGTTCCAGATCCTGAAGATGGACCGCAAGCGCGGCAACATCGTCGTCAGCCGCCGCGCCGTGCTGGAAGAGACCCGCGCCGAGCAGCGTTCGGGCCTGATCCAGTCGCTGCACGAGGGCCAGATCATCGAGGGCGTCGTCAAGAACATCACCGATTACGGTGCGTTCGTCGACCTGGGCGGCATCGACGGCCTGCTGCACGTCACCGACCTGAGCTACAAGCGCGTCAACCACCCGTCCGAGATGATCAACATCGGCGACACGGTGCGCGTCCAGATCATCCGCATCAACAAGGACACGCAGCGCATCAGCCTCGGCATGAAGCAGCTCGAGTCGGATCCGTGGGACGGCGCCAGCGCCAAGTATCCCGTCGGCGCCAAGCTCTCGGGCCGCGTCACGAACATCACCGAATATGGTGCGTTCGTCGAGCTGGAAGCCGGCATCGAGGGCCTGGTCCACGTGTCGGAAATGTCCTGGACCAAGAAGAACGTCCATCCGGGCAAGATCGTCTCGACCTCGCAGGAAGTCGATGTCGTCGTGCTCGAGGTCGACGAGGACAAGCGCCGCATCAGCCTGGGCCTGAAGCAGGCGCAGAACAACCCGTGGGAGGCGTTCGCCGCCGCGCATCCGATCGGCTCGACCGTCGAGGGCGAAGTCAAGAACGCGACCGAATTCGGCCTGTTCATCGGCCTGGACAACGACGTCGACGGCATGGTCCACATGTCCGACATCGCCTGGGGCGTGTCGGGTGAGGACGCGCTGGCGCTGCACCGCAAGGGCGAGACCGTCCAGGCGGTCGTGCTCGACATCGATCCGGAGAAGGAGCGCATCAGCCTCGGCATGAAGCAGCTCGAGCGCGGCGGCCCCGTCGCGGCGGGCGCGGGCGATCGCCTGGGCAAGAACCAGGTCGTCACTGTGACCGTCCTCGAAGTCCGCGACGCGGGCCTCGAAGTGCAGGCGGGCGACGATGGCGCGACCGGCTTCATCAAGCGCACCGACCTCGGCCGCGATCGCGACGAGCAGCGTCCGGAGCGTTTCCAGGTCGGCCAGAAGTTCGATGCGATGGTGACCGGCTTCGATCGTTCGAAGAAGCCGACCTTCTCGGTCAAGGCGATGCAGATCGCCGAAGAGAAGCAGGCGGTCGCCCAGTACGGCTCGTCCGATTCGGGCGCGACGCTCGGCAACATCCTCGGCGAGGCGCTCAAGGCGCGCAACGAGGCGGACAAGAAGTAAGCACAGGTGGGGCCGGGACGCGAAAGTGTCCCGGCTCTGCTCATTTTGGCGGTTGTTATCCGAATTGGACCTATGCTTCGCGCACATTGATGCGTATCAAGGCATTATACGATGTCCTGCAGGAAGCCTGCCAATGATCCGTTCCGAACTTATCCAGACGCTGACTGATCAGAATCCCGAGCTGAATGCGAAGGACATGGAAACGATCGTCACCACCTTCTTCGATGAGATCACCCGGCGGCTCGCGGCTAACGGCCGCGTCGAACTACGCGGTTTCGGCGCCTTTTCGACCCGCTCGCGCGACGCCCGCCAGGGCCGCAATCCCCGCACGGGCGAGATGGTCGACGTGGATGCCAAGCGCGTCCCCTATTTCAAGCCCGGCAAGGAAATGCGCGCGCGCCTCAACGTGTGACGGCCGGCCTGTCCCTCGCGCCGCTGGTCCCGGCGGCGGCCGAGGACCAAAATGTCGCGGCACGCCCGACACATGGCCGGCGTCCGTCACGATAGACAAGCGCGCCGGGACGTGGCAACTCGCTGCATGGCGCGATGAACGCGCTTTTCCTCATCCGACCGTCGTCACGCTGTCCACGCCGTGCAAGCCCGGGCTTCGGCGGCATCGCCGCCTTCGCTGCCGTCACCGCCTGCGTGTTTCGCCCGCGCGTCGTTCCGCCGGATAGCCGCGCCGGTCGGTTCCGGTCGCATCGGATCCCTCGGGCCCTGTCGATCGGGCCGGCGATCGCAGCCGCGGGCTTCGCCGCCGGACCCCTCCGCGTGCGCCTGCCGTCACCCGGCGTCGGGCGCATATATCCGACCTCCGGACGCCTCGCGCGGGTTGACGCCCGCGCCAAGCTGCGCTTCGGATCGTTCGTGCGCGGACGTGGCGGAATCGGTAGACGCTGCCGACTTAAAATCGGTTTCCTTCGGAGTGCGGGTTCGAGTCCCGCCGTCCGCACCATCGCCGTCGCCGTGGCGCTCGCCGGCTGCAACCAGCGGCCGGATTCGGGGCCCGTCGTGGCCAGCGCGATCGGGATGCCGCCCCGCGCCGCCGATCCGTCACGCAAGGCACTGGATACGCCTGCCCGCCTGCTGATGGACGCGACCGCCGAGGGCCTCGTCCGGTTTGACGCGGCCGGGCAGATCGAGCCGGGGCTGGCCGAGCGATGGATCGTCATCGACGACGGCATGAGCTACATCTTCCGCCTGCGCACCGCCCAATGGACCGATGGCAGCCCCGTTTCCGCCGACCAGGTCGTGGCGTTGCTCCGTCGTCAGTTGCGCGCCGGATCGCGCAATCCGCTGGCACCGTTCCTCACCGCGGTCGACGAAATCGTGGTCATGACGCCGCAGGTGATCGAGGTCCGCCTGCGTCGACCGCGCCCGGATCTGCTGAAACTGTTCGCGCAGCCGGAGCTTGCGCTGTGGCGCCCACGCAGCGGCGGCGCCGGCCCGTTGCGGATCGTCCATGCCACGGCCAGCCCGCTGCTGCGCCCGGCCATCGATCCCGGCCGCGCCGATCCTGACGATCAGCGCCGCACGGCGCCGGAGGACGAGGTCCGCCTGATCGGCGAACGGGCGGCGCGGGCGATCGTGCGTTTCGCCGCGCACGAATCGGATCTGGTCAGCGGCGGCACCTTCCGCGACTGGCCGCTTGTCGCCTCGGCCGGCGTCGCGCCGGCGAACGTGCGCATCGATCCCGCCGCCGGACTGTTCGGCCTCGCGATCGAACGCCGCGTCGGCTTTCTCGCCGATGCGGCAAATCGCGCGGCGCTGGCGGGCGCGATCGACCGGACGGCGCTGACCGGCGCGGTCATGGCCGGCTGGGAGGGGGCCGACAGGGTCTTGCCCGAACAGCTCGATTCGGCCGCGCCCCCCGCGGTGCCTGGCTGGTCGTTGCTGACGCCGGAGCAGCGCCGGGACGCCTTGCGCGCCAAGGTCGCCGCGGCCGGTGCCCCGATCACGCTGACGATCGCGCTGCCGTCCGGGCCCGGCGCGACGCTTGTCTATGGGCAAATCGCTGCGACCCTGGTGACGGCGGGAATCGCGCCGCGCCGGGTCGCCGCCGATGCCGCCGCCGATCTGCGCCTGGTCGACCTGGTGGCGCCCTATGACAGCGCACGCTGGTATCTGGCGCAGGCATGCCGGCCATGCAGCACCGAAGCCGCAACCGCGATCGAGGCCGCGCGCGATGCGCCGACGCTGGCCGAACGGTCGCGCCTGATCGCCGCCGCGGACGTGGCCCTGACCGGCGATGCCGCGTTCATCCCGCTCGCCCGCCCGTTGCGCTGGTCGCTCGTCGCCCTGCGCCTGCGCCAGTGGCAGGCGAACCCGCGCGCATGGCACCCGTTGAACCGGTTGCGCGACGACACCAAATAACCCTCATGACAGACCGCACTCGCCCGATCGACGCGCAGAGCGTGCTCGCCGCGCTTCCCGTTGGCCGTGACCCCGCCTCCGTCCGCACGCGGATCGCGGCGATGGAGCGCGTGATGGAGGGCCTGTTCGTCATCCCCGGCACGAACCGGCGGGTCGGCCTCGACGTGCTGCTGGACCTGATACCGGTCGTCGGCACGACGATCGCCGCGGCCATCGGCTCGTATCTCGTCTGGGAGGCGCGCAACCTCGGCATGTCGAAGATGCAGATGGCGCGCATGTTCGGCAATGTCGGGATCGACTGGGCGCTGGGGATGATCCCCTGGGTCGGCGCGGTCCCCGACTTCTTCTTCCGTTCCAACACGCGCAACCTGCGGATCATCCGGCGTCATCTCGATCGCCATCACCCCGGCACGGTGACGCTGCAGGGCTGAGGCGGACGCTTCGCGCGACAGGCCGTGCCGCGCGGCTGGCGCCGCCGTCCGATCGCGTCTATCCGCACCGCCTCATCGACAAAAGCGATCAACGGAGCGACCCATGGCCGCCACCTATCTGCCGACCCTCAAGCAGCTGCAATATCTCGTGGCGCTGAAGGACCACGGCCATTTCGGCCGCGCGGCAGAGGCGTGTTTCGTCACCCAGTCGACGCTGTCGGCCGGCTTGCGCGAACTCGAGACGCTGATCGGCGTGGTGCTCGTCGAGCGGACGCGCCGGGTCGTCCGCTTCACCCCGCTGGGCGATCGGATCGCCGACAAGGCGCGTCGCGTGCTGCGCGAAGCGGAGGAACTGGGCGATATCGCGCGTGCCGCCGGCCGGCCGCTGTCGGGCGAGATGCGGATGAGCGTCATCCCGACGATCGCCCCGTTCATGCTGCCGCGCATCCTGCCGCGCCTGCGTGCCGATTACCCCGACCTGAAGCTGTTCCTGCGCGAGGAGCCGAGCGGTGCGGCGTGCGAGGGCCTGCACAATGGCCGCACCGACTGCGTGCTGCTCGCCCTGCCCTTCGCGTGCGGCGAAGTCGCGTCGCAGACGCTGTTCGACGACCGGCTTTACGTCGCCTATCAGCCCGGCGACATGCCGAGCGACCCTGCCTCCATTCCCGCATCGGCGATCGACGAGACTCGCCTGTTGCTGCTCGAGGACGGCCATTGCCTGAAGGATCACGCGCTGGCGGCATGCAACCGGCCCGAACTACGGGCGGAGGCGACCATGCTGGGAACCTCGCTGCACACGATCGTGCAGATGGTCGACAACGGTCTGGGCATGACGATGTTGCCGCAGATGGCGATCGACGCCGGCATCCTGGAGCATACGGGGATCGTCGCGCGCCCGCTTGCGGCGGAAAATGCGGTGCGGCGGATCGCTTTGGTCTGGCGGCGCGCGTCGCCACGGGAGCGCGACTTCCAGCTGCTCGCCGAAACGCTGGCGCAGGTCCACTGATGCGCAGGATCGATATCGCCCGGCCTGAGCGGGTCGCCCCGACGCGGCGACGCGTCCTGCCCCGCCACAGCGCCGCCATCATGTTGCTGGCGGCCCTGCCCGGATGCGTGCCGCCGGCGGCCATACCCGGCGTCGCCCCGCCGCCGACCAGCGCCACGTTGACGCCGACCGCGGTCGATCCCGCCCGGATCGCCCCGGACGCGACGATCGGCCAGTCCGTCGCGGCCACGCCCGGCCTGTCGACGCTGGCGGCGGAGGTCCGTGCCGCCGGTCTGGGCACGATGCTCGACGGGCCCGGGCCCTATACGCTCTTCGCGCCCAGCGACGCCGCCTATGCGCGCCTGGCGCCGGGCGTGGCGCAGGACCTGCTCGCGCCGGACAATCGGGCGACGCTGGCCTTGCTGCTGCGCAATCACGCGGTCGCCGGCGAGGTCGATGTCGCGGCGCTGACGCAACGGATCGAGGCAGGCGGCGGCCGCGCGACGCTGACGACCCTCGCCGGACAGCCCATCACGGCGACGCTGACCGACGGCGTCGTGACGCTGACCAGCAGCAGCGGCGAAAAGGCCTATGTCGAGGCCGCCGACATCCGCCAGGCCAACGGCCTGTTGCAGGTGATCAACGGCGTGCTGACGCCGACGCTGCCGTAAGGTCTGATCCACGTGCGCGAATGCGGTGCCGGCCTACACCCCGCTCCGGCCTCGCTGGATCGCACGTCATGGCCCGGCCGGCGGGGCCCCCGCGCCAGCGACCGGCCGCCCGCGGCGAGGCTGCCGAGCGAATGCCCGGCGTGAAGCAGCGTAGGATGTTAGGGCGGTCCGCCGGGTCAGCCCCAGCGTGCGGCCGCGGCATCGTCCGTGTCGCGCGCCTCGACCCAGCGGGCGACGCCGTCGCGCGTCTCGCGCTTCCAGAACGGTGCGTCGGTCTTCAGCCGGTCGATCAGATAGGCGCAGGCCTCGAGCGCGGCGGCGCGGTGCGGTGCCGCAGCCGCGACGAAGACGATCCGCTCGCCCGGCGTCATCGGGCCGACGCGGTGGACGATCGTCGCCGTGCCGAGCGACCATCTTTGCTGCGCCTGCTCGGCGAGCCGGGTCAGGGCGGCTTCGGTGGCGCCGGGATAATGTTCGAGCTCGAGCGTGCCGACTCCGCCCGTCCCGTCCGCTCCGTCCGCATCGCGGCGCACCAGCCCGGTGAAGGTGGCGATCGCACCTGCCCCCTCCGCTGCCTCGATCCGCGCCATCTCCGCGGCGAGGTCGATCGGATCCTGCTGGACGAGGATGCGGATCATCCGCCCGTCACCGGGGGGAACAGCGCGATCTCGCGGGCGCCGGCGATCGGCGCGTCGAGCGCGACGAACGCCTGGTCGACCGCGGCGCGCAGCCGACCACGATCACTGAGCGCCGCCGCGCCGGCGGGATCGCGCGCGACGAGCCAGTCGATCAGGTCGGCGACGGTGCCGACCGTGGCGGGCGGCGTCACCCGCTCGCCCGCGCGTCCCATCGCCTCGCGTACCCAGGCGAAATAGAGCAGGTCGATGGCCATCGTAATCAATCCATGTGCTTCAGGCCGACGCGCAGGTAATCCCAGCCCGTCACAAGGGTGAGCGCCGCCGCGCCCCACAGGCTGCCGAGCCCGGCGATCTTGATCCACGGCGCGCCGGGCAGCGCGCCGGCGAGGATCAGCGCGCCGAACGCGACGAGCTGCAGCGTCGTCTTCCACTTGGCCAGCTTGGACACCGGCAGCGAAACCTGCAGGCCGGCCAGGAACTCGCGCAGGCCGGAGACCGCGATCTCGCGCAGCAGGATGACGAGCGCGGCGATCAGATGGACGCCCGTGATCAGCGCGGCATCGTCGTGCCGCGTCCCGACCAGCATCAGGATCACCGCGGCGACCATGATCTTGTCCGCGATCGGATCGAGGAAGATGCCCAGTTTCGACACCGCCCCCTGCGCGCGGGCGAGATAGCCGTCGAAATAGTCGGTGATCCCCATCAGGCAGTAGAGTGCGAAGGCGATGCCGAACCCCGCCTCCCACCGCGGCCACCACAGAAAGGCGACGAGCAGCGGAACCGCGACGATCCGCGACAGGGTCAACAGGTTGGGGAGCGTCAGCATGCCCCTTCCTATCGAGCCGGAGGACCGGGCGGAACCCGGCATCGCACGAACCGGCATCATGCCTGCCGCAGGATGGCTAGATGATGCCGCCGCGGGACGATCGCCGTCGCTTCCGCCGCGTCGCGCCACGGGCGCCGCGTCGGCAAAGCTAAGGCGTTGGCGATCCCCCGCGCCTCGGCTATGCCGATGACACGTCCGTCACGATCGAAGGGCCTGCGTCCATCATGCTGAATGCCTTGGGGTTGCTGAAGCAACGCCGCTTCCTGCCCCTGTTCACCACGCAATTTCTCGGTGCGTTCAACGACAATCTGTTCAAGACGTCGATGGTGTTGTTCGCGACCTACGCGATCTTCGATGATGCGCGGATGGAGGCCAATTTCAACGCGCTCGCGACCGGAATCGCGATCCTCCCCTTCTTCCTCTTCTCCGCCCTCGCCGGGCAGCTTGCCGACAGCCACGACAAGGCGCGCATCATCCGCATCGTCAAGACGGCGGAGATCCTGATCATGCTGCTCGGCGCGGCGGGATTGATGGTGGCGCGCGCCGGACTGCCGACGGTCGGTATCGGCCTGATGCTCGGCGCGGTGCTGTTCCTCGGCGTGCACTCGACCTTCTTCGGCCCGATCAAATATGCGATCCTGCCCCAGCACCTGCCGCCGCACGACGTGCTCGGCGGCACCGGCCTCGTCGAGGCGGGGACCTATCTGGCGATCCTCCTCGGCACCGTCGTCGCCGGCTGGATCCCGATCGAAGGCGCGGCGGCGCTCGTCCTGGTGATTGCGGCGGTCGGCTGGCTCAGCGCACGACAGGTGCCGCCGGCCCCGCGCGAGGGGGCGAAGCTCGCCATCAACTACAATCCCTTCACCTCGTCCTGGCGGCTGATCCGCGCGACGCTCCATATCCCGCGCCTGTTCCTGTCCATCTGCGCGATCAGCTTCTTCTGGACGATCGGCGCCGTGCTGATCGTCATCTTCCCGCCGCTGGTGAAGAACGTCCTGACCGCCGACGAACGTGTCGCCAGCGGCGCGATCGCGGTCTTCTCGGTCGGTGTCGCGCTCGGCTCGGTGGTCATCAACACCTTGCTGCGCGGTCGGATCAGCGCACGCTATTCGCCCGCTTCGGTGATCGCGATGGGCGCGTGCGTGGTCCTTTTCTCCTTCCTGTGCCGCGGCTGGACCCCGGCCCCCGCCGGCGCGCTGTACCATTGGCCGGACTTCGTCGCCCAGCCGCGCGCGATACCGATCATGCTGTGCCTGCTGGCGATCGCGACGACGGGCGGCATGTTCGTCGTGCCGCTCTACGCCTTCCTGACGACGACGGTGGAGAAGGACCAGACCGCCCGCACGGTCGCGGCGAACAACGTCGTCAATTCGGGGGCGATGACGCTGGGTTCGGCGGCCGTGTTCGGGCTGAGCGCCGCAGGTGTCCAACCACTGGAGATGCTGTTCCTGGTCGCCGCCATGTGTCTCGTCGCGGCATGGCTGGCGCAGAAGCTGCACCAGGCCTGCGACTGACCGCCGCGCGGCGGCCCCGGCACGGCGGTCGTCCCGGCCGTCCCGTTTCGGGACTCAGCCGATCATGGTATAGAAGCAGCTGAAGAACGCCGCGAAGCTCAGGCAGAAGAGCTTCCAGTCCTGATCGTCGTTGCGCGGCCGTGCGAGGCGAACCACGGTGGGGGGAAGGCTCCGCCGGAAAGGATGGCGGGCGGCTTCGTTGGTGAGGACGAGGCGTCTGGTCATGGCGAGGCGTTAACGCGCCGTTTACGATTCAGGCCAGTCGCAAAGAGGGTTAAATCCCCGCCGTCCCATGTCGGGACAGCGAAATGGAGAGGGATTGCAAGGGCATGAGCGTGGCCTTCCGCCGCGAAAGCGACGACGAGCATCTGGAGCCGAAGTTCGAAATCCCGTTGCCGCCCGGCCCCAACCGCGTGACGCGCGCAGGGCTGGCGCTGATCGCGACGCGGATCGAGGCGCTGGAACGCGCGCTCGCCGACACCGATGCCGATCCGGCGGCGGCCGAGCCGATCCGGCGCGACCTGCGCTATTGGCGGACGCGGCGCGCCACGGCGGAACCGACCCTGGCGCCGGACGACGGCAGCGCGGGGTTCGGCACCTATGTGGAGGTCGAGATGGGTGGCCGGACGCGGCGGCTGGCGATCGTCGGCGACGACGAAGCGGATCCCCATGCGGATCGGATCGCCTTTTCGGCGCCTCTGGCACGCGCGCTGACGGGCGCGGAAGCCGGCGACGAGATCGCGTTCAACGGCAAGGAGGGAGCGATCCGCGTTCTGTCGATCGCGCCGATCGACCCGCCGGCGCAATAGCCGGGCTGCGACGGCGGGAGACCGCCGCAGCCCGGTTCCAGACGCCGGGGAGCATCTGAAAGCGTCGATGGTGTCGATTGGGAGAGAACAACACCGACGGCTGTCCCGTTAGCGCGACCATGTGTCCCGCATATTTCCGCGCCGCGGTAATCGGGACATTCGCGTGCAAGACCGCGGGCGCATCGGGTGCCACCTGCCAAGGAGGTGCTTTGCCGTGATGTCCCGAACGACGCCGTCCTGCTGTCACAGCCGCCATCGGCCCGGCCGTCTGCAATGGGAGGCGGGTGGAATCACCCGCGCGCGGTGTCGCAGCTGCGGGATGAACCTGATGCGCCTGGCGCTCAGCCGCCGCTGGATCATCGCCGACCAGCTTGGCGGGGGCGGCGTCGACCAGGCCGAACGGGCGCAGCCGGTCGATCGCGCCGTCGCTCATCACTGATTGGGGCAGCCAGCCGCGCAGCGGCGGCGGAGTCAGAGCGGTAGCCAGACCGTCGCGATCGCCCCGCCGTCCGGATGGTTGCCGATCGTCGCATCCCCGCCATGCGCGCGCGCGATGCCGCGCACGCTCGCCAGCCCCAGGCCGATCCCGCCCGTATCGCGATTGCGCGAACGCTCGCCCCGGAAGAACGGCTCGAACACGCGATCGAGATCGTCCGGATCGATTCCGGGACCATGATCGCGTACCTCAATACAGGCATGACCGTCTTCCTGCGACAGGGTCACCACCGCGTCGCCCGCATATTTGAGGGCATTGCCGACGAGATTACCGATCATCGCCTTGATCCCCGTCGCGTCTCCGGTCAGCACCAGCGGATCGCCGTCGGCGAGCGACACCGCCGCGCCGCGATCGGCAAGATCGTCGACGATGCTTTCGGTCAGCGAGCGAAGATCGAGCGCCCGCCGCTCCACCGATTGGGTCGCATCCCGGAAGAAGGCGAGCCCGGCCGCGATCATCGCCTGCATGTCGTGGATGTCGGCCTCGCTCGCGGCGCGGATCGACTCGGGCGCCTGCTCCAGCCGCAGCGACAGGCGCATCAACGGCGTGCGGAGGTCGTGCGCGATCGCGGCGATGACGGTCGTGCGGTCCTCGACATAGCGGTTGAGCCGCGTCTGCATGCGGTTGAAGGCGACCGCGGCTTCCGCGATCTCGCTCGGCCCGTCCAGCGGCACGGGCGCGGCACGCGGATCGCGACCCAGGCGCTCCGCGGCGGCGGCGAACAGCTTGACGGGCGCGATCGAACGGCGCGCGAGCATCCAGGCGAAGGGCGCGACCGCGACCAGCGCGGCGAGAAGCCACAGCAGCGCGCGCCATCGCCATCCTTCCAGGCCGGTGCGGCCGGCGCGGGCGATGATCCAGTCGCCGTCAGGCTCGCGCACCGCGACGGTGAAACCGCCGAACAGGATCTGCGCCCGCGCGTCGGGGCGCGGGTGACGCCGCGCGGCGAAGTCCGGCATGACGGGATGGAAGCCGCCCGGCGGCCCGCCGAAATGGACCCGGACGCGCTGGATCGGCACGCCCAATTGCGCCGCGAGCGCCTGTTCGAGGTGCAGGGTGCGCGGCCCCCGGCCCGCCGGTGCGTCGTCCTCGCGATCGAGCACGATTTCGCCGCTCGCATCGCGACCGTGGCGCAGCGCGCTCGCGACCTGCGCGACCGAAAAGATGTGCGGCGTCGGCGGCGTGACGAAGACGAGCAGCGCGACGTTGACGAGCTGCACGCTCGCGACGCTCGCCAGCATGACGAGGAAGATTCGCCAGAACAGCGACAGGCCGATCCGCCGCCACCAGGCCATGGCGGGTATCGGCTCGTCCGCCGTGGCGCTCATACCCGCGCTACGGCGGGTACGAACAGATAGCCTTCGTTCCGGATCGTGCGGATCATTTCGTCCCCGCCACAGCGCAGCTTCCGGCGCAGGCGGCTGATCTGTACGTCGATCGCACGGTCGAACGCGTCGGAATTCGGCCCGCGCGCCGCCTCGAGCAGCGTCTCGCGCGACAGGACGCGGCGCGGCCGCTCGACGAAGGCGCGCAGCAGCGCGAATTCGCCGTCGGTGAGGCCGACCAGCACATTCTGCGGGTCGAACAATTCGTGCGCGACGAGATCCATCACCCAGCCGTCGAAGCCCAGGCACAGCCGATCGCCGGCGGTCACCTGGCGGCGCATGCGCAGCGCGGCGCGCACGGTCGCCAGCACCTCGCGGGCGCTGCAGGGTTTGGGCAGATAATGCGTCGCGCCCATCTCGAGCCCGACGATCCGATCGCGTTCCTCGCCGAGCGCGCTGAGGAAGATCACCGCCGGCCCGTCGTCGCGCGCGATGCGGCGGCACGCGGCGATGCCGTCCTCTCCCGGCATCATCACGTCGAGCAGGATCGCGTCGATGCGTTCGCGTTCCAGTACCGCGTCCATCTCGCGCGTGTTCGCCGCCGCCTGCACGCGATAGCCGCGCGCGCCGAGGCTCTGCGTCAGGAGGGTCCGGATGTCGCGGTCGTCGTCGACCACCAGAATCGATGCGGGCTGGTCCGCGCCGGTCGGTTGCAGGGTCATGAGGCGGTCCGATGCCAGTGCTTTGTTGCGGCAAGATATCAGCATGGGTGGATTCGCGCCGCAAGCCGCCGGCGCGCGGCGGCGGCGCGACGCGAGGATTTCCGACGCGCGCGCGGGGTCGCGGGCGCAGGCCCCCCCGCCCAGACATTTGCGGGTAACATTCGCCTGATTGACGCTATGCTCCGCTTTTCCCTGGGGGAGAATTTCCATGCGTCGTCTCGCCAGCATCGCCCTCGTCGTCGCGCTCGCCACCGGATCGGGCGCGCAGGCGGAAGGGTCGCGCCGCATCTTCATCAGCCCGATGGGCCAGCCCTTCCGCGGTACCGACGCCGCGCCCGACCCGGAACGCACCTGGTTCGATGCCGCCGACGCCAATCACGATGGCGCGGTGTCGCAGGCGGAATTCGTCGCGGATGCGATGCGTTTCTTCAAGATCCTCGACCGCAAGAACGACGGCGAGATCGATCCCGACGACATCGACTATTATGAGAACACGCTCGCGCCCGAAGTCCGTTCGGGCAATGCGGGCGGCAGCGGGATCATCGCGCGGCGATCGGATGGCGAAGGCGGCGCCGACGTGCAGGGCACGCGTGGACCGCTCTACGACCCCAGCAAGCTGGGCGCGGCGCGGTTCAGCTATTTCGACCTGCCGGAGCCGGTGACCTCCACCGACCGCAACTTCAACCGAGGCGTGGACCCGCAGGAATTCACGCGCGCCGCGCAGCAGCGATTCGACTCGCTGGACACCAACCACGACGGCAAGTTGATGTGGGACGAATTGCCGCACGTGCGCGTGCGTGCGGAGGTACGCAGCTTCGGCGGCGACCGGCACGGCGGCGACCGCAAGGGCGGTCGGCGGCGCGGCGGTTATGGTGGCATGTCCGGCGGCATGTCGGGTGGCGGCCGGATGCCGATGGGGGGCATGAGCGGGGGCGACGCCACGCCCTGATCGGCCCCCTGATGGGCGGCGCCCCCGACCCGCCGGCTCAGTCGAGCCGGCGCGCCAATTCCTTGTTCAGGCCGAGCGCGATCAGCGTGCCCAGCGCGCCCGACAGCAGATAGCCGCCCGCCGCGATCAGCCCGAAGGTGCTGGCGAGCAGCAGCGCCGCGAGCGGCGCGAATCCGGCGCCGAACAGCCAGGCGAGATCCGACGTCAGCGCCGCACCGGTATAGCGCGCGCGCTTGGGGAAGTTGCTCGTCACCGCGCCCGACGACTGGCCGAACGACAGGCCGAGCAGGACGAAGCCGGCGATCATGAACACCAGTTCGCCCGCGGTGCCGCCGCGCAGCAGCTGCGGCGCGAAGCCGCTGAACACCGCGATGCCGACGGCCGTATAGCCCAGCAGCGAGCGGCGGCCGACGCGATCGGCGAGCAGCCCAGATGCGACCAGCGCGCCCAGGCCGAAGACCGCGCCGACGATCTCGATCCCCAGGAACCAGGCGATGTTGACGTTGGTGTAGAGGAAGATCCACGACAGCGGGAACACCGTCACCATGTGGAACAGCGCGAAGCTGGCCAGCGGCGCGAAGGCACCGATGATGATGTTGCGCCACTGCGCCTTGATGGTGGGCAGCACCGGCGACGGCGTCAGCTCGCGGCTGTGGAACAACTCGGTATATTCGGGCGTGACGACGATACGCAGGCGCGCGAACAGCGCGACGACGTTGAGCGCGAAGGCGACGAAGAACGGATAGCGCCAGCCCCACGACAGGAAGTCGACCGGCTCCATGTTGGCGAGGAAGAAGGCGAACAGGCCGCTCGCCACGATCAGGCCCAGCGGCGCGCCCAGCTGCGGCACCATCGCATACCAGCCGCGCTTCTTCTCCGGCGCGTTGAGCGCGAGCAGGGAGGCGAGGCCATCCCAGGCGCCGCCCAGGGCGAGGCCCTGGCCGATGCGGAACAGCGCGAGGAGCACCGCCGACGCGTTGCCCGCCTCCGCATAGCCGGGAAGGAAGGCCAGCGACACGGTCGACGTGCCGAGCAGCAGCAGCGCGATCGTCAGTTTCGTGCCGCGCCCGTGCTGGCGGTCCACCCACATGAACACCTGCGTCCCGATCGGCCGGACGATCCAGGCGAGCGGGAACAGGGCAAAGGACCAGAGCGTGCCGCTCAGCCGGTCGAGATAGGGGAAGACGACCTGCGGAAAGACGAGCACCGAAGCGATCGCGTACACGAAAAAGTCGAAGAATTCCGACGTACGGCCGATGATGACGCCGATCGCAATCTCACCGGGACGGACCTGATGGTCGCCCTGAGTGTTGACCGCACGCGCGTCGCGCTCGAGCGGGGCGGAATGGGCGGAAGCCACGGCCATGAATCGTCATCCTGTCTTCACATGGAGGTCGCCCGACCTCATCGTCTCAACGCACCGGAGCCTAACACGGTCCCGGCGCAAGTGCTCCCCTGTAACGTCGCATGCTGCGCCGCGGGATAGGACAAAATGTCCTATTTTGCAGTGCAGCGCGCAGGCTTAGGCGCACGGTCATGCGAGCCAAACCGCCCCTCCCCCTGCGCACCGGCAAAGGCCTGCGCGCACTCGCCGTCGTCCTCGCCGCGCCCGCCCTTCTGGGCGGCTGCGACATGGTGGTGATGAACCCGTCCGGCGACGTCGCGCAGCAACAGGCGAAACTGGTGCTGGCGTCGACCGGGCTGATGCTGCTGATCATCGTCCCGGTGATCGTGCTGACCGTGCTGTTCGCGTGGAAGTATCGCGCAAGCAACACGGACGCCGAATATGCGCCCGACTGGGATCATTCGACCGGCCTGGAACTCGTCATCTGGTCCGCCCCGCTGCTCATCATCATCGCCCTGGGCGCGCTCACCTGGATCAGCACGCATACGCTCGACCCCTATCGTCCGCTGGCCCGGCTGGCGGAGGGGCGTCCGCTCGCCAAGACGGACAAGCCGCTGGAGATCCAGGTCGTCTCGCTCGACTGGAAGTGGCTGTTCATCTATCCCGAACAGGGCGTCGCCACCGTCAACGAACTGGTCCTGCCCAAGGATCGCCAGGTCCGTTTCCGCCTGACGTCCTCGTCGGTGATGAACGCCTTCTACGTCCCCGCGATGGCCGGCATGGTCTACACGATGCCGGGCATGGAGACGAAGCTGCACGCGGTGCTCAACCGCCCGGGCCGCTTCGAGGGCATGTCCGCCAATTACAGCGGCGCGGGCTTCTCCTACATGCACTTCCCGGTCGACAGCGTCGATGACGCGGGCTTCGCGCGCTGGGTGTCGGAGGCGAAGACCGCGGGGCGCACGCTGAACGCCGCGACGTACATGCAGCTCGAGAAGCCGAGCGAGCGGGTGCCCGCGATCCGCTTTGCGGCGGTGGAGCCGCAATTGTTCGACCGCGCGGTCGGCATGTGCATCCAGCCCGGCCTGTCGTGCATGCAGGATACGATGGCCAAGGACATGCAGGCCGGCGGCGGCCATGGGTCCGCGGTCAACGACACGCCCGACCAGCGCGGCAGCGAGGCGAAGGGCGCGATCCTGAAGACGCCGGAGGAAAAGGGCTCGAGCCCCCACCGCAACGCCCCGCGCCCGCCCGCGCCCGGCACCAACGATCGCGGTTCGGCAGCGAACCGCACCATGACCTCGGCCGATCCGTTGCCGCAGCCGTTCGCCGGCCGCGCGCCGATCGCCCGCTCGTAGGACGAAGACCCATGTCCGATTCCCTGCTCAAGACCATCTTCGGGCGCCTGACGCTCGACAGCTTCCCCATCCACGAGCCGATCCTGGTCGCGACCTTCATCATGGTCGCGATCGGCGGCGCGGCGGTGCTGGGCGCGCTCACCTATTTCAAGGTGTGGGGCTATCTGTGGAAGGAGTGGTTCACCAGCGTCGACCACAAGAAGATCGGCATCATGTACATGGTGCTCGGCATCATCATGCTGCTGCGCGGCTTCGCCGACGCGCTGATGATGCGCGCGCAGCAGGCGATGGCGTTCGGCTCGAACGAGGGTTTCCTGCCCGCGCATCACTATGACCAGGTCTTCACCGCGCACGGTGTCATCATGATCTTCTTCGTGGCGATGCCGTTCGTCACGGGCCTGATGAACTATGTCGTGCCGCTGCAGATCGGCGCGCGCGACGTGTCCTTCCCCTTCCTCAACAACTTCAGCTTCTGGATGACCGTCGCAGGCGCGCTGATCGTCATGGCCAGCCTGTTCGTCGGCGAATTCGCGCGCACCGGCTGGCTGGCGATGGCGCCGCTATCGGGCCTCGACTACAGCCCCGACGTCGGCGTGGATTATTACGTCTGGGCGTTGCAGATCGCGGGCGTCGGCACGTTGCTGTCGGGCGTCAACCTGCTCACCACCATCATCAAGATGCGCGCGCCGGGCATGAGCCTGATGAAGATGCCGATCTTCACCTGGTCGGCGCTGGCGACCAACACGCTGATCGTCGCCGCCTTCCCGATCCTGACCGCCGTGCTCGCGCTGCTCAGCCTCGACCGCTACGTCGGCACGCACTTCTTCACCAACACCATGGGCGGCAACCCCATGATGTACACCAACATGATCTGGATCTGGGGCCACCCGGAGGTGTACATCCTGATCCTGCCGGCGTTCGGCGTGTTCAGCGAGGTCACCAGCGCCTTCTGCGGCAAGCGCCTGTTCGGCTACACGTCGATGGTCTACGCGCTGCTGGTCATCACCATCCTCGCCTATCTCGTCTGGCTGCACCACTTCTTCACCATGGGGTCGGGGGCGAGCGTCAACTCGTTCTTCGGCATCACCACGATGATCATCTCGATCCCGACGGGCGCGAAGATCTTCAACTGGCTGTTCACCATGTACAAGGGGCGGATCCGCTTCGAGCTGCCGATGATGTGGACCATCGCGTTCATGATCACCTTCGTGATCGGCGGCATGACCGGCGTGCTGCTCGCGGTACCGCCCGCAGACTTCGTGCTGCACAACTCGCTGTTCCTGGTCGCGCACTTCCACAACGTGATCATCGGCGGCGTGCTGTTCGGCATGTTCGCGGGCATCAACTTCTGGTTCCCGAAGGCGTTCGGCTTCAAGCTCGACAAGTTCTGGGGCACGATCAGCTTCTGGTGCTGGACGATCGGCTTCTACGTCGCCTTCATGCCGCTCTACGTGCTGGGCCTGATGGGCGTGACGCGTCGCCTGCGCCACTTCGACGATCCCAGCCTGCAGATCTGGTTCATCATCGCGGCGATCGGCGCTGTGATCATCGCGGCGGGCATCGGCGCCTTCCTGATGCAGCTGTTCGTCAGCATCCGGAACCGCGACAAGCTCGTCGACACCACGGGCGATCCGTGGAACGCGCGCAGCCTGGAGTGGGCGACCTCGTCGCCGCCGCCGGCCTACAACTTCGCGTTCACGCCGGTCGTCCACGATCTCGACGCCTGGTACGACATGAAGAGCCGCAATGCGGCGCGCCCGGAGGAGGGATTCCGTCCCATCCACATGCCCAGCAACACCGGCTCGGGTGTGATCCTGGCCGGCCTGTCGATGGTCTTCGGGCTCGCGATGATCTGGTACATCTGGTGGCTGGCGATCCTGTGCTTCGTCGGGATCCTGGCGGTCGCGATCGGCCACACCTTCATCTACGACCGCGACTATTACATCCCTGCCGACGAAGTGACCGCGACCGAGAATGCGCGCACCAAGGCGCTGGCGACGGCGGGAGCCTGAGGACCCATGAGCACAGCCACCATCCCCCCCGGCGCCGAGGCGCCGATCTTCTACGAGCTCGACGAGCACGAGCATGAGGCCGGCGGCAGCACGATGCTGGGCTTCTGGCTCTATCTGATGAGCGACTGCCTGATCTTCGCCATGCTGTTCGCGGCCTATGGCGTCTATGGCGGCAGCTACGCCGGTGGCCCGCAGCCGCACGAGATCTTCGAGCTGCCGCTGGTCGCGCTCAACACCTCGATGCTGCTGCTGTCCTCGATCACCTATGGCTTCGCCATGCTGGCGATGAACCAGGGCAAGGCGCGCGCGGTCCAGCTCTGGCTGGCGGTCACCGGCCTGTTCGGCGCGTCCTTCGTCGGCATCGAGCTCTACGAGTTCGGCAACCTGATCCATGAAGGCGCGACGCCGCAGCGCAGCGCCTTCCTGTCCTCCTTCTTCACCCTGGTGTCGACGCACGGGCTGCACGTCACCTTCGGCCTCATCTGGCTGGTGACGCTGATGGTGCAGGTAGGGCGCAAGGGGCTGATCCCGGCCAACCAGCGCCGGCTGCAGTGCCTGTCGTTGTTCTGGCACTTCCTCGACGTCATCTGGATCGGCGTCTTCACCTTCGTCTACCTGCTGGGAGTGCTGCGATGAGCGCCGGTAACCACGCGCACGGCCACGACCATGGCCACGGCGATAACGGGCACGGGCACGGCCATGACGGCGCGCCGCACGGGTCGATGCGCGACTATGTGATCGGTTTCGTCCTGTCGGTCATCCTCACCGCGATCCCCTTCGCGCTGGTGATGACCAACGCCTTCGCCGACCACCGGGTCACCGCCGGCCTCTGCATGGCGTTCGCGCTGGTGCAGATCGTCGTGCACATGATCTACTTCCTGCACATGAACACGAAGTCGGAGAACGGCTGGACGCTGATGGCGCTGTTGTTCACCATCGTCATCGTCGTGATCTGCCTGTCGGGCTCCTTGTGGGTCATGTATCACATGAACCTCAACATGATGCCGGGCAGCGGCGCTATGTCCGCGATGTAGGGAGCCGCCGGGCGATGGCTTCCCGATCGCCCCGCCGCGCGGTCGCCACGATCCTCGTGGCGGCCGCGATCCTGCTGCTGATCGGGCTCGGCATCTGGCAAGTCGAGCGATTGCAATGGAAGCGCGCGCTGATCGCGCAGACCAATCGGCAGCTGGGCCTGCCGCCGGTTCCCGCGCCCGGCCCCGACGCCTGGCGCACCATCGGCAAGGCCGATGCCTATCGCCCCGTTCTCGCCACCGGCCGCTATCAAGCGGGGGCCGACGCCTATGTCCAGGCGGTGACGGAGCTCGGCGGCGGCTATTGGGTGGTGACGCCGCTCGTCACCGACGCGGGCTTCATGCTTCTCGTCAACCGCGGCTTCGTCCCCGCCGCGCTGCGCGGGCGCGTGCCGGCGCCGGTCGGGCCGCAGCGCGTCACCGGCCTGCTCCGCCTTTCCGAACCGAACGGTGCCTTTCTGCGCCACAACGATCCCGCCGCCGACCGCTGGTATTCGCGCGACGTCGCCGCGATCGGCGCGCGACACCGGCTCGACCGCCTCGCTCCCTATTTCATCGACGCGCGCGAACCGACCAGCGGCTGGCCGCGCGGCGGGCTGACGGTGGTCCGCTTCCCCAACAACCACCTCGTCTACGCGATCACCTGGTTCGGCATGGCGGCACTGGTCGCGTTCATGGCGTGGCGGTCGCGGCGACGGATATAGGCGGATCGTCCGCTCCGCGCCCGTCGCCCCCCTCCTTCCATCCACGCGCACGTCGCCCGCATCCACGGATGCCAAGCCGCCGTCCCGGCGTTATACTGGCCATCGCATGCTGCCCCCCTCCCCAGCCCGCGCCGACGCCGCCAGCCAGCGCAACATGCGCCAGCTGGTGCTGCTGCGCTGGCTCGCCGTCGGCGGGCAGCTCGCCGCGATCGTCGTCGTCCACTACGGCCTCGGCATCCGCCTGCCGCTGGTGCCCATGGTGTCGGTGCTCGGCGGTCTGGTGTTCCTCAATCTGGTCACGCTGCTCCGCCTCGCGCGCTGGCCGGTCACGCATGCGGAACTGTTCGGCAGCCTGCTGGTCGACGTCACCGCGCTGACCGTGCAGCTCTACCTCAGCGGCGGCGCCTCCAACCCGTTCGTGCTGCTCTACCTGCTCCAGGTCGTGATGGGCGCGGTGCTGCTGGAGGTGTGGGCGAGCTGGGCGCTGGTCGGCATCACCAGCGCGACCTTCGCGCTGCTGGCGATCGAGCATCGCCCGCTGCTGCTGCCCGCCGATTTAGCCACCAGTCTGTCGCCCGTCTATATCCTCGGCAGCTGGTTCGCCTTCGTCCTCGCCGCGGTGCTGCTGGTGCTGTTCGTCACCCGCATCGCGGCCAACTTGCGCAGCCGCGACGCGCATCTTGCCGAAATGCGCCGTCGCGCCGCGGAGGAGGAGCAGATCGTGCGCATGGGCCTGCTCGCCAGCGGCGCCGCGCACGAACTTGGCACGCCTTTGTCCTCCATCTCCGTGCTGCTCGGCGACTGGAAGACGGAGAGCCTGATCCGCGCCGATCCGCGCCTCGCCGCCGAGGTTGACGAGATGCAGGCGGAGGTGAAGCGCTGCAAGGCGATCGTCTCCGGTATCCTCTTCGCCGCCGGCGAGGTGACGGGTGAGGCGCCGGCGCGCACGACGCTGCGGCGCTTCCTGCGGGGCATCGTCGAAACCTGGCCCGGCAGGGTCGGGTTCGAGGATCGTCTGGGGCATGACCGGCCGATCGTGGCCGACCGGGCGCTGGGACAGGCGCTGACCGCGCTGCTCGACAATGCCGCCGAGGCATCCGCGACGACGATCGCGCTGGTCGCCGTCACCGACGCGGACGACCTGATCCTGTCGGTACAGGACGACGGCATCGGCTATCCCCCGCAGGTACTCGAAAGCCTCGGCCGCCCCTATAACAGCAGCAAGCCGCGTCAGGGCGCCGGACTCGGCCTGTTCCTCGCCACCAACGTCCTGCGGACGCTGGGCGGGTCCCTGGAGGCGCGCAACCTGCCGGGCGGCGGCGCCGAGACGCGCCTGACGCTGCCGCTCGCGAGCCTCGCGCTGGAGGAGGACGCATGACCGATTCGCCCGTCGACCGCCGCCTGCTCGTCGTGGAGGACGACGCCAGTTTCGCGCGCACGCTCGCCCGGAGCTTCGAACGGCGCGGCTATAGCGTCGAGATGCTGCCGGGCCCCGACGGGCTCGAGCAGACGGCGGCGCGCTTCCGTCCGACGCACGCGGTCGTCGACCTCCGGCTCGGCGGCGCGTCGGGGCTCGCGTGCGTCGCCACCCTCCACGCCGCGGACCCGGCGCTCAAGATCGTCGTCCTCACCGGCTTCGCCAGCATCGCCACCGCCGTCGAGGCGATCAAGCTGGGCGCGACCAACTACCTGACGAAACCCGCCAACACCGACGATATCGAGGCAGCCTTCGCGCGCGAGGGCGGCGATGCGGACGTCGACATCTCGGCCGCGCCGACGTCGATCAAGACGCTCGAATGGGAGCATATCCACCAGACGCTGGCCGATGCGGACTTCAACATCTCGGAGGCCGCGCGGCGCCTGGGCATGCACCGGCGGACATTGGCGCGAAAGCTCGACAAGCGGCACATGGGCTAAGGCCGCGACGGGAAAACCGTTGCCGTCCCCCCGCGCAGGCGGAGGGCCAGACATGCCATCGTCGCGAACGAGCCGAGCGGTTGACCGATCTGGACTCCGCCTTTCGCGGGAAGGACCGTGTTTGCCGTTACCGCAACAGCTTCGGCGCCTCCTGCTGCAACACCTCGCGGATCTTGCCGGAGAACATCGCCAGGAACATCGGCACGTCGACGATCATGTGCACGTTGGCGTCGCTCACCGTCGCGCGCGTGGCGAGGGCCTGGCCCATCGCCTCGACCTTGAAGTGAAGCGTGTCGCCGTCCCAGCGCTGCTCCGTGATCGCGCCGCCGGGGATCACCTTGCCGATCTTGCCGATCCCGCCGTCGAGCCGCGCCTTCGCGGCGTCCTTGCCCAATTGGTGGGGGATGTTGACGTCGATCTGGCTCATGCCGGTTCCTTTTCTTGCACTGCGGTCGCGAATAGCATCGCATCGTCTGCGAACGCCTTGAACTCCAGCGCGTTGCCCGACGGATCGCAGAAGAACATCGTCGCCTGCTCGCCGACCTGTCCCTTGAAGCGGATGTGCGGCGCGATGCCGAACGCCACGCCCGCCGCAGTCAGCCGCTCGGCGAGCGACCGCCAATCCGCCATCGTCAGCACGACGCCGAAATGCGGCACGGGCACATGGTGTCCGTCGACCGCGTTGGCGACCGCCACCGGCTCTGCCGCCGGATCGAGATGCGCGACGATCTGGTGGCCATAGAGATCGAAGTCGATCCACTGGTCACTAGAACGACCCTCGCGGCAGCCGAGCAGGCCGCCGTAGAAGCCGCGCGCGGCGGCAAGGTCGTGGACGGGAAAGGCGAGATGGAAGGGGCGCAGCGTCATCGCGCCGTGATACGCCGTGTGTAGGCGAGCGTCACCTGCCATCGGTCAGCCCGGGCTTGTTCCGGCATCCGCCGTGCCGCACATAGCCGCGTAACTGGCTTTCGGCGGCGTGGATGCCGGACCGAGTCCGGCCTGACGAAAGAAGACGATCGCTGATGACCCGCCGCCCCGCCCTTCTCGCGCTGACGCTCGGCGCGCTCGCCGCCTGCGGCTTCGCGCCGCTGCAGCTGTGGCCGCTGACGATCCTCGGTCTCGCCGGCCTCGCTTGGCTCGTCCATCGCGCGCCGACGATGAAGCGGGCAGGCTGGATCGGCTGGTGCTGGGGGGTCGGCCATTTCACCGTCAACGACAATTGGTTCCAGCACGCGTTCGACTTCCAGGACAAGATGCCGCCGGTGCTCGGCTATTTCGCCGCGGTCGCGCTGGCGCTCTATCTCGCGGTGTTTCCGATGCTGGCCGCGCTCGCCGCTTGGCGGATCGGCCGTCGCGACACGCCGGATGCGGCCTATGCGCTCGTCTTCGCGGTGGCTTGGATCGCCGGCGAATATCTCCGCAGCGTGCTGTTCACCGGCTATGCCTGGGACCCGATCGGGGTGGTCTGGCTACCGGTGATCGGCGTCGCGCGACTGTCGGCCTTGATCGGCACCTATGCGCTGTCGGGCGTGACCATGCTCGCCGCCGCATCGCTGCTGCTCCTGCCGCAGCGTTGCTGGCGGCTGCCCGCCGGCATCGCCGGTCTGCTCGCGCTCGCCGCCTTGTCCGCGCCCCTCACCCGTGCGCCCGATGTCTCTGGCGACGCCCCGCTGCTGCGCACCGTCCAGCCCAACATCGGCCAGGACCAGCGCAGCGAGGACGACGGCGAGCGGGTGCTCGACGCGCTTTCCGCGCTGTCCGGCAGGCCCGGCCCCCGCCCCCGCCTGATCCTGTGGCCGGAGGGCGTGGTCCGCGACTTCATCGAAACCGGCTATCCGCGCTGGGCCTATGGACTTACCAGCCCCTATTACACGCGCTGGCGGATGGCGCGCCTGCTCGGCCCGCGCGACGTGCTGCTGACCGGCGGCACGGCACTGAAATTCGACAAGGCGGAAAATGTCAGCGGCGCCGCCAACACCATCTTCGCGATCGACTCGCGCGCGCGGATCCTCGACCGCTACGACAAGGCGCATCTCGTCCCCTATGGCGAATATCTCCCCTTGCCCTGGCTGCTCAAGCCGCTCGGTCTCGCCCGCCTCGTCCCCGGCGACATCGACTTCGACGAAGGTCCGGGTCCGCGCAGCTTCACCGTTCCGGGGTTCGGTCCGATCGGCTTCCAGATCTGCTACGAGATCATCTTTTCGGGACAGGTCGTCGACGGCGCGCACCGCCCGCGCCTGATCTTCAACCCCTCCAACGACGCATGGTTCGGCCGCTGGGGCCCGCCGCAGCACCTGGCGCAGGCGCGGATGCGCGCGATCGAGGAAGGCCTGCCGATCGTCCGATCCACGCCGACCGGCATTTCCGCCGTGATCGCCGCCGACGGACGGCTGCTCGCCGCCGTGCCGCACCGGACGGCCGGCGCGGCGGAGGTGCCCATGCCCCCCGCGCTGCCGCCGACGCCGTTCAGCCGGCTGGGCAACTGGGCCGCCCTGATCGTCGCGCTTCTGTTCGCCGCCGCGGCGATTGCCATCCGGCGGAGGACGCGATAGGGCTCATATAACGACATCTTTATATCGTTATGAGGCAGTGATGCGCGGTTCCTACATCTTCACCTCCGAGTCCGTGTCCGAAGGGCACCCCGACAAGGTCGCCGACCAGATCAGCGACGCGATCGTCGATCTCTTCCTGTCCAAGGACCCGGAGGCCCGCATCGCCTGCGAGACGCTGACCACCACCAACAAGGTCGTGCTGGCCGGCGAGATCCGCTGCAAGGGCGTGTTCGAGGACGACCAATGGGCGCCCGGCGCACTCGAGGAGATCGAGAAGACGGTGCGCGAGACCGTGAAGCGCATCGGCTACGAACAGTCGGGTTTCCACTGGCAGACGTTTGATTTTTCGAACAACCTGCACGCCCAGTCCGCGCACATCGCGATGGGCGTCGACGAGAGCGGCAACAAGGACGAGGGCGCGGGCGACCAGGGCATCATGTTCGGTTACGCGACCGACGAAACGCCCGGCCTGATGCCCGCGACGCTGTATTACAGCCACAAGATCCTCGAGAAGATGGCCGCCGATCGCCATGCCGGCACCGCGCCCTTCCTCGAACCGGACGCGAAGAGCCAGGTGACGCTGCAATATGAGAATGGCGTGCCGGTCAAGGCGACCGCGCTCGTCGTGTCGACGCAGCACAGTGCCGATCATTCGAACCCCGAGGGGCAGGCCAAGCTGCGCGACTACGTCAAGGGCGTGTTCGCCGAGATCCTGCCCGACGGCTGGCTGCCGGAGGACGACAAGATCTACGTCAATCCGACCGGCCTGTTCGAGATCGGCGGGCCCGACGGCGACGCCGGCCTCACCGGCCGCAAGATCATCGTCGACACCTATGGCGGCGCGGCACCGCACGGCGGCGGCGCGTTCAGCGGCAAGGACCCGACCAAGGTCGACCGCTCGGCCGCCTATGTCGCGCGTTACCTCGCCAAGAACGTCGTCGCGGCGGGTCTCGCCAAGCGTTGCACGATCCAGCTCAGCTATGCGATCGGCATCGCCGAGCCGCTCAGCGTCTATGTCGACACGCATGGCACGGGCACGGTCGACGAGGCCAAGCTGGAGCAGGTGCTGCCGCAGCTCGTGCGCCTGACCCCGAAGGGCATCCGCGAGCATCTCAAGCTTAACGCGCCGATCTATTCGAAGACCGCCGCTTACGGGCATTTCGGGCGCGATCCCGAAGGTGCGCTGTTCACCTGGGAAAAGACCGACCTGGTCGACCGGCTCAAGGAAGCGGTCGCGGCTTAGTCTGCGATCCGGCAACGCCGGATCGGGGCGGCACCGCGTCCCCGCACGTGGATCGTCCTTCGATACGAAAAACCCCGGGGAGACCCGGGGTTTTTTCTTTGTCGCGGCGGATGGGGCTTGCCGGCTCAGCGCCGGTAGGCGTGCCGCACCTCCGCCATCCATCCGACCTGGATGCCGCCGACCGAGGTCACCGCGGCGGCCCGCGGCTTGCGGGCCTCGTCCAGATTGACCGGCTGTTCGAAACGAAGGCCTGCGAGGCGGTCGGTGATCCACATCACCGTACCGCGCAATGCCCGCAGCGTACCCATGTCGATGCGCAGCGTCATGCCGACCTGCATCTCGCCCTCGTGTTCGATGCATGCGCCCGTCAGCGAGAGGTTGCGCACACGACGTTCGACCTGGCGGTCGCTGTCGGGAAGGCTGACCAGCGCACGCACGATGACGCTGCTGCGCTTTTGCCGGGGGTTTTCGGTAAGATCGTCCATCGGGTCCTCTTGCCGACCCTTCTATCGCTATCGTCGTAACCAGAAAGTAAACACGCGGCGATTTATATCCGTTACGAACGTTTTTTTCCGTGGCTGACCGCCCGCACGGCCCAGTCGATCGCAAATCCCGCGGCCATGTCGGCGATCGGGTGGGACGGCGGGCCCGCGCCCTCGCGCGGGGCGAGCAGACGCGCGCGCGCGGTCGCTCCGACGGCCGCGACCAGCTGCGCGGCGACCATGCGGCCGCCGCCGCGCACCAGCGCGGGTCGCCGGGCCGCGACGCCGACGGCGACCGTGCCGAGCGCGACCGCAAGCATCGCGGGGTGGCGGCGCAATTCGCGTATCACCGACGCCGCTGCCTCGCCGAGGCCGTCCGTGGCAGGCGCCTCCGCCGGCCGCACCACCACCGCCTGTCCGGCGCCGCCCGCCACGTCGTTCATGTCAGCTCCTTCGGCATCTCGCCCCGTACCTGCGCGTGCGCCAGCAGCGCGAAAATGCCGGCCCCGCCGATCAGATTGCCCAGCACGGCCGGTGCGATCAATCCCAGCAGCGTCTCGACCGGCTCGGTGCGGCCGCTGAACAGTAGCAGGAACGCCTGGGCGGATCCGACGATCGAATGGCTGAACCCCGCGATCGTCAGGATGTAGGTGAAGGACAGGATCAGCCAGAAGCTCTGCATTCGCGCGCTGGGCAATACCCATGCCAGCACGGCGATGACGAAACCGGCGGGAACGGCGTTGATCACCGTCCCACCCGGCGACAATCGCGTGATCTTGTCCGACACTTCTATCGCCGCGGTGCGCAGCGCGTCGTCGCCGATGATCCCGTTGGCGATCGCCCAACCCGCGATCGCGGTGCCGAGCAGATTGGCGAGCAGCACGATCCCCCACAGCCGCAACGTCCGGCCGAGCGCCCAGGCGGACGGCCGCGTCACCAGCGGCAGCATCGCGGTGATCGTGCTTTCCGTGAACAGCTGCATCCGACCGAGCACCACGAACAGAAAGCCGATCGGATAGCCGAACCCGACGACCAGCTCGCGCCACGGCGCGTCGGGCAGATGTTCGTGCAGAGCCGCCTCGGCGATCAACGAGGTGCTGATCGCGAATCCCGCCGCCAGGCCCGACCAGAATAGCGATATGGCCGGGCGGCGCAGTTCCTCCTCGCCCTCTTCGCGCACGGTGCGGTGGAGGTCCTTGGCGTCCGCCGCCTTCAGGTCATCGTCGTCGTGCGTTTCGGCCATCTTCATCGGGTAACGGCTGCGCCGTGCAATGGGTCCGCGACTTTGCCAGCCGCGCGCGATGTCGCTAAGGCCGCGCTCCCATGAACGACCCCGTCACCATCCGCCGCCTCTACGGCCGCCGCCAGGGCCACAAGCTTCGCCAGGGCCAGGCCGCGCTCGTCGAGGACCTGCTGCCGACCGTCAGCGTACCCGAGGATGGCGCGCTAGTTGCGAAGCGGCTGTTCGGCGACGATCGCCCGCTCGAGGTGGAGATCGGCTTCGGCGCGGGCGAGCATCTCGCCGGCCAGGCGGCCATGCGCCCCGGCACCGGCTTCATCGGCTGCGAGCCGTTTCTGAACGGGGTGGTCGGGGCGCTCGGCCACATTCGCGACGGCGGTCTCGCCAACGTCCGGCTGCACATGGGCGATGCGCTCGAGGTGCTGGAGCGGCTGCCCGATGCCAGTCTGTCGCGCCTGTACCTGCTCCACCCCGACCCCTGGCCCAAGGCGCGCCATGCCAAGCGCCGGATGATCAACCACGGCCCGCTCGACGTCATCGCCGCCAAGCTGAAGCCGGGCGCCGAGTTCCGGCTCGGTACCGACGATCCGACCTATTGCCGCTGGTCGATGATGGTGATGAACCAGCGCCGCGATTTCGCCTGGACTGCGCGCACGCCGCAGGATTTCCTGACCCGACCCGCCGACTGGCCGGAGACGCGCTACGAGCGCAAGGCGCGGCGCCAGGGGCACGAGGTGTGGTATTTCCGTTACCTGCGCGTCTGACGCGCGGGGGGATCAATCGTCCAGCTTCGCGCCGTCGAGCGTGCGGTCGATGCGCGCCCGGTCGGCGGCGTCGGCGGCCTTTTCCGCCTTGGTCCGCCCGAACTTCGCGCGGTTCGCCTCCGCGCTGCGGGCGTCGGCGGCGCGGTCGCGCGCCTTGCGGGCGCGGCGCAGGTTGATGATCTCGGCCATGGCGACAGCCTATCGCGCCGCGCGATCGCGCGCCACCGCGCAGACACGGCGATACGCGGCGAGTTCGGCGCGCGCATCGGCAAGCGCACGATGCGCCGGCGGTTCGGGATCGCCGTCGGGCGTCGCGCTGCGCACCACCTCCTCGACCACGCTGCCGAGCGCCTCGCGCGGCACCACCGGCGCCAGGATCTCCGCCGCGCCGTCGCGCTGCGCCTCGTCCGTGTCGCGCAGACGCAGCGCATGGCGCGGCAATTTCGCGGCACGCAGCAGCGCGCTCAGCCATTTGCCGTCCCAGGACGGCGCGCTGGCGAACAGGTCGTGCCCTGTCAGCGCCTCCACCATCCGCCGCGCGACGACGTCGTGCGGCGTGCCGTCGCGCTCGATCGTCGCGCGCGCGATGCCATGCACCGCCTCGGCCGCCGGGTCCCAGTCCGTCCAGCGTTCGGGCGGACGGATCAGGTAGGATTGCTCGCGTCCGTCCTCGAACACCCAGGCCACCTCGATCGGGTAGCTGGTCTTGCCGAGCGACGAGGCTTCGAAATCGATGAATACGCGCATGGCGGCCGAACGCATCTAGCCGCGCGCGGGGTTCAATGCCGCTGGCCCGACCGCGCCCACAGGCCGCGCAGCATCCGGCCGGCCCATGCCGGCGCGCCAGGCCGCAGCAGCAGCCAGTCGCGGATCGCCGGCCCCTTGGTGGCGCCGATCACCTGCTTGTAGCCGCTGTCGCCCGCCCCCCAGTCGACCCGCGCGATGCCGCGGTCGAGCGCACTGCCGAGGTTGCGGTAATAGAGCAATTTGCCCGGCGACTGTTTGGCGAAGGCGGGGTCGTAGCTGTTGGCGATCGCATATGTGAGGTCGCCGGCATCGATATCGAAGGAAAAAGCCACCGGCCGCCCGTCGATCGTGAGGAGCGCGGCATGCATCATCGCCGCCACCTCTGGATCGGCGGCGGCGGCGCGCCAGAAGGCGCCATGCCCCCCTTCGGTGAATTTGGCGTCGCGCCCGTCGGTGCGCGACGCGATCCAGCTCGCCGCCTCCACCGCCGCCAGCCTGTCGAAGGCGGCCGGCCAGTCCGCGCCGCGCAGGCCGAGCCATTCGGGCGTACCGCGTTCGCCGAGCTGCCGTTCGAGCTGCCGGTTCTTGCGCAGCGTCGAGCCACGCGGCCACGTCCCCTCCGCGCGCAGCGCCGTCATGTCGAGCAGCCAGCTGTCGGCGACGAACCGCGGCATCGCGCACCAGCCCGCGCGTCGTGCCGCCGCGATCAGCGGTGTCGCGCCGGGATCGTCATCATAGACCGGCCCTATGCGTAATCCGTTCACCGTGCCGGCGAGCGCCGCCAGCGCCGCGTTCCAGCCGCCCTCGCTCGCGCCATGCGCGACGGGAAAGCTGCGGAAAGGCCAATAACTTCCCGGTATCGCAGCCAGGTGCAGCGGTCCGGGCCCGAACCCGACGAAGGGAAGCGCGATGACGGGCACCCCGTCGTCCTCGACCACCAATGTCCGCGGCGACCCGCCATAGGCGGCGAGTGCCGCCGCATACCAGCCGTAGCGCAGGAAGCCGTGGCTCGCCGGCCCGGCCGCGGCCACGGTATCGATCGCGCTGGCCAGCCCTTCGGCGATCCGCGCGCGCGCGATCGGCGGCATCCGCTCAAACTCGGCAAGGAGCATCGGCTTCGTCACGACCATGGTCGCTATACGCAATCGGTTACCAAGCGGTGCAGCACGCAAGGCGGCAATCGCGAGGCTGCGTCGGACGCCGGCCCCGTTTCGGCCCTTCCGCTGCCGCGCCCGCCGCCTATGATGCGCATCATGCCGACCATGCCCGCCGTCACCACCATCGCACAAACCATCCAGCTATCGCTCGCCCCCGTGTTCATGCTGGCGGCGATCGGTCAGATTCTCAATGTGCTCGCCGGCCGGCTCGCCCGCGTCATCGACCGGGCGCGCGCGCTCGAAAGCCTGCTCGGCGAGATCGACGGCGACGAGGCCGCGCGCCGGAAATGGGAACTCAAGCTGCTCGACGAGCGCATGTCGATCATCAACGGCGCGCTGTTCCTGTCGGTGTCGAGCGCGGTGATGGCCTGCATCGTCATCGCGATGCTGTTCGTCGCCAATCTCGCCAAGCTGCACATCGGCACGTGGATCGCGCTGGTCTTCATCGTCGCGGTGACGCTGCTGATCCTCTGCCTCACCGCCTTCATGTGGGAGGTGCGGGTATCGCTGCGCGCGATCCACGTGCGCAAGGAGATCCTGCTGTGAACGCCTCGCTGGAACGCCGCTTGCTCCAGGCGGTAGTCGCGGTCGCCTGCCTCGTCCCGCTGGCGATCGGCGGCATGGGGATCGTCAGGGGCCCCGGCTTCCTCGGCCATCCGCCGGTGATCCCGCGCGACCTCGACAGCCACTTCCGCTACATCTCCGGCATCTTCTTCGCGGTCGGCGTCGCCTTCGCCACCTGCATTCCCGATATCGCGCGCAAGGGCCCACGCTTCCGCCTGCTCGGCACGCTGGTCATCGCGGGCGGCTGCTCGCGGCTGGTCTCGCTGGCCAGCGTCGGTGCGCCCTCGTCGGGCCATCTGTTCGGGCTGGCGATGGAACTGGGCGTCGTGCCGTTGCTGATGCTGTGGCAGGCAAGCGTCGCGCGCCGGGCCTGACGCCCCCCGTTTTAGCGCACGCCTTCCAGCCCCGGCCCCACGTCGGCCTGCGCGCGATAGGTCGGGACGACCCGCGCCTTGGCCCGCTGTTCATAGGCATAGCCCGCGCCCAGCACGGTCGCCTCACCGCCCTTGCCCGCGATGAACGACAGGCCGACCGGCAGTCCCTTGGCCAGCCCCATGGGAACCGTCAGGTGGGGATAGCCGGCGATCGCCGGCAATTCGGCGGCCGACGGGCCATTATACTGGTCGCCATAGACCGGATCGCTCAACCAGGCGCCGGCATAGGTCGGCTCGACCAGAACGGTGGCGCCCGCCGCCTTGAGCATCGCGTCGATGCCCTCCTGCCCCGCGAGCCGCAGCGACTTGGCCCGCGCCGCCTTGTAGGCGGCATCGTCCAGCCCGCCGGTCTTCGCCGCCATCTCGAAGATCTCCTGCCCGAAGAAGGGCATCTCGACCGCCGCATGATCGCGGTTGAACGCGATCAGCTGGTCGAGCGTCCGCGCCGTCACCGCCGCGGGGGTCGTCGCCAGATAGGCATTGAGGTCGGCCTTCAGCTCCATCTGCAGCACGAGGAACTCGGCGTCGCCGAGGCCGTCCAGCTTGGGCGGCGTCACGTCGACCAGAACCGCCCCGCCCGCGCGCAGCACCGCAAGCGCCGCATCGTAGCGCGCGGCCGTGTCCGCGGGCAGATCCTTGGGGCGGATCACGCCGATCCGCAGCCCCGACAGCGCGCTCACCGACAGGCCGCTCGCATAATCGCGGCGCACCGCGCCCGCCGTCGCCGGATCGGCGGGATCGGGCGCGACCATCGCAGACAGGAGCAGCGCGACGTCGCGGACGCTGCGCCCCATCGGCCCGGGCGTATCCTGACTATGGCTGATCGGCACGACGCGCGTGCGGCTGACGAGGCCGATCGACGGCTTCAGCCCGACCAGGCCGTTGATCGACGACGGGCAGGTCACCGATCCGTCCGTCTCCGTCCCCACCGCCACCGCGGCGAAGCTGGCCGCCACCGCCGCGCCCGATCCGGACGACGATCCACAGGCGGTGCGGTCGAGCGCATAGGGATTCTTGACCAGACCGCCGACCGCGCTCCAACCGCTCATCGCATGCGTCGAACGGATGTTCGCCCATTCCGACAAATTGGTCTTGCCCAGGATGACCGCGCCCGCGCGGCGCAGCTCCGCCACCACCGGCGCGTCGCGGCCGGTAACATTGTCCTTCAGCGCCAGGCTGCCGGCCGTCGTCGCCATGCGGTCCGCGGTTTCGATATTGTCCTTGATCAGTACGGGTATGCCATGCAGCGGCCCGCGGATGCGGCCGGCCTTGCGCTCCGCGTCGAGCGCCTTCGCCTGGTCGAGCGCATCGGGGTTGACGGCGATGACGCTGCGCAGCGCCGGCCCCTTGCGATCCATCGCCGCGATCCGCGCCAGATAGGCGCGAGTCAGCTCGACGCTGGACGCCTCCCCCCGTGCCATCATCGCCTGCAGCTGGTCGATCGACGCTTCTTCGACCCTCACCGTCTTCGCCGCCGCGATATTCGGCACGACCGCACCGGCAAGCAGAAAGGCCAATAAAATCCGACGCATGGAATCCCCCTTCGAGACAGGTACGATGCTATCGCGCCCGTCGCGGAGCGCAAGCGGGGTTGCCGGGTGAACCGCAATCGCGCACCTGCGTTGGTCGCGATCCTCTTGCCCTGGACAGTCCGTGGCCACAGCGCTCAAGATCATCGGTGCCATCGTCGTATGTCTCGTGGTCGTCATCGGCCTCGGCATCACGATCGTCCCACGCTTCCTCGATCGCCTCTATTATGAGGGGCCGGACAGCGACCATTACGACGGACAACGTTTTTTCAATCCGGACGGCGACGGCGACACGTTCCGCATCGCGCCGGCGGGCGGTAGCCGCGCGGGCTTCTTCTGGCGCCAGCTGACCGGGCGCGACGGGCGGCCGGCATGGCCGGATACCGTCGCGGTGACGCCCGACCGTCCCCCCGCCCGTGTCGAAGGGGAGGCGATGCGCGTCACCTGGGTCGGCCATGCCACGGTGCTGATCCAGACCGCCGGTCTCAACATCCTGACCGATCCCGTCTGGAGCGAGCGCGCCGGCCCGCTCGGCTTCGGGCCGAAGCGCGTCGCGGAACCCGGCATACGCTTCGAGGATCTGCCCAGGATCGACCTCGTGCTCGTCAGCCACAACCATTACGACCATCTCGACCAGGCGACGCTGCGGCGCCTTTGGGAGCGCGACCGTCCCCAGATCGTCACCAGCCTGGGCAACGACAGCGTGATCGGCCAGGTCGGGGCGAAGGCGACCGCGCTCGACTGGGGGCAGGCCGCGACCCTCGATGCGACGGGGTTGAAGGTCACGCCCGTCGCGCCGCGTTGCGGGGAAAGCCCCTGGTGCCCCGGCGACCGCGCGCAGGTGATCGTGACGCGCAACCACCATTGGGGCAGCCGCTGGTTCACGGACCGCAACCGCGCGCTCTGGTCCAGTTTCGTGATCCGCCTGCCCGGCGACGGCGGCAACATCTTCTTCGCCGGCGACACCGGCTTCGGCGACGGCAACTGGCCGCGCGAGGCGGCGGCCTATGGGCCGATACGCTTCGCGATGATCCCGATCGGCGCCTTCCGCTTCGTGCCGGGACAGATGTCCTCGGGCAGCCATGTCGGCCCGGCGGAGGCGGCGCTGATCCACCAGCGTCTGGGAGCCGCGCGCAGCATGGCGATCCACTGGGGCACGTTCCGCCTGTCCTACGAAGGCTATGATACGCCGCCGCGCATGCTGGCCGAGGCGATGCGCTGCACCGGCGGCACCGGCTTCACCGCCCAAGGCCTGGGCAAGCCGTTCGAGGTGCCGCCCTACACCGCCCCCGCACCGCATGCCCCGCTGACGCGCGACGCGATGCTGCGCTGCATGAACACGCCCGCGGTGAAGGCGCTGCCCTGACGTCGCGACGAACGTCGGCGATGGGGACGATCCGCCGGGATGCCCGATCGACACGCTATCGCCGGACGGCGCCTCGGCCGGCACGCCTGTCTTCAGTCGTGCGGACCTCGCGCGCACGATGGCTGCATCGTGTCGCGCCGGTCGATCCGGCTGGTCGATCCACCGGGATCGTCGGCGAACACCCAGGCTTCGGCTTCCTCATATGTCCGGAAATAGGCGGCATCCTCCCGAGCGGTGATCCGCTTGATCTGCATCTGCGCCAGCGCGGCATCGATGACATAGGCGAGTCGCCGCGAACGGGCCTCGGGATTGGCCAGCATCGTTTCGAAGGCCGCTCCGGCTTCGGCGGACTGGATCTGGACGCCACGCGTGTCGCAGATCGTGACGTGCGGCCTTCCTGCGAGCGAGGGCCGCAATCTGACGATCGCCGCGCGCACGGCGGTCGCGAACCCCGCAACGTCGTCGACAGTGAAAAAGCCACGGATGGCGAGCTTGAGAAGCCTGCGATCGAGCTCGACCTCTACATTCCAGGACGCCTTCGTCATGCACGTTCGTTACGGCAATCATATTAATCTAAGGTAATCAAATTGATCTGGATCAAACTTTAGACTGGCACTAGGGGGGCCCGGCCCGAGCACCAGCATCGCTCTCACCGGGACATCCGGGCCCCGAAATCCAGCGAGCGACCAATGACGATATCATGAACTCGCCATGCCCCAGATAGACATTGCGCTCCTCAAGCGGCAGCACGCCGACATAGTGGTTGCTGTCGACGCCCTCATCGCGTTGACCAGGCAACCGCAGGCGACGGCCCTGCCGCAATTGGGGGCGACCCGCGTCAGGCTGGCGCAGCTCCTCAGGGACCATCGCCTCGCCGAGGAGGCACAGGTCCACGCACCCTTGCGTGCGGCGCGTCGGATTGACGCCATCCCCGGCTATGCGTCCATCCTCGAAGACGCGCGCCGGCTACGCGGTGTATATTCCGCGCATCTGAACCGCTGGTCGGCGGCCGAGATCGCCAAGGCATGGGCGGCGTACGGCCAGGAGGTGCCGACCCATCGAGCGGCGTTGCTCGCCATGTTCAAGCGCGAGGAGGCCGAGCTCTACCCGGCGGCCGCGCGGCTCTTGCACGGCTGATCGGGTAGAGCTTCGGGCGACGGGGCGCATCCCCTTCCGGCAGGTTGCCCGCTCACCGGAACGTCTGCGCCAGGCCGTGGTACAGCTTCTCCCGGCAGACGGCGCGGCTTGCCCAGTCGGCGATGAAGGCGACCGCGAACATCGGCAGCAGCAGCCCGCGGCTTGCCGTCGTCTCCGACAGGATGATCACCGCGGTCAGCGGCGCGCGCACCACGCCGGCGAAATAGGCGGTCATCCCCAGGATCACGACCGCGCCTGCCGGATCGCCGGGAAACAGCGCGTGCAGCAGGTTGCCGACGCCCGCGCCCACCGCCAGGCTGGGCGCGAAGATGCCGCCGGGCAGCCCCGCCACCGCGGTCGCCAGCGTCGCCAGTGCCTTGGCCGGGCCGAACCACAAGGGCGCGTCGACGCCGACGATCATCGCCCGCGCCGCCGAATAACCGGTGCCCCAGGTCAGGCCGGACGTCGCGATTCCCAGCGCGGCGACGATCAGGCCGCACAGGCCGGCAAAGGCGATCGGCTGCGCCTTCGTCAGCGTCGTGATGCGATGCGCGCCGCTCGCCAGGCCGAGCATGACGCGCGAGAACAGCCCGCCGAACGCGCCGCCGACCACGCCTGCGACCGGCACGACCAGCAGGGCGGTCGCCAGCGAGATGTGCGCCCCGATCGCGCCGAAATAGATATAGTCGCCCATCAGCGCCTGCGCGGTGATGCCGGCGACGACGATGAGCGACAGCACCAGCAGCGTCACCTTCTGCTCATAGGCGGCGGCGAGTTCCTCGATCGCGAACAGCACGCCCGCCAGCGGCGTGTTGAACGCCGCCGCGACGCCGGCCGCGCCGCCCGCGACGATCACCGCCGCATTGAGCGGCACGCGCAGCACGCGGTGCGTCACCCCCATCACCGCCGCCGCGATCTGCACCGTCGGCCCCTCGCGTCCCACGCTCGCGCCGCACAGGATCGCGCCGATCGTCAGCAGCACCTTGGCGCAGACGGTCTTCACCGAGATCAACCCGCGGGTCGCCCCCTGCGGATCGGCGCGCGCCGCCATCACCTGCGGAATGCCAGACCCGCGCGCCAGCGGCGCGAACCTGCGCGTCAGCCAGACCAGCGCCATGAAACCGATGGGCGTGGTGAGCAACGGCAACCAGTGCCAGCGGCGCGCGAAGGCGGCGAACATCAGGCCGGTCGCGTCGGACGCGCGGGCGAACAGCACCGCGACGATGCCGATCGCGACCGCGCCGGTCAGCACCGCGATCCGCCGGCGGAAGCGCAGGCTGGTCGGCCCCCGCGATCGCAACAGCGCACGAAAACGTCGTGGCGTCCACCCGCGCGGGCGACGCGGCGGCAGGGCTTCGCCGGTCATGCGCCGGGGGGTAGGGGAAAGGCGCGGCGGAGAGAAGCGCTAAACGCGCATTTCACGCCCCCCCATTTCGAGAGGGAGTCGGTGTGGGCCCGGGGCTCACCGGGGACGGCGCGGGTGGACAGCCCCACACCTATCCCCTCCCGCAAGCGGGAGGGGAACCTCCTCAGTCGACGAAGGCGCGCTCGATCACATAGGTGCCGGGCTTGGCGTTTGAGCCTTCCTCGAAGCCGATGCCGTCCAGCATCTGCGCGGTCTCGCGGATCATCGCCATGCTGCCGCACAGCATGATCCGGTCCGTCTCCGGGTCGAGCTTCTTGGGCCCCTGCACCGGATCGCCGAACAGCGCCGCGCTCTCGATCAGATCGCCGATGCGCCCCGTCGTGCGGAACGGCTCGCGCGTCACCGTGGGAATATAATGGAACTGCTGCGCCGCCTCTTCGGACACGAGCGGATCGTCCGCCAGCCGCGCCTGCAGTTCGTCGTGATAGGCAAGATCGCTGACCTGCCGCACCGAATGGACCAGGATCACCTGGTCGAACATGCCATAGACGTCCGGGTCGCGCGCCAGGCTGAGGAAGGGCGCGAGGCCGGTACCGGTCGAGAAGAAGAACAGCCGCTTGCCGCCGACCAGCGCGTCGGTGACCAAGGTGCCGGTCGGCTTCTTGCCCATATACACCTCGTCGCCCGGCTGGATCAGCTGCAGCTTCGACGTCAGCGGCCCGTCCTCGACCTTGATCGACAGGAACTCCAGCTCCTCGGCATAATGCGGGCTGGCGACCGAATAGGCGCGCATGATCGGCTTGGCGTCCGGTCCGTCGCCCGGCAGGCCGATCATCACGAATTCGCCCGAGCGGAAGCGGAACGACGCAGGCCGTTCGACCGCGAAGGAGAACAGGCGGTCGTTCCAATGGCGCACCCACAGCACCTTGACGTTGAGGAACGCCTTGGTCTCGGGGATCAGCACGGGGGCACGGGTATCGGTCATTGCGGACAGGGCTTTGGATGGTTCGTGGAACGCGGTCGCATTATGAAGCGCGGCGCGGCGGGTCAACCAAAGCTCGATTGGGGCCGCCCAAGCTGCCCTCGCCTTGTCCCGAGCCTTTGGAGGACCATGCCGTGTCGATTCCCGACAAGCCCCTCCCCTTCAGGGGAGGGGTTGGGGTGGGGCGCATCCCCGCAAGCTTTAGGCTCGATGAGACGGCGACGCCCCACCCCCGTCCCCTCCCCTGAAGGGGAGGGGCCTAACGATGCCCTGCCGCCGATCGACATTGCCGCGGTCTTGCCCCGCCCCCATATCCTCGATCCTATGGCCATCCAGATCCGCACCAGTCTCGCCGAGCCGGAAACGGGCGAGAGCTTCGTCCCCCATCGCCCCGCGCGGCCCGACAAGGTGGAGGGCGGCAAGCGTTTCGATTTGGTCAGCGACTATCAGCCGTCGGGCGACCAGCCGACCGCGATCGCCGAGCTGACCGCGGCCGCGCGTGCGGGCGAGAAGGATCAGGTGCTGCTCGGCGTCACCGGCTCGGGCAAGACCTTCACCATGGCCAAGGTCATCGAGGAGCTGCAGCGCCCCGCGCTGATCCTCGCCCCCAACAAGATCCTCGCCGCGCAGCTCTATGGCGAGTTCAAGAGCTTCTTCCCCAACAACGCGGTCGAATATTTCGTCAGCTATTACGATTACTACCAGCCCGAGGCGTACGTCCCGCGGTCCGACACCTATATCGAGAAGGAAAGCTCGGTGAACGAGTCGATCGACCGGATGCGCCATTCGGCGACCCGGTCGCTGCTCGAACGCGACGACGTCATCATCGTCGCCTCGGTGTCTTGCCTCTACGGCATCGGCTCGGTCGAGACCTATTCGGCGATGATCTTCGACCTGAAGAAGGGCCAGACCGCCGACCAGCGCGAGATCGTGCGCAAGCTCGTCGCGCTCCAGTACAAGCGCAACGACGCCGCCTTCGCGCGCGGCAATTTCCGCGTGAAGGGCGACACGCTTGAGGTCTTCCCGTCGCATTACGAGGACACCGCCTGGCGGATCAGCTTCTTCGGCGACGACATCGAGGAGATCGTCGAGTTCGATCCGCTGACCGGCAAGAAGGTCGCCAGCCTCAATAGCGTGCGCATCTACGCCAACAGCCACTATGTCACGCCCGGCCCGACGCTGAAACAGGCGACCGAGGCGATCAAGCACGAGCTGTCAGAACGGCTCAAGGAGCTGGTCGCGGAAGGGAAGTTGCTCGAGGCGCAGCGGCTGGAGCAGCGCACCAATTTCGACCTCGAGATGATCGCCGCCACCGGCAGCTGCAACGGCATCGAGAATTACAGCCGCTTCCTCACCGGCCGCCTGCCCGGCGAGCCGCCGCCGACGCTGTTCGAATACCTTCCCGAAAACGCCGTCCTGTTCGTCGACGAGAGCCACCAGACGGTGCCGCAGATCGGCGCGATGGCGCGCGGCGACCATCGTCGCAAGATCACGCTCGCCGAATATGGCTTCCGCCTGCCGTCGTGCATCGACAACCGGCCGCTGCGCTTCAACGAATGGGACGCGATGCGCCCGCAGACGGTCAGCGTCTCGGCGACGCCGGGCGGCTGGGAAATGGAGCAGACCGGCGGCGTCTTCGCCGAACAGGTCATCCGCCCCACCGGCCTGATCGACCCGCCCGTCGAGATCAAGCCGGTCGAGGAGCAGGTGCAGGACCTGATCCAGGAGTGCAAGGCGACGACGGCGAAGGGCTATCGCAGCCTCGTCACCACGCTGACCAAGCGGATGAGCGAGGACCTGACCGAATATATGCACGAGGCGGGGATCAAGGTCCGCTACATGCATTCCGACGTGGAGACGCTGGAGCGTATCGAGCTGATCCGCGATCTGCGGCTCGGGGTCTATGACGTGCTCATCGGCATCAACCTGCTGCGCGAGGGGCTCGACATTCCCGAATGCGGGCTGGTCGCGATCCTCGACGCCGACAAGGAAGGCTTCCTGCGCTCCGAGACGTCGCTGATCCAGACGATCGGCCGCGCCGCGCGCAACGTCGACGGCCGCGTGATCCTCTATGCCGACCGCATCACCGGCAGCATGGAGCGCGCGATGAACGAGACCGCGCGCCGGCGGGAAAAGCAGCAGGCGTATAATATCGAGCACGGCATCACGCCCGCGACGGTGCGCAAGAACATCGGCGACATCATCGCCCATGTCGCCAGCCAGGATCAGGTGACGGTGCCGATCGACGAGGACGGCCAGCGGCCGCACATGGTCGGCCACAATCTGCGCGCCTATATCGAGGAGCTGGAGAAGAAGATGCGCAAGGCCGCCGCCGACCTCGAGTTCGAGGAGGCCGGCCGCCTGCGCGACGAGATCCGCAGCCTGGAGCAGGAGGAGCTCGGCCTGCCCGTCGAACAGCAGAAGGCGCCGATCATGGGCCGCAGCAACGAAGGCAAGCCCGGCACGCGCAAGACGCGCTTCGGCAAGCAGCAGAAGATGCGCATGGGGGGCAGCCGGTCGCGATAGGCTATCGAAACGATCCTTTCCGGGGTACCAGCGTGGTTAGGGTGCTGGCGAAAGGTAGCCAACATGATCCGCAGCTTCGCCACGCGTGAAACCCATGCGCTCTTTCGCGGCAAGCGCGTACGCCAATTCCCGCCGGATATTCATGATACGGCACGTCGCAAGCTCCGTCAGCTTGAAGCGGCGGAACGGCTGGACGATATGCGGCAGCCGCCGGGTAACAGGCTGGAGCAGTTGAAAGGCTACGCGCCTCCACGATATAGTGTACGCATCAACGACCAGTGGCGGCTCACCTTCTGCTGGTCCGATGGAGGCGCGGACGATGTCCGGATCGAGGATTACCATCGCGGATGAGGACCGGTTGGACAACGTCCATCCAGGCGACATCCTGCGCGAAGATTTTCTGATCGGTTCGAAGATTCCGTTGGACGAAGTGGCGCGTGGCGCTGGGATCGACCTGACAACGCTTGAAGCGATCGTAGCGAGCAAGCGACACATTGACGCTGCCGTCGACGCCAGGCTCACACGCTATTTTGGCATGTCGAACGGCTTCTTTCTGCGTCTGCAGAATAGCTATGATATCGAGGAGGTCGAACGCGCCGAAGGCGACGCGCTCGACCGGATCGTGCCGCGCGCGGCTTAACCCGCGCTCAGATCCTCGCGACCGACGCCGTAATAGCTCGCGACGCGATCGGCATAGGCCTGGTCGAACACCGGCGCGTTGTTGGACCAGCTCGGCCCGCCCTCCAGCATACGCCGGTCGATCGTGATGACGTACAGGTCGCGCACCGGATCGAACTGCAGCAGGTGGAACGGCACCGGGTAGAAGCTCTTGCCCATGCCCAGGAAGCCGCCGAGGCTCAGCACCGCGTGCGTCGTGCGGCCCGAACCCTTGTGCACCATCAGCGCATAGACCGAACCGACGACGTCGCCGTCGCGGCTTTCCACCTTCAGCGTGTGCGCGACATTGGTCTGCGCGAGCAGCTGCGTGGCGGCGGTGGTGGCGGCATGGGTGTCGGGGGCGGCATCGGCGGACATGGCGGCTCCTGATAGGCTGGCGTTGCACGTTGATGCAGATGAACCGTCCTGCCGCCGCGCCGGTTCCCGCGCGCCTCGGGTTGAGGCAGCCGCGCGCATCGCCCATAAGCCGCCGCCATGCCCGTCCGTCATCCGCCTCTATCCGTGCCGCTTTTGGCGCTCGCCGCCGCGGCGTGCGTTCCGCAGTCCGCCGCCCGGCCGGTCGTCGCGCCGCCGCCCGCTGCCCTGCCGGCGCCCCCGCCGGTCGTGCAGCCGGTGAGCGACGACTGGCGCGACTGGCCGACCACGCCGGGGACCTGGAGCTATCGCCGCGATGCGCGCGGCGGTCTGGCGCTGTTCGGACCCGCCGGCGGCGATGCCCTGCTGTCGCTGCGCTGCGACGTGGCGGCCCGGCGGCTCTATCTGTCGCGTGCGGGCAGCGCGACGGGGCCGCTGACGATCCGCACCACCAGCCTGACGCGCGGCGTCGCGGTCCAGCCGACCGGCGGCACGCCGCCCTATGTCGCGGTCGCGCTCGCGCCCGGCGACCGCCTGCTCGACGCGATGGCGTTCAGCCGCGGCCATTTCACTGTGCAGCAGGCCGGTACTGCGACACTCGTCGTGCCCGCCTGGGCCGAAGTCGGCCGGGTAATCGAGGACTGCCGCGGCTGATCCGCGACCGTGGCGCCGCACATGGCGCGAAGCGGCGGATTCTCGTGCAAAGATTGCGACAAAACAAGTCTTGTATGTCGGCCCCTGCTTACGCACATTGGTGACGTGGCGGGGGTCCCCGGCACATGGCTATCACAAGCGAAAGGAGGTGATCCGATGTCTCATGGTTCAGCAATGGGGTCGGTTCAGTTCGTTCGGGGGACCGGCTTCTAAGACCCGATACGGCCTGCATCGGGGGGTATCCTCCCCCAATCAACGATGCCGGCAAGGGTTGAAGAGGCCGCATGGTCTCCCGGGCTGGAGCTCTCCGGCCGCTGACCATGTTTAGGGGTTGTCGGGCATACCCGGGAGGGATGCTCGGCAACCTCTTCTCATATCCGGCGCAGGGCGGCAGGGCGGCAGGCCCTCGACGCACGCGCACTACCTGGCCGGCATCGCGCAACGACGACCAACGACGCGGCCTCGCCTTGACGAAAATCGGGTAGCTGAAGGCGACGGGCAGCGATTTCGCGACGCATGCGCTTATGGATGTCAGGCCGCACGCCGCCGTCGCCTGCGCCCCGCGTCGTCACCACAACGACCGACTTGCTGGCCCGTTTCGATACCAAACCTTACGAGCACGATCCGGCGGGCCGTTCCGGGCGCCGTAAGTGCCTGAACCATCCTGGCGTGACTCGCGGCAGTGCTGTCGAGACCAACGATCGGTCGATCCGGATCGGAGGATCAAGACATCCCTTAACGGCGCACTTCGCAGTTTCTTGAGAACGAATCGTTGTGTAAACACAACACATCATGCATCATCTATGCATGCACAACCGTATCGCCTTGTTCCGCAACGACCGCGGCGTCTCGCGCCGCGATCTGGCGGAGGCGGTCGGTGTCAATCCGCAGACGATCGGCTAGCTCGAACGCGGCGACTACAACCCCAGCCTCGAACTGGGGCTGAAGATCGCCGCCTATTTCGACGTACCCGTCGATCTCGTCTTCTCGCTCGCGCCCTTCCCCTCGCTCACCGACGCGCTGCGCCGGGCCGGAGACGCCTGATGGCTTACGACAGTCGCCGCTGGACCGGTCGTTATGCGCGGGGCGAGATGCCGCCGGAGTTCGCCGGTGGGCGCCCCTATCGCAGCCGCCACCTGCGCTGGTACCTGCTCGCCGCCGTCGTCGGCAGCGTCGCGCTGGCCGTCGCACAGCCGCTGCTGCCCGACGCGCACGGTTCCAGCCTACCGCTCGGCTGGTTCGTCGCGATGGCGATGTTCAACGTCTCGCGCGGTCGATCGCCGTTCGCGCGCGATCAATGGTATGTGGGCCGCCACGACGAGTTCGAGCGCGAGGCAATACTCCGCGCGACGCAATGGGCCTATCGCATCGTCGTGATCCTAATGATCGCCGCGCTGACATGGTGCGCCGTCGCGACCGCCTATGCGCTGCCGATGCCGCGTCGCTGGGGCGACTGGGCGGTCTGGGCGCTCACGCTGGCGGCGGTCGCCAGCAACCTGCCGACCTTGTTCGCGGAATTCGCTATTCCCTTCCCCTCCGACGAGGACGCCGCATGAGCTACCGCGACGGCTACGACTTCCGCAAATGGTACGACTCAGAAGCGCGCGAACGGCCGCGCCGCTATTGGGTGCGCTGGGGGCTTCTGATCGGTCTCGCGCTGATCTGGACGACGCCCGTCCTGTCGATGGTGAACCCTGGGGACCATAGCGCACTCGTCCCGGGCATTACGACGACGGGCATGCCGATCTTTCTCAGCGCGCTTCATTCGCCCTTCACGCGGGGAGCGTGGATCAGTCCACAAGGCTTTGCCAAATATGACGAGTTCGAGCGCAAGGCCCTGTCGGACGCGATGCGCCGCGCCTACCTCATTGACCTGTGCGTCATCGGGGCGCTGTTCCTCTGGCTGATGGCCGCCACCCGCGCCGGCTGGCCAGTGCCGCGCACGACCGGGCAATGGGGCAGCATCGGCTATGCCATAGTCATGACGATGCTGGCCCTCCCCGTCATCTTCGCCGAAATCATGGTTCCCATGCCCGATCCGGAGGACGAGTCGCTATGAACGACAAGACCATCCTGCAGCGCCTCGACGGCCTCGTCGAATGGACCGGCGTTCCCGCGCTCGCCTCGGGGCACCCGCGCCGCCGCCCGATGCGCTGGCCGGCGGCGATCGCCCTCGCGCTGGCGGCCGGCGGCTATGCGATCAATTTGCTCGGCGGTCTGAAGGGGGGCAGCTTCGCGATCGGCATCGGCATGCAGGCGCTCGCCATGTGCGCCAGCGGCTTCATCGTCGGTTTGGGTCCGCTGAAGCCGTTCGGGTCGGTGGAGCGCGTCGACGAATGGGATCGCGCGATCCGCACGCGATCCTATATGGCGGCGTTTACGACCTTCGTCGTCGTCACCGGGGCCGCCGCCTTCCTGCTGCTCGCCGCGCTGGCCTTCGATTGCCCACGCGACGCGATCATGCGCGGCACGATGGCGACGATCTTCCTGCTGGAGATCATCGTCATGGCCCTCCCCACCGCCTATGCCAGCTGGACGGTGCGCTGGCAGGGCGGCGACTGAGGCGTTAGACGGCGGTGCGCCCGGACTGCGGCGGTGGCCCCGGCAGGAGCGCGTAGAGCGCCGTCTCCTCGCGCATGATCCGGTGGTTCAGCGTCTGCACGATGCGGCGGGTTTCCATGCCGAACCGGCGCCAGTCGGCAGCGATCCTGTCTGCGGGCCAGTCCGCGATATAGGCGCGGTACCGATGCGCCAGGTCCCCCATCTCGTCGGCGAAGCGATGCGCGAGCGCCGCCGCGCGCGCATCGCTGCCCGCCTTCAGCCGCGGGTAGAGCAGATTGTCCTCCTTCGCGAGATGCGCGAGCAGCTTGCGGGTCAGCTGCCAGCGGATCCGCCCGACCGCATCCGGCCGCGGTGCCGGCGCGCCGACGCAGTCGACGAGCGCCGCGGCCAGGTCCGTCAATTCCTCATGTTCCGCAGACAGCGTCAGTCGGCTGAGCATGTCCGTCCCCCCTTGCCAAGACCAGTGGCATCGCCCCCCGGCGATCCGGGACTCGGCGTAAGGAGTACGGAGTTTCCCTTTCGTTAAAGCATCTTAGCCGGCATGCGGCACCCGACACGGCGCGCTTGCCCCGTCGCGCATCGCGCGCTTCCCGCGCGCGTCAGGCCGGCTGCAGCATCCCCTCGCCGGCTTCCCTCGCCCGTGCGATCTTCTCGCGCCACACCAGCGGCGCGAGCGCGTGGACGTTCTGCCCCTCCGCATCCACCGCGACGGTGACGGGGAAGTCCTTCACCTCGAACTCGTAGATCGCCTCCATGCCCAGATCGGCGAAGCCGACGACCTTGCTGCCCTTGATCGCGCGCGCGACCAGATAGGCGGCGCCGCCGACCGCCATCAGATAGGCCGACTTGTGGTCGCGGATCGCCTCCGTCGCCGCCGGCCCGCGCTCCGCCTTGCCGACCATCGCGAGCAGCCCCTGCTCCAGCATCATGCGCGTGAACTTGTCCATCCGCGTCGCGGTCGTCGGGCCCGCGGGGCCGACCACTTCCTCGCCGACCGGGTCGACCGGGCCGACGTAATAGATCACGCGCCCCCTGAAATCGACGGGCAGTTCCTCGCCCTTCGCCAGCATGTCGGCGATCCGCTTGTGCGCCGCGTCGCGCCCGGTCAGCATCTTGCCGTTGAGCAGCAGCCGGTCGCCATGCTTCCACGTCCCCACCACCTCGGGCGTCAGCGTGTCGAGGTCGACGCGGATCGCGGCGCTGTCGGGCTGCCAGTCGACCTTGGGCCATTCGTCGAGCTTCGGCGCCTCGAGGAACACCGGCCCGCTGCCATCGAGCGTGAAATGCGCGTGGCGGGTCGCGGCGCAATTGGGGATCATCGCCACCGGCTTCGACGCGGCATGCGTCGGCCAGTCGAGGATCTTGACGTCGAGGATCGTCGACAGCCCGCCCAGCCCCTGCGCGCCGATGCCGAGCGCATTGACCTTGTCGAACAGCTCGATGCGCAGCGCCTCCAGGTCGTTCCGCGGCCCGCGTGCCTTGAGCTGCGCCATGTCGATCTGGCCCATCAGCGATTCCTTGGCGAGCACCATCGCCTTTTCGGCGGTGCCGCCGATGCCGATGCCCAGCATCCCCGGCGGGCACCAGCCCGCGCCCATCTGCGGGATCATCTCCAGCACCCAGTCGACGATCGAATCGCTGGGATTCATCATCTTGAACTTGGTCTTGTTCTCGCTGCCGCCGCCCTTGGCCGCGACGTCGACATGCACCTGCGCGCCCGGCACCATCTCGACGTGCAGCACGCTCGGCGTATTGTCGCGCGTATTGCGCCGCGTGAACGCCGGGTCCGCCAGGATCGAGGCGCGCAGCTTGTTCTCGGGGTGCAGATAGGCGCGCCGCACGCCCTCGTCGACGACCTCCTGAAGCGACCGGTCGCCCTCCAGGCGGCAGTCCTGGCCCCATTTGACGAAGACGGTGACGATGCCCGTATCCTGACAGATCGGCCGGTGCCCCTCGGCGCACATCCGGCTGTTGGTCAGGATCTGCGCCATCGCATCCTTGGCGGCGGGGCTCTGCTCCGCGGCATAGGCTTCGCCCAGCGCGCGGATGTAATCCATCGGGTGGTAGTAGCTGATGAACTGCAGCGCGTCGGCGACGCTGTCGATCAGGTCGTCGGGGCGGATGGTCACGGGCATCACGGCGGTCACGGGGGCGCAAGCTCCTTTTTACCTGGGCAGCCTTAGGCGCCCCCCCGCGCCAATCCAAGTCCCGTCCACCCGGCCGCATGGGTCGCTGCAAACCGCCCTCGGTCCGCCACCGCACCCACCCCTCGCAACCCTTCGGAAACGATTCGGCACATAAGGATCGGATATGCGGGCCTTTCTTCCAAAACCTGAGCAAGACACGGAAAAAGGCTCCGTCTGGCACCTGCTCGGCCTGAAGGAGGATCACGACGATCCGATCACGCGCCAGCATGCCGCGCGCCTGCGGACCGCCGCCGTGACCTGGCCCTTTGCCGGCATGATGGCAGTCGCCGCCGCGGCGGTGCTCCCGATCGTCGCGGTGGTGCAGGGACAGTCGTGGATCGCCGGCGTCTCCGCGCTGGAAGCCGCGGCGATGATCGCGCTGGCGGCCTGTCTGTGGCTACTGCTGAGTCAGGGCGAACGCCAGCGCTGGCCCATCCACCTGCGCATGCGCGCGCTCGTCGTCGGCAGCGCGGGGATCGCGGCGACGCTGACCGCCATGCTGTGGACGACGACCGGGCTCGCCGCCGGTCCGACGCAGACCGCGGCCTTCGTCGCCACGCTGGCCGCGGTGATCGCGACCGCGCTCGCGATCCATCCGCTCCGCGCCGCGTCCCTGGGCTTCCTCACCAGCCTCGTCGTCACGCTCGGCGTCGTGTCGCAGCAATGGCTGGCGACGCTCCTCGCCGCCTGCTTTCTCGTCGCGCTCGTCGCGGCCGTCCTGCGCATCGCCCGCGTCGAGGCCGCCGCCGCCCGTGCGTCGATCCGCGACCGCGAAGCGGGCCAGTCGGCCGCGCGCATGATCGGCGAGTTCGAGGCGCATGGTAACGGCTGGTTCTGGCAGACCGATCGCTACGGACGCCTCACCTACCTGTCGGACAAGGTCGCCGGCGACCTGACCTACGACGGGCAGGCGCCGATCGGGCAATTGCTCACCGACCTGTTCCAGATGGACAGCGTCGCGCCGGGCACGGAGCGCACGCTCGCCTTCCATCTCTCTTCGCGGACGTCCTTCGCCGACTATACCGTCCGCGCGGTGCGCGACGACGGCCAGCCGGAAGGGGAACGGCGCTGGTGGTCGATCTCCGGCCGTCCGCTGATCGACCATCTCGACCGGTTCCAGGGATTCATCGGCTCCGGCAGCGACCTCACCGAGCGGCGCCGTTCGGAAGCCGAGATCACGCGTCTCGCGCTGTTCGACAGCCTCACCGGCCTCGCCAATCGCCAGCGCATGCGCCACAGCCTGGACAAGACGCTGCAGCAGCAGGGCGCCTCCTATCGTCCCGCCGCGCTCTTCCTGATGGACCTCGACCGGTTCAAGGCAGTCAACGACACGCTCGGCCACCAGGCGGGCGACGCGCTGCTCGTCCAGGTGGCGCAGCGTCTCCAGCGCGGCGTCGGCGACGCGGGGCTGGTCGGCCGGCTCGGCGGCGACGAGTTCCAGGTGCTGCTCCCCGGCCTCGACAAGCGCAATTCCCTCGCTCAGCTGGCGCAGGAGCTGATCGAATCGCTGTCGCAACCCTATTTCATCAGCGGCACGTCGGTATCGATCGGCTGCTCGATCGGCATCGCCATCGCGCCCGACCATGGCGAGGATGCCGAGGAGCTGATCCGCAACGCGGACCTTGCCCTCTATGCCGCGAAGGCGGACGGGCGCGGCGTGCATCGATTCTACACCGACGCGATGCTGGCCGGCGCGCGCACGCGCAAGCAGCTCGAGGACGATCTGCGCACCGCGCTCGCGGAGGGGCAGTTCCACCTCGTCTATCAGCCGCTGGTCGGTACGGTCGACGAGCGGATCGTCGGCTATGAGGCGCTCCTGCGCTGGAACCACCCGACGCAGGGGCCGATCTCGCCCGCCACCTTCATCCCCGTCGCTGAGGAATCGGGCCTGATCGCACCGATCGGCGAATGGGTGTTGCGGACCGCCTGCGCCGCCGCCGCGTGCTGGCCGCGCGCCGTCCGCGTCGCGGTCAACGTCTCGCCGCTCCAGTTCGCCAACCCGACGCTGCCCACGCTCGTCGCCAGCGCGCTCGCGCATGCCCGGCTCGCCGCGCATCGGCTCGAGTTGGAGATCACCGAGACCGCGTTCCTCAACGACTCGTCGGACGCGATGTTCAAGGCGTTGAAGGGGCTCGGCGTGCGCCTGAGCCTCGACGATTTCGGCACGGGCTATTCCTCGCTCGGCTATCTGCGCAACGCGCCGTTCGACAAGATCAAGATCGACCAGTCGTTCGTGCGCGGCGCGGCGCAGCCCGCCAGCCGCAACGCGGCGATCATCAAGGCGATCGTCACGCTCGCCGACACGCTGGGGATGGAAACGACCGCCGAGGGCGTGGAGGTACAGGACGAAATCGCACTGGTCCGCGCGCTGGGCGTCAGCCACATCCAGGGCTTCGTCTACGGCCCGCCCGTGCTCGATGCCGAGGTCGTCGGCCAGCTCGGCGGCGGCGTGATCGCGCCGACCGGCCACAAGGTCAGCCGCCGCCCGCGTACGAAGATGCTGCGCACCGCACGGATCACGGTCGGCAGCGCCACCGGCGACGTGCGCATCCGCAACATCTCGCCCATGGGGGTAATGGTCGAAGGGCTGTCGATCGCCGGCAATTCGGTCGGCATGGACGTGTCGATCGAGCTGGTGGAGCATGAGATGGTGCCCGCGCGCGTCGCCTGGGCCCACGACGGCCGGGCGGGGCTGCATTTCCTCCACGAATTCGACCTGTCGCGCCTGGCGCCCCAGCCGGCCCGCCCGCTGCGCCGCACCGCCTGACCCGCCATGGGCGGCGCGTGGCGCCGCAACATCGCGCGGCCGCCCCTTCCGGCGAAGCGTCGGCGCCCACGCCATTCCAGCCCGTCCCGGACCCATCGGCGGCCGGTGAAAATTTTTTTCCAGGCGGCTTCTGCGCTTGCACTTTGGGAAACCCGCAGAAGTCCGCGCGTCGCGCGTTCGACCCTGCTAGGACGGTCCGGAAACGGCGGGAACCGGATGGCTGGCACGCCATTAATCCTCTTGCCTCCCGCGACGGTTTGCCACAATTTGTTGGGGTTGGTCTCGGGGGAGCACCCTACTACTGGTGTCGATCGCACACCCTATATAGGGTGTGGAAAGACGCCGCGCGCCCTCGACCAGGCGAAATATGTCGGGTCTCCGCCGATCGGCGCCATGGACGGACCAACCGCCCGTGCCGCTGCCGAAGCGCAGGCGAAGACGGATATGAAGGAGCGCTTTTGGCGATGGATTTCAGGGATACGCAGGACGCAGTCATGACCACCGATATGCTCGCTCCCATCCTGGCACAGGACCCCGCGTCCGGCGACGTCGCGGCGGCGCCTGCCGCCACCGGCAGCCGCGCGGTCGCGCGCCCCTATGCGCTCGACGTCGACCACGGCCGCGACGCGCTGCTCACCGACTTCGGCAAGGAGACGCTGAAGGATCGCTACCTGCTGCCGGGCGAGAGCTTCCAGGACCTCTTCGTGCGCGTCGCCTCCGCCTATGCCGACGACGCCGCGCATGCGCAGCGGATCTACGACTATATCAGCCGTCTGTGGTTCATGCCCGCGACGCCGGTGCTGTCGAACGGCGGCACGGGTCGCGGCCTGCCGATCAGCTGCTACCTCAATTCGGTGCCCGACAGCCTCAACGGCATCGTCGACACGTGGAACGAGAACGTCTGGCTGGCGTCGCGCGGCGGCGGCATCGGCACCTATTGGGGCAATGTCCGCGGCATCGGCGAGCCGGTCGGCCTCAACGGCAAGACCAGCGGCATCATCCCCTTCGTCCGCGTCATGGACTCGCTGACGCTGGCGATCTCGCAGGGCTCGCTGCGCCGCGGTTCCGCCGCCTGCTATCTCGACATCAGCCATCCGGAGATCGAGGAGTTCCTCGAGATCCGCAAGCCGTCGGGCGACTTCAACCGCAAGGCGCTCAATCTCCATCACGGCGTGCTGCTGACCGACGATTTCATGGAGGCGGTGCGCGACGGCCGGGAGTGGGAGCTGAAGAGCCCCAAGGACGGCTCGGTCCGCGGCAAGGTCGATGCGCGCGCGCTGTTCCAGAAGCTGGTCGAGACCCGCCTCGCGACCGGCGAGCCGTACATCGTCTTCGCCGATCACGTGAACAAGGCGATGCCGCGCCATCACCGCGAGCTGGGGCTCAAGGTGTCGACGTCGAACCTGTGCAGCGAGATCACGCTGCCGACCGGTGTCGACCATCTCGGCAACGACCGCACCGCGGTCTGCTGCCTGTCCAGCCTCAACCTCGAGACGTGGGACGAGTGGAAGGACGACAAGCAGTTCATCGAGGACGTGATGCGCTTCCTCGACAACGTGCTGCAGGATTACATCGACCGGCACGAGCCGGGCATGGAGCGCGCCGCCTATTCCGCCGGCCGCGAGCGTTCGGTGGGCCTGGGGGTGATGGGCTTCCACTCCTTCCTCCAGGCGCGCGGCCTGCCCTTCGAAGGCGCGATGGCGAAGAGCTGGAACCTCAGGATCTTCAAGCACATCAACGCGCAGGTGAATCAGGCGTCGATGACGCTCGCCGCCGAGCGCGGGCCCTGCCCGGACGCCGCCGACGTCGGCGTGATGGAGCGGTTCAGCTGCAAGATGGCGATCGCGCCGACCGCGTCGATCAGCATCATCTGCGGCGGCACCAGCGCCTGCATCGAGCCGATCCCCGCCAACATCTACACGCACAAGACGCTGTCGGGCAGCTTCTCGGTCAAGAATCCGTATCTGGAGAAGCTGCTCAAGGAGAAGTCCAAGAACTCCGACGCGGTGTGGAACTCGATCCTCGAGCATGGCGGCAGCGTCCAGCACCTCGACTTCCTCAGCCAGGAGGAGAAGGATTGCTACAAGACCAGCTTCGAGATCGACCAGCGCTGGCTGCTCGAGCTCGCCGGCGACCGCACGCCGTACATCGACCAGGCGCAGTCGCTGAACCTGTTCATCCCGGCGGACGTCGAGAAGTGGGACCTGCTGATGCTCCACTTCCGCGCCTGGGAACTGGGCATCAAGTCGCTCTACTACCTGCGCTCCAAGTCGGTGCAGCGCGCCGGCTTCGCCGGCTCGGGCGGCGTCGAGGCGGACAATACGATCAGCGCGCCCAAGTTCGAGATCGGCGAGACGACGGACTATGACGAATGCCTCGCCTGTCAGTGAGGTGACGGGATCGTCCCCGATCGCCTGACGCGAAAGGTCATGGCATGTCACACCCCCCTCACCCTTCCGCGGCTTCGCCGCTCCCTCCCTCTCCCACAAGGGGAGAGGGATCGGCGCCTCCCTCTCCCCTTGTGGGAGAGGGAAGGGGCCCGCGGCCGCAGGCCGTGGGAAGGGTGAGGGGGAATGAGGACGGCCTGACCAAGCGTCAGATGCTGCCGGCTTCGACAGTGGCCCGCTCACGCATGTTACGTCAGGAAGCCGGCGAACCCGAACGCCGCCTGTGGCGCGCCCTGCGCGAGGCTTTGCCGGACGCGAAGTTCCGCCGCCAGGTGCCGTTCGGTCCTTATCACGCCGACTTCTGCTCGCATGCCGAACGCCTGATCATCGAGATCGACGGCGACGACCATGCGCTGAAACCGGAACGGGACGCGCAGCGCACCCGCTTCCTCGAATCCGAAGGCTATGTCGTGATCCGCTTCGCCAATGCCGATGTGATGACGAACCTCGACGGTGTCGTGGCGCGCATCGGCGCGAATCTGGCGGGCAAGCAAAAGGGTGGCACCGCATGACCGGTGCCACCCTCACCTTCCCACAACCTGCGGCTGCGGGTCCCTCCAGCGTCGGGCCGGCCATGCTCCCAGCATGGCCTAGACAGCGCGGGACGATGTCTACCCGACGCTCCCACGAGGGGAGAGGGAATGATGGCTCACGCCTCTTCGAACATGTCCTGCGCGTTCTGCGCGGTGGCCGACAGGCGGACGGTGTCGCCCTCGATCTCCGCGACCAGGCCGGCGGGCAGGTAATGATGCTTGGCGCCCTGCCCGTCCTCGGTGGAGGGCGAGTCGGTCTTGGTCAGCTTGATGCGTTCGCCCTCGACGTGGTCGACGGTGCCGACATGGACGCCGTCGGCGCCGATGACCTTCATATGTTCCTTGATGTTGCTATGGTCGTGCATGCTGGGTCTCCTTCAAGGGGGTCGGACGCGAAACGAGCATCGCGGGGAATGGATGCATGATCCGCCAGTCGCTCATCATGTACGGCGTGGCGCTGGTGCTGATCCTGATCGGCGCCGCCAGCCTCTTGCTGCTGCTGCGCGAGGGCGGCCCGGCGCGCACCTATGTGCTGCGCATGGTCGGCATCATGGCGCTGTCGGCGGGCGTGCTGCTCGCGGTCGGCGCCGGCCAGATGCAGCGGTGGAGCGTCGGCGGATGAGCATCGACGTCAATCGCTCGCAAGTCTACCAATTGGCCGTGTCTAGCCTACTGGTTCTGGCGTTCACCGTGTTGCGGCTGTATTTCGGCTGGCAATTGCCGGGATGGGCTAACTGGATCGGCATTGCTATCGCCGTGATCATCGGCGCCGACTTGATGATAAGACCCCGCCAAACCCCTTACATGCGCCCCATCTTCGCGCGCACCCTCGGCATCGCGATAATCTTTATTGCCGTCAACGCGGCCTTTTCTCAACTTAGTTCGAAATAGGAAGACCCCATGTCCCTCCTCCAAGCCTCCAAGCAGTACAAGCCGTTCGAATACCCCTGGGCGTTCGAATTCTGGAAGCGTCAGCAGCAGCTCCACTGGCTCCCCGAAGAGGTGCCGCTGGGCGAGGATTGCCGCGACTGGGCGCAGAAGCTGACGGATCACGAGCGCAACCTGCTCACGCAGATCTTCCGCTTCTTCACGCAGGCGGACGTCGAGGTGCAGGATTGCTACCACGAGAAGTACGGCCGCGTGTTCAAGCCGACCGAGATCAAGATGATGCTGACCGCGTTCAGCAACATGGAGACGGTGCACATCGCCGCCTACAGCCATCTGCTCGACACGATCGGCATGCCCGAGAGCGAATATGGCGCCTTCCTCGAATATGCCGAGATGAAGGACAAGCATGACTACATGCAGAACTTCGGTGTCGACAGCGACGAGGACATCGCGCGCACGCTCGCCATGTTCGGCGGCTTCACCGAGGGCGTGCAGCTGTTCGCCAGCTTCGCGATGCTGATGAACTTCCCGCGCTTCAACAAGATGAAGGGCATGGGCCAGATCGTCAGCTGGTCGGTGCGCGACGAGAGCCTGCATTGCGAGGGCATCATCCGCATGTTCCACGCCTTCTGCCAGGAGCGGCAGTGCCTGACCAAGGCGGTGAAGGACGACATCGCCGACGTGTGCCAGACGACGATCCGGCTGGAGGACAATTTCATCGACCTGGCGTTCGAGATGGGCCCGGTCGAGGGGATGAAGCCCAAGGAGATCAAGAAGTACATCCGCTACATCGCGGACTGGCGGCTGGGCCAGCTCGGCCTCAAGCCGATCTACATGATCGACGAGCACCCGCTGCCGTGGCTGACGCCGCTGCTCAACGGTGTCGAGCACGCCAATTTCTTCGAAACCCGCGCGACCGAATATTCGAAGGCGGCGACCAAGGGCCAGTGGAACGACGTCTGGGACAGCTTCGACAAGCGCCAGAAGGCCAAGGGCGCCAAGCCGGCGAACGAGGACGCGGGCGCCGTCGAGGGCGATATGTTCTCGCGGGCTGGGGTCGCGGCGGAGTAAACACCGGCGAGGCGTAGCGATTGCACGGTTTTGGAGCCTTCTCTTATTGCCCGATGCTAAAACCTGTGTCCTCTTCATTGACGAAGAGGACACAACCCCATGTCAATCGAAGAATTTATTCACCTACTGAGGACCAATTGCCAGCAAAACACCTTTTTCCACTTTACTGCGACGCAGAATGTACGATCGATCCGCGAACATGGCCTGCTGACCATGGCGGAAATACGGAACCGTGGAACAGAGCACATCGCAGGTGGCAACGAACTCAGCCAAAATCTTGACGTTCGTCGAGGCATGGATAGGTTCGTCCACCTCTGCTTTCGAAAACAGCACGGAATGGCTCATCAGGCTGTGAAGGAAGGCCGAATACCGCAATTGGCCTGGCTGCGCATCTTGCCAGAGATAGCGAATACACCGGGCGTCATGGTTGCATTGAACAATGCTGTCATGAACGATGTCCGGGTCATGCCACTCGATGCAGCCATTAACGAAATGGACCTTGAAGTGCTCTACACCAGGACGGATTGGGCGGATGCGGCCATCCAGGAACGGCTACGTCGGGCCGAGCGATACGAACTGCTTATTCCCAACGGCATCCCGCCGGCCTATATCCGATAGGCTATGGCTCAACGCCCCGTCTTCCTGCCGGCTCTGACAGACGGTCCGCTGGTGCGGGAGGTTTCCATCCACTTTCCGTGGCATGCCGGCATGGCCGCCAGCCAGAAAAAGAAGAACGTGGCGGAGCTGCATCACTGCGCCGCAGCGCAAGGGCTCACGCCCCTGCTGGAAATCTCCAGCAAATCGGAACGGGAGATCGGACGGAAACTGAGCGCGTTCAGCTTGAAGACGGCGATAGACGGGCGGGAGACCACGCTCGAATGTGCCTTTCAGGGAAGCAAGGTTTTTGAAGGCGGCGGCCCCTATGTCGATTTGTACTGGGTGGACAGCCGCGAGGCCAAGCGCGATCCACGTCTGCGAGAGTCAGGCAAATTGCGCGGCTTCCGGTTCGAGGGGGCGGACTTCCCCCTCTCTCCTGCCACGGCCTTCTACGACTGGCTCTACATTCGCGCGCTCTATCCCCATCGCGACTGGCTGAGGCGGCTGAGCCAGTGTGCCGGCTTCACCGACATCGAGTTCAATCCCGAAAAGTCGCTGAATTGTCAGGCCCGCTCCTGCGCGACCTTCCTGTCGCTGCAACAGCGCGGCGAACTCGACGAATGCTCGACGTCCTTCGCGTACTTCGCGGATATCCTGTCACGATCGAGCGTGTAGCCTTACCTCTTCAGGGCCCATTCCAGGCAAACGCCAGCCGAAGGATACTAGCTCGCTCACCCGCCCCGCAGCCTGATCCTCCCGCGTGCTCCTGCGCACGCAGGAGCCCAGGGTCACGAACGCAGCGCTCCGTTACTCTGGGTTCCTGCGTGCGCAGGAACACAGGCCGTTCACCCGGAACCGTCGGAGCGCCCCTCACGACCGGCGGCAAATTTCGCCATGATCGCGTCGGCCGGGATCATCGCGGACCGGTCACGGCATTGCGCCAAACCCCGTTCGATCTTCGCCCGCTTCCACGCGGCATAACCCTCGTCGCGCGCGTCGCTCACAACGGCCCATTCCCCACGAACCCCAGCCGCGTGATCCCCGCGCGCTTCACCACCGCGAGCGTCTGGTCGAAGCGTTCGTAGCGGGTCTCCGGATCGGTGCGCATCACCAGCAGCGCCTTGGGGTCCGCCTTCACCGCCGCCAGCCGCGCGGGCAGCGCGGCGACGGGCACCGGCGCGCCGTCGAGCACCACGCCGCCGTCGCGCAGCAGCGCGAGGCTGTGCGTGACACGCTCGGCCAGCGGCACCTTGGCATCCTGCGGCAGGTCGATCGGCACCTTGTGCAGCACCTGCGGCAGGGTCAGGATCATCATCACCAGCAGCACCAGCATGACGTCGATCAGCGGCGTGATGTTGAGCTCCGACAGGGGCTCGCCGACCGGCGCGGCGGCATAGGAAGGGGCGAAGGCACGCTGGCGTCGCATATCACGTCTCCCGTCAATGTGATGTTATGGCATCACGTTTGCGGAGCGGCGTCAAGCGGCTTCGTGCGAGCGGTCAACGTCGGGGCGGCGCCGATCCGGCACTGGCGCCCGGCACTGGGCCCGGCACCAGCATGATGACATTCGGTCGATCCGTCATTGCGAGCGTAGCGAAGCAATCCAGAGACGGACCAGCAAGGCCTGGATTGCTTCGCTACGCTCGCAATGACGGCGTGGTTCGACCCGATGTCAGCCCGTCCCAAGGCCGGCGCACGAGCCGGTCCACACCCTGCCCTGTCCCCCCCCCCCCGTTTCCCCCTCGCGTCACCCCCTCGCGTCACACCGGGCCCGTCACGCCCGCCGGAACCAGCCCGCGATCCGCGCCAGCATCCCGCCGCGCGCCACGGGCGCGTCGCCATAGTCCATCGGCGGGTCCGCCGCCGTCAGGCCGGAGCCGCATCGCACCGTGTCGATCGCCTCGCGCAGCTTCACCGCCCCGTCGCGCTCGCCCGCCTTGTCGAGCAGCCCCGCCGCCATCAGCATCAGCGTCATCGCCGTTTCCACCGTCTTCGCCATAACACCCCCCATCGGTAAGCCGCCGGCGTGCCCACCGGGGGCACGCCGTCGCTTCGAAGAACCGGGTGTTGGAAACCTAAGATCAGTTAGGCGCGGGCGCCTTTAGCCGGGTGGCCTGGACATGCGCGTCCGCCACCCGGTCGTATCGAGACCGGCTCTGATCTTTCGAGGTTTCCACGCCCCGCCTACGTCTCCGCAGGAAGGGACACATTAAGAGAGCGGCAAGCTTCGCCCCGGCCCTAGCCGCCTTTCCAACCGACGCGAAGCGATCCCGCCGCCACGCCTTTGAAAAGCCGACAAGATCAGCCGGCCGCCCCCCCCCCTGCCGTCCGTCGCCGGCCTCCCAGCATAGCCACCTGCCAGCGCCATGACGCGCGTGCGCATGCCCGCACCGCCTCCGTCGCCCGCCCCCGCCATCCGCGAGGCTGTACCAACCATCTCGACAAAACGAGCCCATTTGGTTATAGTGGAAAAGGAGAACCACGCGAGGAGTCGACCATGCCCGCCCTGCCCGATCCGTCCGCCCCATCCGGTGCCGCCGCCGATGCCGGGCCGCCCGCCTATCGCGCGCCGACGCTGCGCACGCGCGCGGACGGCTGGACGGTGGATCGGCAGCGCCGCTTCCTCGCCACGCTCGCCGAAACGGGCAGCGTCGCCGCCGCGGCGGAGGTGGCGGGGATGAGCGCGCGCTCCGCCTATCGGCTGCGCCTCCACCCCCGCGCCGCCGCCTTCGCGCATGCCTGGACGCAGGCGCAGCTCGCCGCCGGGCACCGGCTGCTCGCGGTCGCCTATGATCGTGCGATCAACGGCGCGATCCGTACGAAGTGGAAGGACGGCACGATCGTGTCGGAAACGCGCGTGCCGTCGGATCGCATGACCGAATTCCTGCTGGCGAAGACGATGCCGCATCTGTTCGGGCCGACCTCCGCCAGCAACGCCTTCGGCACCGACCGCGTCGGCGTGGCGCAGCGCGCGCTGCCCGCCGCGCTCGACCAGCTGTGCGACATCGCGGCGGAGGATTGCCCCGACGCGCCGCACGATGCGGATACGCTGCACGACGACGATCCGACGCTGCGCTGCTGAGCGCACCGCACCCGCGCCGCCCGCGCGGCGGCGGTGCCGTCCGGGATGAAGGCGAAACACCGTGACTTTAGCGACCTTTCGGGCGCCACGGGGGCGCTTTAACCGTGTCCCGCAACGCGATCGCAAGCGCGCGTGGCACAGGACGGCGGGTGCGATGATCCCCGGCCCCCGCCTCTTCCGCAGCCGCTGGGCCGCCCTGCTCTGGGCAGCGGGGCTGTTATGGGCGGTGGCCGACATGGCCGGCGGCCTGACGGGGCCGCATCGCGCGCGCCCCGCCGCGCCCGGCGCGTCCTCGACGCCAGAGGCCCCGCCCGCCGCTGCGCCCGCGCAGGATCCCGACGTGGCGGCACTGGTCAACGCGCTGGGCTGAACCGGGGCGGGCTGAACCGGGCGGCCGGGCGCGCGCCTGCCACCCTTTCGTTTCCTGAACGGAACGTTGTCGTGGGTTCATGCAACCGTCACTATCCGGACCGCGTTGGTTGAACATGATTTTCGGATGAAAGGGAGTGTTACGATGCGCAAGTTCATGCTGGCCCTCGGCTGTACCGCGATGGTGATCCCGGCGACGATGGCGGTGCCCGTGTCGCAGGCGGGTGCCCAGCGCTACAAGTACCGCGAGTGGCGCGACGATCGCGGCCGCCTGCGCTGCCGCAAGCCGGACGGCACCACCGGCCTCGTCGTCGGCGGCGTCGCGGGCGCGCTGCTCGGGCGCACGATCGACACGCGCGGCGACCGCACGCTCGGCACGCTGGGCGGCGCGGTGGCGGGCGGCCTGCTCGGCCGCGAGGTCGACCGCAGCAGCCAGCGCAGCCGTCGCGGCTGCCGCTGATCCGGCCGGCGGCCGGGTGACGCTCATCTTCGCGTCATTTTCCGGTTGCCGCCAAATGCGCGTTCACGCGTTGGGCCGGGGCGTCGCGAGCAATCGCGGCGCCCCGTTCTCGATGACTTGAGGAGACAGACGATGGTGACGCGCTCGGGCTCGGCCCGCTACGAAGGACTCGGCAAGGATGGCAAGGGTCACGTCTCGACGCAGTCGGGCGTGCTCAGCGACACGCAATATGGCTTCAACACCCGGTTCGAGGATGGCGCCGGCACCAATCCCGAAGAGCTGATCGCCGCCGCGCACGCCAGCTGCTTCACCATGGCGCTGTCCTTCGCGCTGGCGCAGGCCGGTCACAGCCAGGGCACGCTCGAGACGACCGCCAAGGTGACGCTCGACAAGGACGGCGACGGCTTCACGATCACGCGCTCTGCGCTGACGCTGAAGGGCCATGTCGACGGCATCGACCAGGCGGAGTTCGAGCGTATCGCCAACGAGGCCAAGGCCGGCTGCCCGGTGTCGAAGGTGCTCAACGCCGACATCACGCTCGAAACCACCTTCGGCTGAAGGCCGGCGGCCGTCATCCCGGTCTGCGGATCGGGATGACGGAATGGGCAGGCTCCCTGTCCCGATCATGAACCGGATGTAGTTTTCCGTTCACGCAACTGTCACCCGCGCGGGCCGTTTTCCTGACCTGCATTATGAAGGAGAGCTCAGATGCGTAACGCCTTTCTGATGGCCGCGCTGGCCGCCACCACCCTGGCGGCGATCCCCGCCGCGGCACAGGACACGCCGTGGCAGGCGAACCGCGAGTATCGCAAGGAGGTGCGCGACGCGCAGCGCGACTATCGCCGCGACCTGCGCAACGCCGATTCGCCGCGCGACGTGCGGGAGGCGCGGCGCGATTATCGCGACCAGGTCCGCGACGCCCGCAAGGACCGGCGCGAGGACCTGCGCGACATCCGCCAGGACCGCCGCGACGATTGGCGCGGCTGGCGCAATTATGACTATAACCGCCTGCCGCCGGGCCAGCGCGCTTATTATGCCGACCGTTACTATCGCGACGGCCGCTACTACCAGCCGCGCCGGCTGACCCGGAACGACCGCGTCTATCGCGGCAACGACGGGCGCTACTATTGCCGCCGGTCGGACGGCACGACGGGTCTGATCGTCGGTGGCCTGGCGGGCGGCGTGCTCGGCAACGTCATCGCGGGCGGCGGCTCGCGGCTGCTCGGCACGGTGATCGGCGGCGCTGGCGGCGCGCTGCTCGGCCAGTCGGTGGACCGTGGTCAGGTCGTCTGCCGCTGATCGGCTGATCGGCTGACCTGCGAAGGGCGGGGCCCGGCGAGCGATCGCCGGGCCCCGTCCTGAGTCAGAGCCCGTCCTGCGTCAGAGGATGCCGCCGCCCAGGCTCAGGCGGATGGCGAAGATGACGATCAGGATCAGGTTGAGGTTACGGCCGCCGTTGCTCGACGACAATGCGCCCACCGCCGCCCCGACGATCCCGATCGGAATGACCAGCCAGTTGAGCCAGCCCAGCAGCGGCACGAAGGCGACCAGTCCCAGCACCAGGGTGACGAGGCCGATCAGCACGGAGATGATGTTGAGCATGTCCGCAAAGATGGCCCTTGCGCCCCGGCAGACAAGCCCCGACGCGCCGTCCGACCCCGGCACCTCCCGCCCCGGCACGTCCCGCTCCGGCACGGCGACGCGGTCGCGCCGGGTTAACCACGCTTGTCGCTTGTTCCTTAGCGGCGGCCGCGGCACGGTCCCGCCCGTGTTGCCGACTCGCGCCCTGCCCCTGCTGCTCGCCCCGCTGCTCGCCGCCTGCGGCAAGCCCGCCGCGCCGCCGCAGCAGGATCTCGACAGCCTCGACCGCGAGCTGACCGAGGGGGCGAAGCCCGCCAACCAGCGCGACCCCGCGCTCACCGCGGCGCTGCGCGACCAGATCATGGTCGATCCGGCGATGACACAGAGCGCCAACACCAATGTCGTCCGCCCGCCCAGCCGCCCCGATGCCGGCTCGGTGCCGCCCGACGACGCCGGCGCCCGCCCCGACGGCGTGACCGCCGCCGACCTCAAGCCGGTCCCGGCGGCGAAGGGCGATTGTCCGGCGTGCCGCAAGGCGGACGGCGCGCTGACGCTCGGCGAGCTCGCCCGCCGCCAGGCACCGGCGACGGCGGCCTGTGCGCAGGCGGTCTCCTATTCGGCCGGCTGGGCGAACCGCCTTCCCGCCGACGTCCCGCTCTACCCCGACGCCCGCCTCCTCGAGGCCGCCGGCAACGACGCCTGCGGGCTGCGCATCGTCAGCTTCGCCAGCAGCGCGCCGACCGGCCGCATCCTCGACTGGTACAATGCCCGGGTCACCCGCGCCGGCTATTCGGCGGAGCATCAGGCCGACGGCACCCGCCACGTGCTCGGCGGCACGCACGGCGATGCCGCCTTCATCCTCTACGCCACCCCCCGCCCCGACGGCGGCACCGACGTCGACCTCGTGACGCGCTGACGCGCCGTCGCAGCGGCATTTCCCTTCCTCGCCCATTTCCGGTAGGGGGCTGCCATGCCTCTCGTCCTCGTCATGCTCGGCGGCGCGCTCGGCAGCGGCGCGCGGCACCTTGTCGGCCGCGCCACGCTGCACCTGCTCGGCCCCGCTTTCCCCTACGGCACGCTCGCCGTGAACCTGATCGGCGGGTTGCTGATGGGCCTGCTCGTCGGCAGCCTGGCGCGGTTCGGTTCGGGCGGAGAGACGTGGCGCCTGTTCCTCGGCGTCGGCGTGCTCGGCGGCTTCACCACCTTCTCGTCCTTCTCGCTGGACGCGGTGACGATGATGGAGCGCGGCGCCGCCCCGCTCGCCCTTGCCTATGTGCTCGTTTCGGTGACGGGATCGATCCTCGCGCTCGCCGGCGGCCTTGCCCTGGCACGGGGCATGGCATGAGCGACGCCGTCCGCCAGTTCACCGTCGGCATCGACGACGACGGCATCCGCCTCGACCGCTGGTTCAAGCGGCACCTGCCCGAGACGAGCTTCACCATCGTCGCGAAATGGGCGCGCACCGGGCAGCTCCGCGTCGACGGCGCCCGCGCCACGCCCGGCGATCGCATCGCCGCCGGCCAGGTGCTGCGCGTTCCCCCGGCCGAAGCTGCTCCCGTCGCGGCGAGCCCACGCCCGCAGCGCGAGCGCACGCCGCTGACCGACGACCAGATCGCCTTCGCCCGCGAGATGGTCATCCACAAGGATGCGCAGGCGCTCGTCCTCAACAAGCCGCCCGGCCTGGCGACGCAGGGCGGCACCAAGACGACGGAGCACGTCGACGCGCTGCTGGATGCGTTGCAGTTCGAGGCGGACAGCCGGCCCAAGCTCGTCCACCGTCTCGACAAGGACACGAGCGGCGCGCTGCTCGTCGCCCGCACCAGCCGCGCCGCGGCCTTCTTCGCCAAGGCCTTTTCGGGCCGTACCGCGCGCAAGGTCTATTGGGCGCTGGTCGTCGGTGTGCCCTCGATCGACGACGGGATGGTCGACCTGCCGATCGCCAAGCAGCCCGGTACCGGCGGCGAGAAGATGCACGTCGACGAGGAGAACGGCCAGCCGTCCCGGTCGCGCTACCGGGTCATCGAGCGGGCGGGCAATCGCTGCTGCTGGGTGGAGCTCCAGCCCTTCACCGGCCGTACGCACCAGCTGCGCGTCCACATGGCGGCGATCGGCCATCCGATCGTCGGCGACGGTAAATATGGCGGCCCTGCCGCCTTCCTGACCGGCGGGATCAGCCGCAAGATGCACCTGCATGCGCGCCGCATCCGCGTCGACCATCCCGACGGCGGGTCGCTCGACGAGGTCGCCGCGCTGCCGACGCACTTCGCCGAAAGCCTGGCGAGCCTCGGCTTCGAGGAGGCGCAGGGCGATGCCATGCCGCTCGAGGAACCGAAGAAGGGCCCGCCTCCCAAGTCGGTCCTCAAGCAGCGGGCGAAGGCGCATGCCAAGACGATGCGCAAGGAACACCGCGGCGAGCGTCGCCGGCGCGGCAATCGGGACTGATCGGGATGCCGCGTCTCGCCGTGTTCGATTGCGACGGCACGCTCGTCGACAGCCAGGCCAATATCTGCCGGGCGATGGAGAAGGCGTTCGCCATCGCGAATCGTCCCGCCCCGCCCCGCGCGGCGATCCGCCGAATCGTCGGGCTCAGCTTGGTCGAGGCGTTGCAAGCGCTGCTGCCGCAAGACGATGACGCGACGCATCGCCGCATGGCGGCCGATTACAAGCAGGCCTTCTTCGACCTGCGCACCAGCGGCGACATGGCGGAGGAACCCCTGTTCGACGGCATCGCCGCCGTGATCGACCGGCTGGAGACGGACGGCTGGCTGCTCGGCGTCGCGACCGGCAAGTCCGATCGCGGGCTGGCGCATATCCTGGCGCATCACGGCCTGACGCATCGCTTCGTCACGCTGCAGACGGCGGACCGGCATCCTTCGAAACCGGATCCGTCGATGTTGCTCGCCGCGATGGCGGAGGCAGGCGCGGCCGCGCATGAGACCGCGATGATCGGCGACACCAGCTTCGACATGGCGATGGCGAAGGCCGCGGGCGCGCGCGCGGTGGGGGTCGCCTGGGGCTATCACGATCGCGACGACCTCGCCCGCGCCGGCGCGGATGTCGTCGCCGAAGAGGTGCACGCGCTGCCGGGGATGCTCGCATGATGCCGCAGGACCGGCTCGCGATGCGGCGCTGGATGGCGCTGGTCGGCATCCGCCTGGCCGGGACCGCCGGTGCGGTGTTCGGTATGATCCTCGCGGCGCGGACGCACGATATCCCGGTCAAGGTCCTCGGAGTCGCGATCGTCCTGTCCGCGCTGGCGGTGATCGCGATCGTGCCCGCCAGCCTCGCGCATCGCTGGCGGAGCCCGGGCGCATGAAGCGCTTCTGGCAGCAGGCGCGGGTCGATGCCGATCGCGTCGTGACGCTGGACGGGCGGCCCGTGCGCACCCCGGGCCGCACCCCGCTCGCGCTGCCGACCGATGCCCTGGCGGACGCGGTTGCGGCGGAATGGAACGCCGTCGGGGACACCCTGGACCCGCGAGCCATGCCGCTCACCGGCCTCGCCAATGCCGCGATCGACCGCGTCGGGCCCGAGCATGGCGCATTCGCCGCCGGTCTTTCGGCCTATGGCGAGAGCGACCTGCTTTGCTATCGCGCCGCGGAGCCCGAGCAATTGGCCGACCGCCAGGCCGCGGAATGGGACCCATGGCTGGACTGGGCGCGGAGCCGGTACGACGTGCACTTCGTTGTCACGCAGGGCATCGTCCATCAGGCGCAGCCCGCAGCGACCCTGGCCCGGCTGGATGAGGCGGTCGCGGCGCTCGACGGCTTCCGCCTCGCCGCTTTGTCACCCATCGTGACGATCACCGGATCGCTCGTGCTCGCGCTCGCGCTGATAGAGCGTGCAGGTGACGCCGATACGATCTGGGCGGCCGCCAATGTCGATGAGGACTGGCAGGCCGAGCATTGGGGACGCGACCCCCTCGCCGAGCAGGCCCGCGCCGGCCGTCGCCACGACTATGACGCGGCGGTGCGCTTCCTCGGCGCGCTGGGCTGACCCTTACGCTTCTGCGTGGCCGATCTGGCCGCTATCGACGTCGAGGTCGCGCAGGTCGCGCCCCCGCGTCTCCTGCCCGAACCACCCAACGAGCGTCAACGCGACGACCGTCGGCACCATGACCAGTGTCGCCGCCTTGCCCATCGACAGCGAGATGCCGGCGATCGTCAGCCCCTGTGCGATCAGACCCCCGGCCTTGGTACAGGCCGCGACCCAGCCCGTCGCGCGGCCACGGACCTTCAGAGGGAAACTTTCCGCGGTATAGGGCAGGACGATCGCGATGATGCCATTAGTCCCGACGATCAGCAGGGCCACCGGCAGCACCGGGCTGCCCGTTCCCGCCAGTTCCAGTCGCAGGACGAGCACCAGCCCCGCCAGCGTCAGCGCGATCATCGTCGCCAGCGCCCATTTGGTGCTCCAGCGGCTATAGAGCAGCGCCGCGACGAAGACGGTGGGAAAGGCGATCAGCGCGCTTTCGGCCAACAGCCGGCTCGAGACCCCGACCGAATAGCCCTTGGCGACGAGATCGGCGGGCAGCCACAGCAGCAACCCGAAATTGATCAGCCCCCAGGACAGCGCGCAGATACTCAGCGCCGCGAGCTTGCCGTAGAGCCCGAGGCCGGTCAGCGCATGCGATCCGCGCTTTTCCGCCAGCACCGCAGGTCCAGCCTGCCGCGCCTTCGCGCCGAACCGGCGCATCACCGCCTCCGCTTCCGTGGCGCGTCCCCGCGCCAGCAGGAATTTCGCCGATTCCGGGATGAGTGCGCCGAGCAGCACAAGCGTAAGTCCCGTCGGCAGGTTGGCGAGCCACAGGATGCGCCAGCCAAAGATCGGTTGCAGCACGGCGGACAGGCCGCTCGCGGCGAAATAGCCGCCGACTGCGCCCAACCCGCCGACCAGCACGAGGCTCCAGCCGCGGTGGCGGCTCGGCATCATCTCGGCGAGCAACGCATAGGTGACCGGCAGCATCCCGCCCGCCGCCGCCCCCATCATGAAGCACATCGCAATGTTCCAGGCGAGGCTGGGCATCGCGCCGCAGATCGAGGTGCCGACGAACATGACCGCGGACAACAGGATCGACGCCTTTCGCCCGTAGACATCGGCAATCCACCCCCACAGCACCGACCCCGTGACGGTGCCGGCGAGCGCGAAGAAGGGGACGAGCGACACCGTCCGCTTCGGGACGCCATATTCGCCAATCATTCCCGGCACGGTGAAGCCGAGCGATGCAGGCTTCATCACGTCGATGATGAGGGCGACGACGAGCACCGCCATGAGCCCCCAATGCGCGGCTGATAGGGGCGCATCCTCCAGCGCGGCGATCACGATATCCGCCGCGGCAGCGCGCTGGGCCGCCACATTGCGCGGCAGCAGGCCATAGGCGGCCAGCAGGGTCCCCGCGACGATCGACGCCATGCCGGCCAGCATCAGCGGGTCCATCGGCATTCCCGCCAGCCGGTAGTGCATCGTCCGCGCCATCGCGAACATCGGCAGGTGCGCAAGCACGCCGAGCGTCACCGCGACACAGCCCAGAACGAAGGCCCATGTGGCCTGCCGGCCGCTCAGCGTGCTGCTCATACCGCCCCTCCCCTACCGATCGCGTCGATAGCAACAGCCCGATGCGTGAGGGAAGAGGGCGCGATCAGCGCGTCAGCTTGCGGATGAAGCCGATCAGGCCGGTCTGGCGGGACCGCTTCAGCCGCTCCGCCGCCAGGATCGTGCGCACGCCTTCGAAACAGCGTTCGACATCGTCGTTGACCAGCACATAGTCATAGCCGTCCCAGTGGCTGACCTCGTTCGCCGCGCGCGCCATACGCGCCTCGATCACCTCGGCCGAGTCGGTGTTGCGATTGGTCAGCCGCGAACGCAGTTCTTCCATTGAGGGCGGGAAGATGAAGACCCGCACCACATCGCCCCCGGCGATCTGGAACAGCTGCTGTGCACCCTGCCAATCGATGTCGAACAGCACGTCCTTGCCCGCCGCCAGCATAGACTCGACCTGCGCGCGGGGCGTGCCGTAGCGATGGTTGAAGACGTGCGCCCATTCCAGGAATTCGTCTTCCGCCACCATGCGGCGGAATTCCTCGAGATCGACGAAATGATAATCCTTGCCCTCGACCTCGCCGGGTCGCATCGGGCGCGTCGTCGCGGAGACCGACATGGCCAGTTCCTGATCGGCGGCGAGCAACTTGCGCGCGATCGTCGATTTGCCCGCACCCGAAGGCGAGGAAAGGACGAACAGGACTCCACGACGCTTGAAGTTGTGCGGATCGGCAGGGGTCGTCGGCATGTGCGCTAGTGACGCGCGAAGGCCGCGGGCGTCAAGCACCCGCGGCCTGCTGCACTGCGGAAAAATTTATCGGTGGCTGGCTTCAGGCTAGCGTACCGCGCTTCGCCAGCTTTCGGCGATCATAGGCTTTTTTGGCCACATAGCCCCCACCGATCAGCATGCCGAGCGGGCCCATGCGGCGCAGCACGCCAGCGGCGATCACGCCGGTCAATGCACCCTTGGCACCGTCCGAGCCATCACGACGGTCCAGTTCGCGCCCGACGAGCGCCCCGATAATCTTGCCGATCATGCCTGTTCCTTTCCAAAAACCTGGTCCCTCAGCTCCGCCGCACCGCGCAGAACCGCCCATCCCACCGCATAGGTGACGGCGATCGGCAGCACGACCTTGAGCACATTGGCGGTGACCGCGCCGATGATCGCGCCGTCCGCGACGCCGTCGTCACCCGACAGAGAGTCGATCGCGCCGCCGATCAGCGCGCCTATCGTCGTTGCGCTCATGATTGCCTCCCGAAGCTTGCGGGGATCCAATCGCCGGAAGCGGGCAGTTGTTCCGGAAAGGACTTATCGTCCGACCATGTCGCCCGGCCGCACGAGGCGGTCGAACGTCGACTCGTCGACCATGCCAAGCGTCAGCCCTGCCTGTCGCAGCGTCCCGCCCGTCTCATGGGCATATTTGGCGATCTTCGCGGCATTGTCGTAGCCGATCTCGGGCGCGAGCGCGGTGACGAGCATCAGCGATTGCTCGACCAGCGTTGCGATCCGCGCCTCGTCCGCGCGCATGCCCTCGACGGTACGAGTCGCGAAGCTTTCCATTCCGACGCTGAGCAGGTCGATGGACCGCAGCACGTTCGCGCCGATCAGCGGCTTGAACACGTTGAGCTCCATATGCCCCTGCAGACCACCGACGGTGACGGCCACGTTGTTGCCCATCACCTGGGCGGCGACCATCGTCAGCATCTCCGCCTGCGTCGGATTGACCTTGCCGGGCATGATCGAGCTGCCCGGTTCGTTGGCAGGCAGTTCCAGTTCACCCAGCCCCGATCGCGGGCCCGAGCCGAGCAGCCGGATGTCGTTGGCGATCTTCGTCAGCGCGACCGCCAGCACGTTGAGCGTGCCGTGCAGATCGACCAGCCCGTCGTTGGACGCCAGCGCCTCGAACTTGTTTGGCGCCGTGACGAACGGGAAACCGGTCAGCGTCGCGATCTCGGCCGCGATATCCTTGGCGAAACCGTCCGGTGCGTTGAGGCCCGTGCCGACCGCCGTCCCGCCTTGTGCCAGCGGCAGGATGTTGCGTTTCACCGTTCCTTCGATCCGGTCCCGGGCATTGGCGAGCTGTTGGACATAGCCCGACACCTCCTGCCCCAGCGTCAGCGGGGTGGCGTCCTGCAGATGCGTGCGACCGATCTTCACGATACCGTCCCACGCCGTCGCCTTGGCGGCCAGGGCATCGTGAAGGATCGCGAGCGCCGGCAGCAGCCTGTCGCGCACCGCCAACGCCGCTGCGACATGCAGCGCGGTGGGAAAACTATCGTTGGACGATTGGCCGCGGTTGACGTCGTCATTGGGATGAACGGGCGACTTGCCGCCGCGTTGACCCGCCAGCATCTCATTGGCGCGACCGGCGATCACCTCGTTGACGTTCATGTTCGACTGCGTTCCCGACCCCGTCTGCCAGATGACGAGGGGGAACTGGTCGTCGAGCTTGCCCGCGACGATCTCCTGCGCGGCGGTGTCGATCGCCTCGGCCTTTTCGGCCGGCAGGCCGTGCCGTCGGTTCACCCGCGCCGCCGCCTGTTTCACGATGGCTAGCGCATGGACGATACCGATCGGCATCCGCTCTCGCGCATCGAAGGGAAAATTCTCCAGGCTCCGCTCGGTCTGCGCCCCCCAATAGGCGTCGGCGGGGACCTCGATCGGGCCGATCGAATCGGTTTCGGTGCGGGTATCGGTCATGTGAACGTGAACCTGCGGCGTCGGGGTTGGTTGCGGCTTCGCCATAACGCCGCGCCGTCGTTCATGCCAAGGGAAGCCCCCGGACACGCGGTCCGGGGCGAAGCTGATACCCCCGCGCGTCAGCCTGATCGTCATCCCGGCGAAGGCCGGAACTTATGAATCCGCAGCACCGGGGCGCCGCATCATCGCTCGCCAGGCGCGTGGATGGGTCCAGCCAATGCACGTAATGATGAGGATCGGCGGGGCGCGTCGCCGGCTAGACGCTCCGCAGCGCTGCTCGCGCCCTATTTCTTCCGCTTGAAATCGACGCTGACGACGTTCGATCCGTCCTCGACCGGCGTCACCGTCGGGCCGTCGTTCTCCGCCTCGTCATGCGGCTCGGGGCCGTCATCCGGGTCCTCGGTCGCCTGGAAGCGCAGCTCGAAGTTGACCGCCGGGTCGTGGAAGCCGGTGATCGCCGAATAAGGAATGACCAGCTTCGAAGGTACCTGGTTGAAGCTGAGGCCGACGGAGAATTTGCGCTCGTCCACCGTCAGGTCCCAGAAACGGTTCTGCAGCACGATCGTCATCTCGTCCGGGAACCGCTCGATCAGTCGCCGGGGAATGTCCACGCCCGGCGCCTGGGTCTTGAAGGTGATGTAGAAATGATGGTCGCCGGGCAGCGCGCCCGTCTCGGCCACCGAGCCCAGCACGCGACCGACGACGGCGCGCAGCGCCTCCTGGACGATCTCGTCATAGGGGATCAGGCTATCGGGCAGTCCGTCGGTCATGCGCCCTTGGGTAGCGGCTTCGCATGGCCGGTCAAGATTGTGCGTGACGACACACGCTTCTATGGGCCGAACCGATATGCGCACCGCCACGATCAACCGCTCCACCGCCGAGACGCGGATCGACGTCACCGTCAATCTGGACGGCACCGGCGTCTATGCCATCCATACCGGCATCGGCTTCCTCGATCACATGATCGAGCAGCTATCGCGTCACGGCCTGATCGACATTGACCTCAAGGTCGAGGGCGACCTGCACATCGACGGCCACCACACCGCCGAGGACTCGGCGCTCGCGCTCGGCCAGGCCATCGCCAAGGCGCTGGGCGACAAGCGTGGCATCCGACGCTACGGCGACGCGCTTTCACCGATGGACGAGACGCTGACGCGCGTCGCGCTCGACATTTCGGGCCGGCCCTGGCTCGTGTGGAAGACGGCGTTCACGATGACCCGGCTCGGCGACCTCGACACCGAACTGATCGAGCACTGGTTCCACAGCTTCGCCCAGACCGCCGGCCTGACGCTGCACGTCGAGACGCTCTATGGGCAGAACAACCACCATATCGTCGAGAGCGCGTTCAAGGGGCTTGCCCGCGCGCTTCGCGCCGCGGTAGAGATCGACCCGCGCAAGGGCGACGCCATCCCGTCGACAAAGGGGATGTTGTGAGCGACCCCTTCGTCAGGCCGGACGCACCGCTCTGCGTGGTATCGCTGCACTACGACGCGCCGCTGGACGCGATCGACGCGCGGATGGCAGCCCATGTCGCCTGGCTGCGCAAGGGCTATGACGCGGGCCTGATCCTGGCGTCGGGCCGCAAGGTGCCGCGGACGGGCGGCGTCATCGTCATGCGCGGCGACGCGGAGCGGGTGCAGGACCTGATCGCCACCGATCCGTTCGTCTCCGACGGACTCGCGCGGGCCGAGGTCACCGGCTTCACCGCCAGCATGGCAGCGCCTGCGCTGGCGGAGATGCTCGCATGACGCTCGCGCTGATCGACATACGTTCGGGCAACCTCCATTCGGTCGCCAACGCGCTCGCGGCGGCCGGCGCGACCGACGTGCTGATCACCGCTGATCCGGACGATCTGGCCAGGGCGGATCGGATCGTGCTGCCCGGCGTCGGCGCGTTCGGCGCCTGTGCCGCGAACCTGCGCGCGATCGACGGGCTCGAGGAAGCGCTGCGCGCGGCGGTGTTCGACCATGGCCGCCCCTTCCTGGGAATCTGTGTCGGCATGCAGCTGATGGCGGAGACGGGCGAGGAGATGGGCATCCACCGGGGCCTCGGCTGGATGAAGGGTCGCGTCCGCCGCCTCGATCCCGGCACAATGGCGGCGAAGGTGCCGCACATGGGCTGGAACGACGTGCGCCCCGCGGGCGACCATCCGCTGGTGCCGGCGGGCGAGGCCTATTTCCTGCACAGCTACGCCTATGAGGGCGATGACGTGGTGGCGACCACCGACCACGCCGGGCCGGTCACCGCCGCGATCGCGCGCGACACGATGCTCGGGCTGCAGTTCCACCCGGAGAAGAGCCAGCGCTACGGCCTCGACCTTCTCGCCAACTTCCTGAAATGGCGTCCATGACCCGCACCGTACCGCTCATCGTCTTCCCGGCCATCGACCTCAAGGCCGGCCAGGTCGTCCGCCTTGCGGAGGGCGATATGGACCGCGCCACCGTCTATGGCGACGATCCCGCGCACCAGGCGGACCTGTTCGCCCGGGCGGGGGCGCAGCATCTCCATGTCGTCGACCTCGACGGGGCCTTCGCCGGCGAGTCGGTGAATGGCGACGCGGTGCGCGGCATCGTGTCCGCCTTCCCGGGCCATGTACAATTGGGCGGCGGCATCCGTACCCGTAACAGCGTCGAGCGCTGGTTCGACCTTGGCGTGTCGCGCGTGGTGATCGGCACCGCGGCTCTGGAGGATCCGGCTTTCGTCCGTGGCGCGGCGCGCGATTTTCCGGGCGGCATCGTCGTCGCGGTCGACGCAAAGGACGGCATGGTCGCGACCAAGGGCTGGGCGGACGTCTCGACGACGAGCGTGGTCGACCTCGCCCGCCGGTTCGAGGATGCAGGAGTCGCCGCGCTGCTGTTCACCGATGTCGGCCGCGACGGGCTGCTGAAGGGCGCCAATATCGAGGCGACGGTGGACCTGGCCCGCGCCGTGTCGATCCCCGTCATCGCCAGCGGCGGCGTGAAGGGCATCGACGACATCCATATGCTCGCCCTCCATGCCCGCGTCGACGGAGAGCGTGGGGGCGTCGAAGGCGTCATTACCGGCCGCGCGCTCTACGACGGGCGCCTCGATCTGGCGGCCGCGCTCGCGGTGGCGGCGGCGGCGGTATGAATCCTGGCGTCGCCGGCCTGCTGACGGGCGGAGTCGTCGGCGCTTATGCGCCGATGCTGCGCGACCAGATCCGCCGCGGCCGGATCGACGTGCCGATCGGGGGTATCAATCCGATCGGCGTTCGCCGCGACCAGCACCCGCTCGCTTACCGTGCCTGCGCCACCGCCATGGTCGCCATCGTCGCGACGCTGCTTCTCGTCTCCATCGTCCTCATCATACGGGCCCTGCTGCCATGACCGTCCGCGCCCGCGTCATTCCCTGCCTCGACGTCGCCAACGGCCGCGTCGTCAAGGGCGTCAACTTCGTCGACCTGATCGATGCCGGCGACCCGGTCGAGCAGGCACGCGCCTATGACGCGGCCGGCGCCGACGAATTGTGCTTCCTCGACATCACCGCCAGCGCGGAGGATCGCGGCACCATCCTCGATGTCGTCCGGCGCACCGCCGCGGTCTGCTTCATGCCCCTGACGGTCGGAGGCGGCGTACGCACCGCCGACGACGCCCGCGCGCTGCTGCTCGCGGGCGCAGACAAGGTCGCGGTCAATTCCGCCGCCGTATCGAGGCCGGAAGTCGTCGCCGACATAGCGGAACGGTTCGGCAGCCAGTGCTGCGTCGCCTCGATTGACGCGCGCCGGACCGGCGACGGCTGGGAGGTCTTCACCCATGGTGGCCGCCGCGCGACGGGAATAGACGCGGTCGCGCATGCCGTCCGCCTTGCCGAACTTGGCGCTGGCGAACTGCTCGTCACCTCGATGGACAAGGACGGAACCCGGTCGGGCTACGACCTTGCCCTCGTCCGCGCCATCGCCGACCGCGTCTCGGTACCGGTCGTCGCGAGCGGCGGCGTTGGCGGGCTCGCCGACCTCGTCGCCGGCATCCGCGACGGCCATGCGAGTGCGGTCCTCGCCGCGTCGATCTTCCATTTCGGCGAGGCGAGCATCGCCGATGCGCATGCCGCGCTCGCGTCCGCGGGCATCCCCGTTCGTCGCCCCCTCTTCGCAGATTAGCGGTTCCGCAAGGCTTGGCTGCGATAAGGCCGGCGCATGTACGCGATCGACCTGCATCCTGAGCGCAATTTCGTCGACATCCGCTGGACCGGCCTGTTCACGGCGGATGCCGTGGCCGAATATGCGAACGAGCTGGAGCGCCGCTTCGTCACCGGCGGCTTCCGGCCGGGCTACCTGCTCCGCATGGACATGAGCGCCACCACCGTCCAGCCGCGCGATGCGGTCGATGCGATCCATGCGCGCCTCGGCGATTTCCCGCGCGCACGCCGCATCGCGGTCGTCACGGGCAGCGCGATCACCCGGCTGCAGGTGCAACGGTTCATGACGCAACCCTATCTGCGCATCTTCGCCGATCCCGACGCGGCGCTCGCGTGGCTCACCGAACCCGACCTGCTGCCCGCATGATCGCGCTGTCATCGGTCGCCGGGGGCCATTCGGGCATCGTCCATCCGCGCACCGCACCCGCGCTGTCCGACGTCGCGCTCTTCGCCGTGGCGGTGGTCGGTGTCTGGCTCGCCCGCAGGGCCTTGCGCCGCCGCTTCACCAAGAACGATTGACGCGCCCCCCGTCGTCGCGCCAAGCGCAGCGGCATGGACCCGCTCGACCGTCTCGACGCCACCATCGCCCAGCGCCGCGGCGCGGACGCCGGCACCTCCTACGTCGCCAGCCTGTTCGCGAAGGGGCGACCGAAGATCGCGCAGAAGGTGGGTGAGGAGGCGACGGAGACCGTCATCGCCGCGCTCGCGCAGCCCGACAAGCTCGTGGCGGAGGCCGCCGATCTCGTCTTCCACCTGATGGTGCTGCTCGCCGATGCGGGGCACAGCCTCGCCGACGTACGTGCCGAGATCGCCCGCCGCGAGGGCACCTCCGGCCATGTCGAAAAGGCCGCCCGCCAGCCGTAAGGACGCCCGCCATGCCCATCGATCCCACCCTGCCCTACGACGACCAGAACATCTTCGCGAAGATCCTGCGCGACGAAATCCCCTCGCGGCGCGTCTACGAGGACGAATGGGCGGTCGCCTTCCACGACATCGCACCCCACGCGCCGACCCACGTGCTGGTCATTCCGCGCGGCGCCTATGTGTCGTGGGACGACTTTGCGGCGCGCGGCAGCGAGGCGGAGATCGCCGGCTTCGTCCGCGCCGTCGGCACCGTCGCGCGCCAGCTCGGCCTCGTGGATAGCGGCTATCGCCTGCTCGCCAACATCGGTCGCGACGCGGGGCAAGAGGTGCCGCACCTCCACGTCCACCTCTTCGCCGGACGTCCACTCGGCCCCATGCTGGCGCGCTGATCGCGCCGGCGCGGCTATCCTCGCGCAATATCCTGTTGCACCCGTATCATTTGCGACTAGGCTTCGTGGCTTCACCATGCGGGGGGCCGCCAAGGCCCTCAACGCAGATGGGGGGATCGCTTACATGATATTCGGGCGCGTCAAGCCACTCGACGCCATCCTTGCCACCGCCGAGAAGAAGGGCCTGCATCGCTCGCTCGGCGCCTTTCAGCTGACCATGCTGGGCATCGGCGCCGTCATCGGCACCGGCATCTTCGTCCTCACCTCCGAAGCCGCGCAAAAGGCGGGGCCGGGCATGCTGCTCAGCTTCGTCGTCGCCGGCTTCATCTGTGCCGTCGCGGCGCTCTGCTATTCGGAGCTCGCCTCGATGGTGCCCGTGTCGGGCTCCGCCTATACCTACACCTATGCGGTGACGGGCGAGATCCTGGCGTGGATGGTCGGCTGGGCGCTGATCCTCGAATATGCGGTCGGCGCCAGTGCCGTCGCGGTCGGCTGGTCGAACCATGCGGTCGGGCTGCTCAATGGCATCGGCTTCCACGTGCCCGCCGCGATCAGCAACGCCGATGCGCTGATGGCGCACATGTATCTGGCGCTCGGCGCCACGCCCAGCGCCGACCTGACGCAGGCGATGGCGACGGGTGGCTGGGTCAACGTGCCCGCTATCTTCGTCGTCGCGATCGTCACGTGGCTGCTGATCATCGGCACCACCGAAAGCGCGCGCGTCAACGCGATCCTCGTCGCGATCAAGATCGCCGCGCTCACCGCCTTCGTCCTGCTCACCCTGCCGGTCGCCAAGGCGGAGAATTTCCACCCGTTCCTGCCGACCGGCGTGGGCAATCCGTTCAGCTCCTCGGGCCTTGGCGTGCTCGGTGCCGCCGCCTCGATCTTCTTCGCCTATGTTGGCTTCGACGCGGTCTCGACCGCCGCCGAAGAGACCAAGAATCCGCAGCGCAACGTGCCGATCGGCCTTATCGGCAGCCTCGCGATCTGCACCATCTTCTACCTGCTCGTCGCCTCGGGCGCGATCGGGGCGATCGGCGCGCAGCCGGTGACCTCGCTCGCCGGCCAGGTGCTCGCACCGGGTACGCCCGAGATCGCCGGCCGCTGCGCTGCCATCGTCGCCGCCGGCACGCTGGAACCCTTGGTCTGCTCGAAGGAGGCTCTGGTCCACGTCCTCGACACGATCAACTGGCCGATGATCGGCCGCCTCGTCGGCCTTGCCGCGGTGCTGGCGCTGCCGTCGGTCGTGCTGATGATGATGTTCGGCCAGACACGCATCTTCTTCACCATGGCGCGCGACGGCCTGCTTCCCGCGAAGCTCGCCTCGGTCCATCCGCGCTTCCGCACGCCGCATGTCGTGACGCTGCTGACCGGCGTCGCCGCCGGCGTAGCCGCCGCGATCCTGCCGGTCGGCAAGCTGGCCGACTATTCCAACGCCGGCACGCTTTTCGCCTTCTTCATGGTGGCGGTGTCGGTGATGGTGCTGCGCCGCACCGATCCCAGCCGCGCGCGGCCGTTCCGCACCCCCGCGGTCTATGTCGTGGCGCCGCTCGCGATCGTCGGCTGCGTCGTCCTCTATCTGTCGCTGCCGCTGACCGCGAAGCTGGTCCTGCCGATCTGGGGCGCGATCGGCCTGGTCATCTATTTCGGCTACAGCCGCAGCCGCTCCTATGTCGGCCGCGGCATCATCGACACGGTCGACGATCCGTCGATTCAGCCGGAAACGTCGCGCTCGATCCACTGATCGAAGCGGCATTCAGCAAAAAGAAGGGCCGGTGGATCGCTCCACCGGCCCTTCTTTTTGGCGGTACCGCCGATCCAGCTTTGCTGGACCGCACACGCGTCCGAGCGCCTCTCAGCCCAGCTTCGCGGCCAGCAGCGCCTGCATGTCGACCATCGGCCGCGCGCCAAAGTGGCTGATGATCTCCGCCGCGCAGATCGCGCCGAGCTTCAGCGATTCCTCCAGCCCCTTGCCCTGCGCCTGGCCGTGCAGGAAGCCCGCCGCGAACAGGTCGCCCGCGCCGGTCGTGTCGACGACATGGTCGATCGGCTCGGCGTTCACCTCGGCGCGTGTCCCGCGCTGGATCGCGCACGCACCGTGCGCGCCGCGCGTCACCACCAGCGTCGGCACCTGCGCGGCGATCTTCGCCACCGCCGCCTCGAAATCCTCGACCTCGGCCAGCGCGGTCAGCTCGTTCTCGTTGGCGAACAGGATGTCGATCATCCCATCGGCGATCAGCGCGCGGAAGTCGCCGCCGTGCCGCCCGATGCAGAAGACGTCGGACAGCGTAAACGCCACGCGCCGGCCCGCGCCACGCGCCGCATCGATCGCGGCGCGCATCGCCGCGCGCGGCTCCTCCGGATCCCATAGATAGCCTTCCAGGTAGAGGATCTCGGCGTCCTGGATGATCGACAGGTCCAGCGCGCCCTCGGGCAGGAACTGCGACGCCCCCAGATAGGTGTTCATCGTCCGCTGCCCGTCGGGCGTGACGAAGATCAGGCAGCGCGCGGTCGTCGGCTGGCCGGGGCGGACCGCCGTGTCGAAATGCACGCCCGCCGCGCGGATGTCGTGCGCGAAGACCTGGCCCAGCTGGTCGTCGGCGACCTGGCCGATGAAGGCGGTGCGACCGCCCAATGCGGCGATGCCGGCGACGGTGTTCGCCGCCGAGCCGCCCGACACCTCGCGGCCGGGCCCCATCTTCGCATAGAGCGCGTCCGCGTCCTCGGGCGAGAACATCAGCTGCATCGAACCCTTGGCGACGCCGATCTCCGCGATGAAGGCATCGTCGGCCTGGGCCAGGATGTCGACGATCGCGTTGCCGATCGCGACCACCTCGAAACGGGGCTGGGTCAAGGTAGGGGAAGCTCCGAAAATAGGGATAAAGCGGCTCCCTACCGTCCTTCGCGCCGCCGCGCGAGCCCTTGCTTGACGCGCGGCCGCCGCCACGTCACGTCGCAGGGACGATGTTCCGCGCTCTCGTGCTCACGCTGCGCCAGCTCGGCGACCCCGCGATCCTGCGCGTGCTCGCCAAGTCGCTCGCGGTCACGCTGGCCGTGTTCGCCGCCGGTGGCTTCGGCCTGTTCGAACTGCTGCGCCGGTGGCTGGCCGGCTTCGCGGGCGGCCATGACGACGGCCTTGCCGGCGTCGCCGCCATTGCGATCGGCCTGCTCGCCGGCTGGCTGTTGTTCCGCGTCGTCGCGATCGCGATCATCGGCCTGTTCGCCGACGATATCGTCGCGGCGGTGGAGACGCGTCATTATCCCGCCGCCTTCGCTGCCGCGCGACCCGTCGGCGTCGCCCGCGCCGCGCGGATGGGCCTTGCCTCCGCGCTCCGGGCCTGTCTGGTCAACCTGCTGATGGTGCCGGTCTATCTGGCGTTGCTCTTCACCGCGGTCGGGCCGGTGGTCGCCTTCACCCTGGTCAATGCCTGGCTCCTCGGCCGCGACCTCGGCGACATGGTGGCGAGCCGGCACCTGGACGATGCGACGATGCGGGGCTGGCGCAGGTCCACCGCCGTACCGCGCTTCCTGTTGGGGCTTGTCGCCACGGGGCTGTTCGTGGTTCCGCTCCTCGGCCTGCTCGCGCCGATCGTCGGTGCGGCGATGGCGACGCATCTGTTCCACGGGGGAAAGACATGAAGGCTCGCTTCACACTCGCGGCGGCGCTCGCATTGTCCGCCTGCGCCGCGCCGGGCGTCGTCGCCCCGCCCGTCGCCAATCGCGCCGTCGTCCCCTATACCAATGTCGGTCTGGAACGGGTCATCGGCCAGAACGCCGCCGGCCTGATCGCCCTGTTCGGCCAGCCCGACGCAGACACGCACGAGGGCCCGGCGCGCAAGCTGCAATTCGCCGGACCGATCTGCGTCCTCGACGCCTATCTCTACCCCAAGGAGGGCAATGGATCGGGCGGTGAGCAGCGCGTCACCTATCTCGATGCGCGCGAGCCCGACGGCAGCACGATCGACCGAGCCAGCTGCGTCGCGGCGCTGACCCGGCGCGACGGCGGGAAATAGGCGCGGCCGTTCGCGGCCCCGCCCTCGTCGCGATGGCAGCGACATGGCGCACGGGCGACGACCCGGCAGCCCGCTTGGGCAGTGAGGACGCAACGGCGACAGTCCCGCCTTATAGCGCCGCCAGGAAGCGATCGATCCGCGCCATCACCGCCAGCCGGCGCGCGTCCGCCTCGCGCAGCAGCTCGTGCCCCTGCCCGGCATAGACCGCCACCTCCGCGCACGGCAGGCGCCGCGCCGTGCGCAGGATCGCGCGCCGGCTGACGATCGGATCGCGCGCCGACACCAGCAGTAGCAGCGGCGTCGCGACCCTTTCCAGCGGCGCGGCGCGCAGGCGCGCCAGCGATTGGCACGCCGCCAGCGTCCAGCCCCAGCTCGGCGCACCGGAGGCGATGGTGGGGTTCGTCGCCTTCCACCAGACCTTGTCCGCCTGCCGGTCCGGACAGGCGGTCATCCGGCCGCGCACATGCCCGGCATCGCCCTTCCACAGGCACCTTTGCCCCTGCCCCGCCGCGACCGCGCCGCGCGCCGCCAGCGCGATCGCGCGCGTGCCGAGCGGACCGGCGCGGATCCCCAGCATCGGGGCCGCCAGCACCGCGGCATCGAGCAGCACGCCCCGTTCGGCCAGCAACCGCAGCAGCAGGTGCCCGCCCATCGAATGCGCCACCGCGACATGCGGCCCGCCGCCGCGTCGCCAGCCATCGACGAACGCCGCCAGATCCTCCAGCAGCGGCTCGAAGCTGTCGAGGTGGTTGACCAGCGGGTCGGCGAGCAGGCGCCCCGACCCGCCCTGCCCGCGCCAGTCGAATCCCGCGATGCTCCACCCCGCGGCGCGCCAGTGCGCCATCGCCTCCAGATATTTTTCCGCGAAATCGCCGCGTCCGCCCAGGAACAGCAGCCGCCCGCGCGGCGCCTCCGCCGGCCAGTCGAAGGCGCGCAGGGCCCAGCCGTCAGCCGCGATCCACGGCGCGAACGTCATCCCCGCCGGATGGCGCCGCCGATCGATCGCTACAGCCGCGCCAGCGCCCATCGCGCCGCCTCCGCCACCACCGCATCCGGATCGTCCACCAGCGCGGCCAGCGCCGGCCGCAGCGCCGGCGAACCGCTGTTGCCCGCCGCGATCGCCGCGTTGCGCACCATCCGGTTGCGCCCGATCCGCTTGATCGGCGATCCCGCGAACACCTGCTGGAATCCCGCGTCGTCGAGCGCGAGCAAATCGGCCAAATAGGGCACGGTCAGCTCCGCGCGCGGCTGGAACGCCATGTTCGCCGCCGCGCTCGCAGCGAACTTGTTCCACGGGCACACCGCCAGGCAGTCGTCGCAGCCGTAGATGCGGTTGCCGATCGCGGCGCGGAATTCCTCGGGGATCGGCCCGGCATGCTCGATCGTCAGGTACGAGATGCAGCGCCGCGCATCGAGCCGAAACGGCGCCGGAAAGGCGTCCGTCGGGCAGGCTCGCTGGCACGCGTCGCACGAACCGCAGCTCTGCCGCATCGCACCGTCCGGGACGAGCTCGAGCGTCGTGTAGATCGCCCCCAGGAACAGCCAGCTGCCATGCTCGCGGCTGACCAGATTGGTATGCTTCCCCTGCCAGCCCAGTCCCGCCGCCTCCGCCAGCGGCTTTTCCATCACCGGCGCCGTGTCGACGAACACCTTGAGGTCGCATGGCTCCGCGGCGCCGTCTGGCCCGGTGACGGTGGCGCCTTCCTGCGCCAGCCAGCGGCCGAGCGCCTTCAGCGCCTTCTTGACGACGTCGTGGTAATCCTGACCCTGCGCGTAGACGGAGATGCGGCCGACCTCGCCCTCCGCCTCGAGGCGCAGCGGATCGGCGGCGGGGGCATAGCTCATCCCCAGCGAGATGACGCTGCGCACCGCGGGCCACAGCCCCGCCGGTGCCTCGCGATGATGGGCGCGCTCCGCCATCCAGATCATGTCGCCATGCCGCCCCTCGGCCAGCCACTGGCGCAGCCGCTCGGCGGATCGCGGCGCGGCATCGGCGCGCGTGATGCCGCAGGCGACGAACCCCAATTCCGCCGCCTTGGCCTTGATCCGATCTTCCAGCTTGTCCTGCGGCACGCGCGCCCGCTACCACATACCGGCGCCGCGTCGAAGGCGCGATGAATCGGGGGCAGGGTGAACGGCAACGATCTGGCGGTGTCCGCGCAAGGCCTGGTGAAGCGCTACGGCGAGCGGCGCGTCGTCGACGGCGTCGACCTCGCGGTGCCGCGCGGCGCGATCTACGGTGTGCTCGGTCCCAATGGCGCGGGCAAGACGACGACGCTGCGCACGTTGCTCGGCATCATCGAGCCCGACGAGGGGCGCCGCGCCGTCTTCGGCCATGACGCGCCGCGCGACGTCAGCGACCGCATCGGCTATCTGCCCGAGGAACGCGGCCTCTACCCCGCGATGAAGGCGCGCGAGGCGATCGCCTTCATGGGCGCGCTGCGCGGACTCGACTGGAAGACGGGCCGCGCCCGCGCCGAACAGATGATGGAGGCCGCCGGCCTCGGCCACGCCACCGAGCAGAAGATCCGCAAGCTGTCGAAGGGCATGGCCCAGCTCGTGCAATTGCTCGGCAGCGTCGTCCACCGCCCCGACCTGCTGGTGCTCGACGAGCCCTTTTCCGGCCTCGACCCCGTCAACCAGGAAAAGCTCGAGGCGCTGATCCTCGCGGAGCGCGATCGCGGCGCGACCATCCTCTTCTCGACGCATATCATGGCGCATGCCGAGCGGATCTGCGACCGGCTGGCGATCATCGCCGGCGGCCGGCGCCGCTTCGAAGGCACGGTCGACGACGCGCGCGCGACGTTGCCGCAACAGGTGCGCTACACGCCCGCGCACGCCGGCACCGACCTTGCCGCGCTGTTGCCGGCCGGTGCGACGACGGACGGGCGCGCCTGGCGGTTCGAGATGCCCGCGGGCGGCATCGAGCCGCTGCTCGTCACGCTGATCGAACGCGGCCACGGCATCGCCGGCCTGTCGATCGAGCGCCCCAGCCTGCACGACGCCTTCGTCCGCATCGTCGGCGAAAGCGCGGCGGGCGACGTCACCCATGCCGAACCCGCGGGAACCTTCGCATGACCCTTGCCCGCACCCTCCGCCAGGCGCTCACCATCGCGCGCCGCGACTTCACCGCCACGGTCTTCACGCCGATCTTCCTGCTCTTCCTGTTCGCGCCGCTGATCATGGGGTCGTTCGGCGCCATCGGCGGCATGGGCGCGGCCAGCGTCGCCGACGCGCGCGCGGACAAGGCGCGGATCGTCGCGATCGTCCCGCCGCCCGCGATGCGCGCCTTCAAGGAGTCCGATGGGCGGCTGCGCGCGGTCTTCCGCCGCGACGAGGAACAGCCGCCGGCGCTGGTGACCGTCGCGCCCGACGGGCGCGGCCTGGACCAGGCGCGCAGCCTCTTCGCCGCCAAGGATTACGAGGCGAGCGCCGTGCTCGCAGGGCCACTCGACGCGCCGCACGTCCTCTATGGTCCACGCGGCAAGCGCGCCGCCGACTATCTCGGCGTGCTCGCCGGCGACGCACTCGCCGCCGCGAAACTGGGGGGCAGCCTCCCCCGCGTCGCTGTCGTCAAGCTGCCCGTCGCGCGGGCGGGCGGCGGCGCCGGCGCGTCCGGCTATCGCCAGTCCGCCTCGTTCGCCGTCTTCGGCGTCTTCCTGCTCAACCTGTTCCTCGCCAGCCAGGTCGTCGGCACGATGGCGGAGGAACGCAACAACAAGGTGATCGAGGTCCTCGCCGCCGCCGTCCCGCTCGAAAGCGTCTTTCTCGGCAAGCTGCTCGGCATGTTTGGCGTTGCCATCCTGTTCGTCGGCTTCTGGGCGACGATCGTCGCCAAGCTTGGCAGCGTCCTGCCGCCGGACGTCGCCGGCGCGCTCGCGCTGCAGACCGCGGTCGGACTGCCGACCTTCGGCCTGTTGTTCTTCACCTATTTCACCATGGCCTATCTGCTGCTCGGCTCCGCCTTCCTCGTCGTCGGCGCCCTCGCCTCGTCCCCGCGCGAGATCCAGATGCTGTCGCTGCCCATCTCCATCGTGCAGATGGCGATGCTCGGCCTCGCGCTGGCGGGCACCGCGCATCCCGAAGGCGCGATGGGCTGGGCGGCACGGCTGTTCCCGCTGTCGTCGCCCTTCGCCATGGCGGGTCGGGCCGCGACGGAGGCCGCGCTCTGGCCGCATGTCGCGGCGATCGCCTGGCAATTGCTCTGGGTCTCGCTGTTCATCACCTTCGGCGCGCGCCTGTTTCGCCGGGGCGTGCTCCAGTCGGGCAGCGCCAAGCCGCGCTGGTTCGGGCGCAAGCCCGTCGCGGAGCCCTTGACGTAACCGGCAACAGGGTATCTCTTGCGTCAAAAGACGCAGGAGAGGACCCATGGCCACCCCGTTGCAGGAGGCCGCGCCCGCGGCCGATCCGCTCGACGTCAGCCGCGCCGCGCTCTATCGCGACGACGCCTGGCACGCGCCATTCCGCCGGTTGCGCGAAACCGCGCCGGTCTATCGCTGCGATCACAGCGACTATGGCTCCTATTGGTCGATCTCCACCTACAAGCCGATCGTCGAGATCGAGTCGCTGCCCGATCTCTACTCCTCCGAGGCCGGCGGCATCACCATCGCCGACATGCCGCCCGACCAGACCGTGCGCATGCCGATGTTCATCGCGCGCGATCGCCCGGTCCACACCGGCCAGCGCCGCACCGTCGCCCCCGCCTTCACGCCGTCGGAGATGGTGCGCATGTCGCCCGACATCCGGCGCCGCACCGCGGAGGTGCTCGACGCCTTGCCGTGGGGCGAGACGTTCGACTGGGTCGACCATGTCGCGATCGAGCTGACGACGCAGATGCTGGCGATTCTGTTCGATTTCCCCTGGGCGGACCGGCGCAAGCTCACCTTCTGGTCCGACTGGGCGGGCGACATCGAGCTCGTCAAGAACGAGGAGACGCGCAAGCAGCGCCTCGCCCATATGTACGAATGCGGCGCCTATTTCACCGGGCTCTGGAACGCCAAGGTCGGCAAGCCGCAGACGCCCGACCTCATCTCGATGATGATCCATTCGGATGCGATGGCGCATATGGACACGCACGAGTTCATCGGCAATCTGATCCTGCTGATCGTCGGCGGCAACGATACGACGCGCAACACCATGTCCGCCGTCGCGCATGGCCTGAGCCTCTATCCCGACGCGCGCGCGATGCTGGAGGCCGACCCGGCGCTCATCCCCAATGCGGTACAGGAACTGATCCGCTGGCAGACCCCGCTCGCGCACATGCGCCGCACCGCGACGCGCGACACCGAGCTGATGGGGCAGAGGATAGCGGCGGGCGACAAGCTCGTCCTCTGGTATCTCTCCGCCAATCGCGACGAGAGCGTGTTCGGCGCGGACGCCGACGCGATCCGCGTCGACCGTCCCAATGCGCGCCGGCATCTCGCCTTCGGCCACGGCATCCACCGCTGCGTCGGCGCGCGCCTTGCCGAGCTACAGGTCGGCGTGCTGCTGGAGGAAATGGCGAAACGCCGCATGCGCGTCGTCGCCGACGGCGAGCCGGAGCGCGTCGCCGCCTGTTTCGTCCACGGCTATCGCCGCATGCCGGTGCGGCTGGAACGCTATTGAGGGGTAGCTTTTACACGATGTTCGTGTTATGTTCCTTTCGACTTTGACGTCGCTCTTTCCCATCGTCAGCAATCCCCAAGAGCGTAGCGCAGAACGCCCCGCTCAACGGCCCCGTCATTCCCGCGCAGGCGGGAATCCAGAGCCGCAGACGCTCGTGACGAAAAGAAGTGCCGAATTGCTTGTGGTCAAGCATCTGCAAATGCGCAATTCCGCATGGTCGGGATCCGATTCGGGATAACTACCATACATCAAGCGCGATCTTTCCGGCGTCAGCAGCCTTGTCGGTGGTCATCCTCGCGCTGGGTGCACCAGTTCCATCCGTATTGAGGGCACCTCGCCACCTGCCGCGAGGCAAGGTCGCATGACATGCCCGGTTTCCACGAAGCCGAGCTTGCGAAGCACCCGGCCCGAGGGAGGATTGTCCTCGAAGTATCCAGACGTAATGACGGGAAGGCCGAGACGTTCGAAACCGAAGACAACGACGGCCCTTGCGGCTTCGGTCGTAATGCCGCCCCCCCAATGGGCAGGGGAAAGCCAATACCCCAATTCGGCGGCGTCAGTATTCTCTTCCGGCGTCAGGCCGATCGCGCCCAGCAACGTGTCGGATCCGCGCAGCGTGACGGCCCATACCCACTCGGCAGGAACGACGTGATCGAGGAAAAAGCGGGCATCGGCCGGACCATAGGGATGCGGGACACGCGCTAGGCGGCGTGCCACGTCCCAGTTTCCGACCACGCCGACGATGGCATCGACATCGCGATCGTTCGGACGCCGCAGGAATAGGCGTTCCGTGGCGAGATCGGGGCGATTCTCCAGTGACAAGTCGGTGTTCATGCGTCTGGGTAAACCGGCGTGCGTGCCCACCGCAACAGGCAGCCCACCTTGCCGAAAGGCGCTGTTCCGCTTCACGACAGAGCGGACGTTCCGCCTTCCGCGACACTGTGACTTTCTAAAGCTTTTGTCATGTGCAGGGAACTCGAATAACCCATTCGAATATAAAGATTAATTCGAATACCCTTACCCCATCATGGTCGCAAATACCCCCCAAACACTGCGACTTTCTAACGCCGCAGCATCCGCCCCGCGACCGCGTCCAGCTTCGCGGCGAGCGCCGGGTCCCACGCCGCGCGCGCGGTGATGATCGCGCTGTCCAGCACCGTGTCGATCGGCGACGCCGGCCGCTCCGGCGGCAGCGCGCGCAGCAGGCCGAGCACCAGCGCCCGCGCCTTGGCGGCATTGGCGGAAACCTGCGCCAGCACCTGCGCGACATCGACGCCCGCCTCGCCCTCGCGCCAGCTGTCGTAATCGGTGACCATGCCGACGAGCGCATAGGGCAGCTCCGCCTCCCGGGCGAGCTTCGCCTCGGGCATCGCGGTCATGCCGATCACCGCGCAGCCCCATTGCCGGTACAGCCGGCTCTCCGCGCGCGTGGAGAATTGCGGCCCCTCCATCGCCAAATAGCCGCCGCCGCGCGTCACCGCCGCGCCCGCCGCCTCGGCAGCATCAGCGGCCAGCGCCGACAGCCGCGGGCAGACCGGATCGGCCATGGAGACATGCGCGACCAGGCCGGTGCCGAAGAAGCTCGACGGCCGGCCGCGGGTGCGGTCGACGAACTGGTCGACGATGGTGAAGCTGCCGGGCGGCCGATCCTCCGCCAGCGACCCGACGGAGGAGATCGCCAGCACGTCGGTGACGCCCAGCCGCTTCAGCGCGTCGATATTGGCGCGTGCGGGGATCGCCTCCGGGCTGATGCGATGCCCCCGGCCGTGCCGCGGCAGGAACGAGACGCGCGCCGCGCCGACGCGGCCGGTGAAGATCGCGTCGGACGGCGTGCCCCAGGGGCTCGCCACCTCCACCCAGTGGCCGTCCTCGATCCCGGCGACGTCGTACAGGCCCGACCCGCCGACGACGCCGATATGCCAGCCGCTCACGCGATCCTCGCCCGCCCGCGCGCGTAGAACAGATAGAGCAGCAGCCCCGCCGCGTTCCAGCCGAGGAAGGCGACCTGCGTCACCGCCTGCAGGCTGGTGAACAGATAGCAGCAGCCCAGGATCGCGACCGGCGCGACGATCCAGGCGAGCGGCGTGCGGAACGGCCGCCGCGCCTGCGGATCACGCCGCCGGAGGACGAGGACACAGGCAGCCACCGCGACGAAGGCGCACAGCGTGCCCGCATTGGCCAGGCTGGCGATGACGTCGAGCGGCGCGAGGCCGGCGACGATCGCGACGAACACCGCGGTCATGGCGGTGATCCGCGCCGGCGTGCCGCGCTTCGACACCTTGGCGAGGCCGCTCGGCAGGAAGCCGTCGCGCGCCATGACGAGGAAGATGCGGCTCTGGCCGTAGAGGAAGGCGAGCAGCACCGTCGGCAGGGCGATGGCGGCGGCGGCGGCGACGATCGTCGCGATCCGCCCCTGCCCGATCTCGCGCAGGATCAGCGCCAGCGGCTCCGGGCTGTCGCTGAACCGCGTGAAGCTGAGCGCGCCGACCGCGGTCGCGGCGACGATCATGTAGATGGCCGTGCACGCCAGCATCGATCCGACGATGCCGATTGCCAGGTCGCGCTCCGGCTTCTTCGTCTCCTCTGCCGCGGTCGATATCGCGTCGAAGCCGTAGAAGGCGAAGAAGATGATCGCCGCGGCGCCCATCACGCCATATTTGACGCCGCCCTCGCCCACCGGCGCGCCATAGCCATAAGGGGCGAAGGGGTGGAGGTTGGCGACGTCGAAATGTGGCAGGGCGACGCCGACGAACAGCGCCAGCGTCACGATCTTGACCAGGACCAGCGCGGTATTGACCCGCGCGCTCTCCCGCGTGCCGAGCATCAGCAGCCCGGCGACGAGGGCGATGATCGCCACCGCCGGCAGGTTGACGATGCCGCCCAGCCCCGGCCCGTTGGCGAGCGCGGCCGGCACGACGATGCCCAGCCCCTTGAGGAAGCCCACCGCATAGCCCGACCAGCCGACCGCCACGGTCGAGACGACGAGCGAATATTCGAGGATCAGGCTCCAGCCGACGACCCAGGCGATCACCTCGCCCAGCACGGCATAGCTGTAGGTATAGGCGGATCCGGATGCCGGGATCATCGTCGCCATCTCGGCATAGCAGAGCGCGGCGCAGGCGCAGATCGCGCCCGCGACGATGAAGGACAGGATCACGGCCGGGCCGGCGCGATCGGCACCGACGCCGATCAGCGTCAGGATGCCGGTGCCGACGATCGCACCCACGCCCAGCGCGACGAGATGGGGCCAGCTGAGCGTGCGGGCGAGCTGCTCGCCCGGCGGGGTCGGCTGGATCGTCTTGCGACGGAACAGACCCCCGCTCACCAGACGTGCACCCGCTTCTCGGGCGCCAGATACAGCGCATCGCCCGGCTTGACGCCAAAGGCGGCATACCAGTCGTCGATGTTGCGCACCGTCTCCGCGCGGAAGCGGCCGGGCGCGTGGACGTCGCCCTGCACCTGTGCGCGGACCGCCTTGTCGCGCGCCTTCTCCGCCCAGCTCTGCGCGAAGGCGAGGAACAGCCGCTGGTCGCCGGTCAGGCCGTCGATCACCGGTGCCGGCTTGCCGCCCAGCGCGGCGTGATAGGCGTCGAGCGCCGCGGTCAGGCCGGCGACGTCGGCGATATTCTCGCCCAGGGTCTGCTTGCCGTTGACGTGCAGGCCGGGCAGCGGCTCGTATGCGTCATATTGCGCGACCAGCGCCTGGCCCTGCGCCTCGAACCGGGCAAGGTCCTGCGGCGTCCACCAGTTGCGCAGCCGGCCCTCCGCATCGAAGTCCGCGCCGAGATTGTCGAAGCTGTGGCTCACCTCATGGCCGATGATCGCGCCGATCGAGCCGTAATTGGCGGCGGCATCGCGCTTCGGATCGTAGAAGGGCGCCTCGAGGATCGCCGCCGGGAAGTTCAGCGCATTCTGCAGCGGCAGGTTGAGCGCGTTGACCACCTGCGGCTCGATCCACCATTCGCGCCGGTCGACCGGCCGGCCGATCTTCGCGAGCTGCTGCCGGGTGCGCGCCAGTTCGGCGCGATCGGCATTGCCGACCGGATCGTCGGCCCGGATGTCCAGCCCGCTATCGTCCGCCCAGGCGTCGGGATAGCCGATGCCGACGACCATCGTCTCGATCTTGCGCCGCGCCTCCGCCTTGGTCGCGGGCTGCATCCACTTGAGGCCGGCGACGCGGGTATCGAACGCCTTCAGGATATTGCCGACCATCGCCTGGATGTCGGCCTTGGAACTGGCCGGGAAATAGCGCTGGGCATAGATGCGCCCGACCGCACCGCCCAGCGCGCCATTGACCGCAGCCAGCGCCCGCTTGTCGCGGGCACGCTGCTCGGGCGTACCGCTCAGCGCCTTGCCGTAAAAGGCAAAGCTCGCCTGATCGAACGCGCGCGGCAGGACGCCGGCGACGCGGTCGATCCGATGGAAACGCAGCCAGTCCTGCCACGCCGCCAGCGGCTCGCTCGCGACCAGCGCGGACAGGCCGGTGATCGCGGTCGGCTGCCAGACGACGAAGTCCTGCTGGCCGCCGAGGTTCGCCGCCTGCCAGAAGCCCGTCCAGTCGATGCCTGGCGCCTTCTTCGCAAAATCGGCCTTCGTCCACGGATTGTCAGCCTTGTGCGCATCCTGGCTGGTGACGAGGTCGACATGCGCCCGGGCGATCTTCGTCTCGAGGTCGATCACGCGTCCTGCACGGGCCGCCGGGTCGCTGAAGCCCGCAAGCTGGAACAGCGTCGTCACATAGGTGCGATAGGCGTCGCGCACCTCGCGCATCGCGGGCGTGTCCGACAGGTAATAATCGCGGTCGGGCATGCCGAGGCCACCCTGCAGCACGTAGGGCACCGTCTTGCTCGGCGTGTCGAACGCCTGCGTGACGAACAGGCCGAGGATGTTGCCGGTCTGGAAATCCGTCGCGTTGAGCGGATCGACGTCGGCGCGCACGTTGCCACCGAGAAGGCGCGACAATTGCCCCTTGTCGCGCACCGCATCGATCGCCGCGAATGCCGGTTTGAGCGGCGCGATACCCCGCGCCTCGATGCCGGCCTGATCCGTATAGGCCGTGTAGAAGTCCGCGATACGGCGCTGGTCGCTGCCCGCCGCCCCCTTTGCCGCACGGGCGTCGGCGACGATCGCGGCGTTGCGCTGGTCGGCGAGTTCGATGACGCGCAGGAAGACACCGGTGGAGGAACGGTCCGCGGGAATCACGGCCTTGGCGCGCCACCCGCCATTGGCATAAGCATCGAAGTCGTCGCCGGGCTTGACGCTGCGATCGATCGAACCGGTGTCGACACCGGCGGAGCGGTTTTGTGCCAGGGCGGCCGTGCCGGCAAGCAGCCCGACAGTGGCTGCAAGGACGAAGCGCTTCATCGGATCATCATCTCCATAATCATGCGTTGGAGATGCGATAGCCGGGCGGCCGGCCGTCCGCCAGCGGCGGTGTCCTAGCGCAGCCTGACCCACGTCGGCGCGTGATCGCTCGCCTTGTCGCGACCGCGGTAATCCTTGTCGACCCCGGCATCGATCAGCCGGTCGGCTACAGCCGGGCTGAGCAGCAGGTGGTCGATGCGGAACCCCGCATCGCGCTGCCACGCGCCTGCCTGGTAATCCCAAAAGGTCCAGACGCCGCCCTTGGGCTTGCGGCTGCGAAGTGCATCGGTCCAGCCTTGCGCGAGCAGCCGGCGATAGGCCTGCCGGCTTCCTGGCTGCATCAGCGCATCGTCCGCCATTGCGCGGATCGAGAAGGTATCGTCGTCATTGGGAATGACGTTGTAGTCGCCCATCAAGATCGCCGGCACTTCCTCGGCGAGCAGCGCCGCCGCGCGCCCGGCCAACCGGTCCATCCACCGCAGCTTGTAATCGAACTTCGGTCCTGGCTGCGGATTGCCGTTGGGCAAATAGATCGAGGCGACCACAAGATCGCCGACCCTGCATTCGAGATAGCGGCTATGCTCGTCCTCCGGCTCGCCGGCCAGGCCGCGCTGGCGCTCTTCCGGCTGGCTGCCGCGGGCGAGGACCGCGACGCCGTTGAAGCCCTTCTGCCCATGCCAGACCGCGCCATATCCCGCCGCCTCGATCTCCGCGATCGGAAACGTGTCGTCGGTGGTCTTCAACTCCTGGAGGCAGACGACGTCAGGCTGCTGCTCGTCGAGATATTCGATCAGGCGCGGCAGGCGCGCCTTGATGCCGTTGACGTTGTAGGTGACGAGCTTCACGCGTCAGATCGCGAAGCTGGTACCGCAGCCGCAACCGGACGCCGCGTTGGGGTTGGTGACGCGGAATGCCGCGCCGCCGAGGGATTCGACGTAATCGACGGACGCACCACGCACGAGGTCGAGGCTGATGCCGTCGACGACCAGGCGGACGTCGCCGGTGCTCGCAATCGTGTCATCCGCGTCCGGCGCATCGGCAAGACCGAATTTGTACTGGAACCCGGAGCAGCCGCCGCCCTCCACCGACAGGCGCAGGATGGCCGGCTTGCCTTGCCGCGCGGCGATCGCAGCGACGCGGGCGGCAGCGGCGGGGGTAAGGGCAATATCGGCGGGATGCGTGGCCATGACCGTGGAGATAGGAGCACGAGCGCGACGCGGCAACCGGCCTCTGCGCCCCGCGGGTCTTCGCGAGACCGACACGCTCGCATGAAAAGTTGGACACGCCGGCGTACGCATCATCGTCGAATCGCGCCGATCAGTCCCGGGACCAGGTTGCACGCGCACGCTCGCGATGCCGCACCACGCCCATGGACAAGGGCGTCGGGATAGCCGGCGCCCTCGATGCCGTCACCGCGCCGGCGACAGCCTCAATCCTGCGCCGCGGGGCCGTCCGTGGAAACCGGGATGACATGGACCGCACGGTCCTGCGACGCCAGCAGATAGTCGGCCGTGGTCAGGAAGGGTATCGGATTGACCGCATGCCCGTCGATACGGACCTCATAGTGGAGGTGCGAACCGGTCGACCGACCGGTCGAACCCATCAGGGCGATCAGCTGACCGCGCGTCACATGCGTGCCGTCGGCAACCAGGATCTTCGACAGATGGCCGTAGCGGGTGGCGATGCCCTTGCCGTGGTTGATCTCCACGAGGTTGCCGTAACCGCCCTGCAGACCCGCATGGTCGACGATTCCGTCTGCGGTTGCGTAGATGGGCGTACCGATCGGACCCGGAATGTCGACGCCCGCATGCATCCGCGCGGTCCCCTGGAACGGGTCGGAACGGATGCCGAAGTTGCTCGTGAACTGGAGGCGCTGGACCGGCTGCACCGAAGGGATGGCGATGCCGCCCTGCGGCGCCGTGTCGAGCTTCTTCCAGCTCTGGAACAGCGTCCGGAATTGCGCATCCGCCTTCAGGTCCGCCTGAGCCTCGGCCACGTCGGCCGCGGCACCGGTCGCGCCGGCAGCGGCAACCGCGGGGGCACCCGCTGCCGCGGTGGTGGTCGCCGCGTCGGCGATCGTCGGCATGGCTGCGACGATGGCGGTGGCGGTAGCGAGGGCGGTGATACGCGTGCCGAAGGAAGCGGCGATACGGACGAAGCTGTTCATCGGACCCCAAGGACAACCGCCGCGTCCGCCCTGACCGGACCCGGCTTCGGTGATCGTCGTGCTACGCAGCCCCCTGCGCTCAGACGGCCGTTACCTGCCCGCATTCGCGCCCGCTCGACAAGCCGCGGGCGGGGCGCGGCGCGGTCAAATGGGGGCGGGCTGCGGCGAAGCGTTATACGATGTCACGTCGCGGCATGGTTCGGACATCAGGCCTGCCGCAAACCCCATGTTCGAATCGGGATGTCCGCTACGGAAAATGTCGGTGCGGACGCACCGAATCGCCGTCTTCCGCCGCATGCCGAAATCATCCACCCGCGCGGCCGCGCGGCAGACAGCCCCTCACATGCGAACCGCTGGCGGTGGATGACGGTGGCGGGCTAAGGGCGTATAGCGACTGGATAACCAATCGGATTTGCTGAAAATGCTCGACACGCCCACCCATGAGACCGCCGCCGCGAGCGCGCAGGTTCCCGTCCTCAGCCTCGCCGACCAGGCGCGTGATCCTGCCGCCTTCGCCGCCGCGTTCGGCGGATCGTTCGAACGGTTCGGTTTCGCGATCGTCGCCGACCATGGCGTGCCGCAGGACCTGATCGACCGCGCATGGTCGGAAACCGAGGCGCTGTTCGCGCTGCCTGAAGAGGAAAAGCGCGGCTATTTCGTCGAAGGGGGTGGCGGCGCGCGTGGCTATACGCCGTTCAAGACCGAGATCGCCAAGGACGCCAAGCACGTCGACCTCAAGGAATTCTGGCACGTCGGGCGCGAGCTGCGCGAGGGGCATCGGTTCGAAGGCCAGATGGCGCGCAACATCTGGCCCGCCCGACCCGAAGGGTTCAAGGACACGTTCGTCGAACTGTTCGCGGCGTTCGACCGCGCTGGCGACCGCCTGCTGTCGGCGATCGCGCTGCACCTCGGCCTCGACGCACACTGGTTCGATCCTGCGGTCAAGGACGGCAATTCGGTGCTGCGCCTGCTCCATTATCCGCCGATTCCGGTGGATGCGGAGGGCGTGCGGGCGGGCGCGCACGAGGACATCAACCTCATCACGCTGCTGCTCGGCGCCGAGGAAGCCGGGCTGGAACTGCTCGACCGCGACTCGGGCGAATGGCTGGCCATCAAGCCGCCCGAAGGCGCGATGGTGGTCAACGTCGGCGACATGCTGCAGCGGCTGACCAACCACGTCATGCCGTCGACGACACACCGGGTGGTCAATCCGGCACCCGAGCGTCGAGGCCATTCGCGCTATTCGATGCCCTTCTTCCTGCACCCGGCGCCCGATTTCCTGATCGAGACGCTGCCGCAGACGATCACCGCCGAAAACCCCGATCGCTATCCGACCCCGATCACCGCGCATGATTACCTGCACGAACGTCTGGTCGAGATCGGCCTGATCAAGAAATGAGTTCCGGACCCGGACGGGCGCGCCTCGCCCGCCCGGGTCCGATCGATCTATACGCAAGCGGGACGCCCCGCTTCCGGCATGGGATCACCTTATCGGCCGCCCCCGCCAGCGCGGGTGCGGTTCATGCGAACCCGTGCTCTAGGAAACGGGTCGCCATGGCGCAGTGCAGGGCGACGCCCTTCGCCATCATCGCCTCCTCGATCTGCATGCGCGTATTGTGCAGTGGCGGATTGGTGGCGGGATCGCTGCCCTCCGGCGCGAAGCCGACGAAGGCAAAGGCGCCGGGCACCTGTTGCAGGACATAGGAGAAATCCTCCGCGCCCATCATCGGTTGCGGCATCGTCATGAAGCCGCCCGCGGACAGGTCCTGCGCGCAAGCCTCGATCAACGCCGCGCCGCGCGGGTCGTTGACGGTGACGGGATAGCCGGGGTCGACCCAGGCCTCCGCGGTCGCGCCGTGCGCCGCGGCGATATGGGTCGCGATCCGCTGCAGCGCGTCGCGCATCGTCGCCCGCGTCGCTTCCGACAGCGTCCGCAGCGTGCCGAGCATCCGCACCTCGCCCGGCACGACATTGTGCGCGCTGCCAGCCTGGATCTTGGTGATGGAAAGGACCGCGGGATCGGTCACGGCGACCTGGCGCGCGATGAACGTCTGGAGCGCGAGCACGATCTCGCACGCGACGGGGATCGGATCGAGGCAGTCGTGCGGCATCGCCGCGTGGCCGCCGCGCCCCGTGACGACGACGTGCACGGTGTCCGCGGACGCCATGATCGGCCCTCCCCGCGTCACCACGAGCCCGGCCGGCGCGTTGGGCGACACATGGAGCGCGAAGGCGGCGTCGGGCGCGGCTTTCGCCAGCAGGCCATCGTCGATCATGAAGCGCGCGCCGTGATGCCCCTCCTCGCCCGGCTGGAACATGAAGACGACGGTGCCGGGCAGCTGGTCGCGGCGCGCGGACAAGGCGCGCGCGGCGCCGACCAGCATCGCCGTATGCGCGTCGTGGCCGCAGGCGTGCATCTTGCCTTCGTGGGTGCTGGCAAAGGGAAGACCCGTCTCCTCCGCCATGGGCAGGGCATCCATGTCGCCGCGCAGCATCACGGTGCGGCCGTTGTCGCCGCGCTGCCCGCGCAGGATCGCGATGAAACCGGTGGTCGACGTGCTGTCGTGGATCTCGAGCGGCAGGCCGGCGAGCGCGGCCTTCGCCTTCTCGGTGGTCAGTGGGCAGTGCAGCCCGACCTCCGGCTCGGCATGGATCGCCCGGCGCAGCGCGACGACGGTGTCGAGCTCGGACTCGCCGGCAGCGGCCCAGTCGACCCGGTCGATGGTGTCGAGGGTCATCGTCTTGGCTCCTGTTGATCGGTTCGCCCGTTTGTGCGCCGATAGCGCGCGGTTGTCACGGCTTTGTCATCGCCCGTGCGTCGCTTGGCGCCGCAAGCACGGGCGCCGTCGCCTCACCGCCGCATCAGATTGCCGAGCACACTGCGCAGCACCGTGCCGACGAGCCCGCCGCCACTGCTCCGCCCGCGGCCGGTGCCGAACACCTGCTTGCCGATCTCGTTCGCCACCTGCCGCCCGATCGAGCTGGACGCGGCGCGGGTAGCGGACGTCATCGCTTTCGACCAAGGCGAATTGGCGGCCTCCCGCTCGGCCTCGCGCCGCGCCTGCGCTTCCGCCTTTTCCTGCGCCGCGGCGGTGCGCGCCGCCTCCTTCGCGGCCTTCGCCTCTTCCTTGGCCTGCAGCGCGGCGGCCTTCTCGGCATCGTCCTTCGCGCGCGCCGCGGCGGCGGCGGCGGCGGCCTCCTGCGTCTTGGCGGCAAGGATCTCCTCGGCGGACTCGCGGTCCACCACGGTGTCGTACTTCGCGCCGATCGCGTCGGTCTGGATCATCACGCGCCGCTCGTCGGGCGTCACGGGCCCGACACGGCTGGCGGGCGGCGCGATCAGCGTCCGCGTCACCGGCGACGGCGCGCCATCGGGCTGGAGCAGCGAGACGAGCGCCTCGCCGACCTTGAGTTCGGTGATCGCCGTGGCGACGTCGACGCCGGGATTGGCGCGGAACGTCTCCGCCGCGGAGCGGACCGCCGCCTGATCACGCGGCGTGAAGGCGCGCAGCGCATGCTGGACGCGGTTGCCGAGCTGCCCGGCGACCTTGTCGGGAACGTCGATCGGGTTCTGCGTGATGAAATAGATGCCGACGCCCTTCGACCGGATCAGCCGCACGACCTGCTCGATCTTGTCGAGCAGGGCGTCGGGCGCATTGTCGAACAGCAGGTGCGCCTCGTCGAAGAAGAAGACCATCTTCGGCTTGTCCGGATCGCCCACTTCGGGGAGATGCTCGAACAGCTCGCTCATCAGCCACAGCAGGAAGGTGGCGTACAGCTTGGGCGCGGCCATCAGCTTGTCGGCGGCGAGCAGGTTGACGATGCCGCGCCCCTTGTCGTCCGTGGTCAGGAAGTCGTCGAGGTCGAGCGCGGGCTCGCCGAAAAACTTCTCGCCGCCCTGTGTGCGCAGTTGGAGCAGGGCGCGCTGGATCGCACCGATCGACTGCTTGGACACGTTGCCATAGGTCGTCGTCAGTTCGTCCGCCCGCTCCGCGCAATGCACGAGCATCGCCTGCAAATCGTCGAGATCGATGAGCAGCAGCCCCTCGGTATCGGCGACGTGGAAGGCGATGGTCAGCACGCCTTCCTGCACCTCGTTGAGGTCCATCAGCCGGGCGAGGAGCAGCGGCCCCATCTCCGACACGGTGGTGCGGATCGGATGGCCCTGTTCGCCGTACAGGTCCCAGAATTGCACCGGTGTGTCGGCATAGGCCCAGCCGGTGTCGCCGATCTCCGCGGCACGCGCGGCAAAGGCGGCATGTGTCTTCGCGGTCGGCGATCCCGCCATCGCTAGGCCCGACAGGTCGCCCTTCACGTCGGCGACGAAGCTGGGGACGCCGACCTTCGAAAAGCCCTCGATGATCCCCTGCAGCGTCACCGTCTTGCCGGTACCGGTGGCACCGGCGATCAGGCCGTGGCGATTGGCGCGCCGGAGATCGAGGCTCTGCGGATCGGCACCGCCCTCGCCCGCGCCGATGAAGATGCCGTCCGCCATGCTGCCGCTCCTGTGACCCGTATCCACGTGATACCCGTCCGCGGGCGCAAAAGAAAAGGGCCGCCGATCCTCCCGGGAGCGGCGACCCTTCGCGTCGGTCGGACAGGTCGGCCGGTTTACTTGCCGATCTTGAGCGTCAGGAACTGCGCTGCGCCGCGGCCGCGCTGCGCGAGGACGAGCACCTGCGTACGGCCGGCCGCCTTGGCCTGCGCGACGAGGCGCGCGACATCGGCAGCGGTACGCACCGGCACGGCGTTGACCGACGAAATGACGTCGCCGCGCCGCAGCTTGCCCGCCGCATCGCTGGAGGCGTCGACGCTGGCGATCACCACGCCCTGCGTCGTCGGATCGACTCCGATCGCGCGAGCGATGCCCGGGGTCAGCGGCTGGACGTTGAGGCCCAGCGGCCCGCCGGCGCCTTGGACGGCGCCGCTGCTGTCGTCGTCATCCGACCCATCGCTCTGCGGATCGTTGGGGCCGAACCCGCCGGTATCGTCGCCGCCGTTCGCCTGAGCAAGCAGCTGGTCATTGGACGGACGCGTTGCGACCTGAATGTTGACCGAGGCCGGCTGACCACCACGGAGCACATCGAAGCGTGCGGTCGTGCCGGGCTGCAGATTGGAGACGAGATAGGTCAGCGTCTGGTCCGGCGTAACCTGCTGGCCGTTGATGCGGACGACGACGTCACCCGAACGCAAGCCGCCCTTCGCGGCGGGGCCGTTCGGCTCGACACGGGCGATCAGCTCGCCCTGATTCTTCGGGATGCCGAGCGCGGCCGCCTTGTCGTCGTCGACCGCGCCGCCGATCGTCACGCCGATATAGCCGCGCGTGATCTTGCCGCCCTTCATGAAGGTGTCGATGATGGGCCGTGCGATCGAGGCGGGGATGGCAAAGCCGATGCCGATGTTTCCGCCCGACTGGCTGAAGATCTGCGAGTTGATGCCGATCACATTGCCGTTCATGTCGAACATCGGGCCGCCGGAATTGCCCTGGTTGATCGACGCGTCGGTCTGGATGAAGCGGTCGTAGGCACCGCCCTGACCGGTGACGCGGTTGATCGACGAGATGATGCCCGCCGTCACCGTGCCACCCAGGCCGAAAGGCTCGCCGATCGCGAGCACCCAGTCGCCGACGCGCGAGCGGCTGCTGTCGCCCCACTTCACGAAGGGCAGGTCCTTGGCGTCGATCTTGAGCAGCGCCAGGTCCGAATCCTGGTCCTTGCCGATCACGCGCGCGGTATATTCCTGCTTGTTGTTGAGCGTGACCGTGATCGAATTGACCGTCGCGCCCTGCGCGCCCGGCGCGATGACGTGGTTGTTGGTCACGACATAGCCGTCGGGCGAGATCAGAAAGCCGGAGCCGAGCGAGGCGCCCTCGCGCTTCACCGGCGCGCCCTGACCGCCCATGCCGCCGAACAGATCGCCGAAAGGCGTTCCGGCGAACGGATTGGCCTGCTGACGCTGGACGATCGTCTGCTTGGTAGAGATGTTGACCACCGCGGGCTGCAGCTTGGCGACCATGTCGGCAAAGCTCATCGGCGCGCCGGCGCGCGGCGCGCTCGCCTGGATCGCGCCGGGCTCGTTCTGCGCGACCTGCGCGGTGGAGGGCTGGAGCGCCAGGGTGGCGGCCGCGCCGCCGAGGAGGAGTGCACTGGTGATGGCGTAGGCGTTGCGCACTAGACTTGGGTCCTCTTCTGTCATTGGTGCCGCTAAGGTCGGTGCCTTAGTGGACCAAATCGGCTGAACGTCGCTTGAATATGAACGCGGCTGAAAGGTGGAAGGCTCCCGCGGGAACGTCGACCTTCCACCGGATCGTCATTTCCCCTTGCCCTCGAACTCGCGAAGATAGCTGTTGTTCGGCGACAGGATGATCGACGTCGACCCTTCCGGCGCCTGTCCGCCCGCTGCCCCGAAGGTCCGGCGATACGACTGCATGGCGCGATAGAAGTCGTAGAAGCCGGCATCCTTGGTGAAGCTTTGCGCATAGATGCGCGCGGCCTGCGCGTCGGCGTCGGCGCGGATGATCTGCGCCTCCTTGTTGCCCTGCGCCCGGATCGTCGTCGCCTGCTGCTCGCGGGCGGTGCGCATGCGGGCCAGGGCGCGATCGAGCGGGCTGCCGTCGGGCAGGTCGGCGTGCTTGATGCGGACGTCGACGATCTGCACGCCATATTGGCTGGCGAGCCGCTGCAGGCGCGCCTGGATATTGTCCATCACCTGGTCGCGTTCGGGGGACAGCAAGGTCGCGAACGGCTGGTTGCCGAGCTCGTTGCGGATCGAACTGCCGAGCAGCGGACGCAATGCGTCGGTGATCCGCGTTTCGGTCGACGACGTACTGCCGGTCGCGTTCACCGCCTTCAGCGGATCGACGATCCGGAATCGCGCAAAGGCGTCCACCTCCAGCCGCAGCTGGTCAGAGGAGAGCACCTGCTGGTTGTCATAGTCGACGTCGAGGATGCGCTTGTTCAGCCAGACCAGCCGATCGACGAACGGGATGCGCGCGATGAGACCCGCGCCCGTTCGCCCGAAGACCTCGCCGGATCGCCAGGCGTTGACGGTCCGCACCGGCTGCTCGAAGCGCAGGACGACGACCTGCTGCGTTTCCGGCACGATCGTGACGGTGGCCGCGAGCAGGATCACCGCGACGAGCGCGGCGAGCCCGAGCGTGACGGGATTGCGCCAAAGGCCGCTCACTGGCCGCCTCCCTGCGCCGGGGCGCTGGCTGTCGCTGCGTCACCGGTCTGCGGTTCGGGCAGCTTGCGGCCGGGAGCGATCGGCAGATAGGGGATGACGCCCGGGGTCTCGACGATCGTCTTGTCGGTCTTGGCCAAAACGGCTTCCATCGTTTCGTAGTACATCCGCCGCCGCGTCACGTCGGGCGCAAGGCGGTATTGCTCGTAGACCTTGTCGAACTGCGCCGCCTCGCCTTCGGCCTGGGCGACGATCTGCTTGGCGTAGGACTGCGCCTGGTTCCGGGCCCCCTGCGCGTCCTGCTGCGCGGCGGTGACGTCCTTGAACGCGTCGTTGACGCGTGCCGGGGGATCGGCCTGCTTGATGCCCACGCCGGCGACGCGGATGCCCGCGTTATAGTCGTCGAGCACCTTCTGCATGCGCTCCTGCACCTGCGCCTCGATCACGGGGCGGCCCGGCCCGAGCGCCTGGTCGAGCGTCATGTTGGCGACGACTTCGCGCATCGCGCTCTCCGCCGTCGCGCGCACCGTCTCGCGGGGCTTGTCGATCTGGAAGACATAGTCCTCCGGATTGGCGATCGTCCAGCGCACCGAATAGGCGAGGTCGATGATGTTCTGGTCGCCGGTCAGCATCAGGTTCTCGCCACCGCCCTCCGGGAAATCCTCCACCCGGATGTTCTGCACGTCGACCTTGACGACGTTGGAGATTGGCGCCGGCAGCGTCAGCGCGATGCCGGGGCTGAGCGTCTCGACATACCGGCCAAAGCGCGTGACGACGCCGCGCTGCTGCGGCGCGATCGGATGGATCGACGTCCACAAAATCCAGACGAGAAGGATGATGCCCGCGCCGATCAGCCACAGTCCCCGTGCGCTGGTTCCGCCCGGCAGACCGCCGAACCCGCCGCCGCCATTTCCCGACCCGCCGCCGTCGCCGCCACGCGCCTTCTTGAGGAATTCATCGAGCGCGGTCGGGCGCTGATTCGCCCTGCGACCGCCGGGCGGCACCGCCCAGGGGTTGCGCGGACCGTTACCCGAAGGATCATCGCCCTGCCCCCACGGGCTTTTCGGCGGTTCGACGGCCAGAGCGGGAGGAAGGACGGAGGGGCGTGCCCGGCGGCCCGGCAGGATCTTCATGACGCCTTTATAGGAGGGCATGCGCGGAAAAACAGTGCCAAGCCGGGGAAGCTATCTTATCTGCGACCGCGACATGGACGAAAACGGATTGAAGCAGGCGATCGCCGCCGCGGCGGGCGCACGCGCAACGGTGCGGATCGAAGGGGTGCGCGCGGGCATCGTACTCGATGCGACGGGCCTGCCGCCCGAAGCCCGCGACGCGCTGGAGGCGGAGGTCCGCGCCGCCGCTGCGACCGCATGGAACGGCGAATTGCGCGTGATCGTCACAGCCGAGCGGGTGCGGCGGCGCATCGTCGCGGTGGCGAGCGGCAAAGGCGGCGTCGGGAAGTCGACGATCGCCGCCAATCTGGCGATCGGCCTGGCCCGCGCGGGCCGGCGCGTAGGGCTGGTCGACGCGGACATCTATGGCCCGTCGCAGCCGCGACTGATGTCCGCCGAAGGCATCCGGCCGACCGCCAAGGACAAGGTGCTGGATCCCGTGCCGACGCCTTTTGGCGTACCGATGCTGTCCATGGGCCAACTGGTGGAACCGGGGCGCGCGCTGGCGTGGCGCGGACCGATGGCGGCTGGCGCACTCGGCCAGCTGGTCGAGGCGGATTGGGGCGCGACCGACACGCTCGTCCTGGATCTGCCGCCGGGTACGGGCGACGTGCAGCTCACCATGGTGCAGAAATACAAGCCGGCAGGGGCGGTGATCGTCTCCACGCCGCAGGACCTGGCGCTGATCGATGCGACGCGTGCCATCGACCTGTTCGACAAGGCCGGCGTGCCGGTGATCGGACTGGTCGAGAACATGGCCGGCTATGCCTGTCCGCATTGCGGCGAGGTGTCGGACCCATTCGGTCGCGGTGGCGCAGAGGCGACCGCGGCGCAGCTCGGCTTGCCCTTCCTGGGGCGGGTCCCGCTCGCGATCGACATTCGCATCGCGAGCGACGCCGGGCGGCCACCGGCCGCGGACAAGGGGGATCGCGTGTTCGCGCCGATCGCCGCCCGGGTCGCGCATTGGCTGGAAGACCGATAGGAACCCAGCGCCGCCGCTCGCGCTATAGCTGCTGCACCTGAGGGAGACCTGTCATGCCGCTGACCGACGATGCCGGGATCAAGACGCTGCTGGAGAATGCGCGGACGATCGCGATGGTTGGCGCGTCGGACCGGCCGGACCGGCCGTCCTATGGCGTGATGGCGATGCTGCAGCGGCACGGCTATCGCGTGATCCCGGTGAACCCGCAGATCACCGGCGAGCACGTCCATGGCGAATTCGTCTTCCGCGAGCTTGGCCAGCTGGGCGATCCGATCGATATCGTCGACATCTTCCGCCGTCCCGAGGCGGCCGGCGTCGCGGTGGACGAGGCGATCGCGATCGGCGCCAAGGCCGTGTGGATGCAATTGGGCGTCGTCAATCACGCGGCAGCGGCACGTGCGGAAGCGGCAGGCCTGACGGTGGTCATGGATCGCTGCCCGGCGATCGAGATCCCAAGGCTGAACGTCGCGCCCATCACGGCTTGATTTGGCCACATTGACGCGCGACCATAAGCCGTAACCCGTACGGGAGTGCCCGATGCTCGTCGCGTTGTTGCTGATCCAGGCCGAAACCGCCGCGACTTCACCCCCGATCCGCATCGGACAGCCTTTCGTCGAACAGCCTTGCCGCTACGATCGGAGCAGCACCGACATCACCGTTTGCGGCAAGCGCAGCGCCGACCGGTTCCGCGTGCCGTTCATCGTCCACGAAGCGGGCGACCGACGCTACGAGGGCGTGCCCGCCGAACGCGAGCGGCTGCTCCACCGCACCAATCCGACGAGCGACCTGACGCCCTTCCTGGTCGGCGGCGGGATGACCGGCGTGAAGATGAGCACGCGCGGCGGCGTCACCGGCGCCACCGACCGGCCGTTGGCGCCCTGAGCGGCAGCATGATACTGATCCTGCTTGCCTTGCAGGCGGCGTCCGTGCCGTCGCCCCAGAGCCAGACTCCGCCCAAGACCCAGACCCAAACGCCGCAGAGCTTCTCCATCCTCGCGCCGAGCCCGTGCGGCACGCGCGACGACAAGGGCGACATCGTCGTCTGCGCCAACGGCGCCTCCTCGCAGGCGCTTCCGCTGCCAGGCGAAAGGGAGCCGCCGAAGGGACGGGGCGCGAACCACGATCTGTCGGCCGTGCGGGCGCTCGAACTGGAGGGGACGCCGTGCGCGGCGTCACAATGGGGATGTACCGTGGGCTTCGGCCCGCCGATCGTGCCGCTGGCGGTCGCCGCGGCAAAGGCGGTCAAGTCCGCCTTCGCGCGCAAGCCGGACAAGCGCGGGCGCGTCGCCATCCCGCTCGACGACCCGCCGCCCGCAGGGACGCTGCTGCCCTGAGCCCCCTCGCCAGCCGGCCCGTAAGGCCTTAATCGGGCTGGCATGAGAGAAGCGGAGGGGCTGCGGAGCGACCGCGTCGGACAAGTCGTGATCCTGGGCGGCGGCACCGCGGGCTGGATGACCGCAGCGGCGCTGGCGCGCACGTTCGCCGGCCGCGTCGCGATCACCCTGCTTGAATCGGAGGAGATCGGGACCGTCGGCGTCGGAGAGGCCACGATTCCCACGATCCACTGGTTCAACGAGCTGATCGGGCTGGATGAAGCCGCCTTCCTCGGCGCGACGAAGGCGACGTTCAAGCTGGGCATCGAGTTCGTCGACTGGCGCCGCCCCGGTCACCGCTATTTCCATCCTTTCGGCCAATTCGGCGCGCCGCTGCCCGGCGTCGCCTTCCATCACCGCTGGCTGAAGGCACGGGCCGACGGACACGACCTGCCGCTTTCCGCGCTGTCGCTGGCGACCGCGCTCGCGATGCAGAACCGCTTTGCCAAGCCCGTGGCGGACGCGCGGTCGATCCTGTCGACCCTGGGCTATGCCTTTCACTTCGACGCCGGTCTGTATGCGCGGCATCTGCGCACCCTCGCCGAGAGCGCGGGCGTGACGCGGATCGAGGGCAAGCTCGCCCGCGTCGAGCGCGACGGTGGCGGCGGCCACGTGACGGCGCTGGTCACCGAGCGGGGCGAGCGGCTGGCAGGCGACCTCTTCATCGACTGCTCCGGTTTCCGCGCCTTGCTGATCGAGGGCGTGATGCAGGCAGGCTATGAAGACTGGTCACACTGGCTGCCGTGCGATCGCGCGGTCGCGGTGCCGTGCGCTCGCGTCGGCGAAACGACTCCCTATACGCGCTCGACCGCGCGTGCGGCCGGGTGGCAGTGGCGCATCCCGCTGCAGCACCGCACCGGCAACGGCTATGTCTATGCGAGCCCGCACCTGTCCGACGACGAGGCGGCGGCCACCCTGCTCGCCAATCTCGACGGCGAAGCGCTGGCGGAGCCGCGCTTCCTCCGCTTCGTCGCCGGTCGCCGACGGCGCGCGTGGATCGGCAATGTCGTGGCGATCGGTCTGTCCTCCGGCTTCCTCGAGCCGCTCGAGTCGACCAGCATCCACCTGATCCAGAGTGGCATCGCGAAATTGCTGACGCTGTTTCCCGATCGCGACATGGATCCGGCCCTGGCGCGGCGCTACGATGCGCTGCTGTCGGCGGACATGGACAATATCAAGGATTTCCTGATCCTCCACTACCATGCGACGGCACGCGACGAGCCTCTGTGGCGCGCGGTACGCGCGATGGCCGTTCCGGAGACGCTGACACAAAGGATCGGCCATTATGCGCGCGCCGGGCGACTGATGGTGGGCAGTGACGAGCTGTTCCGCGACGCCAGCTGGCTGGCGGTGCTGGACGGCCAGGGGATTGCGGCACGCGACTATAATCCCGTCGCCGACACGGTCGATCCGGTGAGCAATCGCGATCAGGTGCAACAGATCGCCGCCTTGATCGCGCGCGCCGCGCCGACGCTGCCGGGGCATGACGTCGCGCTTGCCGCGTTGCTGGAGCCGGCACGGTGACGCCCGAGATCAGCGCGCGGCGTGTCGGCGGCGATCGCCAACCGGTCGTCGTGGTCGACGGCTTCCACCCCGACCCGGCGGGACTGCGGATGGCGGCGCTCGCCGCGTCGTACGAACCGGGACGGCATCACTATCCCGGCATTCGCGCGCCCCTGCCGGGGGACTATTTCGACGCCGTGCGGCCGCCGCTCTCGCTGGTGCTGCGCGAGGTTTTCGGCGCGAGCGGGATCGACCTCATCGACGCCAGCTTCTCGATCGTCACGACACCGCCCGCGGCGCTCGCCATCGCGCAGCGCATCCCACACGTCGATGCGGTCGACGACGATCGCATCGCGATGGTCCATTATCTGTCGCCCGACGACGGCGACGGCACCGCCTTCTACCGCCACCGTGCCACCGGATTCGAGACGATCGACGCCGCGCGCGGCCCTGGTTATGCGGCGATGCTGCAGCGCGAGCTCGCCGGCTACACGCCGCCCGCTGCCTATATCGCCGGTGACACGCCGCTGTTCGCGCGGATCGACGGCGTTGCGGGGCGTTTCAACCGGGCGGTCTTTTACCGCAGCGCGATGCTGCACAGCGGCGCGATCGCGCCGGATGCCGCCCTGAGCGACGATCCGGCGCGGGGTCGGCTGACGGTTACCGCCTTCTTGCGCGCGGTGCCGACGTAGCAGGCGAGCCCGGCGGCTGAACCGCGAGATAGACGGTGCTCCACAATTGCGCCGCGTTCGATTCGTCGACGTCCTGCTTGCCCGCGCCGAACGGCACGACGCGGTACTTCCCGCCGTCGAATGCCCAGGACCAGAGTTCCGAACTCTGCGTCGCGCGCGTCGCCTGGATCGCGCGCCACAGCGCGCCCTGCGCCTCGGTCAGCGTACGCCGCGTCGAAGGCGGCAGATCGGTGCGCGCGAGCTGCCGCGCGAGACCGGCGGCGAACAGCGCCTGCTGCCATGACCACACGACCGCGCCGTGATAGGCCGCCGGGGTGAAGCGCGCCTGCACCTCGCGCGGCGCGAGCGCGGGATTGGCGACGAGCAGGCCGACGTCGGTCATCAGCCCCGCCGGGAACGGACGGGCGAGCGCGGCGACATAGGTGTCGAGATCGTCCGGATCGGGATCGCCGAACAGGAGCGCGAAGCCCTCGTCCGAATTGATGATCGGCACGGGCCGCCCCTTCGCATCGAGCGACAGCGCATGATAGACGAGCGGCCGGCTGCCCAGCGCAGTGATCGCGGGATCGGCGGGTACACCCAGCGACTGCGCATAGTCGCGGATCATCGGCGCCGCCTGCGCGGCGGGCAGGCTGACGCGGAACAGGTCCGGCGCCTTGGCGCGCCAGGTCACCGCCATCGCGCCAGCGCGCATCAGCGACGCACGATCGACCGGTTTCACATAGGGGTCCAGCAGCCCGCTCGAGAGCAGCTTCGCCCCCGCGTCCAGCGCGGCCGGGACGAGCACGGCGTTGACGTCATAGGCATATTTGCCGCGACCCAATCCCTCCTCGCTGTCTCGCCATTCACCGGTCAGGCGACCGTCGTGGATGGCAACAAGGTTGGCCGCCGTCGGGACGTCGGCGAAGCGGCGCGCCTGTTCCACGACAAAGCGCAGGTTGCGCACCAGCCCGGCGCCCGCGGTCTCGCTGCTACCAGGCCGGGCGGCACTGGGGATCGATCTGGCGAGGAATCGCCGCGCCGCGGCGCGGTCACCGAGCAGATAGGGCATGGCGACGGGCGCCAGCATGTAATCGTCGTCGACCATGCCATAATCGAGCGTCGCGCCGTCGCCCCCGCTACCGTCCTTGCGATGCTCGACGACGGCGAATTCGCCGATCCCCTCCTCATGCGCCACGTCGCCCGGCGATCCGAGGCGGGCGAGGACAGAGCCAAGTCCCGCCTCGATCGCGGGCCCACGCAACGCGGGCATCAACAATCGCAGCGACATCAGGGTATCGCGGCCGAAATAGGTGTTGAAGCGCCACGATCCGGCGTTGAACTTCTCTCGATAGCTTAGGAAGCGCAGCGCGTTGCGCGCGCCCGGATCATTGGCCGCATTGGCGTTGAGCAGCTCGTCGAGCGGGATGCCGTGCAGGGGGGCTTCGCCACTGGCCGCGACGATCCGCAGCCGGATGCGACCGTTCGCGTCGGCGGCTATGCCGTCGGCTGTCGCCTGACCCTCCAGTACCGTGATTTCGAGGCGATATCCGGCGGCGCCGTCCAGACGATCCCGCTGCCAGACGATCGTGCTGCCACTCACCTGCGGCGCGCCGACCGCGACCTCCGCCGGAAAGCGCCCGATCGCCTGATAGTCGCGCAGGAAGCGGACATTGGTCAGGACCGCCTGTTTGAACGCCAGACGAGGGGCAGCAATCGATGCCGTGGTCTGGATGCCATAGAGGGGACGTCCCTTGGCATCGCGCAGGGTCTGCGGACGCGGCGCCTGATCGAGCGTCCATGTCGCCGGTGCGGCGAGCGGTTCGAACCACAGTCCGACGCCGCTGTTGCCCGCCGGGAATGCGACCAGGATGCGCGGATCGGTACCGTTGCGCAGAAGCAGATGCGCCGCGACTGCACCGTCGCGAACGAAGGCGTTGAGATTTTGTCCCTCCGTCAGCTGATAGGCGAGCTCGGGCGCCTTGCCGCCACGCTGCGCGCTCCCCTGCCCCGCCATCAGTCCGACCGCCGCGAACACTCCCGAAATCAATCCGCCCGTCAGCATCAACCGTGCGATCCGCGTCATCCCCATTCTCCCGATATGAAGAGGGCGCGGCAGCCTGTCGGCCCGCCGCGCCACCCCTGTTGTCATCCTGGCCAATACCGGCGGCGGTGAAACGTTCCCGCCCACCGCCGCCGCCACGCCGGGTCAGAACCGCATCGTCAGCGAGCCGCCATAGGTCGGGCCGACGATGCCGCGGGCATAGAAATAGCCGTTGGTGATCGCCTGCGTCTGGCCCTGACGCGGATTGCCCTCCGTCAGGCCGATGACGTTGAAGATGTTGTCGGCATTGAGGTTGAGCTGCAGCCTGTCACTGAGGTTGAAATTCACGCCGACACCGGTCACGCCATAGCTCGGCAAGGCGACACCATTGCCATTGTCGGCGTAGATCTTGCCGGTGAACTTGTAGCGCGCATAGACGTCGCCGATCCCGTTCGGCAGCTTGTAGGTCGGCGTGATCGTGAACAGCTGCGCCGGGGTCCGCTCCGGACGGTTGCCCTCGTATTGCCGGCCTGCGTCGACCCCGTTCAGCTGCAGGTTGAGCAGCTTCGGGTCCTGGAACACACCCTGGAAATCGACCGCAAAGGCGTCGATCGGCCGCACGACGAAGTCGATCTCCACGCCGTTGGTGCGCAGGTTCGCGTTCAGATTGACCTGCTGCGACGGATTGTTGGGATCGGAGAAATTATAGTTCTGGTTGCGGAAGTTGGTGCGGAACACCGTCGCCGACCCGGAGAAGATCTTGCCATACTGATAGCGGACGCCCGCCTCGTATAGCTCGATGGTCGTGGTCGGATCGACGTTATTGGTCTGGAAGCCGTTCGCATAGCGGGCATAGACTGAGAAGTTCGGCGTAAACAGGTAGTTGGCGCCGATCGTATAGGCCGCCTTCTGCCGTGTACGCTTGGTCTCGGTGAACGTGCCGTCAAAGCTCGAACCGACGTTGCGGACGACGCCGACCACACCGGGCTGGACCGGCTGGTTCACTGCCGACGCATTGCCGTCGCGCGCGGTCGCCTGGTCGCTCTCCCAGCGGATACCGCCGTCGATACGCAGGTCGCCGAACGCGATTTCGTCGTTGGCATAGAGCGAGACCGTGCTGTCGAGCCGCTCGCGGATGCCCGCGCCCCAGTCGCCGTAGGAGACGAGACCGTTGTCCGACAGGACCCCGACGACCTGATTGCCCGCGTTGAGCGCGACGATGTCGTAGATATCGCTGTTGGTCTTGACGTCGTTGACCACGCTGGCGGTCGCGGACTGATCCTGCGAACGCTTGACGTTATAGTACATGACGCCGGCGGTCAGCGAGTTCTTGAAGCTGCCGTTGTCGACTTCCCAGCGGCCGCCGACGTTGATGCCGAGATCGCGGCCGTCGATATAGTCGTGGTTGAGCGTCGTCCGCTGCAGGAAGCCGTTGCCGTTGAGCGCATTCAGCGCATCGGTCTGGTTGGAGCCGAGCACCACGCCCGTGCGCAGGTTCTGGATGCCGAAGCGCACCGCCGTCGGATAGGCCGCGGCGCCGGCGGTCAGCAGGTCGTTGATGGGGGAGTTCGCCCCCGGGGTGAGATAGTTGACCGCGCTGGTCAGCCCCGCGTTGCCCGTGCCGGAGCCGGGGAACAGACCGTTGAAGTCATAGGAATACTTCAGGTAGCGGGCATGCGCGAACAGGTCGATCGCATCCGACACCGGCTTTTCGATGTCGAGGCGGACCTGCGCCGTCCTCGCCTTGATACCGTCGCGATAACGGAATTCGCGGAACCCGCTCGGGTGTGCGAAGGTCGAGACGGGCACCGCGATGTTCGAGAAGGCATCGCCGCCGACATTGCCGAACTGCGTATCGAGGCTGGGGATGCCGGTCGGCTTGTTGTTGGTGAAGCGATAGGGCTGGTCGGCGTAATAGGCGTTCTCGACGTCGCCACCCTTCGCGGACAGGCGGATATAGCCGCCGCCGTCGAGCTTGTACTCGAGCATGCCCTTGAGCCGCCAGCCGGCATAGTCGAAGGGATTGTCGCGCACGCCGGGGCTCGACTGGATGTAGCCGCCGACATTGAAGGCAAGGTTGTCGGCCAACGGTGCGGAATAATAGAAATCGCCGCGCTTCATGCCGTAATTATAGGCGGTGACGCGCGCCTGCCCCTCCGCCTCGTTGAAATTGGGGCGCTTCGAGATGAAATTGATCGTCGCGCCCGCGCCGTTGACGGTCAGCACGCCCGACGAGCCGCCCTTCACCGCCTCGAGCCGATCGATGGTGAGGTCCTGGTCGAAGAAGAAGTCCGCGCCGCCGCCGCCGTAGAGGATCGGCATGCCGTCCTCCTCCAGCTGGACGAAGCGCTGGCCACCGCCCTGCAGGCCGCGCACCGAATAGTTGTTCGACACCTGGCCCGCCGTCGCCTCGACGAAGATGCCGGGGACGAGGTTGAGCATGTCCGCGGTCGAGCGGGGTGCGAGACGGTCGATCGCCTCGCGATTGGCATAGGTGATGTCGGCGGACGCGCTGATCAGCGGACGATCCCGGGACGTGGTGCCGGTGACGACGATGTCGCCGAGGTTCTGGTCCGCCTGGGCGGCCACGTCACTGTCTACCGGGCCCGACGGCTGCGACGTCTGCGCCGCGGTACCGGGCGCGGTCTGCGCCAGCGCGGGCATGGCCGGCAGCGCCGCGGCGCCCAGCAAAAGCGCGGCCCGAAAGCCGATCGGCGAATTGGTCAACACAACCCTCTCCTGAACTAAATACTTCATGCGGCGCTGTTTTTAGCCACTGCGAGGCAAGCGATATGACCGCGTGCGACGGTACCGCAATCGATTTCAACGCGGATGTAACCGTTTTCGCCCGTACTGTGGCGACGCTGCAACGCTGCATG